>Ga0307441_1000020_pt1 | contig 80893 bp, 43 predicted proteins | sample SalMarWE160420MG_FD_202149 | JGI IMG/M metagenome (GOLD analysis project Ga0307441, IMG submission 202149) | Salt marsh sediment microbial communities from the Plum Island Ecosystem LTER, Massachusetts, United States - WE1604-20 | ecosystem: Environmental > Aquatic > Marine > Intertidal zone >... | reverse complement strand
ACGTAATAAATAACGCTTGCTATGCGACTTACGATAGAAAAAAGGAAAGCAGTAATAATAAATACACCCCTACTTTAAAAGTTTCGACAAAAAATCTGAATGGAAAAGTTGAAATAAGAATCGGTGATAACGGCAACGGAATTCCCGCAGATATTTTAGATAAAATATTTCAGCCCTTCTTCACAACAAAACCGACGGGCGAAGGAACCGGTTTAGGTTTATCGTTGAGTTATGATATTGTTACGAAGGTACACGGCGGTGAGTTGAAAGTTAATACTAAGGAGGGTGAAGGTACAGAGTTTATTATTAAATTGAATGTGGGCTCGGATCATCATTTAAACCAGGTTAATGCACAATGAAATATTTTTTCTTCTCTATAATTATAATTTTAAGCAGCATGTATTGTTATGCTCAATCCGGGCTGCCTGCCGAGCTGCATTTTAAGCGGTTAACCGTTCAGAACGGACTGCCGGAAGGAACGGTTCTTTCGATGGTACAGGACAAGGAAGGATACATCTGGATGAGTACGCAGCAGGGTTTGGTGCGGTATGACGGTTATCATGCCAGGGTCTATACAATGGGTATTACAGATCCTAATAAAATAAGGGTAGCCAAAATCTTCCAGGATCGAAAGGGACGGCTTTGGGTGGGTTTGCTCAGTTCTAATTCAATCTATCTTTATAACCGGCAACAGGATCGTTTTATTCGCTGCCGTATTGATTCATCCGCTTCTGATTCATACAATTCAAATAATATATACGATATCCATGAGGATAACCGGGGCCGCCTTTGGATTGCATCATATTTTAGTAATAACACTTCCTCATTTTGTTTGTTCCATCCTCAAACCGGTAACTATCACTGGTACGGCAAACGGGTGAGCGGGAAAAATCACATAAATGCCTCTGCCCTTTTTGCCGAATTACAGGATACTTCCGGACACATCTGGGTAAGCTCCACCAACGGGTTGTATGAGTTCAACGAAAACAATCAATCCTTTACCGGTTATTTAACAACTCCTGATTCGGCGAAGCAAAAAGGATTTCTAAGTATCACAGAAGACTCCACTCGCCCGGAATATCTTTGGCTAACCAATACTCATTACCAATCATTTAACGGATCAATCGATTTTTACACTCAGAAAGGACTTTGGCGGTTTAACATAAAGACCGATTCCGCAGTTGCTTTTTACCATGATCCTGATGACCCCTTCAGCATAGCCAGCGATACAGTTTTCAAGGTATTTAACGACCACAGCCACCGGTTATGGGTCGGTACGGAAAAAGGATTGTCGTTATATAATCCCGCTAAAAATAATTTCATCAACTATTATCCGAAAGAAAAACCATTCGGAAATAATGATGCCGTTATTGACATCCTCGAAGATAAAGCGGGTAATTTCTGGTGCCAGACCGGATTCGGCCTGCTTTATTTTAATACCCGTACCCGCACATTCAGGCGCATTACCGCCAATCCAAAGCAGTCCGATGGATTGATCTTAAATAATTGGAATCACACGTTAATGCTGGATAAAAACGGTACGCTATGGTTCGCTGTTCAACAACTTGGGGTTCAATGGATTAATCGCCGGCGTTCCGGTTTTGTCCAATACAGTAATAATCCCGGAGCTTTGCATTATTTCCCCGGAGGCACGGTTTCGCCACATCAATTATATGGATTTGCCAAAGCCTCCGACGGCACGGTTTGGATCGGAGCTGAACACGGGTTATACCACTGGCGTCCCGGAACGGATTCCTTCACGGCAATCAAATTCTGGAAAGGCAAGCCAGCTAACCCAAATGCAGGTCCGGTGATGGTAGATAAAACGGGTAAGATTTGGTTTGGCGGCGGTAATAACGGAGATTATGGCCTGGATTGCTATGATCCGCACACGCGGAAAACTACCTATTACCGGTATAACAAAAAGGATTCAACCTCTCTCAGCAACAATGATATCAATTGTATTTACCAGGATCATTTTGGGAATATATGGGTGGGAACAAACGGAGGCGGTATATGTAATCTTGATCCTGAAACGGGGAAATTTACCCGCTATCCTTATATTCGAAACAATTTATTTAATCGTAACAACCATGGGGCACTGGATGATGACCAGGCGTACTTTATTTTTGAAGACAAGAACGGTACGCTTTGGGTTGGAACCAACACAGGGAGCCTTAACAGGTTCAACCGGAATACAGGTACCTTTACTTCTTATTTAGGAATAGCTCCCGGTTTCTACACCATACTAAGCATTAAAGAAGGCCCCAAAAACGATCTCTGGGTAGCCACCTATGATGGCGGGGTCTTCCGGTTTGATCCCAGGACAACCCGGGTGCAACGGTTTACGGAAAACAACGGCTTGCTGTATAACGGCGCTTTTGCCATTCTCAGAGACAGCCGCAACAATTTATGGTTACCCTCATTTAGAGGCATTTCCATATTCAACCCGAAAACCGGTAAGGTACAAAACCTCACGGGCGCCGACGGACTTCCCGGAAGCAATTTTACTTTTGGCCTTAAAGTCAGTAGCAGCCGATTTCTTTTCAGCTGCGATAATGGATTTATTTCGGTAAACCCGGAGGATTTTACCCCCGATACCCATGCACCCGTTGTGCATATTCAATCGGCAGCCTTTACCATCCCCGGCAGCCGGCCCATGCGGGATTCAACCATCGTAGCCTTTGGTAAAAAAAATATCAAACTCACTTATAATGAAAACAGGCTTACATTCAGGTATGTAGGACTGTATTACCAAAATGCGGACCTGGTTCACTATGCCTACAAGCTGGATGGATATGATAAAAGCTGGATTAAAGCCGGAACACTGAGAAAGGCCGTGTATACCAATCTCTCACCCGGCACCTATACCTTTCACGTAAAGGCCGCTAACCCTGACGGAGTATGGAGTACAGATAATCCATCCATAATCATAGTCATTAATCCGCCCTGGTGGCTTAGGTGGTGGGCTTACCTGGCATATGCCGTCCTGTTTATTGTTGCCTTGTGGGCATTCATCGCGTACCGCTCACGTAATCTTAAAAAAGCAAATAAGGTGCTGGAAGAGAAAGTGTCTGACCGAACCCGGGATCTGCAGGAATCATTGTCAAATTTAAAAGCAACGCAGACTCAGCTCATTCATTCGGAGAAAATGGCGTCGCTGGGTGAACTTACTGCCGGCATTGCACACGAGATTAAAAATCCGTTAAACTTCGTTAATAACTTTTCAGAAGTGAGTAATGAGCTAATTACCGAAATGCTCGAAGAAGCTGACAAAGGAAATACTGAAGAAGTGAAAGAAATAGCACAAGACCTAAAGCAAAACCTTGAAAAAATAAATCACCACGGAAAACGCGCTGATTCAATAGTAAAAGGAATGCTCCTGCATTCAAGAGGAACTACCGGTGAAAAAACATTAACTGATATAAATGATCTTCTCGATCAGTATGTTGGTCTAGCTTACCACGGAATGAGAGCACAGGATAAAGACTTTAATATTACAATAGAAAGAGACTACGATAAAACATTAGAAAAGATAAATGTAGTCCCGCAGGATATCAGCAGAGTATTTTTAAATATAATTAACAATGCCTGTTACGCCGCAAATAAAAGAAAGAAACAAAACGGAAGTGATTTTTCTCCAACACTTAAAGTCTCCACTAAGAATTTAAATGATAAAGTAGAAATCAGGATAGGTGATAATGGTTACGGAATTCCAAAAGATATCTTGGATAAAATATTCCAGCCGTTCTTTACAACAAAACCAACGGGCGAAGGAACTGGGCTTGGTTTATCTCTAAGTTATGATATTGTTACAAAAGTGCACGGCGGTGAGTTAAAAGTGGTGACGAAGGAAGGTGAAGGAACGGAGTTTATTATTCATTTACCAAATTATTAAGTAAAATAATGAAATTATCCATATTAATATTGTTATGCTTGTTTACCACTGAGTTTGGTTTAGCACAAAAAAATCCATATTGGATTGAACCCAGTAGACATCAGGCAGACAGTTTAAGAGCGCTGCTGATGCAAATAAATAATGATTCCACACGAATGTATATATGCAGAGAACTTGGTTTTTATTATGACGAAATTCAAAGAGACAGCTCTCTTTATTATTACAGGCAGCAATTATTATTAGCGCAAAAATTAAAATTGAAACTTTGGGAAGCTGAGGCATATTGCGGTATGGGGCTGGCACTTACCAATTTAGGAGACACACCAAAGTCGCTTCAAGTTCTGTTAAAGGGAGAAACAATTGCCGATAATAAAGAAACCGAAAAAAATGTTTGGCATGTAGAGCTTCTTTCAAAAGATGAAAATCCGCAAACTGCCCGAATGACAGTTCTAGGTCGTATTTACAGTAATATGGGCGTTTTATATATCGATATGGATGACATGACAAAATTGCTGGCTAATTTTTTTAAAAGCAGAAAAATTGCAGAAAAAATAAATGATAAAGCTCTTTTATCAATCGATGATATGAATTTGGGTGAGGCTTTTACCTATCTGGATAAATTAGACTCAGCATTATTTTTTGAAAAGGAAGCATTACAAAGTGTTAATGAATCGGGTTTTAAAAAATACAAAGGATTTATTCTTCAACTGATAGGAAATATTTATTTAAAAAAAGAGAACTATGATTCGGCAAAAAAATATTATTACGAATCCGTACAAATCAACAGGAAACAGCAAAACCTTTATTTCCTAGCCAATGCAAATATATTGTTAGGCAAATTATTTGAAAAAACCGGTCAAACAGACAACAGCCTTTATTATTCTAAAAAAGGATTGCGAATATTTCAGAAAATCGGTTCACCGGAAGGAAAGTTAAAAGCATACAAATCCCTTTCCTCAATTTATAGACTGCGAAACAATATCGACAGTGCTTTTGTGTACCAAGGTCTTGCTATGGCTGCAAATGACAGCTTAAATAATGCCGAAAAGATAAAGCTGTTTCAGGATATCGGATTTGATCAAGAACTTAAAATGCAGCAAATGGAAAAGGAAAGAATAGAAACTCAGGATAAGATAAGAACTTATGCTATGCTGGCAGGAATCGTTGTGGTTTTGATCATAGCATTTTTACTCTATAGAAATAACCGCAGCAGAAAGAAGGCAAATAAAATCCTTCAAAAGCAAAACGAAGAAATTGAGGCTCAAAAGAAAAATGTAGAGCGAACATTGGGTGAACTAAAATCCACCCAAGCTCAGCTCATCCATTCGGAAAAAATGGCATCACTGGGTGAACTTACTGCCGGCATAGCACACGAAATAAAAAACCCGTTAAACTTTGTCAATAATTTTTCAGAGGTAAGCGCAGAATTAATTGATGAAATGTTAGAAGAATTAGAAAAAGGCAATAATGCAGATGTGCTGGACATTGTAAAAGATTTAAAACAAAACCTTGAGAAGATAAATAACCACGGCAAACGTGCTGACTCAATTGTTAAAGGAATGCTTCTCCACTCAAGAGGAACTTCAGGTGAAAAAACTTTAACTGATATAAATGATCTACTTGATCAATATGTAAATCTTGCTTATCATGGGATGCGGGCACAGAATAAAGACTTCAACATAACTATAGAAAAAGATTACGACGGGTCCCTGGAAAAAATAAATGTAGTCCCGCAGGATATCAGCAGGGTTTTCTTAAATATAATTAATAATGCCTGCTATGCTGCAAATGAAAGGAATGTACAAGAAGACAATGATTTTTCTCCAACACTTAAAGTCTCAACTAAGAAATTAAATGATAAAGTTGAAATCAGGATAGTTGATAATGGGAACGGAATTCCAGAAAATATAAAAGATAAAATTTTTCAACCGTTTTTTACAACAAAACCGACAGGCGAAGGAACGGGACTGGGTTTATCACTTAGTTATGATATAGTTACCAAAGTACATAGCGGTGAGTTGAAGGTCGAAACGAAAGGAAGCGAAGGCACAAGTTTCATAATATTATTACCAAAATAATTTTTTAATAAAACAAAAAAATGATAACAGTCCGGAAAACACTTTTAATAACTCTTTTAAGTTATTTCTCCATTGTTCAATTGTATGGGCAGGCGCAAAACGCAGCGTTCCGAAACCTAACGTCTGCAGAAGGACTTCCAACAAGCTCCGTAACCGATGTTGCTCAGGACTCATTTGGATTCATATGGATAGGTTCGTGGGACGGCGTTTACCGGTATGATGGTAAATCTTTTCAGACAATTTATTCCGGCGATGCGCGTTTTGTTAAGACTGATGATAAAGGAGGAGTATGGATTTCAATAGAGGGCGGTAAATTAGGTTATTATAATTCTTATACCGACAGTATAAGATTTTATGAGGTACCGCATCCGGATAGGTTTATACCAATCCAGATTGACAATTCAGGCACAGTTTGGGCCGGCACATTGGATGGAATAGCAAAACTTGATACCGTAAAAGGCCAATTTATAAAAGACGAAGGACAGCTGCCAGGGAGTATTATATATAATTACTTTTGTGCTTCTGGAAACGGTGAGCTGTATTTTATTTTAGGTAAAAAAAGAGGAAACTATGTACTCGGTCATCGAGATTCGAAAGGGAACTATAATTATGAGCCTTTCCCGTTAGATAAAAATAATCTAGGAAAAAATAATTCTATTTCCGACTATATAGGACTACAACCTTTTGATTCCAAAGGTGTCCTTATTGTTAATCAATACGGATGGGTTTTTAAAACATCGTTAACTGCAAGATGGGTTTATAGAAAACCTTTCAACGGAACAAAACTTTTCGGATTTTCATCTGCCATCCTGGATAGTAACAATAATTTATGGTTAAACCAGGCAAATGCAATTAGTAAAATAAATACTTCAACAGGAAAAGCAGTTACTTACAATTATAATCCTCAAAATCCTAACACTGTTCTTCCTATGAAAAATTTCCTGCTGGGAGGTAATATCTTTATAGACAGGCAAGGTGTTCTATGGGCAACACGCTTTTCACAGGGGATAAGCAGATTAAATTTATACGAAAGTAATTTCGGCTTATTAAAATATGAGAACGGGTCTCCGGTAATTGATGTCCTTTCTGCCCTGGAATTAAAAGACGGCTCATTCTGGATAGGATCCAGGATTGAACATAACGGATTAATTCATTTTAGTTCAGAAGGAAAAATAATTAAACGATATGGAACCAGTTCGTTTGAATCTCCGCCCGGTAAAACTGTAAGTAAAGAACTAAGTCATCCGTTTGCGTGGTCAATTGCCAAAACAAGCGACGGTTCAATTTGGATTGGAACTGGCTCTCCGGGTCCCGAACACGGAGGAATAAACAGGATACGTCCCGGGAGTAATTTAATTGAAAGATTTAAATACGATCCGCATGATAAATCTTCTTTGAGCAATAATTGGGATTATAAGCTTTTAGTGGATGGAAGCGACAGACTTTGGATCGGCAGTAGAGGTGCGTTATGCTTCATGAATCCGATTACGGAAAGGATCACACGCGGATTAAAAAGCTCATCTTCTGATTCAGTGGATAATACACCTTATGAACCTGAATTAGTTACTTCATCCGGAAACCTAATAATCATGAATCCTTATAACAATAAGCATTTTATCATAAATCATAAGACATTAGAGATAAAATCATTTGGCATTAAAACATCAACCGATAGTCTTTTTAATTATGTGTACAAGGATAACAAAGGTAGAATATGGTTTATTGATGGTGACAAATTCGGCTGCCTAAATTCCTCTTTCACTCATATTGCCCAAATCTATAATATTGAAAAATCTAATATACCGATTGATAAAATTGATGCGCTCTGTGTAGATAAAGACGAAAATATTTGGCTGGCAACCAGCAACGGTATATTTAAATTTTATCCGGATACCCAAAAATTCAGACACTTTGGTTTTGAAAGAGGCTTGCAGGGAGTTAACTTCTCCGACAATCTCAACTATGAAGGTCCTTCCGGTAAAATCTATTTTAGCGGTTACGGCGGAGTGAATATTTTCGATCCCTTAAAAATTAAAACTAATCCTTTTCCTCCCAAAATGATATTCACGGGATTAAAGCTGGACGGCAGGCTAATACGGCCCGGTAAAAATTCACCAATTAAAAAACCAATTTATGCAGTACGTAAAGTTATAGTTGAACCGGGTGTTTCTACTATTTCTATTAATTTTGCGGCGATACATTTTGCGGATGCCAAATACAATAGTTATAAATATAAATTGGAAGGTTTTGACGATAACTGGAAAGAAGGAGGCTCAATAGGAAATGCAACCTATACAAACCTTTCGCCTGGAAATTATACTTTGTTTATAAAAGGCGCTAACCTGGATGGAGTGTGGAGTGACGGTAAAAAATCAATTGAGATAGAAGTATTACCTCCCTGGTGGCAAACATGGTGGGCTTATTCTATTTATATTCTGCTTTTCTTAATTCTATTATGGCGAGTTGATAAATATCAAAAAGCAAGGGTAGTTCGAAAAGAGAAAGAAAAAATACAAAAAAGAGAATTGGAACAGGCTAAAGAAATTGAGAAGGCATATACAGAATTAAAATCTACTCAAGCCCAGCTCATCCATTCCGAAAAAATGGCTTCGCTAGGAGAACTTACCGCAGGCATAGCACACGAAATTAAAAATCCCTTAAATTTTATAAATAATTTTTCAGATATCAGTAACGAACTGCTTGATGATTTGATGGTTGATATTAATAATGGTAACAAAGAGGAAATAACGGAAATTGTTGAGAACCTGAAACAAAACCTTGAGAAAATAAACCAGCATGGCAAACGCGCTGATTCGATTGTAAAAGGAATGCTCCTTCACTCAAGAGGAACGTCGGGAGATAAAGCTTTGACTGATATCAACAATCTTCTCGATGAATATGTCAATCTTGCATATCATGGGATGAGAGCACAAAATAAAGATTTCAATATTACAATTGAAAAAGATTATGATAAATCAATAGAAAAATTAAATGTAGTTCCACAGGATATAAGCAGAGTATTTTTAAATATAATTAACAATGCCTGTTATGCAGCAAATGAAAGAAAGAAAAAAGGAGACAATGATTTTTCTCCAACGCTTAAAGTCTCTACTAAGAATTTGAATAATAAAGTTGAAATTAGGATAGGTGATAACGGTAATGGTATTCCTGCTGATATAAAAGATAAAATCTTCCAGCCGTTCTTTACTACCAAACCAACGGGAGAAGGAACGGGACTGGGTTTATCACTTAGTTACGATATAATTGTAAAGCAGCACAGCGGAGAAATCAAAATTGAAAGCAAAGAAGGTGAAGGTGCCGAGTTTATTTTAATTCTGCCAATTACGTAATAAAAAGAATATTGCTACTTAAAATTAAAAGAAGGTTTATGAAAATTAAATTTACAATAACAGGTTTAGGATTTGTACTTTTGTTTATCCTTTCCGTTAGAGGTTACAGCAAAACAAAAGTTGCGGTTAAAACCAAAGACAGTCTTATGGTTATTACACAAACAAGGCTCGATACCACAAAATCCAATATCTCCTTTAACGGAGAATGGAAGTTTCATCCGGGTGACGACACTGCCTGGGCTGAGAAAAATTATGATGATGCCGGATGGACAAAGCTTGAAAACGATTTTTATATGGACAGCATTAAAACCGGAATATGGAAAGGAATCGGCTGGTTTAGGAAAAAATTCAAAATTGATTCAACTATGTTTAATAAGCCGGCTGCTTTTATTGTATATCAAGAAGGTGCATCGGAATTTTACCTGAACGGAAAGCTTGTTAAAAAACTTGGAACTATTAGCAAAATTATAAAAAAAGAACAGGCTTATAATCCTCAAGGCATACCATTTACAGTAGTCTTTGATACATCAAAAATACAAGAATTAGCAGTAAGATATGCAAACCACAAAGCTGAGGAATATTATAATAGATATAAAATCAGCGCTGGTTGGGAAGGATTTTATTTAGCAATTAATAAAAATAACCGTGCAATTTTATCAAAGGTCAGCGGTACTTTTTCTAATACAATTCTCAATACCGCTATCGGAGCAATTGCTTTTGCTTTTGCATTACTTCATTTATTAATATTTTTCTTTTACTCGCGTGAAAGGGAAAATTTATTCTACGGATTATTTGCCGGTTCAATGACTTTGTGGATGGTGGTGATATTATTCCGTATCAATGCTCACGCTGTTTCTGATGTATATCATATTTTTGATACATCCGTAATTATATGGCTTTCCCTTATGTTCGCAACCTTCAATTTTTTCCTTTATGCCATCTTTTATAAAAAAATGCCGAAGCAGTTCTGGGTAATTCTGATTCTCGGTGCTGTGCTTAGTTTTTTGTCATTATGGGTATTTACACAAGATTGGTTCTTTAATTATGTGTTCGGTCCATTTTTTCTTCTGCTTACTGCAGAAGGCTTACGAGTAATAATCCTTGCAATCAAAAGGAGAAAAAGAAATGCGGTAATTATCGGTGCGGGAGTGCTGATATTTTTCTTGTTTGTAATATATGTTGCAATAATAAATATCTTTTCAATTCATATGCCTGATTGGTTTGGTATATTGTTTGTCGTTGGATTAATAAGCCTGCCTATCTCTATGTCCATATACCTTGCCCGCGAAAGCGCTAAGACAAAAATAGATCTAGAAAAGAGAATAGTTGAAGTACAGGATCTTTCCACAAAGGCAATTGAACAGGAGAAAAGAGAAGCGGAACTGAAAGTCGAAAATACTAGGAAGGAAGTGGAATTGCAAAAAGCGGCTGAGTTAAAAACAGCTTATGAAAACCTGGAAACAGCTCACGAAAATTTAAAGTCAACACAGCAGCAATTGATTATGCAGGAGAAACTTGCTTCCCTTGGTGCTCTAACTGCAGGCATAGCACATGAAATTAAAAACCCGTTGAACTTCATAAATAACTTCAGCGAAGTAAGCAACGAGTTGATTGATGAAATGAAAGAAGAGTTACTGCACGGAAACAAAGAAGAGGCTATTTCAATCTCTGATGATCTTAAACAAAATCTCGATAAAATAAATCAGCATGGTAGACGCGCCGATTCAATTGTCAAAGGAATGCTTCTTCACTCAAGAGGATCATCAGGTGAAAAAACTTTAATTGATATAAATGATTTACTTGATCAATATGTTAATCTTGCCTACCACGGAATGAGAGCAACAAACAAAGAATTCAACATAACAATAGAAAAAGATTATGATGAATCGCTTGAGAAGATAAACGTAATTCCGCAGGATATCAGCAGAGTGTTCTTAAATATAATTAATAATGCCTGCTATGCAGCTTATGACAGAAAGAAAAAAAGCAGTGATAATAATTTTTCTCCGACTTTAAGAGTTTCAACAAAAAAGTTAAAAGATAAAGTTGAAGTAAGAATTGGAGATAACGGAAATGGAATTCCAAAAGATATTATTGATAAAATATTTCAACCGTTCTTTACAACTAAACCAACAGGAGAAGGAACAGGATTGGGATTATCTCTGAGTTACGATATAGTTACAAAAGTACATGGAGGTGAATTGAAAGTGGAAACGCAAGAAGGTAACGGGACAACATTTATCATTCAAATACCGGGATAAACATCTTATGAAACGTACATTTTTGTTGATGATTCTTTTTTTCTCTATGCTTGGTTTTTGCCGGGCACAGTCAGGGCTCTTTTCCATTTTATCGGACACTACCTTATCGGGTACACAAAAGTTAGACCGCCTGCAACTGGCGTTAAAAAATACAGCTAATGACACTGTTCGTATAGATGCGTATTATAACATTGCACTTTATTATTTGGAAACAAATCGTGACAGTTCTGTTTATTACGACAATAAAAGTATTGCACTGGCTAAGCAGTTAAGAATAAAATTGGATGAAGCAGCCGCTTTAAGCGACAAGGGCTACGCTCTTATAGCATTGGGTAAATACCCGTCAGCACTTGAATCATTATCAGAAGCGATGAAAATTGAAGAGAGCCCGGCAAATGAAAAATATACCTTGCCCTCTCTAAAAGGGCACACCCCGCATGAGATGAGAATTTATAATTTGGGTCTTACTACCCTTCATTTAGGGCAATTGTACGGCACTACCGGTAACAGGGATATGGAAAAATTAAAATACTTCAAAGTATTGGGCTATGCTCAATCTATTCCGGATACTTTTTTGCTTTCTCTGGCATATATGAACATAGGGTATTCTTATTCTTACCTTAACCAATTGGATTCAGCACTTTATTTTGATCAACAAGCATTGACGTTGCAGCCGCACTTAGATTTTTTCTTAAGAACCTGGGAAGGTAGCATTCTTTATCAAATGGGAAACATTTACCTTAAAAAAGGAAATTTAAAATTGGCCCGGGATACCTACCTGGAATCGGTAGAATCCTATACAGCGCATCATAATCTTTACTATCTTCCCCGTACCTACGATGCATTAAGTAAATTATACGGAAGATTAGATAAACCTGACTCCAGCCTGTTTTATGCCAGGAAATTATTGAAGACTGCCCGGGTTTTGGGACAGCCGGAGCCGTTGGCCGCTTCCTACCGGGCGCTTTCAGATGTGTTTAGCAATCTAAATAAACATGACAGTACCTTAAAATACCTGCAACAATACACCGTATTAAATGACAGTCTGAATAATGCGGAAAAGAAAAACCTGCTTTCCTACCAGAATATCGGATTTGATCAACAACTGCGGCTCAAAAGTTTACAGGAAGAAAAAATTGAAACTGAAACCAGAGTCAGAACTTATGCCATGCTTTCAGGTTTGGGTGTACTTCTTATTATTGGCCTGATATTGTATCGTAATAACCGGCAAAAACAAAAGACAAACAAAGTATTGGAAACAACGCTTTCAAATCTCAAATCCACCCAGGCCCAACTCATCCAGGCCGAGAAAATGGCCAGTCTCGGTGAACTCACCGCCGGCATTGCACACGAGATAAAAAACCCGTTAAACTTTGTTAATAATTTTTCCGAGATCAGCGGCGAGTTATTAGATGAGATAAAAGAAGAATTAGAGAAGAATGACAAGGAAGAAGTTTTAGAAATTCTTGAAGATTTAAAACAAAACCTTGAAAAAATAAACCAGCACGGAAAACGCGCCGACTCAATTGTTAAGGGAATGCTCCTTCACTCAAGAGGAACATCCGGAGATAAAGCTTTGACTGATATCAATAATCTTCTCGATGAATATGTTAACTTAGCTTATCATGGAATGAGAGCACAGAATAGAGACTTCAATATAACGATAGAAAAAGATTACGATGAGTCTCTTGAAAAATTTAATGTTGTCCCTCAGGACATCAGCAGGGTATTCTTAAATATCATAAGCAACGGCTGTTACGCTGCAAATGATAAAAAGAAAACAAGTGGAGATGATTTCTCACCGACGATTAGAGTAGCAACAAAAAATTTAAATGATAAAGTTGAAATAAGAATCAGAGATAACGGAAACGGGATACCTGATAAAATTAAGGACAAACTCTTCCAGCCGTTCTTCACTACAAAACCGACAGGCGAAGGAACCGGTTTGGGTTTATCGTTGAGCTATGATATTGTTACTAAAGTACACGGCGGGGAAATCAAATTTGAAAGCGAAGAGGGAAAATACACAGAATTTATAATTACAATACCGAAATCAATATGAGGTTAAAATGAAACTTTTAGTTGTTGACGATGAAGTAGACGTACAGTTTTTGTTTCAACAGAAATTCCGCAAGGAAATTAGATCCGGTAAATTACAAATCATGTATGCAGGCAACGGCAAGTCAGCGCTGGAGATAATAGAATCCATAGAGAACCTGACGGAATATTTGATATTAACAGATATAAACATGCCCGGGATGACTGGAATTGAATTGCTGCGGGAAATTAAAGCCCGATATCCCGAATTAAAAGTCTTTATGATTACTGCTTACGGTGATGAACAGAATTTTAATACTGCAAAAAATCTTGGGGCAGATGATTATTTTGTTAAACCTCTTCAATTTGAAGTGCTGAAAGAAAAACTAAGTTAACCGATGTAATTTAAGGGAAAAATAAAATGCAATACTCAAAAATATTAGTTGTTGATGATGAACCTGATCTTCAAATTCTTATACGTCAAAAATTCCGCAGCAAGATAAGAACAAATGAATATGAATTTCATTTTGCGGAGAACGGCGCCGAAGCACTGGAAAAAATTAAAAATGACGGAACTATTGATCTGATTTTAACAGACATAAATATGCCCGTTATGGACGGGCTTACACTGCTCTCTAAAATTAAAGAGCTTAATAATAAATTATTGAGGTCTGTTATAGTTTCTGCATACGGCGATATGGAAAATATAAGAACCGCAATGAATAGAGGCGCTTATGATTTTATAACCAAGCCGATTGATTTAAGAGATCTCGAAATTACCATCGATAAATCATTAAAAGAAATTGAACTGTACAAAGACGCATTGTCATCACACGATAAATTAGTGGCATTGCAGCAGGAACTTGAAATTGCCACAGTGATCCAGACCTCTATTCTGCCTAAAACCTTTCCGCCTTTTCCTGAAAGAAAAGAATTTGATATTTATGCTAAAATGATAACCGCAAAAGAAGTAGGCGGGGATCTTTTTGATTTCTTTCTTATTGATAAATACAGGCTCGGAGTTATAATTGGCGATGTAACCGGCAAGGGAATTGCAGCTGCTCTGTTAATGGCAGTCTGTAAATCCTTATTAAAAGCAACTGCTCAAAAAGGAATGCCCACAGATGAGGTCTTATCCGAAGTTAATAATATTTTGGTTGATCAAAGTCCGTCAAATATGTTTGTCACGGTTTTTTACGGAATACTCGATACAAGAAACGGTTCTTTCGAGTATTCAAACGGGGGTCATAATCCGCCTTACTTAATTTCTTCCGACAGAAATATTAATCAGTTAGAAAATATCGGTGGGCTGATGCTTGGGGCAATGAATGATTCACCATACGAATCCAATATTATAATGCTTAAACCAAATGAGAGTATTTTCTTCTATACCGATGGAGTAACTGAAGCATTTAACAAAGATGGCGAAGAATTTCATGAAACACGTCTCGTAAAATCTCTTTTAAATGTTAAGGATGAAAATCCGGATAGAATAGTAAAAGACATAATTTGTGATGTGCAGGATTTTATTGTCGGCACCGAACAATCAGACGATATAACATGCATGATGTTAAAATATTTAAAACATTGAAAATAAATTATGAATTGATTGTTTATATTAAAATGTAAGCGTATTTTAATTGTGAAGTCCGGGAAATATTATAATTATTTCTAGGATTGAAAACCTACTTTTGCGGAAACTATTTCTATTCATTGGCGGAAAATTCTAAAAAAAATTTAATAAAATAAATTGATTTAATTAGAATATAACATGATTGACAAGACAATTCTTCACTACAAAATATTAGAGAAGTTCGGCGAAGTCCGTCTCGTCCCGATTCTGTCGGGACGGACGAGACCTCATCCCAAATCATTATCATTAAATAATAGGTATTATTTATGATTGGTCAAACAATATTACATTATCAAATACTTGAAGAATTGGGACGGGGGGGGATGGGTGTAGTCTACCTGGCTGAGGATACAAAACTGAAACGCCAGGTTGCGATTAAATTTCTCCCTGAACAAATTTCTGCCGATACGGAGGAAAGAAAACGTTTTGAAATAGAAGCTCAGGCTGCCGCAGCTTTGAATCATCCCAATATTACAACTATTCATGCCATTGAGGAATCCGATGATACAATTTTCATTGTAATGGAATACATTGACGGCATTGAATTGAAGGACAAAATTAAATCAGGATCGCTACCAAAGGATGAATGCATAACAATAGCAGTTCAAATAGCCGAAGGATTAGCTGTTGCGCACAACAAGGGAATTGTACACCGCGATATAAAATCTTCTAACATTATGGTACCAAAAACCGGGCATGTTAAAATTATGGATTTCGGTCTTGCAAAAATCGGTTCCGGCAGTCAGGTTACAAAGCTGGGCACTACAATAGGAACTATTGCTTTTATGTCTCCGGAACAAACGCGCGGAGAGGAACTAGATCATAGAACAGACATCTGGTCGTTTGGAATTGTTCTCTATGAGATGTTAACAGGCAATCAACCATTTAAAGGAGCGTACGACCAGGCAATTATTTATTCTATTCTAAACGAAGAACCTGAATTAAATAATATGCCGGAAGAGTATTCTCATATATTAAAAAAAGCCCTCGCAAAATCTCCGGAAGAAAGATATCAGAAGACAAGTGAAATGCTTAATGATCTGAAAGCATTAAAAGGTGATTCAATTGCAAAGACAGGGACGAGAGAAACACATGTTGTAAAGCCGGTTAAAAAAACAAAAATGAGATGGATAATTTCTTTTTCAGTAATTTTCATTATGGCTGCAGTCTCAGTTTATTATTTATTTTTTAACAAAGATGAAGGAACAGTGAGCAAAACATCCGGCAAAGAAATGATTGTTGTAATGCCGTTTCAAAATCTTGGTCCGCAGGATGAAAAATATTTTGCAGACGGTATAACAGATGAAATAACAAGCAAGCTTGCCTCGATTGGAGATATTGGTGTAATTGCAACCAGCAGCGCTGAAAAACTTGCAAAGGAAAATAAAAGTTTTAAGGAAATTGGTAAAAAACTCGGAGTTGATTATATACTTAATGGTTCAATAAGATGGGAAAAGACCGGAAAAAATGAAAGCCGTGTAAGAATAACTCCTCAATTAATCCGCGTTTCCGATAACACTATTACCTGGTCAAATTCATACGACAAAGTACTTAATGATATTTTTGCGGTGCAGAATGATATTGCACAGAAAGTTGTCAATCAATTAGGCGGAACTTTTGCAAATAACCAGAGCCAAAAAGAAACACCACCGACCGGCAATCTCAAGGCTTATGATTTTTATTTGAAAGGAGTATCCTATGAAGCAAGGGGTGCCTATTTAAAATCGGATATCCAAGCCAGTATTAATCTATATAAAAAGGCAATTGACCTAGATCCTAATTTTGCTCAGGCTTATGCTCATCTTTCAATTTGTCAGGCTTTAATGTATTGGTTTTATTATGACCATTCCGAAAAGGTTGTAAAAGAAGTTTATGAGAATGCACAAAAGTCTTTGCAATTAAATCCAAATCTTGCTGAAACGTACCTGGCACTTGGATATTATCATTACCATTGCAAACTGGAATATGAAAGCGCCATAAGGGAATTTTCAGCGGCCCTGAAAATTCAACCAAATAATGCATCGGCCTATTTTGGCCTAGGGCTCGTTTATCGAAGGATGGGGAAATTTGATCTTGCTGTAAATAATATATTAAAAGGTTATAACCTTAATCCACTTTCTAATGAATATGCCAATAACCTTGCAGAAACATATGGGATAATAAGAGATTATAAAAAAGCTATTTCACAATACAAGAAAACTATAGAACTAAATCCTGATTTAAGTTTACAAAAGGTATCTCTTGCGGGGATATACATTTTAAAAGGTAACCTGCAAATTGCCTCAGACTTAGTATATAAGGTTAGTATCAAGAGTTATATTGATTTAAATTCAAATTTGAAGGCCTACATCTATATCCTTGAACGCAAATTTGATGCGGCAATAAATAATTTGAAATCAACTAACAAGCCTTATGAGAACAGCCAATTTGCTTTTACTCCGGAGGATGAAATGCTGGGATTAATTTATAAATATAAAAACGAACCTGCTTTATCAAAAAAATATTTTGAATCAGCTAAAGATGAACTTGAGAAAAAGCTAAAAGTCACCCCGCAGGATGAGAGATTACACAGTTCCCTGGGAATTGTTTACGCAGGCCTTGGAATGAAAGATAAAGCAGTTGCTGAAGGTAAAAAAGGAATCGAGCTTCTCCCTCTGAAGAAAGAAGCATACAGAGGATATTACAGACAACTGGAAATGGCAAGGATTTATACTCTTATCGGTGATAACAAAAGCGCATTAAAACAAATTGATTTTATACTTTCAATACCGGGTGATTTCTCAGTTCCTTTATTAAAACTAGATCCGATATATGATTCACTAAGGAATCTTCCGAGTTATAAAGCGATTATTAAGAAATACGAATTAAATATTGATTGAAATATGATTGGTGAAACAATACTACATTACAAAATTTTAGAAAAGTTAGGCGAAGGCGGAATGGGTGTGGTCTACCTGGCTGAAGACACAAAGCTGGGACGCAAAGTTGCGCTGAAGTTTTTACCCGGATACATTGCCGGTAATTCCGCAGAACGGGAAAGGTTTAATGTTGAAGCCAAAGCTGCGGCATCACTAAATCATCCAAATATAGCTACGATTTATGCAATTGAAGAATCAGGTGATGATACTTTTATTGTGATGGAATATATAGACGGCCAAGAATTAAAATCTTTGATAGAGAAGAGTCAAATCCCGACACTTAAACCTGAAATAATCATTAATTATTCTATTCAAATTGCCGAAGGTCTAGAAGCCGCTCATAGAAAAGGAATCATTCACAGAGACATCAAATCATCCAACATAATGATCACGACTGAAGGCAAGGTTAAAATAATGGACTTTGGTCTGGCTAAAATTAAAGGCGGTTCACAGCTGACAAAGGTTGGAACTACAGTTGGAACTATTGCATACATGTCTCCTGAACAGACAAGAGGGGATGAAACTGATTATCGAACAGATATCTGGTCTTTCGGAGTAGTACTTTATGAAATGCTTACCGGTAAATTGCCTTTCAAAGGAGATTATGATCAGGCAATAATTTATTCAATTTTAAATGAAGAACCGGAACCGGTAACAAAATATTTGCCGGAGATTGACACTGCTTTGATAAGAATTATTGATAAAGCATTAAAGAAAGAACCTGGGGACCGTTATGAATCAATGAGCGAAATTGCTACTGAATTAATTAATATCGGAAATTTCGGGAGTGGTGTATTAAGATCAAAATCAGCAGGGGTTAAAAGTGTAGTAACAGATAATCAAAAAGTGAAAGACAAACTTCAAGAATCAAGTTTATTCGTTAAAAAGAAAAGGATAAAAATTATTGCAGCGGGATTGCTTCTTCCTGGTTTAATTGCAGTTGGATATTTTTTACTTTTTAATAAAAATGAAACTATAAACACCTCGGCAGCTATTGGTAAATCTATCGCGGTTCTTCCTTTCGAAAATTTAAGTCCCGATAAAAGCAATGCCTATTTTGCCGACGGTATGCAGGATATGATACTAACTAAACTTGCAGACATAGGTGATTTGAAAGTAATTTCTCGTACTTCCACTGAGAAATACAAGAGTCATCCTGAAGATTTAAAAACGATTGCAAAGCAGCTTGGTGTTGCAACTATTCTTGAAGGCAGTGTTCAGAAGGCAGGCGACCAGGTATTGATAAATGTTCAGCTGATTGATGCACGGAACGATAACCACATTTGGGCAAACAGCTATACGCGCACGCTCCAGAATATATTCGGTGTTGAAGGTGAGGTAGCTCAGAAAGTAGCAGATGCTTTAAATGCAAAATTGACTGCAAAACAGACAAACGCTGTTGCAAGCATACCGACTACGAATCAAGTTGCCTACGACGCATATTTACGCGGCGAGTATTATTATGCAAAAGTCCTGGCAGGTAATTTTAACTTATTGACACAGGTTGTGAATTCTTACAAACAGGCGGTAGAGAATGATCCGTCATTTGCTTTGGCCTGGGCTAAACTTGGCTACAGTCAAAGTTTATTGATGTATGCCAGCATAGACCGTTCCGATTCAACTGCAAAGAATGCATTGAATAATGCACAGTATTCACTGGTGCTTGATCCTAATTTATCCTATGGTCATTTTGCATTGGGATATGTTTACCGTATGGATTATGCAGAGTACGGAAAAGCTCTCAATGAATTTGAACTGGCTTTAAAAGGACTTCCGAACAATGCTGAAGTTTTGGCAGCAATTGCATATATCAATGAACAAAGAAGTGATATGAAAGCGGCTTCCAATTATCTTCAAAAAGCAGTGTCTTTAAATCCGAATGATCCGAATCTTGCCTTGGGATTCGGTCTTACATCGGTTTATATGCGGCAGTACAATATTGCGGGGAAAGCTTTTAACCGTGTACTTTCAATTGCTCCGGATGATCCGGAAGGATATGCACTCCTAGCTCAAAATAAAATACTGGAATCGGGAAATGCAGATTCTGCTATGGCAATACTGGATAAAGCTCCATCTGATATTCAATCAACTGCGGATATCTTATATGAACGTGCCGACTTGTTATTGCTGCAGAGAAATTATTCAGAAGCCCGGAAAATTGCAGAGACACTTCGCCCCGGTGGTCGTTTTGTTACACAATTGCAGATTTTACTTATTCGTGCTGAAGTTTTCAGATTAAGCGGGGATAAGAAAAACGCTGAAGTTAATTATCGGAAGGCTCTGGCCGAGGCAAATAAGTTTTCTAGTGACGGAATCAGTGAAAAGACTTTCGGTATATTATTGGGGAAAGCTATTGCTCAAGCGGGTCTCGGGCAGAAAGCGGCTTCAATTAAAACTTTGGATGAACTAATGAAGCTTATGGAAGAGAAAGGATTAAAATATTATTTGCTAGAAGTCGAATACACACGTGCTAAGGTTTATGCAATGTTTGGAGATACTGTTGAAGCTGTTAAAGAACTTAATCAGGTTATGTCTTCTCCATACGGCGGTTTCTGTTCAGCAAACCTAATCCGGCTTGATCCTACTTGGGACCCGCTTCGTAAAGATCCGGCTTTTCAAGCGATGATAAATAAATATTCGGAGAAAAATTAATGATTGGTGAAACTATACTCCACTATAAAATTTTAGAAAAATTGGGTGAGGGTGGAATGGGCGAAGTCTTCAAAGCCCAGGACACTAAACTTGATCGCTTCGTTGCACTAAAATTTCTTCCTTCAAAACTTACTGCAACTGAAGCTGAAAAAGCGCGCTTCATACAGGAAGCTAAAACCGCTTCTTCAATGAATCATCCGAATGTCTGTACGATTTATTCAATTGAAGAATATGAGAACAAAGACGGCGATAAGCAGTTATTCATTGCAATGGAGTTTGTCGATGGAAAAACTTTAACCGATAAAAAAGATACCCTCTCTGATAAACAGAAACTCGAAATTGGAATACAAATTGCCGAAGGTTTAGCTGCTGCTCACGAAAAGGGAATTGTGCACAGGGATATTAAGCCCGATAACATTATGATCCGAAAAGACGGAATTGTGCAAATAATGGATTTCGGGCTGGCAAAACTTTATTCTTCAAAAGATATCAGCAGACTTACCAAAGCAGGCACTACTCTCGGAACTATGGGATATATGTCGCCCGAACAAATACAGGGTCAGGATGTTGACCACAGAACAGATATATTTTCTCTTGGACTAGTTCTTTATGAATTATTTGCCGGTCAATCCCCTTTCAAAGGAATGCACGAAGCAGCGCTGGTTTATGAAATTGTAAATATAGATGTTCCGCCAATCTCTGAAGTAAAACCGGAAATTGATCCCGAACTTGAAAGGCTTATACTGGAATGCCTTGGGAAGGATAAGGATGAAAGATTTCAGTCTGCAAAGGAACTTGCCAGAAGCCTGAGAAAATTAAAACGCGGTTCAACCGGGAACAGAACCAGCAGAATGTATAACGTATCGGGAATAAAACGGGCCGGAGTTCAGCAAAATACTGCTACAAATCTTTCCGGACCGCTCGTTTATGATGATGTTCCGCTAAAAAAATTATTAAGAAACATTGTTTACAACAGGAAAATATTGTGGACGAGTCTTTCAATTTGTTTCATTGCAGCTGTTCTTTTTTTCTATTTGTTTTTAGTAAACAAAACATCTAACAATTTATCGGGATTAAGCTCATTAGCTGCTTCAATTGATCCGCCTTCCGGTTATAAATTTTCTTTTACCTCAAATGGATATGAAGGAGTTCATCTTGCAGTTTCGCCGGATGGTAAAATGCTTGCCTTTGTGGCACAGGATTCAACCGGGAAAAATTTCCTCTGGGTAAGGCAGCTTGATGCAATTACTGCGCAGGAACTAAATGGTACAGAAGGCGCTTATTATCCTTTTTGGTCTTATGACAATAAATATATCGGCTTCTTTGCCGACGGCAAATTAAAAAAAATTCTTGCTTCGGGAGGACCAAGCATTGCAATCTGTAATGCTGCGGATGCAAGAGGCGGAAGCTGGAACCAAAATGATATAATTGTTTTTGAACCTGAAGAAAGCACCGGAATATTTAAAGTGCCGGCAAGCGGAGGTAAACCTATGGAAGTTACAAAGCTTGACACTGCAAAGGGTGAAACTACACAAAGGTGGCCGTGCTTTTTGCCTGATGGAAATCATTTTATTTTCTATGTAAGGGCCGGAGTAAGTAACTCTCAGGCAGGAGATGCAATTTATGTGTCCTCGCTTGATGGAAAAGAAGAAAAAAAATTATTTTCTGCTCATTCAAACGCAGTATATGCTGACAAGAATATACTATACGTTCAGGATAATACATTGATGGCTCAGCCCTTTGATCCCAACAGTCTGAAATTAACCGGCTCTGCCGTTCCTATTGAAGAAAATGTTTTATTCAGTCAAAGGTTCAACTGCGCTGTCTTTTCCGTATCTAGGAATGGGGTATTGTTCTACCAGAGAGGCAATACAACTAACGGAATGCAGTTGGCCTGGTACGACAGAAACGGCAAAAAGGAAAATGTTTTTGGAAAGCCCGATGATTACCGTCAAGCTGTCTTATCGCCTGATGAGACTAAAATAGCGCTTTCAATTTATGATGACAATTCTAGATCTCAAAATATCTGGCTTTATGATATTAAAAGGAATATATATACACGTTTTACTTTCTCATCCGCAAATGACGGATATCCATGCTGGTCGCCTGACGGTAAATGGATTGTGTTTGCTTCAAACAGAAAAAACAGTAAATTCGAATTGTATGAGAAATCCGCAAACGGGATCGGTGATGTCATCCAATTAACCAATAACGATAATAATAGTTTACCTTTAAGTTGGTCTTCAGACAATAAATATATTGGCTTTGCTCAGCAAAATACTAAAACAAAATACGATGTCTATATTTTACCCGTTTCAAACATTCCGAAATCCGGATATATAAAACCGGAAGTATTATTTAACTCCAAATTCAACGAGGGCGGACCTTGGTTTTCACCTGATAACAAATGGATTGCATACGTAACTGATGAGTCAGGACAACTTCAACTTTATGTAAGTCCGTTTCCCGATTTTACAAGGGGGAAATGGCAGGTATCTACTGTTTCACTCATACTTCAATATATTGGTTGGGCAGCAGACGGAAGAGGACTTTATTATGTCGGTAGCAATTATAAAGTAATGTATGTAGAAGTAAGTCCCCATGGAAATGAGATAGATATAGGAAAGACAACTCCGCTTTTCGATATACCATTTTCGAGTAGAGCACAGTTTCATGGGGTAAAAAAAGATAATAAACAATTTCTCTTTTTTGTTCCCACGCAAAACAAAGAAACGCCGCCCCTTACAATAGTTACTAATTGGTATAGTAAATTAAAACAAAAGGACTAAGAATGATAGATGAAACAATACTTCATTATAAAATATTAGAAAAACTCGGTGAAGTCCGTCTCGTCCTGATAAATCGGGACGGCCGAGACCGCGTCCCAATTCAAATTTATGTAAAAAGAGGATATAAATTATGATAGGCCAGACAGTATTACACTATAAAATACTTGAAGAATTGGGACGGGGTGGAATGGGCGAAGTATACAAAGCTCAGGACACCAAACTCGACCGCTTTGTTGCATTGAAGTTTCTCCCCTCTCAAATGACTGCATCGGAAGATGATAAAGCAAGATTCATCCAGGAAGCAAAAGCAGCTTCAGCAATGAATCATCCGAATGTCTGCACAATTTATGATATCCAGGATAATAACGGACAGTTGTTTATCGTAATGGAATATGTAGAGGGTAAAACATTAAAAGATAAAAAAGATTCAATTTCTGAAAAACAAATACTTGAAATAGGGATACAGGTTTCAGAAGGACTTGCAGCAGCACACGAGAAAGGAATAGTCCACCGGGACATAAAACCTGAAAATATAATGGTCCGCAAAGATGGTATTGTACAGATAATGGATTTCGGTTTAGCTAAGCTGAGAGAAACTTCCGGCGTTTCAAGATTAACAAAAGCCGGCGCAACAATGGGAACTATGGGCTACATGTCTCCCGAACAAGTGCAAGGATTAGATGTTGACTATAGAACAGACATATTTTCTCTTGGTGTAGTTTTATATGAGTTGTTTATAGGCGAACCTCCCTTCAAAGGAATACACGAGACTGCTATTATGTATGAAATAGTTAATGTTGATCCTCCTCCTCTTTCAACTGTAAAAAAAGGAATTGACCCTGAACTAGATAGAATAATTTTGGAATGCCTGGAGAAAGATAAAGATGAAAGATGTCAATCGGCAAAAGAGTTAGCTAAAGATTTACGAAAAGTAAAAAAATCAACCGGGCACAGAAAGAGCAGGGTTTACAGCGTTAACACGAAATCGTTTCAAACACAACCCTCTTCAATTAGTGAATCTGGTGCAACAACTTTGAAAGACATTCCCATAAAAAGTTTTTTCAGAAGTATTTTTTATAACCCTAAATTGTCGTGGTCTTTAATATTATTATTAACTGTTAGTATTATCTTAGTACTGTTTTTATTTGTCTTAAATAAACCAGTGACCAAGATTCATGAAGTAAAAGCATCTATACTTCCGCCGCACAGAATCAATTTTGATAACGGTCGTGGAAGTAACCTTACGATTTCTCCCAACGGTCAATTCATATCCTTTGTCGGAACAGATTCACTCGGTAAGGATAAATTATGGGTGAGGCCGGTTAATTCATTAACAGCAAGAGCCTTAACCAATGTAACAACCGATGCATATCCGTTCTGGTCTCCTGACAGTAAAACAATTGCTTATTTTGATAAGGGTAAGCTGATGAAAATATCTCTTGATGCAGGCACTCCGCTGCCTATTTGCGATGCTGCTTCTGGCAGGGGAGGTTCTTGGAGTAAAAACGGAACTATTGTGTTTTCCCCGGCACCTCGTGGCGGACTTTTTGAAGTCCCGGCTTCCGGCGGAAAGCTTAAGGAAATTATTAAACCGGATACTTCAAATGCTATCCGGAATTTAAGATGGACCTATTTCCTGCCGGACGGAAATCATCTTTTATATTCAACTGAAAACAGCTTAGGAGGCTCACCAACTGATGGAATATATCTGGCATCTTTAAATAATACTAAGACAGTAAAACTTATTTCGGCATCATCCAACTGCCAGTATGCAGATGGATTTTTATTGTTTGTCCGTCAGTCTATTCTGCTGGCTCAAAAATTTAACCCGGATAAATTAAAGATTGAAGGAGAAGCAATGCCTGTTGCCGAAAACGTGCAGTATTGGAAATATAGAATATCAGCCAGCTATGCAGTTTCTCAGAATGGTAAGATGGTTTATCTTGAAGGAAATCAGAATAATGAAAATTTGGTGCTTCTAAATAAAAATGGAAATGAAATCAAAAAATTATCGGATATGAAACCAGCTTCCGGTGCACAGTTCTCGCCTAATGGAAATTATATTGCCTGTGACTTATATGATCCTGATGAAAAGCAAACAGATGTCTGGGTCTATGATTTAAGTCGAAATGTCTGGTCAAGATTGACTTTTGACAATGCTGATATATTAACATCTTGGACTCCTAACGGAAATCAGATAACTTATATGTCTATTGTCAGCAGTACAAATTACAATGATTACATCAAGAATGCCGACGGTTCCGGTAATGAAACTCTCCTATACAAATCTAATTCTTTTACAACAGTCACTAGCATTTCATCAGACGGGAAATACTTTTTATACTCAGGTACAAATTATGCAGGCCCGAATAGCGGATGGGATATATTTTTGATGCCCGCAGGGAAAGATAAAAAGCCAATAAAAATATTAGCATCAAATTTTAACGAAATCGGGGCATTATTTTCTCCCAATATGAAATGGATAACTTACCAATCTGATGAGTCCGGAAAAAATCAGGTATATGTAATACCATTTAATCCAAACAATTCATCGGGAACCAGTGCGAAATGGCAGATATCTGTAAATGGGGGAACAGATCCCAAATGGATGAACAACGGTAAAAGCATTTACTTTTTTACGCGGGATAATAAGATAATGGGTGTGAACGTAAATGAAAACGGTTCATCGCTTTCACCCGGCAAGCCTTTTTTGGTTTTTAAACCGGGTAATACAAAAGTACTTCAAGTTTTTGATATTAATAAAGAAGGAACAGAAATAACAGCTACTATTCCCAACGGCAAAAATACTCAAGTTGCAATTACGTTGGTTGAAAATTGGCAGAAGGAAGTTGAAGGTAAAAAATGATTGGTGAAACAATAAATTTAATAAAACCTTCGAGGTCACTGCTTTAAGACCTCGAAGGTTACCTAAAATAGATAATGAAAGAGAATTTAATATGATCGGTGAAACAATACTTCACTATAAAATACTGGAGAAGCTAGGCGAAGGCGGAATGGGCGAAGTCTATAAAGCTCAGGACACCAAACTCGACCGCTTTGTTGCACTTAAATTTCTTCCATCCCAAATGACTGCTTCGAAAGACGACAAAGCAAGATTTATCCAAGAAGCCAAAGCAGCTTCCGCGATGAATCATCCTAATGTTTGTACAATACACGATATACAGGAACATGAAGGTCAACTATTTATAGTAATGGAATTTGTTGAAGGTAAAACATTAAAAGATAAAAAAGATTCTCTATCCGAAAAACAAATACTTGAAATAGGGATACAGGTTTCAGAAGGACTTGCAGCAGCTCACGAGAAAGGAATAGTTCACCGCGACATAAAACCTGAAAACATAATGATCCGGAAAGACGGAATAGTTCAGATTATGGATTTCGGGTTAGCTAAACTTTATAAAGACAGTAATGTTTCCAGGCTTACGAAAGCTGGAACTACAATGGGAACGATGGGTTATATGTCACCGGAACAGGTTCAAGGATTAGATGTAGATCATCGAACAGATATTTTTTCACTTGGTATTGTACTATACGAATTATTTGCTGGCGAATCTCCATTTAAGGGAATTCACGAAACGGCAGTGATGTACGAAATAGTAAACGTCGATGCTCCTCCCATTTCTACTATAAAAGAAGGATTTAATACCCAGCTTGATGAAACAATTCTTGAATGTTTAGAAAAGGATAGAGATGAACGATGTCAGTCAGCAAAAGAGCTCGCAAAGGATTTGAGAAAAGTAAAAAAAACTACGGGACACAGTAAAAGCAGAGTTTACAAAGTTGACCAGGGATTGACAGCAAGAAGTATCAGTGAATCACAAATATTAAAATCATCCGGGGCTGTTTCAATTGAGGTCCTAAATCACAGGCTTGACCCCGGGAAATTATTTAAATTAAAATATCTACCTTGGGTCTTACTTGCGTTTGCATTGGCATTTATTATTTATTCCCAGTCTTTAAAAAACTACATTGAAGGGAATATTTTTATAAAGTTTGAACGGTTAACTGAACAATCCGGTGAAGAATTATTTCCTGATATTTCACCCGACGGAAATTATATAACTTACACAAAATCAATTGATGGTGTCAAACATATTTTCCTACAGAGAATCGGTGGTTTTAACGCAATTGATTTAACAAAAAATTCCGGGGTTGATAATTACCAATCTGCTTTTTCTCCCGATGGTCAGCTAATCGTGTTCCGTTCGGAAAGGGATGGCGGCGGTTTGTTTTTAATGGGATCAACCGGGGAGTCTGTAAAAAGGCTGACAAATTTCGGGTATAACCCGGCCTGGTCACCCGACGGTAAGAAAATAGTTTATGCGACCGAATCGGTGGAACTCCCTTTCACTAGATCAACAATTAGTCAACTTTGGACTGTGGAAATATCAAATGCCAAACCAAAAAAAATATATGAAGGCGACGCAGTTCAACCAACCTGGTCGGCAAACGGAAAATGGATTGCATTTTGGGGTTTGCCTAAAAACTCGGGACGGAGGGAGGTATTTATAATTTCGGCCTCAGGTGGCAATCTTGAAGAAATTACAAATGATAACTATGTTAATTGGAGTCCCGCATGGTCAACCGACGGAAAGTATCTTTACTTTTCAAGCAGCCGTGGCGGCAGTATGAATTTATGGAGAGTAGCGATAGATGAAAATAGCGGTAAAACAATCTCTGCTTTGGAGCCGGTTACAACGCCATCTTCTTTCTGCTCTATGGTAAAGATGTCACACGATGGCAAAAAAATGATTTTTGCTTCTTCAGATATTAGGGATAATATTTATAAGATAGCTTTTGATTCTTTTAATGGAAAAGTTATCGGGCAACCAATTGCCGTAACGAAAGGATCAAGACAGTTCGGTTATCCGTCTATCTCATACGACGATAAACGGATCGCGGTAAATAGCCTGAGACAACAGGAAGACTTTTATATTATGCACACTGACGGCTCCAACATATCCAAATTGACAAATGATCAATTTAAAGACAGAGGGCCCAAATGGTCACCTGATGGTAAAAGTCTAATATTTTATTCAGACAGGTCCGGCAAGTACGAGATCTGGAGGATTGACATTGACGGCAGCAATCTTAAGAAGTTAACGACTTCTGAAGTTACAATAACCAATCCTATTTTATCACCTGATGGGAAATCAATAATATGCTGGGATTTAACCGACTGTGTGATTTTCCATCCGGGTTTAACTGCAACTAATAAGTTTATGAAATTACCTGATTTGAATGAGAAAGGATTCGGATTTTATGCTACTTCCATTTCTCCGAATGGAAACTATTTGGCAGGTACTATTCATAATATTATTGATGGCAGTGATAAAGGTATATTGATTTATTCATTGATTCAAAAAAAATATAGGAAGATTTCCGATACGGGAACAAGTCCGAAGTGGCTTAAAGATAATAAAATAATTTTGTATCAGGATAATAATAAATTTTATTTGATAAATACGGAAACAAGTGTTAAACATTTTGTATATGATCCGAAGCTGGTTTTCCCGAACTTCGATCACCTGGCCCTTTCGCACGATAATAAATTCATTTATTACGTAAAAGAAGAAAAAGAGTCTGATATCTGGATGGGATATTTGAAGTGAAATTAAGAACAAGGACAAAAATAAGTGCAAGAAAAAAATAATTTAATAACTTAATCTGGTTTGAAGTATGATAGGCGAAACGATTTTACAATACAGGATTTTAGAAAAGTTAGGCGAAGGCGGAATGGGCGAAGTCTATAAAGCTCAAGATACCAAACTTGATCGCTTTGTTGCTTTGAAATTTCTGCCGTCTCAAATGACTTCATCGGAGGATGACAAAGCTCGTTTCATTCAAGAAGCCAAAGCAGCCTCAGCAATGAACCACCCAAATGTTTGTACTATCCACGATATACAAGAGCATGAAGGCCAATTGTTTATTGTGATGGAATTTATTGACGGTACAACTTTAAGGAACAATAAACAGCCGCTTTCCGAGAAAAGAATTCTTGAAATTGCTGTACAGGTTGCTGAAGGATTGGCAGCAGCACACGAGAAAGGAATAGTTCACCGCGACATAAAGCCTGAAAATATTATGGTAAGAAAAGACGGCATTGCACAAATAATGGATTTTGGATTAGCAAAACTTAGAGAAACTTCCGGAGTTTCAAGATTAACAAAAGCCGGAACAACAATGGGAACGATGGGCTATATGTCTCCCGAGCAAGTACAGGGATTAGATGTTGATCATCGAACAGATATATTTTCTTTAGGAGTAGTTTTATATGAAATGCTAGCAGGTGAATCTCCGTTTAAAGGAGTACATGAAACAGCTATTATGTATGAAATAGTCAATGTCGATCCGCCGCCAATTTCTACAGTAAAAGATGGAATTGATCCTGAGCTGGATAGGATAATTTTGGAATGTTTGGAGAAAGACAAAGATGAAAGATGTCAGTCTGCAAAGGAGCTTGCAAAGAATTTAAGGAAAATAAAAACATCGAGCGGTAACAGAAAGAGCAGAGTGTACAATGTAGATAAAACAGCGGTTTCAAGTGAAGCCGGGAGTTCACAAACCTCCAAATCTTCCGGTCCCGTTTCAATTGAAGTATTCAACCACAAGCTTGATCTGGGAGCACTATTTAAATTAAAATATCTCCCGTGGGTTTTACTTGTATTTGCAATAGCATTTATTATTTATTCACAGTATTTAAAAGGCCCGGTTGAAGCAGCCACTTTTACAAAGTTCGAACAGTTGACTGAACAATCCGGTGAAGAATTATATCCGGATATTTCGCCTGATGGTAATTATATAACATACACAAAATCAGTCGATGGTTTTCAGCATATTTTATTGCAAAGGATCGGCGGGGGAAATGCAATTGATTTAACAAAAAACTCGAAATTTGATAATTATCAATCTGCTTTTTCTCCGGACGGACAGTTAATTGTTTTTCGTTCCGAGAGAGATGGTGGAGGCATATTTTTAATGGGGTCAACCGGTGAATCAGTAAAAAGACTAACAAATTTCGGATACAATCCTACGTGGTCACCTGACGGTAAGAGAGTAATATTTGCCACAGAATCAGTGGAACATCCTTACACAAGAGGAACAACAAGTCAGCTTTGGACAGTCGAAATCTCAAATGGTAAAACACAAAAAATATATGACGGAGACGCAGTACAGCCAAGCTGGTCGCCAAACGGAAAATTGATAGCTTTTTGGGGATTACCAAAAGGATCGGGAAAAAGAGTTATTTATATAATTTCCCTCACGGGAAGTAATCCAATAGAAATTACAAATGATAACTATATCAACTGGAGCCCCACATGGTCATCTAACGGAAATTACCTTTACTTTTCAAGCAGCCGAGGCGGCAGTATGAATTTATGGAGAGTGAAGATTAATGAGGTTAGTGGAAAAGCTTTATCTCAATTGGAACCGGTTATAACACCTTCGGCCTTTTGTGCTATGGCAAAGATGTCTCACGACGGCACAAAAATGGTTTTTGTTTCTTCCGATATAAGAGATAATATATATAAGTTAAATTTTGATCCAAGTACTGAAAAGGTTAACGGAGAACCTATTGCAGTAACAAAAGGATCAAAGCAATTCGGCTATCCGGCCGTTTCGCCTGATAATAAATGGATTTCGGTTTCAAGCTTAAGGCAGCAAGAAGGTATATATATTATGCGATCAGACGGCTCGGACATATCTAAATTGACAAATGATTTATTTAAAGACCGAGGCCCGCAATGGTCTTCTAACGGAAGGGAACTTATATTTTATTCAGACAGGTCCGGCAAATATGAAGCCTGGGAGATAGATATTGACGGAAGTAATCTTAGGCAGTTGACAAATTCAGTAGGGCAGGTATCTAATCCGGTTTGGTTCCCGGATGGCAAATCAATAGTAACCTGGATCAATAACCGCGAAGTAATATTCTATCCCGGTTCAACTCCGGTTAATAAATTCACGAACTTACCGGATATGAATGAAAAAGGATTCTCATTTTATGCCGCATCCGTTTCTCCCGACGGGAATTATATTGTTGGTAACAGGGCGAACGATAATAGTGGAAATTATGAAGGTATGACGATTTATTCGATGGTTCGAAAAACTTATAAGCAAATTGCCGGCACGGGCCTAGACCCTGTATGGTTAAAAGATAGTAAAAGTATATTATATACGGATAATAATAAATTTTACGTAATCAATTCGGAAACCGGTGTTAGTCATTTTGTTTATGATCCGAAAACAGTTTTCCCGACTTTTAATTGTATTGCTCTGTCACCAGATAACCATTCCATTTATTTCGTTAAGGAAGAAAAAGAATCTGATATCTGGATGGGATATTTGAAATGAGTTTAAGATTAAGAACAAGATTAAGATAAAGATTAAGAATAAGATGAAAATAAAAAGTTAAAACTGAATTAGATTTTAAAAATTTTACAGAGGAAATAATGAAACAAAAATACATAGGTAACTCAAATAAATTAATTGTCATGAAAACGATGGTTAAGACCTTCGTATCATTATTATTTTTTGCTATTGCGGCAGTTAACGCACAAGGTAAAAAAGAGCATAATTCTGCAAGCTCAAAATTTATTTCCGACAGCCTGCAGACTATTAAACCTGAAAGTGTAGTAACATCCGGAACAGTTACTGTAGAAGGAAATAAAATCGATTACAAAGCCGTTGCAGGTAATATTATTAAAAAAAATAAAAATGATAAACCAACCTGCAGCATGTTCTATGTTGCGTACTTTAAATCAGGTGTAAACGATGATAGTAAAAGACCGATTACTTTTCTTTATAATGGCGGACCGGGCAGCTCTTCCATCTGGCTGCACATGGCAGCATGGGGACCAAGACGTACTTACCTGGAAGACACAGCAAGGGTACGCGCTCCTTACAAAACCGTAAATAACGACTACTCTCTTTTAGATGCAAGCGACCTGGTTTTTATTGACGCGCCGGGAACCGGATTAAGTAGAGTTTTAACAAAGGATAAAGGCGGGGTCAGTAAGCCAAAAGCTTTTTATGGAATTGATTCTGATGCTAATGCATTTGCTCAATTCATTACTAATTTTTTATCCGCTTATAATAGATGGGATTCACCGAAATATTTATTCGGAGAAAGCTACGGTACTTTCCGTTCTGCTGCTGTATCCAACATTTTAGAAACAAAAGATAATGTTGATCTAAATGGTGTAATCCTGCTTTCACAGATATTAGATTATGAAAATATGACTGATAATGTTACAGAAAATCCGGGAAACGATATGGCCTATATACTTGCTTTGCCGTCATGTACAGCAACTGCGTGGTATTATCATAAGCTGCCAAATCAGCCGGAGAAACTAGAACCGCTTCTTAAAAAAGTGGAAGACTTTGCAATGAATGAATACACTCTTGCTTTAAATAAAGGTGCAATGCTGGATTCGGCAACAATTAAACAAATTGCCGAAAAACTGCATCAGTTTACCGGTCTGCCGGTCCCATATATTATAAAAGCAAATTTGCGAATTACAGGTTATGATTTTGAAAAAACATTATTATCAAATTCTGATCGTGTTACAGGACGATTGGATACCCGTTATTCCGGGCCCGGAATGGATCCGCTGGGCGAGTATCCGTTATATGATCCTCAAGATGCCATTACTAGTTCAGCTATAATTTCTACTTTTAAAAATTATTTAAGAAAAACACTGCAGTTTCAATCTTCATCAAACTATATAGCTAGTACTAACTTATGGGCGACATGGGATTTCCGGCATCATGCTGTTTACCAGTCTTTCGGAGATAAGAGTGACAATTTATTTGCCAATGTAATGCCCGATCTTGCTTCGGCAATGATGTTTAATCCAAAGCTGAAAGTTATGCTGAATATGGGTTATTTCGATTTGGCTACACCTTTCTTTGAAGGAATTTATGAAATGCACCATTTGCCCATGCCTGTTTCACTGCAAAGCAATATTACTTATGCATTTTATTATTCGGGACATATGGTTTACCTGCATCCTGAATCTCATAAAAAGCTTCACGATAATGTTGCTAAGTTTATTAAGAGTACACATTAAATTAAAAACAATAGTTTTACAAATATGTCAAATAATGAGTGTCCAAATTAAAATGATAGGTTATAATCATGATCGGTGAAACAATTCTTCACTATAAAATAATAGAAAAGTTAGGTGAAGGCGGGATGGGCGAAGTTTACAAAGCACAGGATACCAAGCTCGACCGCTTTGTTGCACTTAAGTTTCTTCCTTCTCAAATGACTGCTTCGGAAGACGACAAAGCTCGCTTTATCCAGGAAGCAAAAGCAGCCTCTGCCATGAATCATCCGAATGTCTGCACCATTTATGATATACAGGAAAACAACGGACAATTATTTATCGTGATGGAATTTGTAGATGGGAAAACATTAAAGGATAAAAAAGATTCACTTTCCGAAAAACAAATACTTGAAATAGGAATACAAGCTGCAGAAGGATTAGCGGCTGCACATGAAAAGGGAATAGTTCATCGTGACATAAAACCTGAAAATATTATGGTAAGAAAAGATGGCATAGCCCAGATAATGGATTTCGGATTAGCAAAACTTAGAGAAACTTCCGGCGTATCAAGGTTAACAAAAGCCGGCACAACAATGGGCACTATGGGTTACATGTCACCTGAACAAGTTCAGGGATTAGATGTAGATCATCGGACAGATATTTTTTCTCTCGGTGTTGTACTTTATGAACTGCTTGCCGGAGAATCTCCGTTTAAGGGAGTACATGAAACAGCAATAATGTACGAAATAGTTAATGTCGATCCTCCTCCTATCTCAACAATAAAGGATGGACTAGATCCTGAGTTGGATAGAATAATTTTGGAATGTTTAGAAAAAGATAAGGATGAGAGATGTCAATCAGCTAAAGAACTTGCAAAGGATTTGAGAAAGGTAAAAAAATCTACCGGACAGAGAAAGAGCCGTGTCTATAATGTTATGGACATTCAAACTAGAAAAAGTGAATTATCAAATTCTAAATCTTCCGGATCAATTGCTATACAGGCATTTAACAAAACTTTTGAATTGAGTAAAATTTTTGGTTCCACTTATTTGCTATGGCCATTTATTATAATCCTTTTTTTATCAGTTATTTACTTATTGGTTTTTAATGGGAGTTCAAAACAAAATACAATAACGTCCGTTACATCTATTGAATCTCCGCTCGGTATAAGGTTCAGCGGCGGAATTGTTCCCCAAGCTAACTTTAATATTTCGCATGACGGTAAGACCATCGTATTTATAGGATCAGATTCTGCCGGAAGCAACGAACTCTGGATCAGGCACTTAAATTCGGAGTTTGCAAAACCTCTCAAAGGAACAGACAATGCATTCTATCCTTTCTGGTCTTATGATGATAAATCGATCGGATATTTTGTGCCGGGAAAATTAATGAAAATAGACCTGAACACCGGTCTGTCAACCGAGATCAGCCAGGCAAAAAACGGAAGGGGAGGGAACTGGAATCAAAATAATGAAATTGTTTATGCTCCTGATGGTGTAGGAGGCCTTTATCTTGTTTCATCAAAAGGTGGCGCCGCAAAAGAAATTATCAAAGCGAATCCTTCTCATCCTAATGAAAGCCTGCGTTTTCCATTTTTTCTTCCCGACGAAAAACATTTCCTATATTCGATTGAAAAGGATTACATCGGTGCCACTCCGGGTGACGTTGTAAAGATAGGTTCAATTGACTCCAAAATAGATAAAGTGATCTTATCTGCATCTACCAATGCCCAGTATGCCGGAGGGTATATATTCTTCACAAGGCAGTCTGCTCTTCTGTATCAAAAATTTGACCCCTCAGATTATGAGCTGCAAGGTGATGTTAATTTCATTGCACGTAATATCAATTACGATATCACAAAAATAAAAGCTTCTTTTTCGGTCTCGCCTAAAGGCAATCTTGTATATCAGCATAGTTCCCGGAATAATGAAGTTTTTGTCCTCATGAATTTAAAAGGCAGCCAAACCGAACTACCTGTTTATCCAAGTAAAATGACGATGGGTGGATTTTCTTTTGTAGCAGCATCATTGTCTCCCGATTTGGGAAAAGTTTTATATACTGCACAGGAAGGACAATCGGAAAATACGGAGGTATGGGAATATGATTTCAAAACAAAAACCAAAAATAAAATTACCTTCGGTGGTGAACTTACTTCAACTCCGTATTGGTCTCCGGACGGGAAAAGTATAGCTTTCAAATCCGGTAGAGATATTTATATAAAAAATGCCGACGGTTCCGGGAATATGCAACTTGTTTATAAATGTGACTCGGCTTATTACAAAACAGTTGATGATTGGTCCTCAGACGGAAACGAGCTGCTTATAAATGATATTCTGCCCAATAATGGTACCGAATTGGTAATTATAAATATTAAAAATAAAAGCATAAATATGTCTTTTACAGCCGAAACACCTGAATTCAATTTAGTGAACGGTAAATTTTCGAAAGATATGAAATGGCTGCTGTACGCTACAGACAAATCCGGAACTGCACAACTCTATGTAAAATCCCTGAATAAAAGCAGCGCTATATGGCAGATACCGACTAATGGGGGAATAAAGGGTTGGTGGATAAATAATGACAAAGACATTCTCTATATGACGACAAGTGGTGATGTATATGTAGTTAGTGTTAACTCATCAAATAATAACCTCGTCTTTGGTTCACCTCGCTTTCTATTTAGCCTCCAAAGCCAAAAGTTGTCTCAACTTGTTGATGTATCAAAAGACGGTACACTTTTACTATGCACAAGATCTTTGGGTAATGCCAAAGTTTCCCCGCTTACGTATGTACAAAACTGGAAAGGACTTATTTCTAAAGGTAAAAACTGATAGATTGAAAATTTTAGTAATAAACAAAGAAGGTAATATATGATCGGTGAAACAATTCTTCACTATAAAATAATTGAAAAACTCGGCGAAGGCGGACTTGTCCGCCGAAGCCCTGCAAAACAAATTAGAGGTATATTATGATTGGCGAAACAATTCTTCATTATAAAATAATAGAGAAATTGGGCGAAGGCGGAATGGGCGAAGTTTACAAAGCCCAGGATACCAAACTTGATCGCTTTGTTGCATTAAAATTTCTGCCCTCTCAAATGACAGCAACTGAAGATGAGAAAGCAAGATTCATTCAGGAAGCAAAAGCAGCTTCAGCTATGAATCATCCGAATGTCTGTACTATTTATTCAATAGAAGAATATAATAAACAGCTTTTCATATCTATGGAATATATTGACGGCATAACTCTGCGAAACAACAAGCAGCAGCTATCTGAAAAAAGAATATTAGATATTGGAGTACAAGTAGCTGAAGGATTAGCCGCTGCTCATGAAAAGGGAATTGTTCACCGCGACATAAAGCCGGAAAATATTATGATTCGAAAAGACGGAATTGTGCAGATAATGGATTTTGGACTGGCAAAGTTAAGGGAAACTTCCGGCGTTTCAAGATTAACCAAGGCCGGTACAACAATGGGAACGATGGGTTACATGTCTCCTGAACAAGTACAAGGACTGGATGTTGATCATCGTACGGATATTTTTTCTTTAGGAGTTGTTTTATATGAAATGCTTGCAGGTGAATCCCCATTCAAAGGAGTACATGAAACAGCTATTATGTATGAAATTGTTAACGTCGATCCGCCGCCTGTTTCAACTGTTAAAGAAGGAATTGATCCGCAGCTTGATGGAATTATACTTGAATGTCTCGAAAAAGATAAAGATGAAAGATTCCAATCAGCAAAAGAGCTGGCAAAAAATTTAAGAAAAATTCAAAGGGCATTAACTGCAGGAAGAGCCAGCAGGACTTACAGTGTAAATACTCAAGCATTTACTAGTAGAAGCGGACAAGCTTCGACAATAAATACGCAGGTTAAACCTTCGCTTGGTGATATACCTGTAAAGAATATTCTCAAAAATGTTTTTTACAATCCAAAACTTTTTTGGTCTTCAACGGTAGTTCTCTTTATAGCAGTTATTTTATTATTGATTTTCTCAGTCTTCAATCAAACAAAAGTTGAAGTTCAGGAGATTAAAGCTACCATTCTTCCGCCTCACAGCGTAAACTATGACAATAATCTCGGCAGTAATATTACAATTTCTCCGGACGGGAAATATATTTCATACGTAGGTTCCGATTCATCGGGCACGACAAAATTATGGGTCAGGCCGGTTAATTCATTAAATGCAAGACCGTTAACAAATGCTACCGTAGAAGCTTATCCTTTCTGGTCTCCAGATAGTAAAACGATAGCTTATTTTGATAAAAATAAATTGATGAAAATATCTCTTGATGCAGGCACATCCCTTCCTATTTGCGATGTTACTTCCGGCAGAGGAGGCTCATGGAGTCCAAACGGTACTATTGTATTTTCACCTCTTCCTTCAGGCGGAATTTATAAAGTACCATCATCAGGCGGCAAACCGGAGGAAATTATTAAAGCAGATACGTCTATTAAAATACAAAGCTTAAGATGGGAATTCTTTCTGCCGGATGGAGATCATTTTCTTTATTCAACTGAAAACAGTGCATCCGGCTCAACTCCGAGTGATGCAATTTATATTTCCTCGTTAAACAATACAAAATCTGAAAAACTTATTAGTGCTTCATCTAATTGCCAATATGCAAACGGCTATTTGTTTTTTGTGCGGCAGTCGGTTTTACTCGCTCAAAAATTCAATCTTAGCAGCTTTAAACTTGAAGGAGAGGCCATGCCGGTAACTGAAAATATACAGTATTACGATGTTAGAATATCCGGCACATTTGCTGTTTCAAACAATGATAAACTCATATATATTGAACAAACACAAAATAGTGAAATGACGGTTCTCCTGGATAAAAACGGAAATGAAATCCGGAAATTGATGAATAATCATCCATGGAACTCTGCAAGTTTTTCTCCTGATGGAAGTAAAATTGCATATGATTTATATGACGCAAATGAAAAAAATATTGATGTTTGGACATTTGACTTAAATAGAAATGTATCAACAAGATTAACTTTTAAACAAGATGCAGACATCGTACCCAGATGGTCCCCGAACGGTAAACAGATAGCTTATGGCTCTAATCCAAATTCAGGTGTTTATGATGCATATATCAAAGATGCTGACGGTTCCGGCGATGCACATTTGTTATATAAATCTGGTTTCAGTAAGATAGTTTCCGATTTTTCTTCAGACGGCAAATATTTATTATATACTGCTATTAATTTTGCAAACAACAAAAGCGGCTGGGATATTTTTGTATTGCCGTTTAAAGGAGATAAAAAACCTATTGATGCTATAGCAACAAGTTTTAATGAACGTTTTGGTACATTCTCTCCTAATATGAAGTGGATTGCGTATGAATCCGACGAATCCGGAAAAAATCAGGTTTATATTGTCCCGTTTAATACACCGGATGAAATAAGTAAAAGAAGCGGTAAATGGCAGATATCGGTAAATGGAGGCCAATATCCTAAATGGATGGACAACGGAAAGGAGGTTATTTTCTTTACCGGTGATAATAGAATTTTGGGTGTTAATGTAAATGAAAGCGCCTCATCGCTGTCTCCAGGTAAACCATTTGTTATTTTCAAACCGGGTAATACAACAGTTTCGCGGCTTTATGATATAAACAAAACCGGCACCGAAGTACTCGCCGCTATTCCAAACGGGCAGACTATTCAACCGCCAATTACACTCGTTGCAAACTGGCAGAAAGAAGTTGAGAACAAGAAATGATAATTATTAGAAATTATATTATATAGATAGTGTTGAAAAATTAAGTTTTTATAATAAGGGAGTATTGAATGAAATTAATTAAATATTTTTTGTTAGGCATATTACTATTGCCATCTTTTGTCTTTACCCAGAGTAAGAAGGACCCTTATTTGTGGCTGGAAAAAATCGATAGTCCAAAATCAATGAAATGGGTTAAAGCGCAGGATACTGTTACAGTGAAGGCACTTGAAAAGTTTCTGGATTTTCAAAAGTTATATAATAGCAATTTAAAAATTCTAAATTCAAAAGAAAGAATAGCTTATCCGTCCATTAGAGGAAATTATATTTATAACTTTTGGCAGGACAGTGTTAATGAAAGAGGTTTATGGAGAAGAACGAGTCTTGAAAGTTATTTAAGTTCTTCACCAAAATGGGAAACTGTTATAGATATAGATTCACTTTCCAAAGCAGACGGCGTTCAATGGGTTTTCAAAGGTGCGGAATACCTTTACCCGGATTATAATCTTTGTCTGGTTAGTCTATCCCGCGGCGGATCGGATGCTACTGTGGTTAAAGAATTTAGTCTCATTACTAAAAAATTTGTCAAAGGCGGATTTACTTTACCTGAAGCAAAACAAGATGTAAGTTGGATTGATAAAGACCATTTATACGTTGGAACGGATTTCGGCAAAGGCTCAATGACAACATCAGGTTATCCGAGAATTGTAAAAGAATGGACTCGCGGAACTCCGCTTAGTGATGCTAAAACTATTTTTGCCGGACAACCCACTGATGTTAGTGTAGGCGGATTTGAAATAAATACGCCTGAAAGATCCTACAAATTCGTACAAAGAGGAATTACTTTTTACACATCTGATTTATATACAATACTTAATGATTCTCTAATCAAACTTGATTTACTTAAGGACATACAATTTGATGGAATATTTAAAAATCAAATGCTTCTTGAACTTAAATCTAATTGGAAAGTCGGCGGGAAAATTTATAAGCAGGGTTCACTCATAAGTATTGATTATGATAAGTTCTTAAAAGGAGCAAGAGATTTTTCATTAATTTATAAACCCGGTCCCCGCGAAAGTATTATCTATGTAGGGAATACTAAAGACTTTCTGCTAATTAATAGGCTGAATAATGTAAGGGGTGAATTATATAAATATACATTAAATAATAATGAATGGTCGGGCGAGAAAATAAATGCACCCGATTACGGAACAATAGAAGTGATTTCAACCAGCGATTTTTCAGACAGATTCTTCTTTACATATACTAACTTTTTAAATCCATCAACGCTTTATTTATATGAAGAAGACGGAACAATAAAAAAAGTGAAAAGCCTCCCTCAATTTTTTGATGCCGGTAATTTTGAAGTAAAACAGCACGAAGCTGTTTCGAAAGACGGGACAAAAATTCCTTACTTCATAGTTTATAATAAAAATTTAAAGTACAATGGCGAAAACCCGACTCTTCAATATGCTTACGGCGGATTTGAAATTTCTATGAGGCCTTATTATTCGGCAACAATAGGAACCGAATGGCTGAGCCGGGGAGGAGTTTATGTGCTTGCTAATATCCGCGGCGGCGGCGAGTTCGGACCCAAGTGGCATTTGGCTGCAATAAAACAGAACCGTCAAAAAGCTTATGATGATATGGCTGCTGTTTCCGAAGATTTGATTAAAAGAAAAGTTACTTCACCGAAACATTTGGGAGTAATGGGCGGCAGTAACGGTGGTTTACTCGTTGGTGTAATGCTTACTGAAAGGCCTGATCTTTATAATGCAGTTGTTTGTCAATCACCTCTGCTTGATATGAAACGCTTTAACAAACTATTAGCGGGTGCAAGCTGGATGGGTGAATATGGAAATCCGGATAACCCGAAAGACTGGGCTTACATTAAGAAGTATTCTCCTTATCAAAATGTTTATAAAGATAAAAAATATCCGCCGGTATTGTTTACAACTTCCACAAGAGATGACAGAGTTCATCCGGGTCATGCCAGAAAAATGGCTGCAAAGATGGAATCTTATGGAGATCATGTTTATTTTTATGAGTACACCGAAGGCGGACATTCGGCAGGTGTTACTAATAAAGAAGTTGCTTTTGAAAGCGCAATAACGTTTTCATTTTTATGGATGAATTTAAAATAGACTTTCAATATGCGGAAGTTAAAGTTTTGGTAAAATCCTAATTTAATTTATTGTCATAGTGAGCGAAGTCGAACTATGACAATTATTAAAATATCCCTCGACTCCGCTCGGGATGATATGATCAACAAAATACATAATATTTTAAATTAGGATACACCAAAAATATTCTTATTATTATTTTTATTTAATTAAGATTTGGAAAATACTTTCAGCCTTAGATAAAATTTAATCTTTACACGCCTTTTATCTAAAATTAGCATTTATGACTTTCTAAATGCTCAAATGAAATCAAAAGCACACCGTATTTATTGAAACAATTTTATTTTAATACTTTAGTGTACTATTCATTCGGAAAGGATAATTATGTCAATTAAAAATTTATCAAATGGATTTAAGAGCGGTCGTCAGTATCAAGTAAAAGAAATATTCAAAAAAAATCAAATCTTTTTCAGCACATTTCTTTTAATCTTCACGATATCGATTCTTTATTGTTTGTCTTCTTATGGTTTTGAAGTTTCAAATGTTAACAACGATTCATTAAAAGTTAAAGTTGATTCTGCGGCAGTTCAAGTTCTAAGAGAAACCGGAACACCGAGTGCATCTGTTGCTGTTGTCCTTCATGGAAAAATTATATACACAAAAGCCTATGGAGATGCCAAACTTGATCCTCCAACACCGGCCACAGCTGAAATGCGTTATGCTATAGGTTCGATAAGCAAACAATTTACGGCTGCATGTATTTTACTTCTTGAACAGGAAGGCAAGCTTTCACTTGATGATCATATTTCCAAATGGCTGCCAGATTTGACAGATGCAAATAAAGTAACTGTAAGAGAAGTATTATCTCATACATCCGGCTACCAGGATTTTTGGCCGCAGGATTATGTTCCCCCTTTAATGCTTAAACCAATGCCTCCTCAAGAAATTTTAAATAGATGGGCTAAAAAACCATTGGATTTTACACCTGGAACAAAATGGCAGTACAGTAATACAAATTTTGTTATAGCCGCACAGATTGTAGAGAAAATAACACATGAACCTTTCTTTAAATTTTTGCGTGAAAAAATTCTTAATCCTCTTGGTCTTGCAAGTGCAGTTGATTTTGATAAAGGGAAATTAGCTTCCGAAGATCCTGAAGGTTATATGCGTTACGGTTTAGGTCCTTTGCGCCCGGCACCCGAAGAAGGAGAAGGCTGGATGGCAGGTGCCGGCGAACTTGCAATGACTGCACATGATTTAGCAAAGTGGGATATATCTTTGATTGATAAAAGCTTATTAAGTCCTAAATCTTATAAACAGCTTGAAACGGAAGTGCTTTTAAAAAACGGAGTGGGAACTCATTACGGTTTAGGCGTACAGGTTGGAATGATGGACAATCACCGTATGATTTATCACAGTGGTGAGGTATCTGGTTTTACTTCTGATAACCTGGTTTTCCCGGATGATAGTGCTGCAGTTGTTGTACTAACAAATCAAGATGCGTCTTCTGCCGCGGGAGCTATCGCAAATAGAATTTCAAAAATGTTTTTTAAAACTCAGGATGCACAAACCGAAATGCGCACAAAAGAAGCTCGTCAAATATTTGCTGATCTTCAGCAGGGGAAAATCGACCGATCATTATTTACAAATGATGCAAATGCATATTTCAGTAAGCAGGCGCTGGAAGATTTCAAATCGAGTTTAAGTCCTCTTGGTGAACCAAAAGAGTTTACACAGACAGGACAGCATAAACGAGGCGGAATGCTCGAACGTTCATTTAGAGTTGTGTTTCCTGATCGCAAATTGAGAGTTTGGACTTACCAAATGCCTGACGGTAAACTGGAACAATATCAAGTAGCGCCGGTTTCTTCGGAATAAATTAAAAAAGTTTTCTGAAATATTTTAAATAAGAAAAGACTCTGTGCGACTTAGTGATCCCTCAGTGCAACTCTGTAATCCATTTTTTAAACAAAAGCAGAGGTTTTTTATTACACAGAGTACCGCAGAGTATGCACAGAGTTTCATTGAGATTTATTAAGAACAAATCCGCAAAAATATATCATGCTTAAGATTTTATAGATAAATGGATCCCATTAGAATATATGAATGTATGCAATAATTAATAATGTCAAGCATCATCCGATTACCGATATTGAAATAATGAATGAAAATTCAATTAAAGATTTTATTGACTTTATCTAAAAAGAAAAGTAGATTTAACCAATTTTCTATCTAATTGTGACATAAATATAAGTTTTCTTTTTTTATGGTTAACATAAGGGGTTTACACAATTTTAACCGGCTTATGTAATGCTGATTAATTTGAATTTGGTTTAAATTATTTATAATAAATAAAAATAGTACATCCATCCGGATAACTTGTAATTTTTATTATTTATAAGGAAAATAAATGTTTGACATAAAACCCTCAAGCGAAAACCAGGTAATTATTTCCGGCAGGTTTGACGCGGCCCAGGTTGAAAAAGCTGATCTAATTTTTGATAAAATAAATAATGACTGCATCATAGATTTCCAGGATCTTGCATATATCTCAAGTGCCGGATTGGGATCATTATTAAAAATTCATACCCGACTTAAAAGCAGCGGTTATAAAGTTAAATTGAAAAATCTCAATAAACACGTAAGGGAAGTATTCAAATATTCGGGCCTGGATAAAGTATTTACTATTCTTGAATAATATTTTTAAAAACCTACCAACTTTTCGATGTCTGGATTGTATTTAATATGAGTAAAGAGGATACAGATTTAGTTAATGAATGTCTTGAAGGAAATAAGCAATCCTTCGAGGAGCTTGTAGAAAAATACTATAAAATTATTTATAGGCTTGCTCTTAAAATTATGAGAGACACAGATGATGCGGAAGAAATAACGCAAATTGTCTTTGTTAAAGCTTATGAAAATCTTAGTTCTTATAATTCAAAGTTTAAGTTTTTCAGCTGGTTATACAGAATTACGGTAAATGAGTCGTTAAATTTATCTAAAAAACGAAAATATGCCGAAAAATTAAATGAAGAAATTAAAGCCGATGAAAACAATCCGGATGAAATATACAACCAAACTGAAATGGGAGAAAAAATTCAGGATGCTTTAATGGAACTCGATATGCTTTACCGGCTGCCCGTGGTTCTTAAACATTTTCTTAATTATTCTTATAAAGAATTGAGCTTTTTGCTGGGTGTACCGGAAAAGACAGTTAAATCCAGACTATTTACAGGCAGACAGTTATTAAAAGATATTTTGATTAAAAATAAGGTTTTTGAAAAATGATTGATAAAAAATACATAGATTTGATGAATAAAGAAATTGATAATGTTATAACCAATGAAGAAAAAATTCAATTACAGAAATACTTAGATTCGAATGAATCCGCTAAAGAATATTTTAATGAACTACTTTTAACAAATAACTATTTAAATGAATTACCCGATAAAGATCCTTCCGAAAATCTTAAAAAACGCATTATAAATTCAATTAACTACAACAAATATTCATCTAAAAATAAAAGTAAAATTTCCTGGAGCTACATTTTTAATCCAAAATTGAAATTTATTTACGCTTTTGCTATTGGCTTATTTGCCGGACTTATTATATATGGAGTAATTTCAAATTATACAAGTAATTTTGATACTGCAGATACGTACGGTACAATAGGGCTGGAAAACAAAAATGCGACGGTTTTAGAAAAAATACCTATCCTTGTTTCGAATATTTCAGGTGAAATTGAAGTAACAAACCGGGAAGATAAGTTTTGGCTAAGTGTGCATCTTAATTCCTCCAAGAATTATGATCTTGCTGTTACATATCCCGATAATATTAAATTTGAAAACATAAATCCGAAATTAGGCAGCACTTTTGATTGCACAATTGACAAGAATTTGATAAAAACATCTAGTTCAGGTTTGCAGCAATACCGTCTGTTGTTTTCACAATATAAACTTTCTTCTGCAGAATTAAATTTAAAGATTACTCAATCGGGGAAAATAATTTATAATCATAATTTAACTTTGGAAAGATAAAAGCTAAAAAGCTGTATAATTTTTTAATAAATAGTTAAAAAAATTTTAAATCCTACCAACATTTTCTAATTCTAGTTGTATTTCTATTAAACGTATGAGAAATAATGTTTTTAAGAACTTTAATAATTAGGAGGCATAAATGGAAGGGAACAAAAGACAGTGGAATAAAAAATCCAAAATATTGATGAGCGGATCAATATTTGTGATTGCAATTGTAGCGTATTTTATAATTTTTTATCCATGGCCCGCTACTAACAGTAATTTGTCCGGTACGATTGGCGGAGTTGAAAAAGTTAAAAAATATCAAAAAACACAAATTACCGATAAAGATGTATCAGTGCAGTCAAACGATTTAACCAATCTTCTTCAGAATGATAAAATTCAAAAACTGATCAACGATCCTAACTTTAGAACAGCCGCTGGTAATGATGCATTTAGAGAAGAATTTAATAGTAATGCTAAATTCCGCGAAGCAATGCGCAGCGCAGCATACAGCAGGGTAATGGCAAATAGAAATTACGAAGCATTTCTTAAGAATGAAGCATTCAGAAATTTGGTCGGAACCGGTGCTTTTGCAAAAATAGCTTCTGATGCAGCTTTAAAAGAAGCATTAAGAAATGCATCTCTTAGAACAGCTTTAAATGGAGCGAATTATAAAACAGCAATAAATAGAAATGCAGCTTTAAAAAGAATGGCAAGTGATGCATCATTTATGGCGGCAATGCATGAAGCTTCATTTAGACAATTGTTTACTAGTAATAGAATGAGCCAATTGTTAAGTAACCGCCAATTTGCCGATGCTTTTAGAACAGATGCTTGCAGACAAGTTTTTCAGAATGCAAAATTCATGGAAGCTTTGAGAGAATCAACTTTTAGAAGTGCAGCAGCAAGTGTGGGCTTTACTGCAGCACTTAGAAGTTCAGCATTAAGCAGAGCCTGGAGTGACGCAGGATTTAGAGCAGCAGCATTCAGAATGGCAGCTCAAAGAAATGCTGAAGCTCAAAGGATGAGCGAAAAATAATAGTTAGTGATTAAATAAATATCTCTCTCCTAATTGAGGAGGAACTATTTTGTAAAAATAGATTCTCCTCTTAATATTTTTTAAACCTTTTCCGAACTATATTATTATGGCTTGCAAAAAAAGATTCACCCCCAAAAGAATCTCCGTTTATATAATTCCTTTTTTATTCATATTTATCTTATATCCTTATAAATTAAAGGCACAGTTATATGAATATGATACACATGATATGAGGTTAATATATGATGGAGAAGCGAGTAAATATCTTGTTAAATATGTTGGCCAATGCTTTGAAAATGCATTGGAAGTAAACAGTAAATTATTTGATTATCATTCCAACGAGAAAACGACAGTCCTGGTATATGATATAAATGATTTCGGAAACGCCGGCACCGGTACAATACCTCGTAACCATATAGTCCTTTCTATTGCGCCACTGGATTATCAATATGAAACTGCTCCGGCAAATGAAAGATTTAATACAACTTTTAACCATGAGCTTGTCCATGTAATAACGCTTGATCAATTTACTTCATCCGATAGATTCTTCCGTACTATTTTTGACGGGAAAGTCGGTGAGTCCGGTGATGATCCGATAACAATTTTATATGCCTATCTTACAGATCCCAGAAGAAGCACTCCACGATGGTGGAAGGAAGGAATTGCCGTATTTCTTGAAACCTGGTGGGCAGGCGGTATAGGCAGAGCAATGGGCGGCTATGATGAAATGGTTTTTCGAACAATGGTGGAGGAGAAAAAACCTATATACGATTTATTGAATTTTTTATCGGAAGGGACTCAAACAGATTTCCAGGTAGGTGCAAATTCTTATTTATACGGTACTAGGTTTATGAATTATCTTGCACTTAAATACGGTCCTAGAAAATTAATTGAATGGACTTCCCGGCATGAAGGAAGCAGCGCATATTTTGCCACGGCATTTAATGATGTTTATCATTTGCCTTTATCAGAAGCATGGAATCAGTGGATAAAATTTGAAAATGAATTTCAAGAAAAAAATCTGGACATAATTCGCCAGAACCCGGTAACTGTTTACCGCCCAATTACTAAAAAACCCTTAGGCGGATTTTCCCGGGCCTTTTATGATTCATCAAGCAATAATCTATATTGTGCGATTGACTATCCCGGACAGGTTGCCCAGATAGTAAAAATTGATATGAGTACTGGGAAAATTGATAAACTTCATGATGTAAAACGTGAAGCATTATATTATGTAACATCATTGGCATTCGATCCTAATTCCAAAACTTTATTTTATACCACTGATAATTATGACTGGAGAAGTCTTTATTCTCTTAATGTAAAAACCGGCGAAAATAAACTTCTTTTAAAAGAACAAAGAATTGGTGATCTTGCTTTTAATTTAGCTGATAGTTCTTTGTGGGGAATAAGGCATTATAATGGACAATCAACTATTGTGAGAATTCCTTATCCTTACACTGACTGGAATCAAATTTATACATGGCCATTTGGTCAGGATATGTATAACATTGATGTATCTCATAACGGTAAATTAATTACCGGTGCGTTAGCAGAAATAAACGGTCAGCAGTTATTAATTAAAATGAATATAGATAGTTTGATGAACGGGGATTTTACATACGATACATTATTTAATTTTGAAAATTCAATTCCTGCCAATTTTATATTTTCGAATGACGACAAATATTTATACGGTACTTCATATTATTCCGGTGTATCCAATATTTATAGATATGACATTGGGAAAAAAGACATTCAGATAATGAGCAATGCTGAAACGGGATTCTTCAGACCTATGCCGATATCCAAAGATTCTATTCTGGCAATTAAATATACTTCACAAGGCTTTCAGCCGATTATGATGGCGAATAAGCCGGTAGATAAAGTAAATGCAGTAGATTTTTTGGGTGAACAAGTTGTTGAAAAGCATCCTATCGTAAAAAAATGGATTGCTCCGCCTCCTTCAAGAATTAAAATTGACTCATTAATTACCAGCACCGGTACATATAATGAATTTAAACATTTCGGCTTAGTTTCAGTTTACCCGGTTGTCGAAGGATATAAGGATTATTTTTCCTATGGACTAAGGTTTAACCTTTCTGACCCGATCGGATTTCAAAATGTTAATTTTATTGCATCTTACAGTCCCTACTATCAGCTTAAAATGAATGAAAGATGGCATCTAGGCCTAACTTATAATTTTGTTACTGAGAGCGGTGACAGCTGGGAACTTAGCTCAACTTTGAACAGAACAAATTTTTATGACCTCTTCGGTCCAACCAAAACCAGTATGAAAGGTTACTCTGTAGGATTGAAATATAATTCTTATATTATTTATGACAAACCGCTGTTGATGAACTTTTCAGTTTATACAAATTATTACGGGAATCTGGAAAGATTACCATCCTACCAAAATATAATGGCATCTTATGATAAGTTATTTAACTTAGGAGCAACTTTTGATTACCAATACGAAGTACAATCGTTAGGAGCTGTAGATAAAGAAAAGGGATTTAATTGGAAGATTGGTTTTGATAATAATTATGTTAAGACGACGGTTTATCCTCATATTCATAATGATTTTGATATTGGTTTTGCCTTACCTATAAATCATTCTTCAATCTGGCTGAGAAGTTCAATTGGGTATTCTTATGGAAATAGATTAAACCCATTTGCTAATTTTTACTTTGGCGGCTTTGGTAATAATTATGTTGATGATCAGGATGCAAAAAGATATAGAGAATATTACAGCTTCCCTGGAATTGAAATAGACAATATTGCAGGAACAAATTTCGGCAAGCTTATGGCTGAATGGAACTTGCCGCCTTTAAGATTTAGTGATATAGGATTTACATCTTTATTTTTAAATTATGCCCGAACTTCATTATTTTCCACTGCAATTATTACAAATTTCGATTCAAAAGAATATCAGCGTTCTCTTTTGGATTTCGGTGCGCAGGTTGATTTTAGGTTTATTTTACTTTACAATCTTAAAATGGATTTTTCTGCTGGATATGCTGTTGCATTAGAGAAAAATAAAAGATATACACATGAAGTGATGTTTTCTCTTAAAATTTTATAACACGTATGATTAAAATTGCTGTCAGTATATTACCGGTTTTCGTTTTTTTATTAGTCCTAATTTACCTTGATAGTTTTAAGCTTATTAAAATATCTTTAGTAGTTCAGTCTTTATTTGCTGGTTTTATCGCGGCAATCATAAGCTATTTTATAAATACCTACCTTATTAATAATACTCCATTTTCACTTACTGCTTATACAATGTATGTATCACCTTTTATTGAAGAAATTCTTAAGGCTTCATTTATTATATATCTTATTTCGAGAAATAAAGTCGGATTTATGATTGATGCAGCAATATATGGATTTGCTGTTGGTGCCGGTTTTGCTTTTATTGAAAACATATATTACTTGAGTGCGGTTAATCAGCAAAATTTAATTATTTGGTTTATAAGAGGATTCGGAACTGCTGTTATGCATGGCGGAACTACCACTGTTTTTGCAATTATTACTAAAATTGTAGTAGACCGTAGAAAAGATTTTAAATTGTCTCAGATATTGCCAGGTTTTCTATTGGCCATCCTGTATCATTTGTTCCCGGGAATATTATTTGCAATTGGACTTCATTCATTCTTTAATCATTTCGTTTTTTCCCCTATTTTATTAACACTTTTGCAATTAATAGCTCTTCCGCTTTTTATTGCTTATGTATTTTTTAGAAGCGAAAAAGTTCTTAAAGACTGGATGGAAAAAGGCATGGATACAGATGTTGAACTACTAGAGCAAATAAATGAAGGAAAATTATCTGATACACATGTTGGAAAATATCTTTCTTCTTTAAATGAAAAATTTTCAGGTACTGTAATTGCCGATATGCTATGTTATATCAGGAATCATATTGAACTAAGCATTCAGGCTAAAGGCGTTTTGCTTATGAAGCAGGCAGGGGTTCCAGTTGTAATTGATAGCGAGACAAGAGAAAAATTAGATGAATTAAAATATCTTGAAAAAAGTATCGGGCAAACAGGCAAGATGGCGATTTCTCCAATTTTACATTCAAGTAAAAGAGATTTGTGGCAGTTATACCTGTTGGACAAAAAATAATCAATATATATTAAGTAAACTTAGTTTGTAAACTGATAGCTGACAGCCGAAATCTCAGCTATATTCAATATAATCTTTGTGTTTATCGTAAATAATGAAAATCGCATGTCCGTTTTAAAATGAAAAAATCTAAGAGATTTCTTCAGTACAACAATGTGAACATAAAAGCAATTGTTGAACAGAGAAGTCAACTTAACTTTTGAAAATATAAATAGTATTGAGTAAAATTGTATTGTATTTATACTAATCTGCTTAACATTGCACTCCTAACGGAGTGCAGGTCTTTTTAATATGATCTTTTTACAAACATAAAACTCCTATGGAGTTTTTAGTTGACTCCGATAGGAGTCATATGTTTGTAACAAGGAAGAGACCAACTTTAAATAATCTGTCTCAAAAGTGTCATTCCGGGCTTGACTCGGAATCTAAAATTACGATTTTGTTGAAAAAAAGATTATGAATCAAGTTTAGAATGACAAATTTATGGTTTTGAGACAGCCTCATTTTTTAATCAGCTTAAAATGTAATAAGTGTAATTTGTTTTTTATAATAAATTACAGTTATACTTAATAAAATTACGTTGACGCTTATGAGAGTAGCTCAACGAAAAAACAGAAATTAATAACTAATTATTTTTTATCTCTGTGAAACTTTATGATACCTCTGTGCAACTCAGTGACCAAAAAATTTGTGTGAATATATTCAGAAGTTTTTTCCTTATACAGAGTATCACTAAAAATTTTTATTATTTGCCTATCCTATTATTTCAATAACACTAATTTTTTAGTTTGCACAAAATTTCCTGCCTGGATCCTATAAAAATAAACTCCGCTCGCCAAACTATTCCCGTTAAAAATTATGCTGTGATTGCCGGCCTGCATTTGTCCGTTAACTAACGTTTTTACTTCACGACCGAGTATATCGTAAACTTTTAATGTAACAAACCCCTGTGCGGGTATAGCATACTCAATTGTTGTTGTAGGATTGAAAGGATTCGGATAATTCTGTTTTAACATAAAGTTGTTTGCTACAGATCTTTTATTTTTTATTCCGGTTGTTCCGTTTGAATACTGTAAAACTTTCCAGCCGATATCGTTAGATTTATGAATTTCATCAATTTGATTGTCAGGATTGATAATAACGTAAATCCTTGGATAAGCAGGAGTATTGTCGGGAAGCTTCCAGTCAAAGCTGATAATACTGCTTCCCCTAGCTGGAATATAATCAGAGGTATGAAAAGTCGTAGTTCCGTTTACGCTGTTTATTAATGTACCTCCCTTAGATGGATCGCCCACATAAAATCTTGCGTTAACCTGTCCGGGTGTATTAATAAGACTGAAATTATGGATCCTTACCTGGATATTTACTGTATCTCCCGGATTAGGATTATCGGGATTAAAAATTATTTCTTTTGTTTCCTGCAGCTGGTCAGCTGATTCATTAGCGCCTTTGTAATTATCGAGTCTCCAAGGTAATATCAAAGCCGGATCTGATTTATGTCCATATCTCAATTGCCAGAAAGTTTCCGGTTCGTTTATTCCAGCGGCATCTGGTTTTACTGCATAATCGAGAACCAGTGACCCGCTCTTTGACCAGTATGCATAAGGAGTTACGCTATAATAATCCGTACCCAAACCTGAACTGACAGGACCCAAATGTACATTCAATCCGTTGGTAAATGTCACTTGATTAGTTCTGGTTGAAATAGAAGTATGCGAATAATCTCCTCTCAGTTCGAAATTTGGAATAAATTTAAAAGGTACGTCGAAGCTTGCAGAAGTACCTATGTGAAAATCGACTTCATTTGTTGTTTCCGTATCGGTCTGTGTTTGGGTTTCCATTGCCCAGTCAAAACTGGAACCGGTTGAACGGTCTAAAACTATGGCATCGGAAGCGCTCCATTTTATAGCGCTCTTTAGAGCAGAATTATCCGATGGGCTTGCAATTTCATTGTAAGATAAAATATTCCCCACCTCATGATTAGGAATATAATCGTTAGCTTCTGGGCTTTTACTAGGGAACCATGTTTTAGTTACGGTACCCGGAACAACTGTCAAAGTGTAACCTTCTACAGAATCATCCGCTATTATTGTGTATTCCCAAATATCATAATCTACTATGGTCGCATAAATTCGGTCATCCAGAGTTGCGGTTATATTATCGCTAACTGAATAAGTATGACTGCTGTTAACTACTTTTGAAAATTTCTTTCCGTAATCGCTTTCCAGTTTAAGTTTAACTCCGGTATTTACAACAGGTATTTTGAACCCGCCTATAACCGTAGCTCCAATCGTCCAGTCGCTGTGTATTTCAGATTTGAACTGAATATCCGACTGGGATTTGGTATAATACTCAGAAAAGAAATCGCTAGTTCCGTTTCCGTTGTACATATTATTTACATCGAAGGTAGAGTCATTAAACACATCAAAATGAGTGGGTGGCGCATTAAGGATTACTAAAGGCTGAATAATATGTGTAGCTTTGTAATATTTCGGTGTACCTAGCCGGATAGTTTTACCGTCGTATGCGCCTGCAGTTATTATCCAGTGATAATCTTCGCTGCCGTTTTTGGTTGAATCCGCCAAGATGGAAGCTCGTTCTTGTACAGATGTAATATTCCCGGATTGATCCGTTATGGGCTCAAACACATTAATATAAAAATAATCATAATACGCTCCCGTATTAAAATTTACCGTGTAATTTGGAGAGGTACAAATTATTTCCGGAGTCCAAACGGAATCCGATGTGTTTGCATCGAGATCTGCTATTACGGGATTTGTGTTTCCGTTTATACTCGTAACTTTATGAAGATGAAGAGTATCGTCAATGGTATAAAGTGTAGTTACATTATTAGCGTCAGCCAGAATTTCATCTCTACCATCGTTATTTAAATCACCCGAAACAATGCTTATTTGCCTGTTGCTGGAAGATACAACAGGCGTTACTTGTTCAAGATTTTTGGGATTTATATTTATAGAGTTTAAACTTGTATCCACTGATGCAGGAAGTAAAAGATCAATATATTGATATGTTGGACTTATATAATTATAATCTACTATAAACTGATCAAGCGTATTGTTTAAGAAATTTCCTGTTGCAACACAAAGATGCAAAGGCGTTGTAGTAGCATTGAAGCTATTATTTTTACTTTTAAGAACTATCGACATATTTCCCGAATTGTTCACTACTTTATAAACTTCGGTATTAATGACGGTATTTTCAGCATCGGCAAGAACAATCTCGTCTATCCCGTCGCCGTTGAAATCGCCGGCGGCTATACAGTAGTTGCCCATATTATCTGCAGTTGGATCCATATATACATCTGTTACAACACTAGCTATTTGTGCCGGCATTAAGGTATTCAGATCAACGCTGTATATTCTTATTTCTATGTTCCCGTCTTTATTCCAAAATGCTATCGCAAATTGAGGATTTGGCGATGAATTAAAATATCCTTTAACTAAATCGAATCTTGTATAATCGTAATTAACAAGTCCGAAGGGAGCGAGATCTCCGTTTGGAATACTGATTATGTTCTGATCATTCCATGTTAGGTTCCCTTTATTTATTTTAGGAACAACAATTTGAATTGAACTGTCGTTTGCTATCCAAGCAGCAACGATATTATCCAATCCGCTTCCTGTAAAATCTCCGGAGACTGCACGAAAATAATATGGCGGCGTATCCTGTCCGGAAAATTTGGGATCCAAATTTCCGGTATACAGTCCGCTGGCAGCGGAATCCATATAATAATTGCCTGAACCTGAATAATACCTGAAAATTTGATGTTTCAGGAATTGATCATTTCCCGGACTGGTTTTAAGAAATAACGCTATCTCAGATGAGCTGCCAAGTTTATAATGTCCGTGAAAAGGATCTTGTTTAGTTTGAGCATTTGAGTTGTAAACAAATGTGAATATAATTAAAAAGCAAAAAACTGATCGTTTCATATGATTTCCTCTAAATATTTTAAATCCGCTATAATAACACGCAGGAAAATATGTCCGAAGTAATAAAGTAGGTCATGTAAAAAGTGAAAATTGAAATGTGAAAGAACGATGAATTATGGAAGGAAACTGGATATTACAAGTTGGAAATTTGATATGAAATTAGTTCGTATATTTATTATTGCTGATAGAAATAGAAATCTTATAATTTGAGTAAAATGCGCACTGACACATTTTCATAATTGCATAATTTATATCCAATTACTACATTAAATAATAATTTAGTTGCCCCATTTGTATTCAAGAATTTTTATTCAATATTTTAAAATTTTATTGGAAAGTAAAGATAATATAACACAATTACTTGCAGAGTTTACAGGCGGCAATAAAGAAGCTGTAAATTCTCTTATGCCTTTGGTATACGGAGAACTGCATAAAGTTGCTCAAATGCATTTACTAAAAGAAAGGAAAGATCATACACTTAATGCAACTGCATTAGTGCATGAAGTTTATTTTAAATTAATTGATCAGACTAGAGTAAATTGGCAGAACCGGGCGCATTTTTTTGCTATCGCTTCTCAAGCAATGAGAAGGATTTTAATAAATTATGCATATCAGCATAAAGCACAAAAACGCGGCGGAGAAAACGTTATCGTTACTTTCGTAGAAGAAAATGTAATGCGGGAAACCAGACCTGAAGAATTACTTGCTCTGGATGAAGCCTTAAACCAATTACAAAAGATAAGCGAAAGGCAGAGTAAAATTATTGAATACTGGTTTTTTGTAGGTCTAACCCACGAAGAAATTGCGGAAGTTTTGGGAATATCTGTCCCGACAGTAAGAAGAGATTGGCGCCTAGCACGGGCATGGCTCAGCCGGGAACTTAATAAGACAATTTGATCTTACTCTTAAACTTAATCTTAATCTGTTAAAGAAAAATAAAATGTAATACGATAGACATTCAATAGTCATTCGATTGTCATTAAGTTGTCATTCAATCGTGTAAATGATTGGTATTCATTTAACTTTTATAAACATTAAATGGCGATAGAAAAAACCAGAAGCTAAATGACTATGAATGACATCCTGTTTTTTTTTAGTTAAAAATAAAATATTATGAATACAGAAAGATGGGAGAAAATAGGGATAATCTTTGATGAAGCTTTAAAGTTAGGTGAACCGGAAAGAAGTGATTTCATCAAATCCGCATGCGGCGACGATTTAGAAATGATAAATGAAGTTAAATCACTTATAGAAGCTGATTCGGATGTTCCTTCTGTTTTAAAAGCCCAGGCTGTCGATGCTGTTAATATCCGCTCACAAATAAATTATGAAGGAAAAATAATCGGCAATTATAAAATAATAAAGCAAATTGCAGAAGGCGGAATGGGCTCTGTTTTCCTGGCTGAAAGAGCGGACGGACAGTTTGAACAGAAAGTCGCATTAAAAATTATTAAACCAGGAATGAATTCGAATGAAATTATAAAAAGATTTCTTTCGGAAAGACAAATTCTTGCCAGGCTTCAGCATCCTAATATTGCTAAACTTTTAGACGGCGGTTTGACAGATGATAATCTTCCTTACTTTACCATGGAATATGTGGAAGGAGAACCAATTGATGAGTATTGCGATAAAAATAATTTATCGGTAGAAGAAAGACTTAAAATATTTATTACTGTCTGTTCGGCAATTCAGTATGCACATCATAACCTTGTAATTCACCGGGATATAAAGCCTAGCAACATAATGATAAAAAAGGATGGAACGGTTAAATTGCTTGATTTCGGAATTGCAAAAGTACTTTCTGAGGACACTTTAACTGAATATGAAAATTTAACACAAACCGGACTTCATGTAATGACTCCGGAATATGCATCACCCGAACAAATTAAAAGCGAACATATAACGACCTCTACAGATATTTATTCTTTAGGCTTGGTCCTTTACGAACTTTTAACCGGAGAAAAGGTACATAAAATAAAAAATTATTCTCCTGTTGAAATGGAGAAAATCATTTGCTACACTCAACCTCTAAAACCAAGCAGTACAATAAAATCAGTTCAAACAAAAGATAAACTAAAAGCCGACCAGATAGGTATAAAACGTAATACTTTACCAGATAAATTGAAGAAAAAACTATCAGGTGATCTTGATAATATCTGTTTGACTGCACTTAGAAAAGAACCGGAAAACAGGTATTCATCGGTGGAACTGTTTCGGCAGGACATTGAAAACTTTTTGCAAGAAAGGCCGGTAGCCGCTAGACAAAGTACTATCAACTATAGAACAAAGAAATTTGTACTTAGACATAAAGTTGCTGTTGTTTCAACGCTGCTTATATTTTTAATTATTGCTTCATTAACTACATTTTATACTATTCAGCTTAAGCAGGAACGCGATGCTGCGCAGGCAGAAGCAGATAAAGCGAACGAAGTTTCCAGTTTTTTAAAAAATATATTTAAAGTATCTGATCCGTATAATGCAAGAGGAGATACAATAACTGCAAGGGAATTATTAGATAAAGGTGCAGAAAAAATCAATCGCAGCTTATCAAATCAGCCTGAGGTCAAAGCAGAACTTCTCGATCTTATCGGACAGGTTTATTTGAATATGGGAATGTACAATAAAGCTGATTCCTTAATAAAAAAAGGACTGGCAATAAGAGAAAAATTTGATAAAACCGGAACCGATATAGAAAATAGTTTAAATAGTTTAAGCAATGTATATCTATTTAAAGGTGAATACTCGAAAGCAGCAGCGGTGTTAAAAAGAGCTGTTTCACTTCATGAAAGTTTATCGCAAAAAGATGATTCTGCATATACTTCTACTTTATCAAATCTGGCGTGGTCCTATTATGCAACAGGAAAATATTTAAAATCGGATTCTACTTATATCTTCATAATAAATATTTTAAAGAAGAAATACGGCATTAAAAATGAATTCATGTTAACCCAGATGAATAATCTTGCTCTCAATTATCATGAAGAAGGAAAATATGAAAAATCCGATAGTTTATTTCAAATAACTTTAAATCTGGAAAAGAGTGTTTACGGTAATAAGCCTCATCCTGAGCTTTCCACAACCATGTATAATTACGGGGAGCTTTTACGCGACAAAGGCGATTTCCCAAGAGCTGAAAAAATGTTTAAATCTGCTTTAGCTATGGATCTTAAACTTCATGGTCCGGTAAACCCTGATGTTGCTTACAGTACGCAAGGGCTGGCAAGCTTTTATCTTGCTGAAGGTCATTATAATGAAGCGCATAAATTATTTCGGAGAGCGCTTGAAATTAGAGAAAAGCTGCTTGGTAAAAATCATCCGGATGTTGCATATGCAATATATAATGTAGGTTTAGTCTATTGCGATGAGCAAAAATATGATTCTTCAAAGACATATTTTGAAAAGTCACTAACCATGCACAAAAAATTAAATGGTCCGAGTCATAAGTCGGTAGGCATTTGTTTGAATATGCTGGGATTTGTAAACAGTAAAATTGGTAATTACAAATTAGCAAAAAGTCAAACCAGACAATCGATGAAAATTATTGGAAAATCAATCGGAAAAGTTAATTTAACTTATGCCAGGGATCTAGTGACATTGTCACTAATCAAAGCTCATGAAAGAGATTTTGATTCGGTAAAAGTATTGGCAAGCCAGGCGTTAAATTTAGCTGAAAAAGCAATGAATACGAAGAAAAGTCCTTTTATCGCATGGTGTTTGAACATGTATGCAAAAATGGCTTTACAAGAAAAAAATTATAAAAAGGCGGATTCTCTTTATCGTTTATCATTAAATATGCAAAAACAACTTATGGGCGAAAATATTGGCAGTACGATAAGTACTGCTTTGGATTACAGTAATATTTTAATAAAATTGGATTCACTTAGTAAAGCAGAAGAAATTGTAAACAAAAATTATGATATCTTGAAAAATAATTTTACAGAAGATAATTGGGTTACAATTAAAGCTAAAATTATTTTGGGAGAAATATATCTTAAAAAGAAGCATTATGCAGAAGCTGAAGATATACTACTGAAAGGATTCTATGCATATAAAAATGCATTCGGTTTAAAAGATTATCATACTAAAGAAACTGCGCAAAAATTAATTAGTTTATATAATATGATCGGAGAGAAAAATAAATCGTATGCATTCCGTAATGTTATTAATTAAATTGAACGGTATAATTATTTAATTAGAATTTTATTTCAATATAAACTTCTATTAAATTTAAATATTTCAAAACAATTATAGCTAATATTTTTCAACATACACGGATAGGATCATGAAAACCAGCGGCAACACAATTCTTATAACGGGAGGCACTTCAGGAATAGGCTTAGCATTCGCAAAAAAGTTTTTGGAACTTAATAACAAAGTTATAATCTGCGGTAGAAGGGAAGACAGACTTAATAAAATAAAAGAATCTTATAATGAAATTGAAACAATAAAATGCGACATTCAATTAAAAGATGAGCGATTATCTTTAGCTTCCTGGGTTTTTAAGAACTTTCCCGAAACCAATATTTTAATAAATAATGCAGGCATACAGCTTCTTGCGGATCTTACTAAAGAAGTAGATTTAGGTAGAATATACCAGGAAGTAGAAATTAATCTTATTGCCCCGATTCATTTAAGTTCACTTTTTGTTGAACATTTAAAACAAAAAAAAGAATCGGCAATAATTAACATATCATCAGGCCTGGCTTTCACACCAATTGCTGCTATGCCGGTTTATTGTGCAACAAAAGCTGCTATTCACTCTCTAACTTTATCATTGCGTCATCAGTTAAAAGATACAAACATAAAAGTATTCGAAATAGCGCCGCCTTCCGTTGATACTGAACTCGGCGCTGACAGAAGAAAAGATAAACTAGCAACACACGGAGGTATTCACGTAGATGAGTTTATTACAGAAGCCATCCGATATTTGAAAGATGATGTTTTAGAATCAGCGGTTGGTATGGCAAAGAACATGAGAGAAAAGAAGGATGCACTTTTCCCTATGATGAATCATTAAATATTTGTAAACAGTTCTTTTTGATGTTTGACAGGATACATAGGTATTTATTAATATATGAAAAATATATTGACTTAATAAAGAGATTATTAGTAGTTTATACTTGCATTTAAGGAGTTATAAGTTAAATCATAGATTTTATTCTAATTGTTTAACTCCTTTAAAATCATCAAGCGGAGATGATTGACATTTTCAAATTCAAAACCTATAAAAATTAAAATTTATAAAATTTAATATTTTATTTATTTAATATTTTTAAGGAAAGCTTACGGAAGCCAAGATTCAATATTTTACCTAAGCCGATTTGAATTGCGAAAATCTTTACATCATTATAACTGAACTATAGCATTACTTATGAAACATTTTTGCAGAACCTTTTTAAGAGGTAAATAATGATCGATATTGTGGGGAATAAAATTTTGCATTACGAAATTCTTGAACAAATCGGTCATGGCGGAATGGGGGTTGTTTATAAAGCGCATGATGAAAAACTGGATAGACTAGTCGCCTTAAAATTTTTACCTCATAACAAAACTCCGGAGAAAGAATCACTTCAACGTCTTCTAAATGAAGCTAAATCTGCATCTGCACTTAATCATCCGAATGTCTGTATAATACATTCAATTGAACAATATCATAATCATAATACTGAGCAGCCCGATCAGTTTATTGTAATGGAATTTGTTTCCGGGACAACTCTTCGTAAAAAGATTGAAGAAGGTCCGCAAAAAATATCCGATGCTCTATCTTATGCAATACAAATTGCAGAAGCATTAAAGGAAGCACATGGTAAAGGAATTGCACACCTTGATATCAAGTCCGACAACATCATGATCAATTCCAAGAATCAGATAAAAGTTATGGATTTTGGATTGGCAAAATTAAGAGATAGTGCATCGGAACAAAGATATGAAAGCACTTATGGAACTGCAGCATATATGTCGCCTGAACAAGCAATGGGAAAACCTGCCGGGTTTTTATCTGATATTTGGTCGTTTGGGGTTGTCATGTATGAAATGTTAACCGGAAAGCTGCCATTTATTCATCATTATGATGCTGCAATTCTTTATTCAATTTTAAATGAATCGCCGGTTTCTCCATCTGAAGTAAGGCCGGATATACCTCCAGGATTAGAAAGTATAATTTTAAAATGTTTACAAAAAGAAGAAGATAATAGATATCAAAATCCGGATGAGATTCTTCAAGAACTAAATAGGATTAAAACAAATATTGAAACTGAAAGTATCAGGGAAAGTGTAGAGAGAGAACAAAAAAAAGAAATTAAAAAAGAAACCGAACAGAAACAGGCAACCATTGTTTACATGAAGATTCAGAATTATTCTGAATTAATGATCCTTATCGGTAATGAACGTATAGTTGAAATCTTAGGAAAATGTTATGATCTAATTAATCAAATTACTCTAAAGTACGGCGGGACTATCAATAAGACTGAAGCAAATAATATTGTCCTTTATTTTGGACTTCCAACTGCTCTTGAAAATGCTTCATTAAAAGCTTTAACTACTGCTATTGAAATTTCAAATCGTTTAACTGAATTAAGCAAGGACGAAAAACTTCCTCTAAATCTTACTTTAAATGCAGGTATAAATACCGGCATAGTTATAGCCGGCAGTATATTATCCGGGAAAAATTTTGATTACACAGTTATTGGAGATACTGTTGAGATAGCTTCAAAATTATTGGAGTTATCATCCGAAGGTCAAATTCTTTTAGGACCTTTAACATTTAGATATACTAAAAAATCATTTGATATTAAACCTTACAAATCAATTTCGCTTAAAGGCAAACGAGATCCTTTAAAAATTTATAGACTTGAATCATTTAAAGAAAAAACTGCTGAAGAATTAAAAGTCGATGAAAGACTTATTAAATCCGAGATGGTCGGGAGGCAGCAAGAATTAGACAAGCTGGAATTTCTTCTCCTGAAAGCTATTAATGGCCAGGGTTCAATTATCAGTATTATTGCAGAAGCAGGAATAGGTAAATCGAGATTAATCAGTGAATTTAAAAATAAAGAAATATTAAACCGTGTTCTCCTTCTTGAAGGCAAAGCTCTTTCCACCGCTATGAATGTAAGCTTTCATCCCATTATAAGTATTCTTAAGCAGTGGGCGCAGATAAATGAAAATGATAATGAAACTCAGGCTTTTTCCAAACTTGAAAATTCTATTTCAAATTTATTTCAAGAAGAAGCAAATGAAATTATTCCTTTCATCGCAGCACTAATGGGATTCCGTTTGACAGGTGAATATGAAAAAAGAATAAATGAAGTTTCGCAGGACGCACTCGGCAAATTGATTCAAAAAAGTATGAGACTTCTGGTCTTAAAAGGTTGCGAACTAAGGCCGGTGGTTTTTATAATAGAAGACTTGCATTGGGCCGATTTATCTTCGATTGGATTGCTCCAGTCGCTTTTAAAGTTAGCGGAAAATAATAAAATTTTATTCATAACTACTTTAAGACCGAACTTTCAAGAAACAGGTGATAAAATTACTTCATCAGTAAAAGAAAAATATGCTGACTTTTATACAGAATTAAGATTAAATCCCTTAAACATCGAAAATTGCTATGTGCTGCTTCAGAATCTTCTTAAAATAAAAAATCTTCCGGAGCAAATAAAAAGTTCTGTATTTAAAAGTACTGAAGGCAATCCCTTTTTTATTGAGGAAGTTATCAGGTCATTAATAGATGATAAGGTAATTGAAGTAAATAGTAAGAATGAATTTCAATTATCTCGCCAAATTGAAAACATAATAATTCCAGGTACTATAAAAGATGTTCTACTTTCAAGAATAGATAAATTGAATGAGCAAACCAAAAATCTGTTAAAAATTGCTTCGGTAATCGGCAGATATTTTTTATTTGAAATTCTTGCTAAAGTTGTCGGAGATGAAAAAGAGACAGATTTGCGAATTCAATATTTAATTAAACTTGAATTAATAAGTGAAAACAGAGACAGTACAGAACGTGAATATCTATTTCAACACGCATTAATACAGGAAGCAGTTTACGGTACTTTATTATCAAATAATAAAAAGGAACTTCATTACAAAGTTGCAAGTGCAATTGAAAGTTTGTATAGAGAACGTATAAGTGATTTTTATGAAATGCTGGCTCATCATTACAGTTTGGCAAATGATAAAGAAAAAGCCGAAGAATATTTAATAAAAGCCGGTGAGAGAACTTTAAAAAATGCAGCATCTAATGAAGCTTTAAATTACTTTCGAGAAGCTTTAAAAATATATCTGGATAAATACGGAAATGCAGCCGATTCGGGAAAAATATTCATGCTGGAAAAAAATATCGGCATCTCTTTTTATAATAGGGGATATTTCACGGAATCAGTTGAACATTTCCGAAAAGCACTTTCTGCAATCGGTATCAGGTCAGATAGAAATATTTTAAGTGAGGCGTTCCGCTTCGTTTTTAATTTTATACTAATATTAAAGCAGCTTTATTTGCCTTCAAAAAAACAAAAAACCACACCTTCTGAAAAGGACTATGTACTTTTTGATATTTTGTTTAAAGTCGTTACTGCTTATGCAAATTATGATGTCAAAAAATTGTTCTTCGAGCTTGTGAATTTAATAAGACTGAAAATGAATTTTGATTTAAAAGGTGAAGATGGATATGCTACTTTTAATTTAGCCGCCTCCTTATTTTCTTACGGCGGAATATCTTTTGCTCTAAGTAAAAAATTTTTGGAGAAGGCAAAAAACTATGTAAAGATTAATGGAATTGATGATATATATAATAATGGATATGATGAAACATTATACTATTGTTTATCCGGAAACTGGAAGGAATTTTCAAAGATAAATGAAAAACTATTAGAGTTTAAATTAAGATCCGGCGATATTATTTATACTATTTACCAAATAGCATGGGCTTTATATATAATTATTTGCCGGGGCGAGAATGAATATTCCGAATACCTTATAAATAGGGGAGATGAAATAGGTGAAATTTATGACTTTGATTATGCCAAATTATATATGCTGTCCTTTAAAGCGGATTTAAATTTAAACAGAAGAAACTTACATAAATCAATAAATTATTATACTGAATGCTGCAGCTTTGCGATAAAGTTAGGACTAAACTCTTGGATTTTAGGATTATCCAGCAAACGATCAAAAGCATATGTTTTATTAAATGATTTTCAAGCAGCAAAAGATTCTTTAGATCAGGCTGAAAAAGCCATGGAAAAAGAGGAGTCTCTTCCGCCAATGTTATTGTCATATCTGATGGCTTACAAATTATTTTATTTAACATCTTTATTTGAAAATAAAATAAAAGACAGTCATGCCCCGAAAAAGGAAATTGCTAAACTCAAAAGTGAAATTAAAAAAAGTATTAAATCTGCCGTTAAAGTCGCGGATAATGTTGCGGAAATAAAACCAGAAGTTTATAGATATTTAGCGGACTATTCATGGAATACAAATAAATCTGCCAAGGCATTTAAATACTATAGAAAGAGTATCGATTATGCTAAACATCTCGAAGCATATCCTGAATTAGGCAGAAGTTATTTTGAATTTGGAAAATATCTTTTGAAATCATCTGCAAATCATAATGGAGAAAGTTCAGATAAAAATTTTAGTGAGGCAAAAAAAATATTCGAGAAGTTTAATCTTCAGTGGGATCTTGATGAATTAAATAGAACTACCAGTAACCACTCAGGTAAATAAAGATTATTAAACCATCAATTTTTGTAACAACAGATCGGAGTTCAAAATGGATATAAATTCAGTTAGTCATGAGGGTAATTATTATCATCCTGCTGATGAAAATGAAGTAAGAGAACTTATTCTGTATGCTAAAGAAAAAAAACAAAAGATTAGAGTAAGAGGTTCTGCACATTCTGTAAAACAAGCAATCTATACAAAATGGGATGGCAAAAATCCTGTGGATGGAATTAATATAATGCTTGATAAACTTGACAAGGTTAGTATCGATAAGGACAAAATGCTTGTTGTTGCAGCAGCTGGTTGTCATTTAGGCCGAGATCCTTATGATCCTTCTGGAAGATCTAATCTTGTTAACAGTTTATTTTATCAATTAGACCAGGAAGGATTAGCCGTACCCGATATGGGAGGCATTATTCATCAGACTGTCGGCGGCTTTATTTCAACGGGTTCTGCCGGCGGATCAATTAAACATGCTTTTGGTGATCAAATCCAGGCAATAAAATTAATCGATGGAAATGGTAAAACGCATTCTCTTACTCGTGAAAGTAATGATGATTTATTTTTTGCTGCCGGTGTTTCACTTGGTCTTTTGGGAATTATAATCGAGGTCACTTTTAAACTTGTAAAAAGCTTTAATATTAAAGGTGAAGAAACTACTACTACAGTTGATAATTGTACAATTGATTTATTCGGCAATGGAAGCGGGAATAAAAAAAGTTTAAAAGATTTTTTAACCGAAACCGAATATACAAGATTAATGTGGTGGCCTCAGAGCGGCGTTGAAAGAATGGTTGTCTGGAAAGCACATCAAATGACTGATGCTGATTATAAGGATAATGGCATTGATAAAAATAATTTTAAACCAAAACCGTACCTGGAGTTTGATGAATATTGGGGAACAGAATATCCGGAAGAAGCTGCCGGAGGTTTGTTTTACTCGGTTGTAGGAAATTGGAACCGGATTGAAGGCAAAGTCGGATGGTTTGTGAAAATTTTTCTAAAAATAATCGGATGGTTATTTCCGAAATTAATTCTGCCTCCTGTTTTAAAAGAATTCGTTCCGCTTGATGAAGAAAAAAAAGGAAAAGTTCCCCAACAATTTTGGGATATTTGGTATAGAGGTTTGCCCATGGACAATCGTGTCAATGACAGATTAGTCCCGGTTGAATTTACTGAGATCTGGATACCGCTTGAAAAGGCTGCTTCTGTTATGACGAAAATGAGAGACTATTATAAAGCTGCCGGATACAAAGCAACAGGATTCTTTTCCTGTGAGGTATATGCAGCCAAGAAAAGTGATTTCTGGCTAAGCCCTTCGTTTAACCGCGATGTAATAAGGGTAGACATTTTCTGGTTTACTTATAATCAAGGTCAACCTGATAAAGTTTATTATCCTCAGTTTTGGAATTTACTTATGAGTGACACTGAATTAAGCTGCAGATTCCATTGGGGTAAATATATGCCGGTGAATCCTAGTTATTTAAAAAAACAATATCCCAAAATGAATGATTTTTTTGAAATTAGAAAGAAGGTGGATCCTGATAACATATTCCTAACGGATTATTGGAAAGAAAGATTAGGCATATAATAATTAAAATTATATAACATCAATTAGTTAATCGAATTATAAATAGATTTTAGAAAAACTAGATAATAAACTAAAATTTTGAGTCGATGAAAAGAAATTATATACCTATATAAATTGCAGCACATTATATAAGTGATTTTATTTTATAAATATTCTTTTCAACATTAAAAATATTTTGTGAATAGAACTGAAAAAGAGCGGTTTTTATTTCATCTCTTAATTCTTTAATCCTATCATAAATTTCATAAGGCATACCTTCAATGAGGGAAGAATCTTCAAATTCAAAATAAATTCTTTCGCCGATATTACCGGTAAATACAGGGAACCTATTTTCAGGAATTTTACAAATGGAAATTACATAATCAAAAGATTTATGGATGAAAAAATTTACATCTTTTGTGAAATTATCGGAAATATCAATTTTCAATTCTTTCATTACCTTTACTGCATTAGGCTGGACATATAATGAAGGAGAAATTCCTGCAGAGAAAACCACCAAATCACGGTCAAACGATTTTAAAAAACCTTCCGCCATCTGGCTGCAGCATGAATTACTCGTTCCAATTATCAGAATCCTTATACTCAATATTATCTTCCTTTCAGATTTATAACTCGACTACTTTTTTTTTAATTACATCAATAGAATTAATTAGTTCAATACTTTTAAAATTACGTTTACTAATTTTTAGCTTAGTCATATCTACACAATCAATACTTATTACAGTGTCGCTAAAAAAAGAAACTATACCAAGTACCATATCTTTTCCTTTTTTTACAGGAGTAGGGAGGTGATATTTAACAACGTCTCCGACTTTCATTTTGGTTATCCCTTCTTCTTTGAATTCTAGTTGCTTTGTTTAGAATTATTTTCGAATCAAAATTAAGCTGCGCATATTAAATTAAGATAAATTAATTATGAAGAAATTGTTAAATATCTTTTATAAAAGAAGTAATAAAAATAAAATTATTATTCTTTGGATATTAAAAAAGAGACGATATTATTCTATAATACCGTCTCTTTCTAATCTACCCCCCCCCTCAAAAAAATAAATTACTAACTAATTTTGCAACTTAGTTTAATCATGCTGAATTTATAATCTGGAATCAACAATTATGGCTAATTCTTTAAGTTGATCCATAGTCAGCATAGTCGGGGCATTGCTGTCGCCGCCTAAATTAAAAAATGAACTTAATGTTACGCAATGAGTACCTTTAAGAAACACAAGAACATACTCAGGTCCGCTTTTAGGACCAGCAAAAGCTTCCTCTCCTAAACCTTTAATTTCTTCTTTAAAATAGCCCGGCTGTTTTTTATAATCCGCATAAAAGCTTGAACCGAGAAAATTTGCCATAACAACAAGTTTATCGTCGGAAGTAGCAAAATTAAGATCACCGCCTGCACCTTTACTTGCATTATAAGGTACAATCTTTATTCCCTTTAACCCGCTGACTTTTTCCACATCAGCAATTGTCAAATAATCGCTGTTGGAATGATATTGTGCAACAGTATTTAAAGAAGAATGTTTGGTCTTGTTTTGAGGCTCTGCATTAGGAGTCTCTTTACCACAAGCCATTAAAAATATTGAAAGCGATATTAAAAGTATAAATGATTTTATAATATTCATTTTAATTCCTCGCTAAATGGTTAATCTTTATTTATATTTTTGAATCAATTATTTTAGCCAGCTGAGTGACCTGATCCTGTGAAAGCATATTTTTTTTAAAATCATTCTGATCCATAAATACAGTTAAGGCAACACATTTTTCACCTTTTTTAAACACAAAGATATTATCCGAAACGCCCTTCATTGTCGCTCCTTCCATTGCTTCATCTCCAAGAAATTTGATTTCAGATTTAAAGTAATAGCTTTTATAACTTTCATAATTACTTTTATCAGTAATCTGTATCATTACTATCAGATTGCTGTCTTCTGTTGCATAGTTAAGATCACCTCCGGCGCCTGGAATAGATCCTTTGGGAACAGAAATTATATTATTTATCCCCGAAACTTTTTCAACATCCTGTGTCGTTAAGTAATTTATATTTTGCTGAGATTGTGTTGCTTTATTTTGTACAACAGAATTTGTCTTATTTATTGTTTTATTTCCCTTGGCATTTTTGCCGCAGTTAATAATAAAAATAGAAATCAAAAAAACTAAAACCGATAAAACTTTTGCTTTCATTTTAACCTTCTTTATTTTAAATATTATTTACTTAATTAAACTTGAGTTTAAGAATGATAAACAATAATCTGAAGCAGTCATTAAGTTTTTAACAATTATATTTTAACAATCTCAACTCTTCTATTTTTTGCGCGTCCGTCTTCGGTTCTGTTATCTGCTATCGGTTTAGAAGCACCCCAGCCTTTAAATGATAAGCGCGATTTATCAATTCCTTGAGCAATAATTGCAGTCATTACTGCCTTTGCTCTATCCTCTGAAAGCGTTTGGTTTGATTTGTCGCTTCCTACATTATCGGTATGTCCTTCAACGCTGATTTTTAAATCGGCATTGTCTTTTAGCATTTTTACAATCTGATCGACAATCGGCTGCGAGTCAGGTTTTATATCGGATTTGCCGGTTTCAAAATTTATATACAAAGCAATAAACCCGTCTTTATTCAAAGCCTTCAGCATTTCACTTGCCTGCACTTCCTGCTTCATCGGTTCCATCTCAAGGATATAAAGAGTGTAATGTTCTATTGCGTTGCCTGTTCCGCCAAAGTTAAACAGTTTGACCCAGTATTCTTTATCCTTGGAAACAAGATGAAAAGTTGCTTCAATCGAAGCTTTTTGAAAATCATGATTTTTATAAATTGTTTCGCCGCCGTTATTATTAACAGCATTTTCATAATTTTTTATAATTTGAAAGGGGCTTAATTCTTTTTGACCTGTACTTGAATTAAAATAGTAAGTTATTGTTGTAACGTTTCCCTCTTTAGGTTCGGTCTTTTCCGAATTCATTCTAAATTCAAGTTCGTTGTAATTTTCCGAACAATCCGAAATATAAAAATTGGAGATCTTTGTAAAGAGAGGATGATCCTTGCATCCTTCTGCATCTGTTTGCGCTTTAGTTATAAATGTTATTGCTAACAAAAATACGAACGTAAAAATTAATCGTTTCATTGTGCACACCTCATTTTGTTATAACTTTATTTAATCATTATTCCCGATTTTTTATAAATATTTAAAAATTATTTCGTTGCTAAGAATCCTTTTAATTTTTTCAAATCCAATTTTCTTATAAATTCACAATGTCTTACGACGTCAATACTCTTACCAGTACAACCGCCCTGATAAACATCTGTAATTGTTTTTATTGTAATCAGTTGAATATCTGTTCGTGGCAGGGATTTATCAAAATAGTCTGGATTAAACCGCATATATGCCATATCATTTTTTTTATCGGTTATCTTGGATATTTTGTCGTTTGCCGAATATGCGGGAAGCTTTAATTCTTCAGGTGTGTATTTTGATTTCTCCTGTTTAATTACATCCAGAACTGCAGTGTTTCCTTCTTTCTTTGAAATTTGCTCCCATAATTTTATTTGAAGATCGAACAATTCTCCCACAGTAACAGGAATCCAGTATGGCTTTTTAGTTTGTGCTATAATAACAACTCCATCATTGTATGCCGTTATTCCATTTCCAAAATCCCTTATTATCCCGGGTTTAATAAATAATTCATTTAATTCTTTTGCGGCACTGTTTATTCCTTTGTTATATCCGTCTCCTTCATAGTTCTGGTAGGTGTACGTTGTTGTATAGGGATTATTCAGCATAAAATCACAATGGGACACTTCATCACTTTCAGTAATTATTTTACCCGCCTTGTTTTTAAATATCGGGCAAAACCTAACTACGATTTCAGATTGTATGAGTGCTTTATTTAATTTAGAGAGATCGTAGTTTATTTTATATACATTCGAATAAACACAGCTTTTAACCGAAGCAGTGAAGCCTTTGGGACTAGATAAAACAGAGCTTTGATGAAGGAACTCAACGATATTATTTATCTTTTGTCTAAATATTTTTGTTTCCGAAGCAGTCATAGAATAATTCGCTTCGCTTCGATAACCGCCTTTTTTTTCTTTGGTAAATGAATAATCCCATTTGCCCGGCGTATCTACCAGGAACTCTTGAGCAAATGTAAAGTTCACTGATATAACAATTAATAAAAATGATATGAATAAAAATTTTTTCATAATTTTATCCTTAAAAATGAGATGAAGTAAAAATCATTATGGTATTTTTAATTTCTTCAATACATATTGGCTTTATCGTCAATCTTTTTCCAAATTAAATTCATAAGAGATTGTTTCTTTTTCATGTGTATCGGGATCAACTGTCTTAATCGTATTTTTATGCTTTAATATTTTATTTAATGCACATCCTTTAAAAGGTCCTAAGATTAGGTTTAAAGGAACCGCAACTTCTTTTTTTATTGTTTTATTTTGAGGTGAGATATTATCACAGGTTCCTTCCGCACTAATCACATTTTTTTCATTGGCATTTGATGGTTTTGAAGTACCTTGAACATGGAGAGAATATGTGCTGTCTTCATAAAATATTAATTCACTGCGTGTATCGAGCTGTTTTTTCCCGTTCCTTACGCTTTCGTGAGAAACACCCCTTCCATCAACCGTATATGATCTTTTAATTTTTAAAGTTCTGCCGCCTTCTCTTCCTGACTTGCATTTGTAACATCCGTTTTCTTCGGTAAGAGTATAATATTCTTCTTCGTGAAAACTCATATCACCGTCTGTCCAATGAAGGTTTTTCTTTTCAAGATTCCAGGTACTCGCCGTGTGTATGTTTGTATATTCTTCTTTGCGATAAGTTTGATCGGAGTTATTACAGTACACATCATAAGTTTCAACTTCAGTTGTATCTTTTTCTGAAATTATCGTTATATCAATAGTACCTTTAAACGGACATATCTCAATAGTTTTCAATCCGTTAAAAAGCTGATTGGTGACTTTTCCTACTGCATCAATTGCAGCATCGCCGTAAGGTGCAGTTCCAAAAGCGCGGGACAGCGCTTGTACTTTTCTATTATCCAAGCAAAAAGCGGAAATTGAAGTACTGCCTTTCCAAATTTTTGCTTCAAGTACGATTAAGTAATCGCAGCCGAGAGCTTCCCCAATTTTTTGTAATATATTTGGATCACCTGAGCCGAGCAGTTCACGTGTTCTTTCCAATTTTAGCGAGTTCGCTACGCTTTCGCTTGTTAAATATTCGGCACAAGGATAATCTTTTCTTAGTCTCTGTGTTATACCGGCTTCTAACGCGAACAATATTGCCTTAGCTCTTAATCCGTCCGTATCATCGGAGCTTTTCATAACAATAAAAAAATTCGGTTTAACTTCCGCCGGGATTTTAATAACTGCTATTAGCAATAGAATAATTATAAGTATTTGTTTTTTCATTGTTCTAAAATTTTACAATTTGGTAATAGCTTTTTGATTCTTTCTTTCTCGGTTTTTGAAATATTAGTTTTTCCCATTCCTATAGTTTCAAGATTTTTCAAGTTCTGTATTTCCGGTAATATGCTTTTAATGGGATTAATATCGACATACAAAGTCTGTAGTGATGTTAAAGTGCCGGCGGAAGAAGGCAAACTCTTAATTTGGTTATTAATTACGGAAAGAAGCTTAAGTTTTTTAAATTTCTCTATTTGTGAAGGGATTGATGTTACATAAATTTTAAAATCAATTATATATAAATTTTCAAGCGGATAACCGGAAGCTCTATTCAGAATATCATTTAAGTTTACAGGTACTCCAATTTTTCCGCCGGTTATTATAAGTGTTTTAATGGATTTGTATTTATCCATTTGATCTATGATTTTTTGAACATGCGGCTGAGACATATCAATTACCAGCATTGTCATTTCATTCAGAAAGTCGGTATTTTTTACAGTAGGATCTTCATCATCTTTATAGGCCTGAACGATTTCTTCCCTTAGAGGCTTAGCTAAATCAATATCTGCTTTTTCTCCCTGCTTTGCCGATTCCCACATTTGATCCCAAAGTTTTGTCTTATACTCTACTCCTTCTTTTTGCTGTTCATATTTTATGGAATCGGTTTTTGTAGCTGTGTCTTTATTTTTACCGGACATCATTAATTGTTTGGCAAGTTCTTTTATTTTATCATTTGCTTTTTTTGCTTCTGCTTCGTCATCCCAATTTGTGGTTCTTCTTATCTCAGCCATCTTTTGTCTTATTTGTGCCGGACTTAAATTTTGTGCACTCAATTCCGAAAGCGACAATAAAATGTATATTACTATTAAAAAATATTTCATAATGTAGGTATTGTTAATCTTTATTCTTCAGGGAAAGTATAATTCGCATATTTGAATGCTGATTTTAATAGAGAAACATAACTCTCAATTGCCTGCAGAGAAATCAATCCAGGTTCGGATAAATCTTTGTCAACTCCCATGGTCGATTGATTTAATTTAGAATTAACCTCTTCAAGCTTTTCATAATCGGGCAAGGACCTCTTTAAAGTAATCAGTCTATCATTTAATATTTTAAAATATTCAGGTGTTAGTTTATTGCAATAATTATGTTCGAGTGTTCTGACCTTTGAAATAATTTCATCCGTATTATCTGAATTTGCATATTCATCCATTAGAGGTTTTCTTTTTGCATTTAATTCTTTTGTTGCAATGGAATCTTTTTTATCGAGTTCTTTTATTTGTTCCATATATTTATCATCGGCAGCATGGATTTTTTTTATTAGCAAACTTTGCTGTTTCGCGAGTTCATAATTCTTCATATTTTTATTTTGTTCCGTTTTAAACGTATCTGGATTTGCCTGAACATTGGCCATCTGCTCTGTAGAGTAACCTTCAGCCCAGGCCTTCTGACCTGCCTTACTCATTTTTCCCACTCTTTCCGCTTCTTCTAACGAAATATTTGCTTTTTTTTGAAGCATCTTATCAGCTAATGCTCTTTTTTCGGATTCACTTAATTTACCGCTCTGAAGCTTTTTCATATCTTCTGTAGATAAACCATATTGTTTTGATAAGTTCTGTTTCATCTGCTCAGCAGAGCTTTTGTATTTGTCTTCAGCAGATTTTTCCTTAGGGGAAATTTCACTTTTTAATTCTTCATCCAATTTGTTTACTTTTTCCAGGAATGCTGTTTTTTCTATTCCTTTAAGAGAACATGCATTTTGAGGTAATGCAGGAATTTTAGCTGTATATTTTTCCGGTGCTGTTTGAGATTTTAGAACTGAGTTCACTATTAAAATTAGAATTAACGTAAAATTACTTTTCATTATTTTCTCCCTTTAGTCATTCACTCGACTTTATTTTTAATAAAAACCGCACCGATATTAATCAAATTAAATTCGGGTGAGTTGCTGCTCACCCGAAATTCTTCTAAATTACTTCAGCAGCATCATTTTTTTAGTCTCGGAATATTTATTAGTCTGCAGTTTGTAAAAATAGATTCCACTTGAAAGTTTACGAGCATTAAATTCTATTTTATAATTACCGGAAGGCTTATTTTCATTAATTAAAGTGGTAATTTCTCTTCCCAGTATATCATATACTTTTAGCGTAACATGTCCATATTCCTTTATATGAAATTCAATTGAAGTAGATGGGTTAAAAGGATTTGGATAGTTTTGTGAAAGAGAAAATCCGCCGGGAATTTCATTCCTAGTCCATTTAACATCGGTAATTAAATTGGGGATTCTACTTTTCCAAACGGAATTATTATTAGCTGCGGCAAATAAAGTATCATTAACAACGGCAAATGCTGTTATATAATTTCCATTCATACCAGCATTGATCCAGCTTGAATCATTGTTTATGAATCTGAATACGCCTTGTCCATCTGTTCCGGCAAAAATATTTGTATCAATTACAGCAAGAGATGTAACATTTGTACTTAATCCGCTATCAACTTTTATGGCAATGGCGCGACGTCTTAGCGTGCTTAGCGGGGGTGTAGTATCCTCTGTTTCAAAGACTTTGGTTGCTGTGCTGCCGGTATCACCAATAGTACAAAAATAAACACTTCCGCTACCGCCGGATACTTTACTCAATTTAAAAGCAACTATTTGTCCTTTTGTAACGGGTGTATTGTTGAAATTAAAAGTAGCCGCTTTATGATCATAAATACTAGTTGAAGATGAAAAGCTTGCCGTGGCTTGGCCGATCAAAGTACCATCAAAAGTTGAATTCAAAGCTTGCAGTTGTATAGTGTAAGCTTCACTAGTAGTTGAAGAAAAGTACAAGGTAACTTTAGATAAAGAAGTACCAGGATAATCTGTAATATAAAAAGCACGGTTTAAATTATCACCACTGCTGCTGGAATGTATCGGGTAATTGATTAATATTTTAGAGGATAAACCAGTACCAACCGCTTTCCAGATAGTACCGTTATTACTTGTACTAAATACTCCGTCATCAGTTCCGGCAAAGAGATCATTTCCATTAACTTTAAGCGAATAAACTTCTGAAGCTGACAATCCGTTATTTATATTTGACCAGTCAGTTCCATTATTAGTTGAAAGAAAAACGCCGTGACCCGTTCCCGCAAAAAGATATGTTCCGATTGCAGCTAATGCTGAAATATTAGTATTTCCTTGGGCAATGGTCGGCAGGCCGTTAACTACCGGCATCCAAGTTGCCCCAGAATCATTTGACATATAAACGCCGCCGGCAACATCTGCTTCATTCGGTTTTGTAGATGCAAAAACTTTAGTTCCTAAAAATGCAAATGAAGTAACAGTAGCTCCGTCTTCAATTTGATTCAGCAGTGTAAATTCTTTTCCGCCGTCATTTGAAACATAAACAAACCCGTTTACATCGCCTGCATAAGCGTAATTATTTTTGTTAAAAGAAACAGTAGAAAATTCGGCCCAGCGATGATCTCCGTGCATTGTGGGGTCATTCCATTCTGTTCCTTCATTAGTGGAAAAAAAGACTCCGCCGCCGGTTGCAATTACAATATTATCATTATTAGCGGCTATACCGTTCGCACAATAATTAGGTACGCCGAGATTCCTGCTTGTCCAATCTGAACCTTCGTTGCTGGATACATATATTCCTGAAGAAACATTTACTGCATTATCTCCGGCAACAAGATTTCCTCCGACATAACATATTGCTTGAATATTTGTCCATGGTAAACCATCGGTATTATAAGTTGAAATATCTGCCCAATTTACACCACCATCTGAGGTAACACAAACTTTTTGTCCTGCAGCATAAACTTTTGACCCGTTAAACGCGAATGAATAAACATAGTGAGTTGGGCAAGTACCTAGTTGATCCCAGTTTTGTCCCTCATCAGTAGAGATATAAGCTCCGCCGCCCGAAACTCCCGAATAAAGATCAGTTCCGTTTACTGCAAGAGTAATAACATCATTGTTCGGAAGTCCTTTATTTGCGGATGTCCAGTTTGCGCCCATATCCGTAGAGACAAAGACCTGGCTTGATGTTCCGGCAAAGATTTTTGTACCGAGAACAGCAAAGCATTCAACCTGATAATCAGTTAGGCCGTTATTCATTTGATTCCAGGTGGAACCGTTATCCGTAGATAAAAATACACCTGATGAATATGTTCCTGCAAAAACATTATCGCGCATAACAGCTAAACATGAAATTGTTTGGTTATTTAGTGAGGTCTGTGTCCAGAGTAATCCGTTTAATTCTTTTAAATAAACTCCACTGGAATATGTACCGGCAAATACTCCTGTGCTTGTAGCTACAACTGATTGAATATCGCCATCTAAAACACCCCAATTTGAATGACTCCAAGTCAAGCCGTAATCAGTGGAAATTAAAACTCCGCCGTAAGCCGCAGCATAAATTTTATTGCCACTTGCATAGAATTTGTTAATAAAACCGCCCGAAGGTCCGGTTTGAACCCATTGTGCATTCGAATATGAGAAAAATGTTATTAAGAAAATGCAAGCATAAAAAATTGAAGCAGATTTTTTCATTATAACTCCCTGTATATTTTTAAAGAATATTTCCCATTTAATATTTTTAGAGAAGATTAAAGACCAGTACAATAATTGTCAGGCATACAATAAAAATTATAATATTTATAATAATTGAAATACGTCTTTCTTTCTTTTTAATTTCTTCGATAGTATTTTTCATAAAAATTTAATTTAGGTGATGGACAAAATTAGTTTTTAACAAGCAGCCTAACTGTCGAAATTGATTCAAATTTTAGCGATTTCGAATCAAAATCATTTTTTTTACAAGAGAAATACGACCTAATGACAATGAATGACTATCGAATGGCAACATAGTGACAGTAAATGGCTATTAAGATATTTTATATTGTTGAATTTGAATTATTTTACCTGAATTATACTTTAGAAGTAAATTCAGAAGGGAGGCAGCTGTACTGCTGTTGAAATGCTTTAGTAAAATGAGAAGGGCTGTTAAAGCCTACTTCAAATGCAACTTGCGTTACACTAAATTGTCTTTCCAATAAAAGCTGTGCAGCACGTTTAAGACGAATAAACCGTACAAATTCTGCAGGACCGCGGCCGGTTAATGCCTGCAGTTTACGATTAAGCTGGCTTTTACTGACAAACATCTTTTCAGCAAACGATTCGGAATTAAATTGTGAATTTGAAATATTTTCTTCTGCTATTGAAAGTGCTTTGTTTAAAAATTCATTATCAATTGAATTAGTAGTCATCGATTCGGTATTAATTCTTACTTCTTTCGAAAATTTTTCGCGTAATTTTCTACGCTGCTCTAAAAGATTTTTTATTCTTACAAAAAGTTCCTTAGAATCAAACGGTTTGGTTAAATAATCATCGGCGCCGGTTTCCAGTCCTTCTATTTTACTTTCAGAAGAAGCTTTTGCAGTTAGAAGAATTACCGGGATATGAGAAGTTTCCCAATTAGCTTTTATCTTTTGACAGAATTCTATACCGTCCATAACAGGCATCATAATATCGCTAATAATTAAGTCAGGCATTTTTTCAATAGCCGCCTGTAATCCGGCTTCTCCGTTTTCCGCTTCGTAAATTTCCAGTTGCATAGAAGTCTGTTCCGCTATTTTATGTTTGTCTAATTTAATCGAATAAGAATTCGACCTAAGAAGTTCCGATAAATATTTTCTTACATCCTTCGAATCTTCGACTATTAATATTGAAATATTCTTTTGTGAATCTTTTTGATTATCCTTAGATCCACCATTTGCCGGTTGGATTTCATTTGTAAAAGAGACTACAGGTATACATTGACTAATAAGCGAATTTTCGGCTCCAATACTTTCAGTATAATCTTTCTCGCTTTCTTCAAGGTAAGAATCCTCAAGTGGAATACTTAAAGTAAATTCAGTCCCTTTGTCAACTTCACTTCTAACAGAAATTTTCCACTTATGAAGCTCAATTAATTCTTTAACCAAAGCTAATCCTATCCCCGAACCTCCATATGCTTTACGGGACGAATCATCTGCCTGGTAAAAACGATCAAAAATTTTCCCCAACTTTTCTTCCGGTATTCCGATTCCCGTATCGGATATTTTAATTTGCGCTTCTGCTTTTGTTTTGTCGGTGTCGATATTGACGGAAACAATTCCATTCTCCTTTGTGAATTTAAAAGCGTTCGATAAAAGGTTGTTAATTATTTTTTCAAGTTTATCTTTGTCGACCCAAACTGTCATTATATCTTTAGTACTATTAAGTATAAGTTTAATATTCTTCTGATCTGCCATATATTCAAAAGAAGTAACAATGCCTCTAATAAGTAAAATCAAATTTTCTTTTTTAGCTTTTAGAGGAATAGACGCAGATTCCAACTGGGAAAGCTCCAGTAATTGATCAATTAAATTTTGAAGTTTTTGACTGTTGTTCCGGATCATTTGCAATTGTTCTAGTTGACCATTTCCTCCTTGTTTAGAGTAATTATTTATTAGCTGCTCAATTGGTCCTTTAACCAACATTAGAGGAGTTCTAAATTCATGCGAAAGATTTGCAAAAAATCGGGATTTCAGATTTTCAAGTTCTTGATGTTTCTTCGCTTCAAATTCACGCATCTTAAGTTCATTCCTCAATTCGGTTCGATTTATTTGAAATTTGGTTATTGCTAAAAGCCCTGCAATAATAAGGAAAATATAAGCGGCATATGCCCATGTTGTTTTCCACCACGGCGGATTTATTATAATCCGGATTTCGGCCGGTATTTTATTCCAAATTTCATCGCTGTTTGTAGCTTTGACTTTCAAAGTATAATTGCCCGGATCTAAATTTGTATAGGCTGCATAATTATGATGATCGGGTGTGGACCATTCTTTATCAAATCCGTCCATAAAATATGAGTAATCAATAAGCTGAGATGCATTATAATCCGGTGATGAAAAATAAAGCGTAAATGTATTCTGATTGTAATTTAAAGTAATTTGTTTTGTAAAAAGGATATTTTCTTTTAACGGAGATTTATTAGAAATTTGTACTTGTTTATGCTGAATATGAAAATCGGTAAATATTATCTGAGGATGGTAACCGGATAATTGTATTTCATCAGGATTGAAAATATTTAGTCCTTTGTTATTGCCGGCATAAATAAATCCTTCCCGGCTTTTTAACAATGCACCGGAACTAAAGTCGTTTCCCGTTAATCCGTCAAATGTTGAAAAGTTAACAAACTTTTTTTCTCTGATATTGAACTTTGTCAATCCGTTATTGGTTGCAAGCCAGAGGTCTCCTGAATTGTCCTGAATAATTTGGGATATGACTTCATTTGAAAGACCGTTCTTTGTAGTATACTGTTCCGAATTTATTATTATATCTTTTATATCATGATAATTTTTTATGTTTTTTACCTTCAACTTTATCAAACCTTCCGTGCTTCCGATCCAAAGTATAGTTGAATTATCATGATTATTATTAATCCTTTGTTCGCAAATTGATAAGACATTGTTGCAGATTATTTTAGTATTGCCTTCCGATAATCTGTAAAAATTATCTCCGTTGTTATTCTCATAAAGATTTAATCCTCCGCCGTTTGTCCCTATCCATATTCTACCGAAGCTATCCTGATAAATTTTCCAGACATCATTGAAGCTTATTGTAGAAGATGATTTCACTTCTTTTCTGAAAATTCTTTGAATGCCGGTTTTGGGATCTAAAATTGCTAATCCGCCGCCCCAGAATCCTACCCATACAATTCCTTTGGTATCCTCATAAACTGATTTAACATAATTATAAGGTGTTGCTCTATCTGTCGGGGAAGAAAACTCAAAACGATTAACTCTTAACGAAGCCATGTCAAGATTATATAATCCTTTGCCGTAAGTTCCAATCCATAAATTATTTGAATTGCCTTCAGCCAAGCACCAGATATTTACATCTTTTAATTGAGATACGGATTTTAATTTTGAATTACCATTCTTTCTTGAGATATTTTTTAATCCTTGCGAGGTACCTATATAAATATCTGTATTTCTTGTTTCAACAATGGAATGAATATCCGACTCATCAATGATAGATCTATCTTGTTCGGAGAAATTTTGCAGCTTATTATTATTAAATTTAAATCTTTTAGAAGATAATGAACTTACCCCGCCTTCTGTTGCTATCCATATGACTCCGGATTTATCCATTAACAAATCGTTTATTTGTTCATTAATCAAACTTCCCGGATTTTTATGATCATAGTGCCACTGGCTTGTCTGATCTTTTGATATATTATACCTAATTAATCCGCCATAACCTCCAATCCATAATTCAATTTCATTGCCTTTCTTTTTTTCGATAATCGAACCTATACTGTTGGAAAACTGGTTTGAAGGATTCTTAATAAGCAAAATCTTTTTAAACTTTTTATTCTTTAAGTTGAATATTGTAAGTCCTCTATATGTTGCAATGTAAAGGATATCAGAATCAATACTTGATTTTGTTATATTCCATATAAGATTACTAGTTAATGAGTTAGGATTTGTTTTATCTGCAAAGTATTTTTTAAACAAATGCTTATTCCGCTTAGGATTAAATCTATTTAATCCCGAATAAGTACCTATCCATAAATTTCCTTCATTATCCGATACTATTGCGTTTATAAAATCATTGCTTAAAGAATTTGCATTGTTATCATTATGCTGCCAATGTTCAATAGAATTGTCTTTAGGATTAAATTTATAGAGGCCCTTATTATAAGTTCCTATCCAGATATTTTTTTTATAATCCTCAAAAAGGCATGAGATGTAGTTCTCTGCATTTTTATTATTGCAAATACTCCAATGTTCAAATGTGTTATTCCTCGGATTATATTTATTTAAATCTCCATTTTGGGTTCCGATCCAGATAATACCTGAATTTCCTTCATGCAAGGCCCATATACCGTTATTTGATAATGACTGAGGATTATTGGGGTCGTTTTTATAATTCTTCATTTCATACCCATCGAATCTTGTCAGACCATCCTGTGTCCCAAACCAAATAAAACCGTTCCGGTCTTGTATAATGCATTTTACATGATCATCTGGCAGACCGTCGGACATTGAATAATTATTAAAAATAAAATTCTGTGCTGATAAGTTCACCAGACATGAAAAAAATATTACAGTAAGATATTTCAATATTTTAATTATCCGAGAATATTTTTTATGATTTATTGTCTAATCTTTTGAATTGGTTACGATTTGTTCCCTCATTTTCCGCAATCCCATTACATCTTCCCGCATTTTATAATATCAACACTATTAAAATATACTACAAATTAAAAATAATTTTATTTAAATACTTAAAAATATTCTTCAAATATTATTTTCGGAACTTACAATGTCTATCGCGTGTTGGGTCATAATAAAAGGTAACCATAGAATAATAAAAAATTATATTAATAAACAGAGTTATAATAGGAAAAAAAATAAGAGTATAATGTTAATATTTGGGGTTAAGGGAAAGTATGAAGCT
>Ga0307441_1000019_pt1 | contig 81304 bp, 78 predicted proteins | sample SalMarWE160420MG_FD_202149 | JGI IMG/M metagenome (GOLD analysis project Ga0307441, IMG submission 202149) | Salt marsh sediment microbial communities from the Plum Island Ecosystem LTER, Massachusetts, United States - WE1604-20 | ecosystem: Environmental > Aquatic > Marine > Intertidal zone >... | reverse complement strand
CCCGCAGGCCCCGCACCACCAGTGCCGAACTGGTGGCCCCGTCGGCGTCGAAGTCGCCCACCACCAGGACCCGCTGGCGCTCCCGCAGCGCGGTCTCCAACAGAGTCACCGCCTCATCCAGCCCGCCGAGCCGGTCCATCGGCTGCAGTTGCTGGAAGCCGGTTTCCAGCTCCCGGCGCGAGCGCACATTGCGCGCGCCATAGATGCGGCGCAGCAGCGGCTCCAGGTCCTCGCCCAGCGCCTGCTCAGAGGCCCCCGATTGCCTGCGAACGATGACCGGCCCCATGGGTCAGCCCGACACGGCCAGGGGCCGGGGACGACGCCACAGACGCCAGGCGCTCCCTGGGCCGACCCGATAGCGATAACCGTTGCACGGCTGGATATCCAGCTCCCTCAGCCCGCCATGGGCGAGGCCATCGGCCAGCGGCGCCAGCCAGGCTTGTTCGATCGCTTCAACGCCCTGCACCCAGGCCTCCACGTCGCCGTAGGACACCGCTGCCGTCAGACCATCGAGCACCACCAGGTGCGTCCCGGACCCCGCGTCCGCCAACCAGTCCCGAGCGGTCGCCGGCACGTCGGACCGTTCAACCCCTGCCAGGCTCGCCAGACCCATGGCCAGCGGGTCGTCGCTCCACACCCGCCGCCAGCCCGCTGCCGGAACTTGCGGCAGACGACCGCCGCCCCAGAACCACACGCTGTTGATGGTGGGACGCCCGTCCGCTTCCCTGACCGCGTTCACGGACGCTTGGTGGAACAGCATCTGGACCTCGTTGAGCAGCCGATGCCAGCGGGCGGCGTCCGGCCCCCTGGGCAGGTGAGGATCCACATGGGCGCCGATCACCCGGGGCAATGGGGTCGTTTCCAGCCCGGCCGCCTGCTCGGACCGCAGGTACCAGCGACTGGGCACCGGCGCCTCCAGGTGCCAGTCCTCATCGTTGCCGTAGAGACTCTCCAAGCGCGCCAGCAATGCACTGCATTCGTCCGGTTGGATATGCAGGACTTGATCGTCGAACAGGATCAGGCGGCTCTGATCGGCGCGCAGATGGACGGGATCGGCACGCAGCCACCAGCCGGCATCGCGCTGGCCGGTATCCGCCAGCCGGGTGAGCGCCGCCAGGGGCAGGGAAGCCACCGGATCGTCAAGCCCGAACAGCCCGCACAGCACGGCCTCGTATCCCTCGGCACCGGCGCCCGCACGACGGCCTCGGGCCAGCAGTCGCTCGGCGGCAGGGGCGTGCGGACGGGGGAAAGCGGGTGCGTCCATACCCGGCAGCGGCCCCAGCAGACCCGGCACCACCAGAGTCATTGTGCGCACGGATTTGCCCATATCGAGGCCTTATACAATTGATTAACAATAACAGATACTCTATTGTTTTTATGTTCTTTTTATCAATAGACACGACTGACATCGGACAGCTTCAGCCGGCGCCCGGAGCAGCGCTCAAAGCGCACTGACGTTCGGAGCCAAGCCGTCCGAAGAGGACCGCCGGAGCGGCGAATCACTCCGGCAGGTTGCTCAGGATTGCCGCTTTGACGGCGCCCAACTCTGCGTCGACGGTCTGCATGGCGCCGGCGCTCTGCTGGATGGCGGTATCGGGGTCCTTCAGACCATGACCGGTCAGGGTGCACACCACGCTGCTGCCTTCCGGGATGCGCCCGCTCTGAATGTCCCGCAGGGCACCCGCCAGGGAAGTGGCCGACGCCGGCTCGCAGAACACGCCCTCGGACTGGGCTAGCAGCTTCTGGGCCGCCAGGATTTCCTCGTCGCTGCACTCGTCGAACCAGCCGCCGGACTCTTCCTTGACCTTCCAGGCGTAGTCCCAGGACTGGGGGTGACCGATACGGATGGCGGTGGCCACCGTTTCCGGATTGTCCACCATGTGGCCGCGCAGGAAGGGGGCACTGCCGGCGGCCTGATAGCCCACCATGGTGGGCCGGTTGCCCACCACCGCGCCGCCGGCATACATGCAGTGACCCTTGCAGAAGGCGCAGGCCCCGGTGACATGGTCGCCGGATGCGGAGGAATACTCGCAGTAGCCGATCCAGTGGGCGGTGATATTGCCCGCGTTGCCCACCGGCAGGCAGTGGTAGTCCGGGGCCCGGCCCAACTCCTCCACGATCTCGAAGGCGGCGGTCTTCTGCCCCTGCAGCCGGAAGGGATTGATGGAGTTGACTATGGTCACGGGGGCCTCCTCGGCCACTTCCTTGACCAACTGCATGCCCGCATCGAAGTTGCCCCGGATCTGCAGCACCACCGCGCCGTGCATCATGGCCTGAGCCAGCTTGCCCAGGGCGATCTTGCCCTCGGGAATCAGCACGAAGGCGGTGATGCCGGCGCGCGCGGCGTAGGCCGCCGCCGAAGCCGACGTATTGCCCGTGGACGCGCAGATGACCGCCCGGCTGCCCTCTTCCACCGCCTTGGTAACCGCCATGGTCATGCCCCGGTCCTTGAACGAGCCGGTGGGGTTGAGGCCCTCGAACTTGACGTAGATGTCCACGTCCTTGCCGAGGCGGCGGGGAATGTTATTCAGCCGGATCAGCGGCGTGTTGCCCTCTCCCAGGCTGATGATGCGGGTGTCGTCGTGGATCGGCAGCCGGTCCCGGTACTTCTCGATCAAACCGGTATAGCGGGGTCGAAATGGCATCGCAAGCCTTCCCTATTGGTAGTCTGATATTTACTAATCAATACATTGCAATACTTTCTTAATGCAATGACTAATATACTGGGGTCAGTTGCCGCTCAGGGGCTCCATTCGGATACGGGTGATGGTGCCCTGCACCGCCTCCAGCACCTCGATACGCGCGATGGCCTGGTTCATCTGCCGCTCCTTCACCGCCCGGGTGAGCAGGATGATGGGCACATCGCTGGCGCCCAGGGCGGGCTCCTTCTGCAGAATAGCCTCGATACTGATTTCCAGTTCCCCGAGAATGCGTGTGATCTCCGCCAGCACGCCGGGGCGGTCCTCCACCTGCATGCGCAGATAGTAGGCGGTCTCCACCTCGTCGATGGGCAGGATGGGCAGATCCGACAGGGCATCGGACTGGAACGCCAAGTGGGGCACCCGGTTCTCCGGGTCCACGGTCAGCGCCCGCACCACATCCACCAGATCCGCCACCACCGAGGAGGCTGTCGGTTCTGCGCCGGCGCCCGGCCCGTAGTACAGGGTCGGCCCCACGGCATCGCCCATCACCAGCACGGCGTTCATCACCCCGTCCACATTGGCGATCAGCCGTCGGTAGGGAATCAGTGTGGGGTGCACCCGCACCTCCACCCCCTCCGAAGTGTGGCGGGCCATGCCGAGGTGCTTGATGCGATAGCCAAGCTGATCCGCGTAGCTGACATCGTCCCGGGTGATGTGGCTGATGCCCTCCGTGTAGATCTTCTCGAACTGCAGGGGAATGCCGAACGCGATGGACGCCAGAATGGTCAGCTTGTGGGCCGCGTCGATGCCCTCCACGTCGAAGGTGGGGTCGGCCTCCGCGTAGCCCAGGCGCTGGGCCTCGTCCAGCACGTCCTCGAAGGTTCGGCCCTTGTCCCGCATCTCGGTCAGGATGAAGTTGCCGGTACCGTTGATGATGCCCGCCAGCCATTCGATCTGGTTGCCGGTGAGGCCTTCCCGGATCGCCTTGATGATCGGCACGCCACCGGCAACGGCGGCCTCGAAGGCCACCACCACGCCCTTCTCCTGGGCCGCGGCGAAGATCTCGTTGCCGTACAGTGCGATCAGATGCTTGTTGGCGGTCACCACATGCTTGCCGTTGTCGATGGCACGCATGACCAGTTCCCGGGCGGGCTCGGTGCCCCCGATCAGTTCCAGGATGATCTGCACATCCGGCTGATCCACCACTGCGAACGGGTCATCGGTCAGCTCAATGCCACTGGTATCGCAGATGCGTGAGCGCTCCAGGTCGCGGGCGGCGGCATGGGTCACATGGATGTCACGCCCGGCCCGCCGGGTGATTTCCTCGGCGTTGCGGCGCAACACGTTAATGGTGCCGCCCCCGACGGTACCCAGTCCCAGCAGACCCACTTTTACCGGCTTCAACAAGTCTATTCCCCCATTCCGGCGGCCTGTTTCTGATCCCGGCGGAACATGTCGCGAATGCCGCGAATGGCCTGACGGGTGCGGTGCTCGTTTTCAATCAGGCCGAAGCGCACATGGTCGTCGCCGTACTCGCCGAAGCCGATGCCGGGAGAGACCGCCACCTTGGCGTCGGCCAGCAATTTCTTGGAGAACTCCAGTGAACCCAGGTGACGGTAGGGCACCGGAATGGGCGCCCACACGAACATGGTGGCCTTGGGCTTTTCCACCGCCCAGCCGATGCTGTTCAGACCGTCGCACAGGGTGTCGCGGCGGCTCTGATAGGTGGCAACAATGTCCGCCACGCAGTCCTGGGGCCCCTCAAGGGCGGTGATGGCGGCGACCTGAATGGGGGTGAACATGCCGTAATCCAGATAGGACTTCATGCGTGCCAGGGCCGCGACCAGGGTCTCATTGCCGCACATGAAGCCCACCCGCCAGCCGGGCATGTTGTAGCTTTTGGATAGCGAATAGGATTCCACCGCCACATCGGTGGCGCCCGGCACCTGCAGGATGGACGGCGCCGTATAGCCATCGAACACCAGGTCGGCATAGGCGAGATCGTGGACCACCCAGATTTCGTTTTCCCGGCAGATCGCGACGATCTTCTCGAAGAATTCCAGATCCACACACTGGGTGGTGGGATTGCCCGGGAAATTGAGCACCAGCATCTTCGGACGCGGCCAGGAGTCCTTGATGGCCTTGTCCAACTCCGCGAAGAAATCCACCTCGGGCGTGAGGGGCACATGGCGGATGTCGGCGCCGGCTATCACGAAACCATAGGGATGGATCGGATAGGCCGGGTTGGGCACCAGCACGGCATCGCCCGGCCCCATGGTGGCCAGCGCCAGATGGGCCAGCCCCTCCTTGGAGCCGATGGTCACTATGGCCTGAGTCTCGGGGTCCAGGGTCACGTCATAACGCCGCCGGTACCACTGGCAGATGGCCCGGCGCAGGCGCGGAATGCCCCGTGACAGGGAATAACGATGGGTATCGTTGCGCTGGGCCGCCTCCACCAGCTTGTCGACGATATGGGAGGGAGTCGGCTGATCCGGATTGCCCATGCCGAAATCGATGATGTCCTCCCCGCGGGCACGGGCTTTGGCCTTCAACTCATTCACGATGTTGAAGACGTAGGGAGGAAGCCGCTTGATGCGTGGAAATTCGTCGAACAAGTTGGCGATCGCCTATTAACTCAGGTCAAGACGCAAAGCACGGAATCGAAATCCGCCACCCAAACCGCATGGCCACGATCGGTCCTGCGAGTCACCACACCTCACGGCCGACAACCGGACCCCGGGTGCACCGTGACGGCCGCCGGGGTCCATGGACCGCCACCACCGGAACAGGGTGACGCCATGGCCTACACGCTGCGGACTCGCAGGCCGGCATGGAATATGCGGGCTAAACTTCGAAACCTTACTGGGGGCGCGATTTACTGTCAATCGGCGGACGTTGTACGCCCGCTTGGCGATGGGCTATCTTAGGATGCATGCGATTTGCCCAGGATACAGCCAGCGGCGCGAACGTCATTCGTGCCTACGCCGATGGGGAGCTCACCATCAACGGGGAAGTGGTGCGCACCAGCGTCGTGGTGACGCCCGAACGCCTGATGCGGGACTGGCCGCCGGAGTCCTTCGAGGATCTGGAGGAAGGCCACCTGGCCGCGCTGGCCGAACTGGGCGCGGAAATCGTGCTCATCGGCACCGGCCGCCGGCAGCGCTTTCCCCCGCCCCGCTTCACAGCCGCTCTCATGGCGCGGGGAATCGGTGTCGAGGTCATGGATACGGCCGCGGCCTGTCGGACCTACAATATCCTGCTGTCCGAGGACCGCAACGTGGCCGCCGCCCTGTTCATGATCTGACCACCTCGCCCCCGATCACTTGAACAACGAATCGGGCGAGAATCCTTCGCTCTCCAGAATCTGCCGCAGGCGCCGAAGCGCATCCATCTGGATCTGACGCACCCGTTCCCGGGTCACGCCGATTTCGTTGCCGACCTCTTCCAGCGTCGAGATCTTGTGGCCATGCAGCCCGAAGCGTCGTTCCACGACCTCGCGCTGCTTGTCGTTGAGCTTGACCAGCCATTCTTCCAGGTTGGCGTAGACGTCGTCATCCTGCAGGACCTCGGAAGGATCCGGATTGTTCTCATCGGGAATCGCATCCAGCAGGGATTTCTCCGACTCCTTGCCGATGGGCACGTCCACGGAGGTCACCCGCTCATTGAGGCCGAGCATGCGCTTGACCTCTTCGAGGGGCCGATCCAGTAGATGGGCCACCTCCTCGGCGGTGGGTTCGTGGTCCAGACGCTGGGCCAGTTGACGCGCGGCCCGCAGGTAGACGTTGATTTCTTTGACGACGTGGATGGGAAGACGGATGGTGCGGGTCTGATTCATGATCGCCCGCTCGATGGTCTGGCGTATCCACCAGGTCGCATACGTGGAAAAACGGAAGCCGCGTTCCGGATCGAATTTCTCGACGGCCCGGATAAGGCCGAGATTGCCTTCCTCGATCAGGTCCAGCAGCGCCAGCCCACGGTTCATATACCGGCGGGCGATTTTCACCACCAGCCGCAGGTTGCTTTCGATCATGCGCTTTCGCGCACTGTCATCGCCGCGTTGGGCGCGACGGGAATAATAGACTTCTTCTTCGGCCGTGAGCAGCGGCGAGAAACCGATTTCGCTCAGGTACAACCGCGTAGCATCCAGGTGCTCGTCGGGGAAATCCCCCGGCGTGAATACCTGGTGCTCGGCTGCCCCGTCTCCATCGCCGCTCCCACTGTGGGCGGGTGAAGCGCTCGCCGATTCGGTCGCCAATTCTTCGTGTTCAATATCCATTTGATCGTCCATCTCCTTGCTACTGCTGTGCCCGCGCGTACGACGTTTCGCCATCCGCCACCTCCTGGGCTTCCATCGGATACCGCGACTGCCACCTTCCCGAACATCCGCCGTTCATGCAACCGCGCGCCGAACGCGCCAATAAGGAATCAGCGCCTGGGCAGATACCGTAACGGGTCAACCGGCTTGCCATCACGGCGGATCTCGAAGTGCAGCGCAACCCGATTGGTGCCTGAACTTCCCATCCTCGCAATCACCTGCCCTCCGCGCACACGCTCACCCTCTTTCACGAGCAGCTTGCTGTTGTTCGCGTAGGCGCTTAGGTAATCCTTGTCGTGCTTAACGATGATAAGGCGACCGTATCCGACAAGTCCACTCCCGCTGTAGACCACCCGCCCGGCCGCCGCGGCCCGCACCGGCTGCCCCATGCGCCCGCCCAGGGTAATACCCTTTTTCCCAATCTGATCAGGGTCGTATCCCTGGATCACCGGGCCGTTGGTGGGCCACTGCCAGTGCAACGGACCCGCACTGGTCAGGCGGTGTTGTGTGCTGGGCCGGGAGGTGCGGCGGGCCTCCTCGGAGTGCCCTGACCGGGAGCGGGAAATTGTCGGCGCCGGCGACCTGCGGGCCTGCGGGGGCGGCCGCAGCCGCAGGCGCTGCCCCACGTAGATGGTGTACGGCGCGCCAATACCGTTCCAGCGCGCAAGATCGTGGTAGTCATCCCCGTATTGCCAGGCGATGGAGTACAGCGTGTCGCCGCTGCGCACGGTGTAATAGCCGGAACGTGGGGGCGCCACCACATTCACCCGCCCTCCCCCTGTGGACAGGTCGCCCACCGGTGCCCGCACAGGCGGCCCCCCGCAGGCGCTCACCAGCAGCGCAGTCGCCACCAGCACGCCCGCGGCGAGTGCGCGCCCCGACGCCATCAGCGCCGCAGCACGAAGAAGCCAACCACGCTGGCGATCACGATGAGCCATCCCAACCGTTCGATATACGTTCGCAGCAGTTGTTCCATGCGTGGCCCGCCCCAGGCAAGCAGACTCGCCACCAGAAAGAAGCGCGCCCCGCGGCCCACCACCGAGGCGAGCGCAAAGGGCAGCAGCGGCATCGCCAGGCTGCCCGCGGCGATAGTGAAAACCTTGTAGGGCACCGGGGAAAAGCCCGCCACCAGCACCGCCCAGAAGCCCCATTCCTCGAACCATTGGCGGGCCCGCAGATAGCCCGACCAGTAGCCGGCGTCGCGGATCAGCGGCTCCACGGCATCCAACGCCAGGTGCCCGATCAGGTAACCGAACAGGCCCCCGGCCACCGAGGCCAGGGTCGCCAGCAACGCGAAGCGCATGGCCCGCTCCGGCTTGGCCAGGCTCATGGGCGCCAGCATGACATCCGGCGGAATGGGGAAGAACGATGCCTCGGCGAAACTCAATCCCGCCAGATACCAGGGAGCGTGGGGATGACGCGCCCACACCATCACCCGGTCGTACAGCCGCTGGAACAGTCCCATTCAGGACGCCCCGTTGCGCAGGGGAACGAAGCTGACGCGATCCAGATCCTCCCGCTCGTAGACCTTTTCGCGACGGGTCACCACCACCAGCCGCTGGGCGTCGTGGGTTCCCACCGGCATGACCAGCCGCCCCCCCAGCGCCAGCTGGGTGAGCAGCGCCTCCGGGATGTCGGCGGAGCCGGCCGTCACCACGATGGCGTCGAAGGGCGCCATCTCGGGCCACCCCCAGCTGCCGTCGCTATGGGCCAGCCGCACGTTGCGCACGCCCAGCAGGCGCAGCCGCTGGCGGGCCTGATCCAACAACGCCCCGATACGCTCCACGCTGTACACCTTGGACACCAGCCGCGCCAGCACGGCCGACTGGTAGCCCGATCCGGTGCCCACCTCGAGCACCTTTTCGGGCACCGTGCCTCCCAGCACCAGCTCGCTCATGCGGGCGACCGTGTAGGGTTGGGATATGGTCTGCCCATGACCGATGGGCAGAGCGGTTTCCTCGTAAGCCCGGCTGGCCAACGCCTCGTCCACGAACAGGTGCCGCGGTGTGCTGCCGATCACTTCTAGCACAGCCGGGTCGGTGATGCCGGCCGAGCGCAGACGCTCCACCAGCCGGTCGCGGGTGCGCTGGGAAGTCATACCGATGCCGTGGATCATGGATCTCATCGGGCGGCGCTCGCGAGATCCGGCACACCCGAAGTCCGGGCGCCGCTCGGACGTGACACTGCATTCATCGTTATCATGCCCCTTCAGCGCCCTTGCAACCAACCGGCCACCTTTTCCAGGGCTTCATAGCGGGTGAGGTCCACCTGTATGGGAGTAATGGACACGTAGCCGTTGCGCACCGCATAGAAATCGGTCCCCGCACCCGCGTCCTGCTCGCCCCCCGGTGGGCCGACCCAGTAGATCGCGCGTCCACGGGGATCGTGCGCTTTGACCACCGGCTCTGACTTGTGGCGGTGACCCAGGCGGGTTGCCTGCCAACCCGCCAGTGCCTCCCACGGCATATCGGGCACATTCACGTTGAGGATCGTGTCGGCGGGAAGCGGATCGGCCTTGAGTCGCTCCACCAGCTCGACGGCAACCTGCGCGGCAGTGGCGTAATGCTCGGGTTGGGACGAGGCCAGGGACACGGCAACTGCCGGCAGACCCAGGAAACGCCCCTCCATAGCGGCGGCGACCGTTCCCGAGTACAGCACGTCGTCACCCAGGTTGGCACCGGCATTGATCCCCGAGACCACCATGTCGGGCTCCCGCTCCAGCAGCCCGGTAATGGCCAGGTGCACGCAGTCGGTGGGGGTACCGTCCACCCGCACGAATCCGTCTTCGGCACGGGTGGCGCGCATGGGGTTGTCGAGGGTGAGGGAATTGCTGGCGCCGCTGCGGTCGCGGTCGGGGGCCACCACCGTGACCGCCGCGATGCGGCCAAGCGCTTCCGCCAGGCAACGGATGCCTGGGGCCTGATAGCCGTCGTCGTTGCTGATCAGTATCTGCATCGTGTTATTGGTCGCGGGCCGCCCGCCGGCCCGCCGGTCGCGGCGCCCTAACTATACACTGGAACGCCGGCGGCCCCCACCCGGACCCGCTCCCTTGGGTGGGCCGCGGCGCTCCCGTATACTGGCACCAGGGCCTGGTAACACGATAAAGCGGCGCCAGCAGCGGCGACCCCTATCATGTCAACAGGCCCTAGCTGCCCGAATCTCATGAGACCGTTGGCCATGCCCCCGCGCCGCAAACCCAGTCAGGCGGATATCGAGCTGTTTCGGCAGGCGGTGGGGGCGGTTACGCCGTTGCTGCACGATAAGGCTGAGCCCCACCGCAGCCCCCCCCCGCCGGAACCCAATTTCACCCGCCGCGACGAAGCTCAGGTGCTCGAGGACCTGCTGTCCGACGGCTTCGAACCGGCCGACCTGGAGACCGGCGAGGAACTGTGGTTCGTGCGTCCCGGCCTTCAGCACAACCTGCTGCGCAAGCTGCGACGGGGCCAATTCTCGGTGGGCGCCGAGTTGGATCTGCACGGCCATACCGTGTCGGCTGCCCGCGGCGCCATCAGCGAGTTCCTGCACCGGTGCTCGGCGGCGCAAATCCGATGCGTGCGCATTATCCACGGCAAGGGGCGCGGCTCGCGGCAACGGCTGCCGGTGCTCAAGCACAAGGTGAACAACTGGTTGCGGCAGCGCAACGAAGTGCTGGCTTTCTGCTCGGCCCGCCCGGTGGACGGCGGCACCGGCGCCGTATACGTACTGTTGCGGCGCCCACGCCGATGACCGGCCCGGGGTGGTCGGGTTTCCCTTACCACGGCCCATGCAGCGGTCAACGGGACCTGACCTGAACGCAGTCTGCCGGCTCCGCTCAGTGGATCGCCAGGGTGAAACGGCAATGTGGGCGGAGCAACGCCAGACCCGACAAGCACCCGCCCTGCTCACGAACCCCGGGTCACGCCGCCCGCACAATCCACTCAATCGAGATTTCCAGCTTCCGCCACCAGTTCGCGCAGTACGGCGGTGGCAAAGGCGCCGCGCCCCAGAACGAAATCCAGGTGCAGATCATCGCCTTCCCGCCGCCAGCGCAGTTCGCCCACCCGCAACCGCAGCGCACGACGTTCCTGGTCCATCCCGGCCCGTTCCAACCCGCTGCGGAACAGCATCCAGGGTTCCAGCACGGCTGTTTCCAGCGCCAGGGCCCGCCCGCTCACGGGTGCTCCGCCCCGCCCCCACAAGGGTCCGGTGGGATGGATTTCCAGGTTCGCCAGACGTTCGTCCAGCTCGGGGTCCCCGAGTGCCGGCGCAAACCAGCCATGGCTGGCGTCAGGCTGTAGTACGTCGCCATCCATGCCCCGTTCCCAGCTGCCGTCCTGCACGCGCGCCGCCAACACCAGGTTGAACAGCCAGGCCCGCGCCGCTGACAGGTACAGGCCCCGTCGGTGGCGGTCCACTCGGCCCAGGGTCCCCCCGAACAGCGCCTGGGCAGCGCCGAGATTTGCCCCACCGCGTCCGAAGCGCTGCGGTCCGAAATAGTTGGGCACGCCGCGAGCCGCGATACACTCCAGACGTTCCTCCAACGCAGCTGCATCGCCCGTCACCCCACGCACCCGCAGATTGAACCTGTTGCCCCGCAGGGCCCCACGGCGCAGTTTGCGCCCGTGCCGGGCATGGCGCAGGATTGCCGCACCTTCACAACGGAAAGCCTTCCAGTCCGGTTCGCCAGCCCCGGGAAGATGCACCGAGAACCATTGCTCGGTAACCGCGTCTCTGTCCTTCAGCCCGGCGTAACTGACCTGGGAGGCGGGCACACCGGCATGGCGCGCCAGTTGACGTGCCAGCCAATCGGTATTGGCGTTGCGCTTGCGCACCCACAACCAGACATGCTCGCCGCTGCCCTCGGGCTCGCACACGGGCAGTTCCTGCACCCGGAAGTCTTCGGGCTCAGTGCGCAGCTCTCCCTGCACGGGGGGCGCACCGAACGCGAAGGGCAGATTCTCCAGCGGGCTTGTCGGGAACGACTCGAGGCCGGGGGCGGCCGGGCCGGGAGGCGCGGGCGGGTCAGCGTTCAATCGCCCGGCTCATGCAGCAACGCCACCGCGAAGGCGGCGATACCTTCCCCACGGCCGGTGAAGCCGAGGTGTTCGGTGGTGGTCGCCTTGACGTTGACACGCTCGACGGCGAGTCCGAGGTCCTCTGCCACCGTTTGGCGCATGGCCTCCACAAAGGGAGCCAACCGCGGCGCCTGGGCCACCACCGTCAGATCGACGTTGGCCGTGCGCAGGTTGCCCTCCTCGAGCTTGGCGGCCACCTGGCGCAGCAGAATGCGGCTGTCGATCCCCTTGAGGCTGGGATCGCTGTCGGGAAAATGCTTTCCGATATCCCCCAGGCCCGCCGCACCCAGCAGCGCGTCGCACAGCGCATGCAGCAGCACGTCGCCGTCAGAGTGCGCGGCAAGGCTGCGCTCGTACGGCACATGCACCCCGCCCAGCACCAGCCGCCCGCCGGGACGGAACGCGTGGGCGTCGAAACCCTGTCCGATTCTCATAGGCGCTCCTGGGTTCGCAGAAAGAATTCGGCCAGAGCCAGGTCCTCCGGACGCGTGATCTTGATGTTGTCGCCATGCCCCTCCACCAGGCGGGGCGACGCACCGCTCAACTCCAGGGCCGATGCCTCGTCGGTGACCGCCAGCCCCCTGTCCCGTGCGGCGGTCAAAGCCTCGGTGAGCGCACCGAGGCGGAACATCTGCGGCGTGAGCGCGTGCCACAGATGGTTGCGTTCCACGGTCTCCGACACCCGCTCGTTGCCATCGGCGCGTTTCATGGTATCGCGAGCCGGAACCGCCAGCAGCCCTCCCACGGCGTCGTCCCACAGGGTGTTGATCAGACGTTCCAGATCGCCTGCGCGCAGGCACGGCCGGGCGGCATCGTGGACCAGCACCCAGTCCTCGGCCGTGCCATGCTCGGCCGCCACATGCAGGGCATTGAGTACCGAATCGCACCGCTCCGCCCCGCCGGGCGCCCGCAACAGCCGTCGCCCGGCCGGTGCGTGCAACGTCGGCCAATGGGTATCGTCGGCGCTCAGGGCCACCACCACGGCACCAATGCGTCCGTCGCTGAACAGGCAATCCAGGGAGTGCTGAAGAACGGTCTTGCCGCCCAGGGGAAGATACTGCTTGGGAACCGCCGCACCCATGCGCCGACCGGCGCCGGCGGCCGGTATCACGCCCCAGCAGTTCATGCCGGGCATGCCCCGGACGAGCCGGCGGACGGGCGGGCCGTCACTTCCGATTGTCCTTCTTCTGCTGAGTCTGCGGCTCTTCCACCACCTGATAGAAGGTCTCGCCCTGCTTTATCATGCCGAGCTCGGTACGGGCACGTTCCTCGATGGCGGCGAACCCGTGCTTGAGGTCCCGCACTTCCGCCTCCAGCGCCTTGTTGCGTTCGGACAGGCGGGCGTTTTCCCGGGTCTGCTTGGCCACCGACAGGTGCAGACGGTGCACGTCGGCGAGACTGCCGGTCCCGATCCACAACGAGTACTGCAGCGCTCCCAGCAAGCCCAGCAGCAGTACGATCAGCCAGCGCATGGGGTGGCCGCGGGGTCCCCGGGTCAGCCCGCCAACTGCTTGAAGGCCCGGCGACCGGCATAGGCACCGGAGTCCTTCAGTGCCTCCTCGATGCGGATCAAGCGATTGTATTTCGCCACCCGATCGGAACGGGACAGTGAGCCGGTCTTGATCTGGGTGGCCTGGGTGGCGACGGCCAGGTCGGCGATGGTGACATCCTCGGTCTCGCCGGACCGGTGGGACACCACCGCACTGAAGCCGGCAGCCGCCGCCATATCGATGGCCTCCAGGGTCTCGGTCAGGGTACCGATCTGATTGGGTTTGATCAGGATGGAGTTGGTGACGCCCCGCTCGATGCCTTCCTTGAGGATGGCCGTGTTGGTCACGAACAGGTCATCGCCCACCAACTGTACCCGCGCGCCAAGACGGTCGGTAAGCAGCTTCCACCCATCCCAGTCACCCTCGGCCATGCCGTCCTCGATGGACACGATGGGATACTTGTCCACCCAGGCGGCCAGGTAATCCACGAACTCCGCGGCGCTGAAGTCCCGCCCTTCCGAAGCCAGCACGTAGCGCCCGTCGCGATAGAACTCGGAGCTGGCCGCGTCGATGCCCAGAAAGATGTCTTCCCCGGCCCGATAGCCGGCCTTCTCGATCGCTTCCAGGATCACTTCAATGGCCGCTTCGTTGGACGGCAGGTTGGGCGCGAAACCGCCCTCGTCGCCGACGGTGGTGGTCATGGACCGATCCGACAGCACCTTCTTCAGGGCGTGGAAGACTTCGGCACCGTAACGCACGGCTTCCCTCAGGCTGGGCGCGCCCACCGGCAGAATCATGAATTCCTGCAGGTCGACACTGTTGTCCGCGTGGGCACCGCCGTTGAGGATGTTCATCATGGGCACCGGCAGCTGATAGGGGCCCTTGGGCGTCAGATATTCGTAGAGTTCGACGCCGGCCTTGGCGGCGCCGGCATGGGCGCAGGCCAGGGAAACCGCCAGAATGGCGTTGGCGCCCAGGTGCCCCTTGTTGTCCGTGCCGTCCAGATCGATCAGGGCGCGGTCGATGGCCGCCTGGGCGCCCACGTCCATGCCCGCCAGGGCGGGTGCGATGGTCTCATTGACGTTGCGAACGGCATTCAGCACGCCCTTGCCGCCGTAGCGATCCTTGTCGCCGTCACGCAGTTCCACGGCCTCGCGGGTACCGGTGGAGGCACCCGAAGGCACGGCCGCCCGGCCCCGCACGCCGGAGTCCAGGATCACGTCCGCTTCAACGGTGGGGTTACCGCGCGAATCCAGAATCTCACGCGCGCGGATAGCAGATATCTTCGGCATTTCTTCTCCGTTTTACCGATAGTTAACGTTCTTTTTTAATAAAGATGATGAACTGTGTTTCCGCTCGGCCTCAGCCCATCAGGCCGGTCTCCGGAAAGCCGCCGCGCTTGACCAGTTCGTCGATCCCCACCAGCGTCTCCAGCAGTTCGCGCATCCGCCCCAGGGGCCAGGCATTGGGGCCGTCGCTGAGTGCCTGATCCGGGTCGGGATGGGTCTCCATGAACAATCCGGCAACGCCGGCGGCCACCGCAGCCCGCGCCAGCACCGGCACGAACTCCCGCTGTCCACCCGAACGGCTACCCTGCCCTCCCGGCAACTGCACGGAATGGGTCGCATCGAACACCACCGGACAGCCGGTCCCACGCATGACAGCCAAGGCCCGCATATCCGAGATCAGGTTATTGTAGCCGAACGACACGCCGCGCTCGCACACCATGATCTGCTCGTTGCCGGTGGCGCGCGCCTTGTCGGCCACGTTCTTCATGTCCCACGGCGCCAGGAACTGCCCTTTCTTGATGTTCACCGGTCGGCCCTGCCGCGCCACGTTCTGGATGAAATTGGTCTGCCGACACAGGAACGCGGGCGTCTGCAGCACGTCCACCACCGCAGCCACCTCATCCAGCGGGGTATCCTCGTGCACGTCGGTCAGCACCGGCACGCCGATCTGCTCCCTGACCTGCTCCAGAATGCGCAGCCCTTCCTCCATCCCGGGGCCGCGAAAGCTCTCATGGGAGGAACGGTTGGCCTTGTCGAAGGACGACTTGTAGATGAAGGGGATACCCAGGGCGCCGGTCAATTCCTTGAGTTGACCGGCGGTGTCCAGAGCGAGCTGCTCGCTTTCGATCACACAGGGACCGGCGATCAGAAACAGAGGCCTGTCGAGCCCCACCGGAAAACCACACAGATCCATGATCTAGAACCCTTGAGGAAACAATGGCCCCGGCGCCGGCCGGCACCCCGAACCCATGGCGTCAGGCATCGGCGTGGGCTGTACCGTGCTCGGCCACACCGGCCGTACTGCGGGCCGCATAGTCCCGCGCGGCCCGGACGAATCCGGAAAACAACGGGTGACCGTAGCGGGGCGTGGAGGTGAACTCCGGATGGAACTGGCAGGCCAGGAACCACGGGTGATCGGCCAACTCGATCACTTCCACCAGGGTGGCATCCATGGACATACCCGAAAGCGTCAGACCGGCCCCTTGCAGGGCGTCACGGTAATGGTTGTTGAACTCGTACCGGTGCCGATGGCGTTCGACGATGACGTCCTTGCCGTACAGGCGGTGGGCCAGGGTGTCGGGCTGCAGGCGGCACTGCTGCCCGCCCAGCCGCATGGTGCCACCGAGATCGGACGCCTCGCTGCGCCGCTCCACGGTGCCTTCGTCGGTCATCCACTCGGTGATCAGCGCGACCACCGGATTGGCGCAATGCTTCTTGAATTCGGTGCTGTGGGCGTCCTCGATGCCCGCCACATTGCGCGCGTACTCGATGACCGCCACCTGCATCCCCAGACAGATGCCCAGATAGGGAACCCGGTTTTCCCGCGCGTACTGCACGGCGCGGATCTTGCCTTCCACGCCGCGCTCGCCGAAGCCGCCGGGCACCAGAATCGCGTCGGCCCCCTCCAGCACGGCGACGCCCTCGCGCTCTATGACTTCCGAATCCACATAACGGATGCAGACCTTGGTACGGGTATGAATGCCCGCATGAATCAGCGCTTCGGACAGGGATTTGTAGGATTCGGTCAGGTTAACGTACTTGCCGACCATCGCCACCGTCACTTCGGCGTCCGGGTGCTCTATGTCCCGCACCACCTTTTCCCATTCGTGCAGGTCCGCGGGCGGCACCGACAGCCCGAGCTTCTGGACCACGATGTCGTCCAGGTGCTGGGCATGCAGCAGCAGGGGAATCTTGTAGATGCTGTCCACGTCCACGGCGGAGATGACGGCGCGTTCCTCCACATTGGTGAACAGTGCGATCTTGCGGCGCTCTTCTGCCGGCAAATCGCGGTCGGAGCGACACAGCAGAATATCCGGCTGGATGCCGATGGAGCGCAGTTCCTTGACCGAGTGCTGGGTGGGCTTGGTCTTCACCTCGCCGGCCGCGGCAATATAGGGCAGCAGGGTCAGGTGCATGAAGATGGCCCGGTCGTGCCCCAGTTCCACGCACATCTGCCGGATGGCTTCCAGAAACGGCAGCGATTCGATGTCGCCCACGGTGCCGCCGATCTCCACCATGGCCACATCGGCGTCGTCCGCACCCTGCACGATGGAGCTCTTGATCTCGTCGGTGATATGGGGAATGACCTGCACGGTGCCCCCCAGATAGTCGCCGCGGCGCTCCTTGCGGATGACGTTCTCGTAGATCTGGCCGGTGGTGAAATTGTTGCGTTTGGTCATCGTCGTGCGCACGAAGCGCTCGTAATGACCCAGATCCAGGTCCGTTTCGGCGCCGTCATCGGTGACGAACACCTCGCCATGCTGAAACGGGCTCATGGTGCCGGGATCCACATTGATGTAGGGATCCAGCTTCAGCATGGTGACCTTCAGACCGCGGGCTTCGAGAATGGCGCCCAGGGAGGCGGCGGCAATGCCTTTGCCCAAAGAGGACACGACACCGCCAGTGATAAAGATGAATCGGGTCATTCGAATCCGGCCAGCAGGGGAGTGACGAGAATCGTCACGAGACGGGACTACACGTTACCAGATAGCACCCCATTGAACAATCGCCACGCCGCTGCCGCTCCCCCAGCGGCGGTCAGCCGCAGCGTTCCCAACGCCGCCAGCGCAGTTCCATACCCGGCTCGTCGCGGCGCGCCTGAAAACCTTCTCCCACCCAGAACCCGGCGACCGCTCCCAGTTCGCCGTCGACATACAGCAGCGGAACCCGTTCGCGCTCCCACGGCGGCACGCCGGCCTCCTGGAACAACTTCTTGAGGGCATGGCGATGGGCCCTGCCGTGGGGCCTGAACGTCTCACCGCCGCGGCGAAACCGCACGCGCAAGCGCCCGGAGCCGGCAAACCGTGCCGCCAGACCCGAGCCGGTCACCGGCACTGCTTCCAGGGTTCCCGCCGCGGACGGCAACTTCAGGGGCGCATAGGGCTGCCAGCAATATTCGGCGCCATGATCGACGCTGGGCAGCCCGTGGAAAGCATACAGCTGATCGCGGTAGCGGCGGACCTCGCCGCCGGCCCAACGAACCCGCGGCTCGGCGTCGCCGCGGGCCTGGAACATGTCGTTGAGGATGCGACCCAGCACCGCGGCCGACGGCACCCCGAAACCCTCCCGGCGCAACCAGTAGCGCAGCACATTGCGCCGCCGGGAAAGCGTGAGCATACGAAGGGCCTCCAGGCGCAACGTACCGGGGGATCCTCCCTGCGCCGCTTGCAGGTCCATGGCGGCGAGGGCATCGGCAAGCTCGGCCGTGTCGGCGCAGTGACGGGCGCTGCGCGCCAGGCTGGCGGCGGCGGACGGCCAGCGCGCCCGCAGCACCGGCATGACCTGGTGACGCAGCAGATTGCGATCGTAGTCGGTGTCGGCGTTGCTCGGATCGTCGATCCAGTTCAAGCCGTGAGCCTGGGCGAAGGCCCGCAGGGTCGCCCTGTCCAGTTCCAGCAACGGACGCACCAGTGTGCCGCCGGCCAGCGGTGCCGCCAGGGGCATGGCGGCCAGTCCGCGCGGGCCGCTGCCCCGCAGCAACTGCAGCAGCAACGTTTCCGCCTGGTCGTCCCGGTGGTGGGCACTGAGGACGCAGTGCCCTGGAGGCAGCCACCCGGCCAGAGCGCCGTAACGGGCGCGCCGGGCGGCGGCCTCCGGGCTCTCGCCGGGCCCTGCGGCACCGTTGGCGCGCAGTCGTACGAAGGGCAGACCGAGACGCCGACAGACCCCGGCGCAGTGTTCCGCCCAGTGCGGCGACTCCGGATGCAGCCCATGGTCGACGTGCACCGCCCCCAGCGGGCCGGTCAGCGCCGAGCGCTGCTCGGCAAGCGCTTCGAGAAGCACCCGCGAGTCCAATCCGCCGCTGTAGGCGACCCAGTAGCCGGCAGCACCGGGCAGCCCCTGCAGCACCTTCAGCACATGGTCGGAGACAGCACACATGACGGGTTCCATCGGCAGCGGACGAAGGCGGCCTTCGTCCCAGGCGGCTCAGCGTTCAGTATAGTGACCGTAGGCCATCAAGCGCCGATAGCGTTGCTCGAGCAATTGCTCGACCGGCAGCTGTTCGAGGGCGTCGAGCTGCTGCAGAAGGACCCGTTTGAGCGTCTGCGCCATGGCGTCCAGGTCCCGGTGTGCCCCCCCCAGAGGTTCCTCCACCACGTCGTCGATCAGTTCCAGCTCGTGCAGGCGTTCGGAGGTGATGCCTAGCGCCTCGGCGGCATCCTGCGCCTTGTCCGCGCTCTTCCAGAGGATGGACGCGCAGCCTTCGGGCGAAATGACCGAATAGGTGCTGTACTGCAGCATCAACACCCGGTCGCCGACGCCGATGGCCAGCGCACCCCCGGAGCCGCCCTCGCCCACCACGGTGCACACCACCGGTGTGCGCAGCCGCGACATCATGAACAGACTGCGGGCGATAGCCTCGCTCTGGCCGCGCTCCTCGGCGCCGATGCCGGGATACGCGCCCGGGGTATCGATGAAGGTCAGCACCGGCAGCCGGAACCGTTCCGCGGTCTGCATCAATCGCTGCGCCTTGCGGTAACCCTCCGGGCGCGGCATGCCGAAATTGCGATGCAGCTTTTCCTTGGTGTCGCGCCCTTTCTGGTGCCCGATCACCAGCACCGGCCGCCCCTCCAGGCGGGCAACACCCCCGACGATGGCCGGGTCGTCGCCGAAGCTGCGGTCCCCGTGCAACTCCTCGAAATCGGTGAAGACCCGATCCAGGTAGTCCAGGGTATAGGGCCGCTGGGGATGACGGGCGAGCTGGGCAATCTGCCAGGCGGACAGATTGGAGAAAATGGATTCAGTCAGGGTGCGGCTTTTGGCCTGCAGGCGGCCGATTTCTTCGTTGATATTGATCTCGGCATCGTCGCCTACGTAACGCAGCTCTTCGATTTTCGCCTCGAGCTCTGCAATCGGCTGTTCGAAGTCGAGAAAGTTGAGATTCATGGGCGCCGTTCGTCCGATCTCTTGGTGACTGGTCAATGGCTGCGACGTCATGTGCGTACGACACAGGGGCCCGGGGATTATAGCGCCTGACGCGGCGGATTACAGGCACGCCCTGGACGGTTCAGCGGTATTCGACCCGCACTCCCGCCGGGCCGGCCAGTTCACGCAGTCGGTGCAACAGCTCGTCAGTGGGCCGCACGTGCCAGCGCTCCCCCAGGGACAGGCGGGCTTCCGCCCGTTCGTTCCGGTAGTCGATCCAGACCGGACAGCGCCCTTCCCGGTAGGGCTCCAGGGCGCGCACCAGGGACGGCACGAAGCCATTGCCCGCGCGCCCGGCGTCCACGCCGATCACCAACCGCTTGCCGTACACCTCCCGCGCCTGGGCAATGTCGAGGATCTTCTCGGCAGTGAGTCGGTAGCCGCCGGAATAATCGTCGATACCCAGGCCACCCTCCACGACCAGCACCTTATCCCGGGCAAGCAGGGTCTGATAGCGGTCGAAGGTATCGGCAAACACACCGACATCGATCCGTGCCGTGCGATCGTCGAGCGTGACAAAGGCCATCTTTCTGCCGTTCTGATTGCTGCGCACCCGCAGGGCCACCACCAGCCCGGCCACCACCACGGTCCGCTCGTTGCGCCGGCCGCCTCCGCCTTCCCAGTTGTCGGGCACCGATGCCGTCAGCGTACCGATGCGCCCGCTGATGATGGCGGCCAACTCGGCCTCGTAGCGGTCGATGGGATGACCGGTGAGGTACAGCCCGAGAGTCTCCTTCTCGCCCTGCAGACGTTGATCCTCGTCCCAATCGGGCACCTCTACCTGCTCCACCGGGCTCGAATCGGGGACGGCCATGCCACCGAACAGGTCGTTCTGCCCGGCGGCATGATCGCGCACATGCTGCTCGCCCGTCTTCAGGGCGGCCGGCAGAGCCGCCATCAGGGAGGCGCGGTTGCTGCCCAGCCGGTCCAGGGCGCCGGCGCGGATCAGCGCTTCCATCACCCGCCGGTTGACCTTGCGCATGTCCACACGCCGGCACAGATCGAACAGGTCCCGGAACGCACCATTACCGCTGCGCTCGTCGATGACACCTTCAATGGCTGACTGACCCACCCCTTTGATGGCACCGAGGCCGTATACCACCGTGTTGTCGCCTTCGATGGTGAAGCTGTATTGGGACCGATTGATGTCGGGCGGAACCACCTTCAGCTTCATGTCCCGGCATTCGTCGATCAACCGGACCACCTTGTCGGTGTTGTCCATGTCCGCGGACAGCACTGCCGCCATGAAGGCGGCCGGATAGTGCGCCTTCAGCCAGGCTGTCTGATACGAAACCAGGGCGTAGGCGGCGGAATGGGATTTGTTGAACCCGTAGCCGGCAAACTTCTCCATCAAGTCGAAGATGTAGGTGGCCGTGGCTTGTTCCACGCCCCGCTCCAAGGCGCCCTTAGTGAATATCTCCCGCTGCTTGGCCATCTCCTCGGGCTTCTTCTTGCCCATGGCCCGGCGCAGCAGGTCGGCGCCGCCCAGCGTGTAGCCCGCCAGTACCTGGGCGATCTGCATCACCTGCTCCTGGTAGAGGATGACGCCGTAGGTAGGCTTGAGGATGGGCTCCAGGTCCGGATGGGGATATTCCACCCTGGCTCTGCCGTGCTTGCGGTTGATGAAATCGTCCACCATACCCGACTGCAGCGGCCCCGGGCGGAACAGTGCCACCAACGCCACGATATCCTCGAAGTTGTCCGGCTGCAGGCGCCGGATGAGGTCCTTCATGCCGCTGGATTCCAGCTGGAACACCGCCGTCGTCGCGCAGGCCTTCAGCAGCTCGAAAGCGGCCGGATCGTCGATGGGTATGGCGGTGATATCCACCGCCGACTCCCCATCGGCGGCACGCTTCTCGTTGATGGTCCGCAGGGCCCAGTCGATGATGGTCAGCGTCCGCAGGCCCAGGAAGTCGAATTTGACCAGCCCGACCGCTTCCACATCGTCCTTGTCGAACTGGGTCACCAGACTCTGCCCGCCCTGCTCGCAGTACAGCGGGGCGAAATCGGTCAACTTGGAAGGCGCAATCACCACGCCGCCGGCATGCTTGCCCGCATTGCGCGCAAGCCCCTCAAGGGAACGGGCCAGATCAATGATGGCCCGCACCTCCTCTTCCTGTTCGTACACTTCGCGCAGCGCCTCTTCCTGAGCCAGCGCCTTCTCCAGGGTCATGCCGATCTCGAACGGAATCAGTTTGGCGATACGGTCCACGAAGCCATAGGGGTAACCCAGCACCCGACCGACGTCCCGCACCACGGCCTTGGCGGCCATGGAGCCGTAGGTAATGATCTGCGAGACCTTCTCCCGTCCGTAGCGGTTGGCCACATAGTCGATGACCCGATCGCGGCCTTCCATGCAGAAGTCCACGTCGAAATCGGGCATGGACACCCGCTCCGGATTCAGGAACCGTTCGAACAGCAAATCGTATTTGAGCGGGTCAAGATCCGTGATGGTCAGCGCATAGGCCACCAGGGAGCCGGCGCCCGAGCCGCGCCCCGGCCCCACCGGAACGCCGTTGCCCTTGGCCCATTGGATGAAGTCCGCGACGATCAGAAAATAGCCGGGAAAGCCCATCTGAACGATGACATCCAGTTCCCGCTGCAGCCGCTCGTCATACGGCTGGCGCCGTTGGGCGAACTCCGGTGCGCCGGTATCGAATGTCGCCGCCAGCCGCTGCTCTAGCCCTTCGCGCGCCTGGCACCGGAAGTAGTCGTCGATCCCCATGCCGGGGGGCACCGGAAAATCCGGGAGCACGTTCTTACCCAGGGTCAGCTCGATGTTGCAGCGCCGCGCGATCTCGACGCTGTTCTCCAGGGCTTCGGGTATATCGGCAAACAGCTCGGCCATCTCGGCCGAGCTGCGCAGGTATTGCTGGTCGCTGTAGCGGCGCGGACGGCGCGGATCGTCCAGCGTTCGCCCATCGTGGATACACACCCGGGCTTCGTGAGCCTCGAAGTCGTCACGCTGCAGGAAATGGACGTCATTGGTGGCGACCACCGGCATGCCCGTCCGGGCCGCCAGCGCCACCGCCCCGTGGAGATACTCCTCCTCGCCCTCGCGCCCGGTGCGGTGCAACTCGAGATAGAATCGGTCGGGAAACACGTCCCGCCAGTACCCCAACAGACTCTCGGCCAGCTCTTCGCTCCCCGCCGCGAGCGCCTGGCCGATGTCACCCGCCAGCCCCCCGGAAAGGGCGATCAACCCGTCGCTGCAGCCTTCCAGCCAGCTCTTGTCCAGCATGGGCATGCCCCTGTGCTGGCCGTCGATGTAGGAACGCGAAACCAGTTCCGTCAGATTGCGGTAGCCGCGGCTGTCCTTGCACAACAGCACCAGGCGGGAAGGGTTGCCGGGATCCTTTTCGTTGCGCACCCACAGGTCCACCCCCACGATGGGCTTGATGCCCGCGGCCATGGCGGCCTTGTAGAACTTGACCATCGCAAACAGGTTGCTCTGGTCGGTCACGGCAATGGACGGCATTCCCGCGGCGGCGGCGGCTTTCACCAGCGGCTTGATGCGAACGACGCTGTCGACCAGCGAATACTCGGTGTGCACATGAAGGTGAACGAAGGCGGGCTGCATGCGCCGAAGTTTCCGGCATTGGGCCGCCCGTTTCAAGCTCTGCCGGGCGACCGGAATCGGTTGGTTAAGCGACTGAAATTGCAGGCTCCCGACGGACCGACGGCAAGGCCTTGACCTGCCAAGGTATGCCGTCCACGGCCACGCATCGAAGGGCCCCCTCCATGCGGGCGGTCACTCGCCATGTTACAATGCTTCCCATCAACGCCGGCCGGAAGGTGAGTGACTGAAGCTATGCCCGCGCCTGCGGGCCCGTCGTGCAGACGGCCGCCCTGCGCCGCCACGGCGCCTGCGGTCGATCAGGATCCCTGCACTTCGGCCACCACCGCCCCATGGGCCAGCACAGCGCGGTCCGCGCCGCCCTGAAACAACGACCCAAACCACAAATTGATAACCGGCAGAGGGCCGGGGCCGGCACCCGGGGACGCCCTCTACGCTCCCGTATCAGGAGGATCGAACATGCGGATATTCGAACAACTGGAATCTGAAGTCAGAAGTTACGTACGCTCCTTCCCGGTGATTTTCGACACGGCGGAGGGCTCCTTTCTATTCGACGAGCAGGGCAACCGCTACATCGACTTCTTCAGCGGCGCGGGCACCCTCAACTACGGGCACAACAATCCTGTCATTTCCAACGCGCTGATCGAATATCTGCAACGCAACGGCATCGTCCACGGACTGGACAAGGCCACCAGCGCAAAGAAGCGCTTCCTCCAGAAGTTCTATGACACCGTGTTGGCGCCCCGCAACCTGGAATACAAGATTCAGTTCACGGGCCCCACCGGCACCAATGCGGTGGAAAGCGCACTGAAGCTCGCCCGCATGGTAAAGGGACGCTCCAATGTCATTGCCTTCACCAATGCCTTCCATGGACTGACCATGGGCGCACTGGCTGTCACCGGCAACAATTTCTACCGTGACGAATTCTTCGGCATGCGCAGCAATGTGGACCACATGCCCTATGACGGCTATTTCGGCCCCGATGTGAACACCATCGAGTACCTGCGCCGGTTCCTTGAGGACAAGAGCAGCGGCATCGATCTGCCGGCGGCAATCATCGTCGAGACTGTGCAGGGCGAAGGTGGCATCCACGTGGCCAGCGTCGAATGGCTGCAGCAGCTCGAACAACTGTGCCACGAATTCGACATACTGCTCATCGTGGACGACATTCAAGTGGGCAACGGCCGCACCGGAACTTTCTTCAGCTTCGAACGCGCGGGCATCAAGCCGGATATGGTGACGCTGTCAAAATCCATCGGCGGCGGCCTGCCGCTCGCACTGCTGTTGATGCGCCCGGAACTGGATCAGTGGAAGCCGGGCGAGCACACAGGCACTTTCCGCGGCAACAACCTGGCGTTTGTGGCCTCCACCGAAGCGCTGGCCTATTGGGACAACGAAGATCTTGCCGAGTCCGTGAAGTACAAAGGTCAGATCATGGAAGAGGAACTGACCAAGATTCGCGATAAGTATCCGCAACTTGAGGCGGACGTACGCGGTGTCGGCATGGTGTGGGGACTGGAAATCAAGAAGCTGGGCTTTGCCGGCGAAGTGTCCAAAGCCGCTTTCGAGAACGGCCTTGTCATCGAACTCTCCGGAGCCGAGGATCAGGTGATCAAGTTCCTGCCCTCCCTGGTCATCGACGAAGACACTCTGCGCGAAGGGATCGGGATCATCGACAAAGCCATTGGCGAACTGCTGGAACGAAAGCAGGAAATGCGCACCGGGGACGTTATGTAGGGGCTTCGCGGCCGCCCCATCCATACCATACCAACGGCGGCCGCGAAGCGTAACCGGGCCCAAGGGCCCACCGCTGGCGCCTGCGGCCCGTTTCAACGACTCTGTTGCTCGATGGCTTTGCGCTGCGCCGCGGCGCTGTCCTGCAGCACTTTCTGCACTTGCTTGGCTTTATCCATCGCCTTGATCTGATCGCCGAACACGCCATTGCGCGCGGACGCCGCGGACTGCTGGTGGCCGGACTGCCGTGAGCAAGCCGCTGCCAGCACCAGGCAAAGCGCCAAGCAGGCCGTAGTCACCCCTCGTCTGATCATCACCTTGTTCCTCCGCTCAGCTCCCATCGTCATCCTGCTCACGCCCAAGCAGCCGGCGCACCGGTGCGAACGTACGTCTGTGCAGCACGGTGACACCGAGTCGCTGCAGGGCTTCCAGGTGGGCCGCAGACCCATAACCTTTGTGCTTGGCGAACCCGTAGCCCGGATAGCGCCCGTCCATTTCAATCATCTCCCGGTCGCGCGTCACCTTCGCTACGATGGAGGCGGCGCTGATGGCAGGGACAGTGGCGTCGCCGCCCACTATCGCCCGGGCCGGACAGTCCACGTCAGGGCACCGGTTGCCGTCCACCAGCACACTGCGGGCCGCCGGCGTCAGAGCCTGTACTGCTCGACGCATTGCCAACAGGCTTGCCTGCAGAATATTGATGGAATCGATTTCATCCACTTCCGCCCGCCCCACGGCCCACGCCAGTGCCCGCTCCTGAATGATGGCGCACAGTTGTTCCCGACGCCTGGCGGTCAATGCCTTGGAGTCCGCCAGTCCCTCCACGGGCTTGTCCGGATGCAGAATCACTGCCGCGGCAACCACCGGACCGGCAAGCGGCCCGCGACCCACCTCGTCGACACCCGCCACCAGATAGTCGGCATCGCCCATCACCAAAGGCCGTTGCGCTGGGCTCATCGCTCTATCATCCCCATAACTGCTTCGGCCGCGCTGTGGCTTGCGTCACACTTGAGGCGACGGCGGATAGCGGCAAGCTCCGCCACTAGCGGGCCGTCCGTTTCCGCCTCGGCCAGCTGTTTCAGCAGTGCCGCTCCCAGCACTTCCGCACTGACATCGTGCTGGATGATTTCCGGCACCAATTCCCGCCCCGCCAGCAGATTCGGCAACGAGTAGTACGGGGTTCGAACCAGGCGTCTGGCCAACCAGTAGGTAAGCGGAGCCAGCCGGTAGGCCACAACCATCGGGCGTTTGAGGAGCAGCGCTTCCAGCGTCGCCGTGCCGGACGCGAGCAGCACCGCATCCGCGGCGGACATGGCTTCCCGGGATTGCCCGTCAATCAGAGTCATTGGCAGCGCACGTCCCTGCCCGGCCAGCGCCTGCTCGAACAGCTGCCGCGTGACAGGATTGGCGAACGGCACTACAAAACGCAGCTCCGGTCGGCGCTGTAGACACCATGCCGCCGTTTCCACGAACGGTCCCGCAAGCCGTGCCACTTCGCTCGCCCGGCTCCCGGGCAGCAGTGCCACCACCGGTCCCTGCTCGCCCAGCCCCAGAGCACGGCGCGCCGCCCCCGAATCGACGTCGGCCGGGATCAGATCGGCCAGCGGATGGCCCACGAAGCTGACCTTGACGCCATGCTCGCGATAGAAATCGGCTTCGAAGGGAAACAAAGTCAGCATCCGATCCACGCTGCGGGCAATCTTGCGCAGCCGATACCGGCGCCACGCCCACACCGAGGGACTCACATAGTGGACGGTCGGTATCCCTGCGTGTTTCAGGGCGGCCTCCAGTGAGAGATTGAAATCCGGAGCGTCTACGCCGATGAATACATCCGGACGCTCGGAAATGAAATGCCGCCGCAGACCACGGCGCATCTTCAGCAGGCCCGGCAGGTGTTTAAGCGGTTCGACCAGCCCCATGACGGACAACCGCTCAAGCGGATACAACGCGCCGCACCCTGCCTCTATCATGCGCGGCCCGGCAACCCCTTCGAACACGGCATCGGGGACCCGCTCGTGCACGGCACGCATCAAATCGGCCGCAAGCAGATCACCGGAGGCCTCGCCCGCGACAATGCCGATCCGGATCATGCCGCCCGGGCCGCTGCACGGCCCTGAAATTCCTTCGTCCGGTTGCCGGCGCAGGCTGCCACCTAGCGGATGATCCCGCGGGTCCGGTTATCGACGAAGGCCACCAGCGTCGCGACCGACGACGATGTCTGCGCCAGCTCGCGCAAATCCATCAGCGCCTGCTCAAGCGTCAACTTCGAGCGGTACAGCGTCTTGTAGGCCTTGCGCAGCGCTTCCCGTTCGGCGACAGGAAACCCGTGGCGCCTTAACCCTTCCGAATTCAAGCCGTGGGGCCGGGCGGGATTGCCGGACACCATCACGTAGGGCGGGATGTCCTTGCTGATGCCGCTTGAATAGGCGGTGAAACTGTGGGTGCCGATGGCGCAGAATTGGTGCACCAGGGTGAATCCGCCCAATATCACGTGATCCTCGATGCGCACGTGACCGGCAAGAGATGCATTGTTGGCAAATACGGTATTGCTTCCCACCTGGCAGTCATGGGCGATATGCACGTACGCCATGATCCAGTTGTCGTCACCGATACGGGTCACGCCCGCGTCCTGCACCGTTCCCCGGTTGATGGTACAGTACTCGCGTATCACATTGCGGTCGCCGATTTCCAGCCGGGTCGGCTCGCCGCCGTATTTCTTGTCCTGCGGGTCGTCACCTACGGACGCGAACTGAAAAATCCGGTTGTCACGGCCGATTCGCGCCGGCCCCTTCACGAAAGCGTGGGGCCCGATACGGGTCCCTGCGCCAATCTGCACTTCGGGGCCTATGATCGCATAGGCTCCCACTTCAACGCCCTCGTCGAGTTGCGCCGAGGGATGGATCACTGCCCGTTCGTCGATCACGCGTCGATTACCCTTTCCGTACACATGATCTCCGCACTCGCCACCACTTTCTCGTCCACCCGGGCTTCACTGGTAAACATCCAGATCCCGCGTTTGGTACGCGTCAGCTTCACATCCAGCACGAGCTGGTCTCCCGGCCCCACGGGACGCTTGAACCGCGCCTTGTCTATGCCGACGAAGTAATAGAGCGAGTTGTTATTCCGTTCCCTGCCGGCACTGCGAAAAGCCAGAAGACCGGTCGCCTGCGCAAGCGCCTCCAGTATCAATACGCCCGGCATGATCGGTCGCTGGGGGAAGTGCCCCTGAAAGAACGGTTCGTTGTAGGTCACGTTCTTGATGCCGAGCAGTGATTCTCCCTGGCGAAACTCGATGACGCGGTCGATCAACAGAAAGGGGTAGCGGTGAGGCAGGTGCCTCATGATCTCGTTGATATCCATCACGACGTTGCCGTGATCGGTGCTGTTTTCATTACTTGACACGTGCCTACTGATCCTCCGACTTCTGACGTCTTTCCAACCTCTGGAGACGTCGGGCGATATCGTCCAGGCGCCGAAACCGCGCGTAGTTCCTGTTGAATTGATCGCCGGGTTGAGCCGCCAGACCCGAAGAATACACTCCCGGCTCGGTGATCGATTTTGTCACCATGGACATCCCGGTAATCACCACATTGTCCGTAATCTGCAGGTGGCCTACGATGCCAACACCCCCTGCTATCATGCAATGTCTGCCTATCCTGGCACTGCCCGAAATTCCCACGCACCCCGCCACCGCCGTGTGCGCTCCGATAAATACGTTGTGGGCAACCTGGATCAGATTGTCGAGTTTCACGCCCTCTTCCAGGACGGTGTCATCCAGCGCCCCGCGGTCGACGGTGGTATTGGCTCCGATTTCCACATCGTCGCCCACCCGCACGCTTCCCAGTTGGGGTACCTTGAGCCAGCGACCCTCGTCCTTCGCGAGTCCGAATCCGTCGCTGCCGATCACAGCTCCCGGATGAATGAGGACACGTCTGCCGATTTTCACGCCGTGGCAGATCGTGACGCGGGCCGTCAGCCGCGTACTCTCTCCCAGCACTGCGCCCGCGCCTACTATGCAGCCCGGGCCCACGTACACATTCTCGCCGACCACCGCCTCCGCTTCGACCACGCTCTGCGGCCCTATCCAAGCACTCTCGTGAACGTGGCTAACGGGATCAACCACCGCACTGGGATGCATGCCACCCTGCCATGGCGGAGCCGGATTGAGCAACGCCGCGGCGCGGGCATAGGCGGCATAGGGGTTGTCCGCCACCAACGCCGGCACCGGGCAATCGGCCAGTGCCTCCCGAGACAGGATCACCGCCGACGCGGCCGTTTCGGCCAGCTGTCGGCGGTAGTGCGGATTTGCCAGGAAGCTGATTGCCCCCGACCTTGCACTGTGCAAGGTCGCCACTGAATCAATCAGGCAGTCCCCATCGCCGTGGAGCTCTGCGCCCAACCGGCGCGCCAGCTCCCGCAGGACAACAGCCGTCGCCATACCAGTCGATCACTTCTTGGAGCCCGACGTCGGCGTCTTGTAACTCGCTTTCAGCCGGTCCAGGACCTCCTGGGTGATATTGACGCGGTCGCTTGCGTAGATCGCACCGTCTCCCACCACCAGGTCGTAGTGCTTCTCTTTGGCCAGCGCGACGATGGCCTGATACAGCTCATGTTGCAGCTTGGACAACTCCTCGTTGCGGCGGATATTCAGATCCTGGCGAAACTCATCCTGGCCGCGCACGAATTCGCGCTTCTTGGTAGCAATCTCGCGCTGCAGCTTCGCCCGCTCGTCTTTGCTCATCACCGCCCCATTGCGGCTAAGCTTGTCCTCCAGTTGCTTGACCTCCTTCTGCGCAGCAACCAGCTTCTTCTCCCGGGGCGCGAACTCCGCTTCCACTCGCGCGGAGGCGGCCTTCGCCTGGGGCGACTGCTCCATCAATTTTACCGTATTGACGAAACCGACTTTGACCTGGGCGACAGCAGGACCGGCAGCAGAACATCCAACCATGAACGCGGCCAGCAACAACGCCCGTGTGAGCTTCTTCGAGACCATAGTGCCTCCCACCAATTAGAAGAATGACCCCAGTGCGAACTGGAAGACCTGGGTTTGGTCTCCCGGTTTGCTGTTAAGCGGCTTCGCGACACTGAATGTCAGCGGGCCAAGCGGCGACATCCAGATTGCCGACAGACCCACCGAATAGCGCAGGTCCGAAGCCTTGAAGTCGCTGGCTTTGGCGTACACGTTGCCAAAATCAAAGAACGTACTCATTCTGAACGACTTGCTGTCCGGCGCGAAGGGCACCGGAAACAGAATCGCCGCGCTTCCTGTCACCTTCAGCGAACCGCCAATCGGGTTGTTGTTGGAATCTCTGGGGCCCAGGGTGTTGTCCTGATAACCGCGCACCGAATGCACGCCGCCGGCATAGTAGTTCTCGAAAAACGGCAACTTCGAGAATTTACCATAGCCGTTCCCGTAGCCCACCTTGCCGCTCAACGAAAGTGTCAGCGCCTGGGTCAGCGGCACGTAGGTTTCGTTGTCGTAACTGAGCTTATAGTACTCCAGTCCGCCCGTCGGTACCGCGGCCTCCACGGAAAACCGCTGCAACGTGCCTCGGTCGGCCAGGACCGCGCGGTTGCGCGTATCATGACCCCAGCTTGCGTTTAGCGTCAACGTACCGAATTGACTTCCGTATTGGTTAATGAAATCGAACACTTGCGTCGGCGAATAGGTGGTAGTCGCGAGCTTGAGGTGCTCATACCCGAACCCGGCCCGGATGGTGTTGTCCTCGCTGATCGGGATACCGTACGTCAGGTGGCCGCCATAGGTGTCGGTGGTGTAGTTCGCCAGATTGGCCGCCGCCGCGTCCGTGGTGCGGTAGTACAACCCCATCCCGCGACTCACTCCATTGACCGTATAGTAGGGGTTGTTGTAGGAGACGCTGTAGACGCGGTTGATCGAGCTGTTGTTGAAGGCGATGCTGACCTGCTTGCCGGTCCCCAGGAAATTGTTCTGGCTCACGCTCGCATTGACCAGAAAACCCGATGTCTGGCCGTAACCCACACCGAGCATCAGACTGCCTGACGGCTGTTCGGTCACCGAGTAGTTGACGTCCACCTGATCGTTGGTACCGGGAACCGCCGGCGTCTGTACGTTCACATCCTTGAAGTAACCCAGACGCTCGAGCCGGGTGCGGGAACGCTGGACCTTGGCGGTGGAGAACCAGGCCGCCTCCATCTGGCGCATCTCGCGGCGCAACACCTCGTCGCGGGTACGCGTATTGCCGCTGAAATTGATGCGTCGCACGTACACCCGTTTGCCCGGGTCGACGAACAGGGTCAGGGTCACTTCCTGGGTCTTTTTGTCCACGTCGGGGATGGTGTTCACGTTTGCGAACGCGTAACCATAGTCGCCCAATTTTTTGGTGATGGCCGATACCGTGTCGCTGATCTTCTTGCGGGAAAAAATGTCGCCACGGTTCAGTTCCACAAGCGGAAACAGTTTCTTTGCCGGCACCACCAGGTTCCCGGCGAGTTTCACTTCCTTGATCCGGTACTGCTTGCCCTCGGTGACGTTGATGGTGATGTAGATGCCGCGTTTGTCAGGCGTTATGGATACCTGGGTGGAATCGATGCTGAAGTTTATGTAGCCCCGATCCAGATAGAACGAGCGCAGCGATTCCAGGTCGCCGGCCAGCTTCTGTTTGGAGTATTGATCGTTCTTGGTATAGAAGGAAAACAGGGTCGGCGTACTGAGCTGGAAATGCTTCAGCAGTTCCTTGTCGCTGAAGACATGGTTCCCGACAATGTTGATCTGCCTGATCTTGGCGACCTGGCCCTCCGTGACCTTGATGGCGATCGAGACCCGGTTGCGCTCCAAAGGGGTCACCGAGGTGTCGATCTTTACGCCGTATTTCCCGCGGGCGAAGTACTGGCGACGCAGTTCCTGCACGACCCGGTCGAGCAGCGATCTGTCGAAAACTCTCCCCTGGGCCAGACCGATCTGCTTGAGCGACTTCATCAGCTCGTCGGTCTTGATGTCCTTGTTGCCGCTGATCTTGATGCTGGAAATCGCGGGACGCTCTTCGACCTTGACCACCAGTACGTTGCCCTGCCGTTCCAGTGTCACGTTCTTGAAGAAGCCCGTACGGAACAGAGCCCGAATCGCCGATGCCGAGCGCTGCTCGGTGAGCTTTTCCCCGACCCGAACAGGCAGATAGTTGAAGACCGTGCCCGGTGCAATCCGCTGCAGACCCTCGACACGGATATCCTTAATCACGAACGGTTCGAACGCCCATGCCGGGCCTGCCAGGGTAATACCCAGCAAAATTGACAACAGAAGACGTTTCATTGGTTATTCGAGTCCGTCGGTTATTCTGATCAATTCAACAGGCGCGCAATATCGTTGTACAGGGCCAACACCATGAGCATTGCCAATGCGGCAATGCCCACCCGCTGGCCCATCAGCTGTGCCTGCTCGGATACGGGACTCCCCCTGAAGAGTTCGATAAGGTAATACATAAGATGACCACCATCCAGCACTGGAACGGGAAGTAGATTCAACACGGCCAGGCTCACGCTTACGACCGCGAGGAAACCCAGGAACGGTACCAGCCCGATACGCGCACTGCTTCCTGCATACTCGGCGATGGTGATGGGACCGCTGATGTTCTTCACCGAAGCCTGGCCAAGCACCATCTTCCACAGCGTCTGTAGCGTCAGGGAAGTCATGTCCCATGTCTTGCCCACGGCGTGCGCCACCGCTTCCGCCGGTCCGTATCGAACCACAACGCGCAGCTTCGAATCGATGTTCTTCGGTATCCTTACGTAAGCGCCCATTTTGCCGATGACGCCATGATCGGTCTTCTCCTTACCCACCGACAGGGGAATCCGGAGGCGCTTCCCGGCGCGCTCCACGGTCAGCTGAATCGTCTTGCCGGGCCTGGCCTGCAGGTATTTAACCCATTCCCGCCAGTCGGTGACCGGTTTACCGTCTGCCTCCACGATCTTGTCACCCGGCTCCAGGCCTGCCTTGGCGGCCGGGCTGCCGGCTACCGTCTTCTCAATGACCGCCGGCAGGGTCGGACGCCAGGGCTCCATGCCTATGCTGTGCAGCAGATCCCCTTCGTCCAGCAATCGACCCGCATGCCTCAGATCCAGCGTCAGGGTGCGCTGGTCGCCTGTGGGAGTACGCACGCCCACCGGCACATTGCGCCGGTTGAGCGCGCCGTCCAGCAGGTCGAGCACCGCGGCATCCCAGGTCGCCGTCTTGCTGCCACCCACCGAAACGATTTCATCGCCTTTCTGGAAGCCGGCCTGAGCCGCATGGGAATCGGCAGTGACGTTGCCCACCACCGGGCGCACTCCAGGCACCCCGGCCATGAACATGATCCAATAGACGACCACAGCGAGCAGGAAGTTGAAAACCGGGCCAGCCGCCACCACCGCCAGGCGCGTGCCCACGGGTTGGCGATTGAAAGCGCGATCCGCTTCCCGCGGATCCACCTCGCCCTCGCGTTCATCGAGCATGCGTACGTAACCGCCCAACGGCACGGCGGCCAGCACGAATTCCGTCCGGTCGCGGCCGAAGTGACGCTTCCACAAGGGAGAGCCGAATCCGACCGAGAAACGCAATACCTTCACGCCAAGACGCCGGGCAACCCAGAAATGCCCGAATTCATGCACCGTTACCAGCACGCCCAGAGCGACCGCGAAAGCCGCCACCGAAATGAGGATTCCGGTCACGAAACGCCACTCCCTGCCAGCACGCCGACGATTCTCCCGGCGTGGTCCCTCGCCCGACGGTCCGCGTCCAGCACCGCCTCCAGCGAATCAGCCGCTGCTGTGTCACAAGCGGACAAGGTCCCCTCGATCACCTCGGGGATAGCGCGAAACGCCAGCTGTCCATCCAGAAATGCCTGCACCGCGGTTTCGTTGGCGGCGTTGAGCACCGCCGGCGCTGCGCCACCCGCCTGCCAGGCGCTGTATGCCAGCGCCAGACACGGGAAACGCACCATGTCAGGAGGCTCGAAATCCAACCGTGCCACCGCGAACAGGTCCAGAGGGGAGACCCCCGATTCGATCCGCTCCGGCCACCCCAGCGCATGAGCGATGGGGGTGCGCATGTCCGGATTACCGAGCTGCGCCAACACCGAGCCGTCGGAATACTCCACCATGGAATGAATGACACTCTGGGGATGCAGAACCACCTGAATCCGCTCGGGCGGCAATCCGAACAGCCAGCACGCCTCTATCACCTCCAGACCCTTGTTCATCATGGTGGCGGAATCCACCGATATCTTGCGCCCCATGTCCCAGTTCGGATGCGCACACGCCTGCTCCGGCGTCACCCCGTCCAGTTCCTCCAGAGACAGCGTCCGGAACGGACCGCCCGATGCGGTCAACAGGACGCGTCTTACACCGCTCGGTTCGTACCCGGCGCTGAAACCGGCAGGCATGCATTGGAAGATTGCATTGTGCTCGCTGTCCACCGGCAGCAGCACGGCACCGCTGCGTTTGACCTCTTCCATGAAGATCGCGCCGGACATGACCAGCGCCTCTTTGTTCGCGAGCAACACCCGTTTGCCGCAGCGGGCGGCTTCCAGGGTGGGGAGCAGACCTGCGCCCCCGACGATAGCGGCCATGACGCAGTCCGCCTCCGGCAGAGCCGCCACAGTCGCCAGGCCGTCAACACCCTCCAATACCTCGGTCGCGATGCTCTCGTCGCGCAAGCGCTCCCGCAGTGCGGCGGCCGACGGGGAATCGGCCATGACCGCATAGGCGGGTCGAAAACGGCGACAGTGTTCAAGCAACCGCTCGACGTTCCGGTTTGCGGTGAGCGCCACCACCCGGAAGGCATCCGAGTGCCGAGCTATCACGTCCAGGGTGCTGGCACCGATGGAGCCGGTGGCACCGAGAATGGTGATGCCGGTTGGCGCGGTTTGTCCGGTGGTCTGCGTCATCAGTTCAGTTCCGTTCGCGCTGTTTGGCATCCATGAGTGTGGAGAGGTTCAGAGATCCAGCAGATGCAGGCCGACAACGAACACGGGAGCGGCGGCGAGCAGACTGTCCACGCGATCCAGCACACCCCCGTGGCCGGGAATCAGGTTGCCGCTGTCCTTCACGCCTGCCTGCCGTTTCAGAAGACTTTCGTACAGATCGCCCAGCACGGAAAAGGAAACCGTAATCAGACAGAGCCCGGAAAACTTGACCAGGGCCGGTCCGCGCCAACCCAGCAGCCAACCACCCAGCACGCTGAAAGCACCTGCCAGCACCAAACCTCCAACCACCCCTTCCCAAGTCTTCCCAGGGCTCACGGCCGGCGCCAGTTTGCGCCGCCCCCACTGTCGGCCTGCGAGATACGCTCCGCTGTCCGCGCACCAGATCAATACCAGCAGGAACAGCATCAGCTGCGGGCCCTCTTGCCTTTGGTGCAGCACCATGAGGGCGAGCCAGGCCGCGGCCAGGAATACGAGCCCCGCCGAGCCTTTCGCCCAGCGCCAGCCCGGGCCGCCAGCGCTGCCCAGGCCCGGGCGCAGCACCCATGCCAGCGCGACCACCCATGCCAGGACGACGGCGCCGAGAACGCCCGCGACCGCTCCCGGCCTGTGCTGCAGCCACCAGGCTGCCAGCAGCGCCAATGATACCAGCACCAAATACGAAATACGCCCGGTGACCGCGGCGCAAGGTATCAGGCGTGTCCATTCCAGGGAACCGGCCAGCACCACCAGTCCCAGCACACCGGCCAGCAATGGGGTCGGCAGTACCAGGACACTCCAGACGACCAGGGGGATGAGTACGGCAGCCGAGACCAGCCGCTTAAGCACCCTTGATCTGCTCCACTTGCTCTCCGGTACGTCCGAAGCGGCGCTGACGGCCGGCAAAGGATTCCAGCGCCTGCCCCAGACAGGCCCGGTCGAAATCGGGCCACAGGGTGTCGGTGAAATATAGCTCGGTATAGGCCAGGTGCCAGAGCAGAAAGTTGCTCACGCGCTGCTCGCCTCCGGTGCGGATGAACAGGTCGGGTTCCGGAAGATGCGCCAGGGACAGATGCCGTGACAGCAGATCGGACGTTATCCCGTCCGGGTCCAGCCGTCCGGCTGCGGCTTCGGCCGCCAGGTGCCGCGCCGCCTGCGTGATGTCCCAGCGACCGCCGTAGTTGGCCGCAATGGTCAGCACCAGGCCGTCGTTGTCCGCGGTCAGTGCCTCGGAGGAATCCATGAGCCGGCGCAGCTTGTCCGAAAATGCCGAGCGGTCTCCGATGAACTGCAACCGCACGGCGTTGCGGTGAAGCTTTTCCACCTGCCGTTGCAGGGTATTGATGAACAGGTCCATCAGCAGCCCCACTTCCGCCCGGGGCCGCCGCCAATTCTCGCTGCTGAATGCGAACAGCGTCAGCGCTTCGATCCCCATGGACGAGCACACCTCCACCACCCGGCGCACCGCCTTCACGCCTTCTCGATGACCCGCCACCCGGGGAAGCAGGCGGCGTTTGGCCCAACGCCCGTTGCCATCCATGATGATCGCGACATGCCGCGGCAAGGCGGCTGATTCGCTGGGCAAGTTGGACGGTATGGAATGCGACATGGGTGTATCCGGCGCGGAAGCGTCACTGCGCTGGCGAACAGCTCCGCCCTCCCCGATCCGGTGTCGTTCGTCCATCATGACTGTTGCCGGCCGCCGGGCTCATATCTCCAGCAGCTCCGCTTCCTTACCCTCCAGCACCTTGTCCACCTGCGCGACATATTGGTCGGTGAGTCGCTGGATGTCCTCCTGGGCCCGACGCTCGTCGTCTTCGGAGATTTCCTTGGCCTTGAGCAGCTCCTTGAAATCGTTGATGGCGTCGCGACGAATATTGCGGATCGCGACCCGCGCACCCTCGGCCTCGTGGCGCACGAGGCGGATCATGTCCCGTCTGCGCTCTTCGGTCAGCGGCGGCAGCGGTACCCGTATGACCGTGCCGGCGGTGGCCGGGTTCAACCCCAGTTCTGAGGTCATGATCGCCTTTTCAATCGCTCCCACCATGGATTTCTCCCATGGTGCCACCACCAGCGTACGCGCGTCCTCGACGTTGATGTTGGCGACCTGACGCAGCGGCACTTCGCTGCCGTAGTAATCCACGTGGATATGATCCAGGAGACTGGTATGGGCACGGCCGGTGCGAAGCTTGGTCAGTTCCTGCTTCAATGACTCGACGCTCTTGCCCATCCGTGTCTTGGCGTCCTGCTTGATGTCGTCAATCATGCCACCCACTCCTATTGCACAAGCGTTCCGATATCTTCACCCCGCACCACCCGCACGAGATTCTGCTGCCTGAAAATATCGAATACGCGCAAAGGCATCCCGTTGTCCCGGCACAGCACCATGGCGGTCGCATCCATCACCATAAGTTTGCGCGCCAGCGCCTCGTCGAAGCTCAGGCTCGTGAAACGTTCCGCCGTCGGGTCTTTCATGGGATCGGCGGAATACACGCCGTCGACCTTCGTTGCCTTGAGCATGACGTCCGCGCCGATCTCTATGGCCCGCAGACTCGCCGCGGAGTCGGTGGTGAAATACGGATTACCCGTTCCGGCGACGAACATCACGACCCTTCCGCGCTCCAGGTGCTGCACGGCGCGGTCCCGATCGAACGGTTCGCATACCGTGCCCACTGCAAAGGCGGACATGACCCGTGCGGGCGTACCGCCCCGCCGCAGCGCATCCTCCATTGCCAGGCCGTTCATGACGGTGGCCAGCATACCCATCTGATCGCCAGTCACCCGGTCCAGGCCCGCTGCCGCCAGCCGTGCCCCGCGGAACAGGTTGCCCCCTCCGATGACCAACCCGACCTGCACACCACTGGCGACCACTTCGCCGATCTCCCCGGCAATGCGTCCGAGCACGTCGGGATCGACGCCAAAATCCCCATCGCCCATCAGGGCTTCGCCACTGAGCTTCAACAGAATACGGCGGTATTCCAGTTCCCTAGCCATTATCAAAGATTTTCATAATGTTAAAGAGATATCCTGAGAAATACTATCAGGTTCCGATATGCTGCCCAATCCTGCCTATTGTCCCTGTTTTGCGCAGCCAATGCCACGCGCAAAATGGGGCCGCATTGCGGCCCCATTCCTAACGAGTGACACCCACCGACCGCGGCGCTGCGCCGGCCAGCCGCCCCATCAGCTGCCGTGCACCTGGGCCATGACCTCGTCGGCGAAGTTTTCGGATTTCTTCTCGATGCCTTCGCCCAACTCCAGGCGTTGGAACGAGACCACGGTGGCGCCGGACTTCTCCAACAGTTTGCCGACCGTGGTATCAGGATCCTTCACGAACGGCTGGCCCAGCAGGGTGATTTCGCCAAGAAACTTCTTCAGGCGACCCTGAACCATCTTTTCGACGATCTCCGGCGGCTTGCCGCTCTCTTGGGCCTGAGCGGAAAAGATGTCCTTTTCCTTGTCCAGCATTTCCTGAGGAACCTGGGTCTGGTCCACACACACAGGCCGGCTGGCTGCCACATGCATGGCGATATCGCGCGCCAGGTCCGTATCCGCACCTTCCAGCTGAACCAGTACCCCGATACGACTGCCGTGCAGGTAGCTCGCCAATACCCCTGCCGCGGCGTGCACACGCTCGAAGCGCCGTACGTTCACGTTCTCACCGAGCTTGGCTACCAGCTCCTTGCGTGCGTCGTCGACCGTGGCGGCCTCGCCGTCCTTCAGCGGCATGCCAAGCAGGGCCTCGACGCTGTCGGGCGAGGACGCCAGCACGCGATCGGCCACAGCCTTGGCAAAGCCCTGAAACTCCTCTTTCTTGGCCACGAAGTCGGTCTCGGAGTTGACTTCGACCATGGCGGCATCCTTACCGTCGGCGCCGACCTCGATCACGATAACGCCCTCGGCCGCCACCCGCCCGGCCTTCTTGTCCGCTTTGGCCAGACCGGACTTGCGCAGCAACTCGACCGCCGCGTCCATGTCGCCATCGGCCTCCACCAGCGCCTTCTTGCATTCCATCATTCCGGAACCGGTGCGTTCGCGCAGTTCCTTCACCTGTGTTGCACTAATCGCCATGTTTGCACCTCAAATAAATACGTCTTCAAGAAGCGCGAAGCCGCTGTTCCGCGCCGATACCAGGCCCCTCATTCGGCCTGGCCGGACTCGGCAGCAGCGGAGGCGTTCGCCTCGGGCGTGGACTTCGCCGGCTTCTTGGCAGCGGAACCGGCCTCGGACTCGGTGACGTCGTCCAGTTCCACGAACTCATCGGTACTTCCGGCCATCTGGGCCGTGCTGGTGCGCCCTTCCAGGGCTGCGTCGGCAATGCCCCGCACATACAGCTGGATGGCCCGGATGGCGTCGTCGTTACCGGGAATGACGTAATCGACGCCGTCGGGCGAATTGTTGGTGTCCACGATGGCGACCACCGGGACGCCCAGTTTCCTGGCTTCCTGAATGGCGATCTTCTCGTGGCCGACGTCCACCACGAACAAGGCGTCCGGCAGGGTTTCCATGTTCTTGATGCCGCCCAGGCTGCGCTCGAGCTTCTCCATTTCCCGGCTCAGCATCAGGGCTTCCTTCTTGCCCACCTTCTCGAAGCTGCCGTCTTCGGACATGACTTCCAAGTCCTTGAGGCGCTTGATGGACTGACGCACGGTCTTGAAGTTGGTGAGCATACCGCCCAGCCAGCGATGGTTCACATAGGGCATGCCGCAGCGGGTCGCTTCCTGCCCGACGATTTCCCGGGCGGCGCGTTTGGTGCCCACGAACAGGATCCTGCCCTTGCGGGAAGCCAGGCTGCCGACGAAGTTCAACGCTTCCCGGTAGAGTGGAAGTGTCTTCTCCAGATTAATAATGTGGATTTTGCTTCTCTCGCCAAAGATGAAGGGTGCCATCTTCGGGTTCCAGAAGCGGGTCTGATGACCGAAATGCACGCCAGCTTCCAGCATCTGGCGCATGGTGACGTCTGCCATGGTTTACTCTCCTGACGGGTTTGGCCTCCATACGCCCCATACAGAAACCGATTCACCCGCATTTCCCTTTAGAAGATCGAATCGGGATGCGGGCGACCGGCACCCAACTGCATGTGCCGACGTATGTGTGGAATTGGCGAACGCCCGCGGGGCGGGCGAAAGCCGGGTTAACAAGCGCGCTTTTATACCATAAACTGGGCGGAGCAACAATCGAAACCGCGACTTACGCGGCCCCCTACCGATCCCCGAGCCAGCAGGTCCCAATGTCCGTCTCCATAAAGACCCCTGATGAAATCGAGAAGATGCGCGTCGCCGGGCGCCTCGCCGCGGATGTGCTCTACATGATCCGCCCCCACGTCCAGGCCGGCATTACCACCGGCGAACTGGACCAGATCTGCCACGACTATATCGTCAACGAGCAGCAGGCCATCCCGGCCCCCCTCAACTACCGGGGGTTTCCCAAATCGATCTGCACCTCGTTGAATCATCAGGTCTGCCATGGCATTCCAGGCAACCGCAAGCTCAAGAACGGCGACGTGCTGAATATCGACATCACCGTTATCAAGGACGGCTTCCACGGCGACACCAGCCGCATGTTCTTCGTCGGGGAACCCTCGGTCATCGCCCGCCGGGTGACCCGGGTGAGCTTCGAGTGCATGAAAACCGGCATCGAGATGGTACGTCCCGGGGTCCGTCTGGGCGACATCGGCCACGCCATCCAGCAGCATGCGGAATCCCAGAACTGCTCCATCGTGAGGGAATACTGCGGACACGGGGTGGGGCGCGAGTTCCACGAAGAACCCCAGGTGCTGCACTACGGCACCCCGGGGTCGGGAATGGAGCTGCAGGCCGGCATGACTTTCACCATCGAGCCCATGGTCAATGCAGGCAAGCGCCAAGTGAAGCTGCTGCCGGACGGATGGACGGTGGTCACCAAGGACCACAGCATTTCGGCCCAGTGGGAACATACCATTCTGGTGACCGAAACGGGGCACGAGATACTCACCCTGGGGCCCGACGAGCAACTCGCCTACCCACCCGGACCATTTCCCGAATAGAGGAGCCCAACGTGCCCGAGCCGCTCGCGTCCGCCAACGCCACCGAATTCGCATTCCCGGCCCTCTATGACATGGCGGACCTGGACCGCCGGCTGGCTCATGGCGAACAGCCTCTGGACGCGCTGCGCCGGGCGCTCAAGGAAGGCAGCGCCGCCCTGCGGGCGCGTTTTCACGAAGGCGCCGACCCGGAGGCCCTGGTCTACGGCCGCAGCTGGCTGGTGGATCAGGTGCTGGTGCGCGCGTGGCGTCACCTGCTGGCGCCCCTGGAAGATACCCTGGCGTTGGTGGCGGTGGGCGGCTACGGACGCGGCGAGCTGCATCCGTGCTCGGACATCGACCTGATGATTCTGCTGCCGCAGGCCGAGCGGGAGGTGGCCGTCAAACCCCTTGAAGCATTCGTCACATTTCTCTGGGATATCGGACTGGAGGTGGGCCACAGCGTACGCACGGTGGACGATTGCGAGGAACTGGGCCGCGAAGACATCACCGTGGCCACCAACCTGATGGAGGCGCGCCTGCTGGACGGGCCGAGCTCGCTCTTCGAGGCCATGCGCGCGCGCGTAGGGCCGGACCGCATCTGGCCCAGCCGAGAGTTCTTCCAGGCCAAGTGGCGCGAGCAGCTGGCACGCCACCACAAGTACCACGATACGGCCTACAACCTGGAACCGAACATCAAGGAAGGGCCCGGCGGGCTGCGGGACATCCAGATGATCGGCTGGGTCGCCAAGCGGCACTTCGGAAGCGAGAACCTCGCCGGACTGGTGGACCACGGTTTTCTCACCCAGCCGGAATACGCCAGCCTGAGGGAAGGACAGGCGTTTCTGTGGCGCATCCGTTTCGCCCTTCACACCCTGACCGGGCGCCGGGAAGACCGTCTGCTGTTCGACTACCAGCGCGCACTGGCCGAAGAGCTCGGTTACCGCGCCCAGGGACCGAACCTGGCGGTCGAGCAGCTGATGAAGGACTACTACCGGACCATCATGGAGCTGAACCGGCTCAACGAAATGCTCCTGCAGCTGTTTCAGGAGGCAATCCTGTATGCCGACAATCCAGACGAACCGGTGCCCATCAACCGGCGCTTCCAGGCGCGGCGCGGCTTCATAGAAACGGTTCACGAAACGGTATTCGCGCGCTATCCCTTCGCCCTGCTGGAGGTGTTCCTGCTGCTGGCCCAGCATCCGGAGCTGAAGGGGGTACGGGCCGAAACCATCCGTCAGATCCGCAATCAACGCTCGCTGATTACCGAAGACTTCCGCAACGACCTGCGCGCCCGCAGCCTGTTCATGGAAATTCTGCGCCAGCCCAGGGGCGTCACTCACGAGCTGCGACGCATGAACCGCTACGGGGTGCTGGCCGCCTACCTGCCCACCTTCGGCCATATCGTCGGGCAGATGCAGTACGATCTGTTTCATGTCTATACGGTGGACGAGCACACGCTGTGCGTGATCCGCAATCTGCGGCGCTTCTCCGTGCCCGAATATGCCGACGAATTCCCCCTGTGCAGCCAGCTTGCCCACAATATTCCCAAGCCGGAGCTGCTGGTGCTCGCGGCGCTGTTCCACGACATCGCCAAAGGCCGGGGCGGAGACCATTCGGAGCTCGGCGCGGAAGAAGCGGTCACGTTCTGCCGACATCACGGTTTGAGCAACTACGACACCAACCTGGTGGCCTGGCTGGTGCAGAATCATCTGATCCTGTCGGTCACCGCCCAGCGCAGGGACATCAGCGACCCGCTGGTGATCAACGAATTCGCCCGCAAGGTAGGCGACCGTGAGCGCCTGGATTATCTGTATCTGCTGACGGTAGCCGACATCCGCGGAACCAATCCCGAGCTATGGAACTCCTGGAAGGAAGCGCTGCTGGAGGAACTCTACGTGGCCACCAAGCGCGCGTTGCGCCGGGGTCTGGAACGCCCGCTGGATCACGATGAACGCATACGCGAGGTCAAGGCCGCCGCCCGCCGACTACTGGCGGTGGAAGGCGTGCAGCGATCCGACGTGGAAGCGCTCTGGAAGGATTTCAACGACGAGTATTTCCTCCGCCACACTCCCGATCAGTTGGCTTGGCACGCCCGTCTGATCACCCGCCACGCCGGGGACGCCGGGCCGCTGGTGGACGTGCGCCAGGAAACCGAGCGTGGCGGTACCGAGGTGTTCCTGTATGCCCCCGCCGAGGACCGGCTGTTCAGCCTGGTCACCGCCACCCTGGACCAACTGGGCCTGACCGTGGCCGATGCCCGCATCATCACCGCGGACAGCGGCTACACCCTGGATACCTACGTGGTGCTGGAAGACTCCGGCGAGCCCATTCACGGCGAGTACCGAGCGGCCGAAATCCGCGACAGCCTGCTGCGCCAACTGCGGGGCCCGGAACAACGGCCCACCCGGGTCACCCGTCGGGCCCCTCGCCAGTTCCGTCATTTCCCTATTCCCACCCAGGTCGAATTCAGCAACGACGAGGCCCGCGAGCGCACCATCGTCCAACTGATCACGGCGGACCGCCCCGGTCTGCTGTCCCAGGTGGGGCGCGCCTTCACCCACTGCGGCATCAGGCTGCAGAACGCCAAGATCGCCACCTTCGGGTCGCGCGCAGAAGACGTGTTCTACATCACCGACCAGGACAACCAGCCACTCGCCGACGCCGCGCAGTTCGAGTGCCTCAAGCAAACCCTGGTCGCTTATCTGGACGGCACCGATCCGGCGGCGGCAACCGGCTGAATCCGGGGTTTAGCCGACCTCCACCAACTCCAGAGCGTTGCCGTCGGGGTCGCGGCAGAACAACGCCGGCCGGCCGGAGCGGCTGCGGGTGTAGTCGATGCCGGCACGCTCCAGCGCGGCTGCCGTAGCCGCCACATCGCGGACCGTCAGAGCCACATGCCGATCCCGGCCGCCATGGGCCGGACGGCCAACGGTCGGATCCGGGTTGGGCAATTCCAGAAGGTGGATCTGCGCGCTGCCGGCGTTCAACCACGCACCGGGGAAACCCAGGTCCGGCCGGCCGCCGTCAACGGCGATGCCGAGCACTCCATGGTAGAAAGCCAACGCCCGCGCCGTGTCACCCACCAGTACGCTGACATGATGCAGCCCAGACACTTCCATTGTTTAGTTCCTCCCATTGCAACCGGGCCTCGGGGCACCGGCGAGGGTGGCGTCCATTTAGCCCCCCGCACAGCCCGTCCCCGCTTGGCCCATCGCCCTAAGACAGCCGGCGACCTGCCCACATCACGGTCCCCGGCAGCATCGTCGATATCGACGCTCCGGGGTGTCTGTCGCGCGCCGGAACCGGCTTGGGAGCTTCACCGGTATCGCGTATACTTCGCCCTTTCCAAGCGCCCCGCATGGTACCGGGTTCGCGCCGGCCTTGCAGCCGCTCGGGACAGGCTCCAGTCCGGCTTCCGACGAGCCGAACCGCCATGCCAGGGACGCTGACGCATCCGAACCCGCGGCGCGGGCGCCAGACCAAGACTCTGCACATCATGAATCCGGACCTGTCAAAGCTGCAGCCGTATCCATTCGAACGCCTAGCCGAGCTCAAGGCGGGCGCCGTGCCGCCTGCAGGGTTGGCTCACATCGACCTTTCCATCGGCGAGCCCAAACACCCATCGCCCGGTTTCGTCGTCGAGGAACTGATCACCCACCTGCACGGTTTGTCACGCTATCCGGTGACCCGGGGTTCCGCGGAACTCCGTGAGGCCATCGGGAGCTGGCTCAGCCGGCGGTTCGGCCTGCCGGCAGGCGGCATCGACCCCGAGCGCCACGTGTTACCCGTGAACGGTACCCGGGAAGCGCTGTTTGCATTCGCCCAGTGCGTGGTGGACCGGGCCGGGGATCCGCTGGTCGTCATGCCCAATCCGTTCTACCAGATATACGAAGGGGCCGCCCTGCTGGCCGGCGCCGAGCCCTGGTTTCTGAACACCACGGCGCAGACGGACTACCGCCCGGATTTCAGCCGGGTCCCCGAAGACGTGTGGCAACGCTGCCAACTGATCTACCTGTGCTCTCCCGGCAATCCCGCGGGCGCGGTGATCGATCAGCGCAGCCTTGCGCGCTTGATGGAACTGGCCGATAGCTACGATTTCATCATCGCCGCCGACGAATGTTACAGCGAGATCTATCCGGACGAGAATGCGCCTCCCGCAGGTCTGCTGAGCGCAGCCGCCGCCGTGGGTCGCAGCGACTATCGGCGCTGCGTGGTATTCCACAGCCTGTCCAAACGCTCCAATGTACCGGGGTTGCGCTCCGGCTTCGTCGCCGGCGACGCCGATGTCATTGCCCGCTTTCTGCGCTACCGGACGTACCACGGCTGCGCCATGCCGCCGCCGACCCAGGCCGCCAGTATCAAGGCGTGGGGCGACGAAACCCATGTGCGCACCAACCGCGACCTGTACCGCGAGAAGTTCGACGCTGTGGTGGAGATACTCAAACCGGTGTTGGACGTGCACGCACCCGAAGCCGGCTTCTACCTGTGGCCCCGGCTGCCCATGGCGGACACCGAATTCGCCCGCGGCCTGTTCGAGCAGCAGCATGTCACGGTGCTGCCGGGCAGCTACCTGTCCCGCGATGCCCATGGCTGCAACCCCGGGGCCGGGCACGTGCGTATCGCCCTGGTCGCCCCGCTGGATGAATGTGTGGAAGCGGCTCACCGAATAAAGGCATTTCTCGCGCAGGCGGGCCATTGACCGGCAGATGCCCGCCGCCGTCTTCCGTTACCTGGAGAACACAATGAACGACATCGAAGCCACCATCGTTGAAGCATTCGAGCGCCGCGCCGACATCACGCCACGCACGGTGGAAACCCATGTCAAGGAAGCCGTGCTGGAGGCCATCGCGCAACTGGATGCCGGCAAAACACGAGTCGCGGAAAAAATCGACGGCCAGTGGATCGTCCACCAGTGGCTCAAGAAGGCCGTGTTGCTGTCGTTCCGCATTGAGGACAACGCCTTCATCAAGGGTGGGTTCACCAACTATTACGATAAGGTGCCCTCCAAGTACGCCGACTACAATTCCCGCGCATTCCGGGAGGACGGCGTGCGGGTGGTGCCGCCGGCAACCGCGCGACGGGGCGCCTATATCGCACCCAACGTGGTGCTGATGCCTTCCTATGTGAATATCGGCGCCTATGTGGACAGCGGCACCATGGTGGACACCTGGGCCACGGTCGGATCCTGCGCCCAGATCGGCAAGAACGTGCACCTGTCCGGCGGCGTCGGCATCGGCGGCGTACTGGAGCCCATACAGGCGGGTCCCACCATCATCGAGGACAATTGCTTCATCGGCGCCCGCTCGGAGATCGTGGAGGGCGTGGTCGTCGAGGAAGGCTCGGTGATTTCCATGGGCGTGTACATCGGCCAGAGCACCAAGATCTACGATCGCGAGACCGATCAGGTCAGCTACGGACGAATTCCGGCCGGTTCGGTGGTGGTATCCGGCAGCCTGCCTTCCAAGGATGGCAAATACAGCCTGTATTGTGCGGTCATCGTCAAGCGGGTGGACGAGAAGACCCGCTCCAAGGTGGGCATCAACGAACTGCTGAGAAGCATCTGAAGTCGGGCGGTGCCGACCTACTGAGCCGGTGGGTCGGCGCCGCGGGACCCGGGACGACCCGCAATGGTAACGCTCTACGGAATCGCCAACTGCGACAAGGTACGTGCGGCACGCCGTTGGCTGGACGCCCACCGCATCGACTACCGCTTCCATGATTTTCGCAAGGACGGGGTGGACGATGGCAGGCTGTCCGCCTGGTCGCAAACGTTGGGCTGGGAAGCGTTGCTGAACCGCCGCGGCACCACTTGGCGGCAGTTGCCACCGCAAGACCGCGAGGGCGTCGATGCACAAAAAGCCGTCGCCCTGATGACGGCCCATCCTGCCCTCATCAAGCGACCGGTACTGGACCTGAACGGCAGCCTTCACGTAGGCTTCCGCGACAAGGAATACGAACAACTGTTTTCCTGAGCCGCTCGGCGGCGCTCAGCACAGGCACAGCAGAAGCCATGTCCGAAACGCTGGATCTCGCCCAGGCACTCATCGCGCGCGCTTCGGTCACTCCCGACGACGCCGGCTGTCAGCCGTTGCTGGCCGAGCGCCTGGAACGCATGGGGTTCCGCTGCGAACCACTGCGTTACGGGGAGGTGGAAAACCTGTGGGCGCGGCGCGGCGAGCACGGCCCGCTGCTGGCCTTCGCCGGCCACACCGACGTGGTCCCCACCGGGCCGCTGGATCAATGGAGCTCCGACCCGTTCGTTCCCGGCATCCGCGACGGCTATCTCTACGGCCGCGGGGCGGCGGACATGAAGGGCAGCCTGGCGGCCATGGTCACCGCGTGCGAGCGCCACCTGGCGCGACATCCCGACAGCCGCGGGTCACTGGCGTTTCTGTTGACCAGCGACGAGGAAGGCCCCGCGGTGGACGGGACGGTGAGGGTAGTCGAGCACCTGGCCGACCGGGGCGAGCAGATGGACTGGTGCGTGGTGGGCGAGCCCACCAGCACCGAACAGGTGGGGGACGTCATCAAGAACGGCAGGCGCGGCTCCCTGAGCGCGGCGCTGACGGTGCTGGGCACCCAGGGACATGTAGCCTATCCCCAACTGGCCGACAACCCGGTACACCGGGGGGCACCCGTGCTGGCCGAGCTGTGCGCCACCGAGTGGGACCGCGGCAACGAATTCTTCCCGCCCACCACTTTCCAGATTTCCAACATACACGCCGGCACCGGCGCCACCAACGTGATCCCCGGCCAGCTCGATGTATTGTTCAACTTTCGCTACTGCACCGAGACGGATGAACAGCAGCTGCGCACCCGGGTCAGCGAAGTGCTGGAACGCCATGGGCTGAAGTACCGCATTCAGTGGACCCATTCCGGAGCCCCGTTTCTGACCGAGCCGGGAACACTGAGCGAAGCGGCCTGCGCCGCCGTGCGGGACGTCTGCGGCATCGAGCCCCAGCTCTCCACCAGCGGCGGCACCTCCGACGGACGTTTCATCGCGCCCACCGGCGCACAGGTGATTGAGCTGGGCCCCGTCAATGCAACCATACACAAGGTGGACGAATGCGTGCGCATCGAGGATCTGGACCGCCTGTCCCTGTGCTACGAGCGCATCATCGACCGCCTGCTGACATAACCCGCTACCGGATCATGACTACACTGTCCCCGCTGCCCACTGCCGCAACCACAGGCCTCCCGGCATGATGACCATTGCCGGGTTTGCGCGGCGCCTGGCGGTACTGGCGGTGGCCCTGGGACTGACGGCCTGTTCCATGGGTCAGATGGTGGTGCGCGGCTCAGAGCCGCTGATGGCCGGCGGTCTGAAGGCCATGAACCGGGAGACCGACCTCAAGCTCGCCAAAGCTGCCATTCCCGCCAACCTGGAAATGCTGCAGGGCATGATTGTGGAGGATCCCCGCAACGCGCGTCTGCGCCTGTATGCCGCTCAGGGCTTCTACGCCTACAGCTTCGGCTTCGTGGAACTCCACGACCCCACACGGGCGGGCAAGCTGTACCGGCGCGGCTTCGACAATGCCCGCGTCGCGCTGAACGTCGCCGGCCTGAAAGGCGACATCACCCGCATGCCCTTGCGGCAACTGAATGCCGAAGTGGCGCAGCTGGGTCGCCGGGCGGTACCGGCGCTGTTCTGGACGGCCACCTGCTGGGCCGAATGGATTGACATGAACCGGGACAACCCTACCGCCATCGCCGAACTGACCCGGGCCGCTGCGCTCATGAAGCGCGTCCTCGATCTGCAGGAAGACTATTACTACGCCGGCGCCGACCTGTTCTTCGGGGTCTACTACGGCAGCCGCTCACCCATGTTCGGGGGCAACATGAAGCTCGCCAGGCACTACTTCGACAAGGCGCAGGCGGCGACCCACGGCAAGCTGCTGATGGTGGACGTACTGCGGGCCCAGTACCTGGACCGTCAGGAGCAGAACCGCAAGGCGTTCCATGATCGCCTCACCGCCGTCGTGAACGCGCCGCAGGGTCTGCTGCCGGAGATGGCTCTGGCCAACCAGATGGCGCGGGCGCGCGCCCGGTACTTGCTCAAGCAGGAGGCGGCGTGGTTCTGAGACGCATCCTATTGGCGGCAGCCCTGACGGTAGGGCTTGCATTCACAGCGGCGCCGGCATCGGCCGCTACCACCTACACCCTCAAGTTCGCCACCCTCGCTCCGGTGGGGTCTACGTGGATGAACCTGCTGGCGGCCTGGGGAAAGGAAGTCGAAACGCGCAGCCACGGCCGTCTGGTGTTCAAGTTCTACCCGGGCGGCGTCCAGGGCGATGAGACGGACGTGCTCCAGAAGATCCGTTTCGGTCAGCTTCAGGGGGCGGCGTTCACCGGCTACGGAATCGGTCATATCTATTCCCCCGCGCGGGTGCTCGAAATGCCGTTCCTGTTTCGAAACTACGGTGAAATCGACTACGTCCGCCATCATCTGATGCCCTCCTTCCGCCGCGGCTTCAAGCAGCATGGCTTCCGGCTGCTGGGGTGGATGGAAGTGGGCTTCGTGCATTTCTTTTCCAAACAGCCCATAAATTCCCTGGACGACCTGAAGAAGCGACGTATCTGGCTGTGGCAGGGCGATCCCCTCGGGGAGGCTTTCTTCGACGCCAGCGATCTCGCCCCGGTGCCCCTGTCCATCACGGACGTGTTCACCAGTCTTTCCACGGGGCTGATCGATACCGTGTACTGCACCCCGCTGGCGGCCATCGCGTTGCAGTGGTTCACCCAGGTCAACTACATGACCAAGCTGCCCATGGCCGACGGCATCGGCGCCCTGGTGGTCTCCAACCGGTTTTTCGACCGGTTGCCACCCGACCTGCAGAAACTGTTGCAGACCACCGGCCGCGAAGCCGGCCACAAGCTGATTGAAGCCACCCGCAAGGACAACCGCAAGAGCCTGCAGGTGCTGCAACATCAGGGTATCAAGTTCACGTTGCCCGCAGATCACGTCGACCCGAAGGCTCTGTACAAGATACGGGACAAGGCGGCTGCCACCTTGATGGCGAGCGGCTATATTCCCAAGGCTGAGTTCCAGCGCACGAACAAGCTGCTGGCGAAGTACCGCCAGTCCCATCCGGCAGACCGCGCCCGCGATGGCAAGTGATGCGCCAACCCCGGTTGGCGTTGAAATGATCAGAGACTGGCTGGTGCGTCTGGAAGGCGTGCTCGCCGGCGCCAGCCTTCTTGGCCTGCTCGGCCTCACCCTCACCCAGATCATTGCCCGCAACTTCTTCGACACAGGCTTCCCCCTGCTGGACACCCTGGCCCGCCACCTGGTCCTCTATGTACTGTTCTTCGGTGCGACGCTGGCGCTGGATGCCCGCCGTCACATAAAGATCGACGTGCTGGCGCTTTGGATACCCGGGCACTGGCAACGTCGTCTGTTCCGACCGCTGGACGCGCTGGGCGCCACCGTATGCGCGCTGCTGGGTTGGGCGGCCGTCCACTACTGGCAGGTCTCCTGGCGCTATGCCGGCCCGGACGGCAGGTGGGCCACTCTCATGGATCTGGTGATTCCCGTCGGTTTCGTGCTGCTGGCCTTGCACTTCGCCCTGGACGCACTGGCCGGACGGCAGATTCCGGAGGACGACCGGTGATCGCGGGCGCGGTCCTGCTGCTCATCCTGTTGGCGGGCATCGGACTGCCGTTGTTCGTGGTGCTGGGCGCCGGCGCCCTGTTGGCAACCCATCATGCCGGCCTGGACCCGGCGGTGCTCATCATCGAACTGAACCGGGTGGCGGGCTCCCCCAACCTGATGGCCATCCCGCTGTTCACCTTTGTGGGCGTGGTACTGGCCGCCGGCGGCGCCCCTCAGCGACTGATCCGGATGTTCAACGCGCTGCTGGGCTGGCTTCCCGGTGGCTTGGCCACCGTAGCTATCACCGCATGCGCTTTTTTCACCGCATTCTCCGGCGCCTCCGGGGTGACCATCCTGGCGCTGGGCGGTCTGCTGTTTCCCATGCTGACCACGGTGGGATACCGGGAAAGGTTCAGCCTCGGACTGCTGACCACGTCGGGATCCCTGGGACTGTTGTTTCCGCCCAGCCTGGCCATTCTCGTGTATGGCATCGTGGCGGGGGTAGACATCAACAAGCTGTTTCTGGCCGGCATTGTCCCCGGGCTTATCCTGCTGGTCATGCTGGCGGTGTACAGCGTCTACACCGGCGCCCATGCAAGCATGCCCCGCCAGCCGTTTTCCGCCCGGGCGCTGGCGGGCGCCCTGCGTCTGGGCATATGGGATCTGCTGCTGCCGGTCGCCATCGTGGTGGGTATCTTCGGCGGCTACGTTACGGTCAGCGAAGCGGCCGCCTGCGCCGGTGCCTATGTGCTTGTCCTGGAAGGCGCCATCCACCGTACCCTCGAGCTCAGGCGACAGCTGCCGGGGCTGCTGAGCGAGACCGCCATGCTGGTGGGTAGCATACTGATCATCCTCAGCGTAGCCATGGGCCTTACCAACCTGCTCATCGACGCCCAGCTTCCGACCCGCCTGTTCGACTGGCTGCAGGGCTCCATTCACAGCCAACTGGCCTTCCTGGCCCTGCTCAACGTGTTTCTGCTGGCGCTGGGCTGCATGATGGACATCTTCTCCGCCACCGTGGTGGTGGTCCCGCTGATCCTGCCGCTGGCCCATCGGTTCGGCGTCGATCCCATCCATCTGGGCATCCTGTTTCTGGCCAATCTGGAGATCGGCTACAGCACACCGCCGGTGGGCATCAACCTGTTCATTGCCAGCCAGCGCTTCGGCCGACCGGTGCTGTCGCTGTTCCGGGCCGCTCTACCGTTTCTGGTGATCATGCTGGTGTGGCTGGCGATCGTCACCTATGTGCCGGAAGCGTCCCTGTGGTGGCGACATTGAACCGCCGGCTCACATTGGACCTGCGCCTGAACGCGCTCCTGCTGGGCGCCGTGCTGGCGCTTCTGGCAGGTTGCGGACGGCAACGACCGCAGCTTGCGCCGCTGGCGCCTGACGCCGTCATCGTCGCCTTCGGCGACAGCCTGACCTACGGTACCGGCACCGACCCGCAACATAGCTATCCGGCCGATCTGGCCCGCTTGACGGGCCGCCGGGTCATCAATGCCGGCGTGCCCGGTGAGCTGAGCGCCGCCGGCGCCGCGCGGCTGCCGGCCATATTCGCACGCTACCACCCCGACCTGCTGGTGCTGTGCCATGGGGGAAACGATTTGCTGCGCCACCGCAGTCCGGACGCCCTCGCCGCCAATTTGGCCGTCATGCTGCACACGGCCCGCCGAAATCAAGTACCGGTCATTCTGCTGGGTGTGCCACGGCCCGCATTGTTCGGCCTGCACGCCGCGCCCCTGTACGGGCGACTCGCGGAGCGGTTCCACATACCCTACGATGGTCGGATATTGGCGAAGCTGGAATCCCACAGCGAGTGGAAATCGGACCGTGTGCACCCGAACGCGCAAGGCTACCGGCTGCTGGCGGAATCGGTGTATCGACTGCTGAAGGGCAGCGGCGCACTATAGCGGAAGGCGGCGGCGATGGCCTTGCCGCGGGCACGTTCGATGCCCGGATAGCGGGCGGCTGTTACGCACCGTCCCGCGGGTCAAGCAAGCCCGGGGCTACCGACGACCGCTGCGCCACCGACAACCTTCAAAGGAGCCACTTCATGGTTACTGCCATTGTCCTGCTAAAGACCGAACGGGGCCGCGTCAACGAAGTCGCCGGGCAGCTCGCCGACATGGCGGGCATCTCCGAGGTGTACTCGGTTGGCGGACGCTTCGACCTGGTTGCCGTCATCCGCGCTGCGACCAATGAGGAACTGGCCGATCTGGTCACCAACCACCTGCAGGCTGCCCAGGGCATTCGGGACACCGAGACACTCATTGCGTTCAAGGCCTACTCCCGCCACGACCTGGAAACCATGTTCTCCATCGGTCTGGCGGAGTAACCGGCGCGCCTTCGCTGCCATGACCGATACCTCGGCGAATCTCCCCGACCTCGATACACTGACCGACATCGTCGTGCCCTTGGCCCGCACCGAGCTGCTGGACCGGTTCGGGGATATCGACTTTCGATACAAAGGCGACCGCAGCCTGGTCACCGAGGCCGATTGCGGGATGCAGGACCAACTGCAGTCCGCGCTATCCGAACGCTGGCCGACCATCGCCTTTCTGGCCGAGGAGATGCCTACCGACCGTCAACGGCAGCTGCTCGACCGTGACGGTGGGATGCTGTGGTGCCTGGACCCTCTGGACGGCACCCGCAACTTCGCCCACGGCATACCCTACTTCGCCGTGTCGCTGGCGCTGCTGGCTGGAGGCGCGCCCGTGCTGGGGTTGGTCTACGACCCCGTGCGGGACGAATGCTTCACAGCCCGCAAGGATGGCGGCGCGCGGCTCAACGGCCGGGCGCTGCCCACATCGACCTCAGCGGCCCCTCCACTGGCCGACTGTCTTGCCCTGGTGGACCTCAAGAGGCTCACACCGGCATTGGCGGGGCGCATCGCGGCAACTCATCCCTTCGGTTCCCAGCGCAGCTTCGGTGCGGTTGCCCTCGACTGGTGCTGGATCGCCTGCGGGCGCGGCCATGTCTATCTGCATGGCGGACAGCGGCTGTGGGACTATGCCGCGGGGTACCTCATATTGGACGAATGCGCCGGCCATTGCGTCACCCTGGACGGCGACGCGGTGTTCAGCGCCGACCTGGCACCCCGTTCGGTGGCCGCCGCCCTGGACAGGAACCTGTTCGAGTCGTGGACCCGCTGGCTGGGCATTCCGGGATATTAAGAGGCCGCCGCGCGAAGACAACGGGGGGTTCGCGTTGCGCCTCGGCAGCTCTGAAACGACGCGGCCGCAAATGGAACGGACCGCCATTGCGGCGGCCCGTCCGACGCCGATCCCCCTTCACTTCACCGGAATTTGCCTGAGGGTAAGCTCTTCGGCGCTGGCTTTGATGAAGCCGTGCTTGGAATAGATGTTCTGCGCCGCATCGGTACCCAGGTAGGCCAGGAAGCGCTTGGCATTGTCCTGGTTTCGGCCGCTGTTCATGGCCCCAATGGCGTAGCCCACCTTGGCCTGCATGTTATGGGGAGCGGGAATCGCCACACCCTCGATGGGACGGCCCTGGGATTTGCCATAGGCCACTTCGGTGGTCCACACGATACCGACGTCCGCCTGCCCATGCTCGATCCGGTAGGGCGTCTCCCGATGATGTCGCGACGTGAACCAGGTCTTGCCGGGCACCGCCCAGCAGCTCTTGCACTGGGCGCCGCCCGTGACTTTCTGATGAATTCCCAGATCCTTCAGCATCCGTGACCCATAGAACTTGAAGATGCCCTCGGTGAGCGGATTCGGCAGAGACTTCACCAGATCGTCCCGGGCCAGATCCATGGGTCCCTTGATGTGCTTGGGGTTGCCCTTGGCGACCATCAGCTCCAGCTTGTTGTGGGTGTAGATGATGTATTGGTCCATCATCCCTTTGGCGGCCAGCTTCTTGAGATGACCCAGATTGACGCTGGCGAACAGGTCCGGGTTGCGGGCCGTTTTCTGGCCCTCGATCGTCCCCTGCTTCAGCAACTGTCCCTTCAGGATCTGGCCAGGCGGAATGGTCTCCACGTAGACGGTCTTGATGTCCGGATGGCGGGCCTGGAAGTCCTTCATCAGATCCTCCATGACCATGAACTGGTTGCCGGCCAGATACATCACCAGATCGGCTTTGTAGGAATCGGCGATGTTGCCGTAGACGATCTTGTCGTTGGCGTGGAAAGTCCGGTAATCGTGGCCCTGACCGGCCTTGCCCGCGCCCTGCACCGCGGACGTGGCGAGCAATACCAGCGGCACTGCGGCCAATATCCCAAGGCATTTGATTTTTCTACGCATTGTCCCATTTCCTCCAACCGTGTTATGGCGGCCTCCCCGGCCTTGTGCGCGATTTGCGTACCTGCATGGGATTTGACGTACTATTTACATTATTTATTCCCCGGCTGCCCTTGCACAGCGCCCACCGACGGACGAACCTTGGAGGTGGCGACCGCTCGCGCCATGACTTGCAGCGCTCGGCGCATGCACTGGTACCCGGATTCCGGGGGTTCCGATGCCGGCAGGGACGGACTACGAGACCTACACCTACTGCGTCGACAGCGCGGATTCCATCATTTTCGTCAACGACGCCTGGTGCGCATTCGCCACTGCCAACGATGCCCCGGAGCTGACCGCCGAGGCGGTGCTCCATCACTCCCTGTGGGGTTTCATCGCCGATCCGGAAACCACCCAGCTGTACCGGGAGATCTTCGCCAGAACCCGTCGCAGCGGGAATGCGGTCACCATCCCGTTTCGCTGCGACGCACCCGCTCTGCGCCGCTACATGCAGCTGGACATCCAGCCTCTGGACGGCGGCCGCCTGCGGCTCACGGGACGGGTTCTGCGCCTGGAACGGCGAGCGCCGGTGGCCCTGCTGGACCGGGGTGTGGAGCGCGGCAGGGAGCTGCTGCGCATGTGCAGCTGGTGCAAGCGGATCGCCGTGAGCGCCGATCAATGGCTGGAGGCGGAGGAAGCGATTGCCCGACTCGGGCTGTTCGACACGCCGAAGCTGCCCGGGCTCACGCACACTATCTGCGACAGCTGTCTGGCCGGACTGAGCCCGGCGTGATGAAGATATCCCAACAGGACCCATACAACCGCGCCGGAGACCGGCCCGGCGGACGCCGATCGAGGACGGTAGCTCAGCTCGAACAGCTCACCGCAAGACGTCGCCCCCATTCGGGAGGCGGCTCGGCATAGGCTTCCATCCCCGGATGCTCTTCGAAGGGTCGACTGAGCAGCCGCAGCAACCGGTCCACCTCGCCGTAGTCGCGCTCACGAACCGCCTGGACGATGGCGTTGTGGGCGAGATAGTTGCGCAGCACGAACTTGGGATTGGTGCGATTCATCGACGTGCGGCGGCGCGCATCATCGGTACCTTCGGAGCGCAGCCGGTGCCGATAACGCTCCGCCCAGGAAAGGAACGACGCCTGCTCGTGGAACAGCCCGCCCACGCCGCCATCGTACTCCGTGTCCGTCGCGAAATTGCCGAGGGCACGAAAGAAATTCGTGTAATCGACCCGATCGGCCTGCAGGAGCGCCAGCAGGTCGCTGATCAGGACTTCGTCCTCTGCCCGCGCCTGGGTCAAGCCGAGCTTGTCGCGCATGCGGGAAAGGAATTCGTACGCAAAGCGGGACTGATAGCCGTCCAGGGCGTCGCGGGCTTCGCGCTCGCTGATCAGGCACAGCAACGCCTCGGCGAGGCAGACCAGGTTCCACAGCCCCATCTTGGGCTGCTGGTCGAAAGCGTAGCGACCGCGGAAGTCGGAGTGGTTACACACGAAACCCGCATCGTAATCGTCCAGGAAACCGAACGGTCCGTAGTCGATGGTCAAGCCCAGGACCGACATGTTGTCGGTGTTCATCACGCCATGGGCAAAGCCCACGCTCTGCCACTGGGCCATGAGCACCGCAGTACGGTCCACCACCCGCTCGAAGAACTGTGCGTAGCCGTCCTCGCGTTGGCGTAAGTCGGGAAAATGGCGAGCGATGACATGATCTGCCAGGGCGCGTACCAGGTCGGCCCTTCCCATATGAGCGAAGCATTCGAACGTCCCGAACCTTACGTGGCTGGGTGCGAGGCGCGTCAGCACGGCGCCGGGCTCGGGCGCCTCCCTGTACACGGTCAGCTCGGAGCCGACGATGCACAGCGCTCGGGTGGTGGGGATACCAAGCCCGTGCATGGCTTCGCTGCAGAGATATTCACGAATGGTGGAACGCAGCACCGCCCGGCCGTCGCCGCCGCGGGAGAAATCCGTGCGGCCGGCTCCCTTTAGTTGGACCTCCCATGTTTCGCCGCGGCCATTGCCGACCTCCCCCACGAGGATGGCCCGTCCGTCACCGAGTTGCGGAACCCACACGCCGAACTGGTGCCCCGCGTAGCACAAGGCTATGGTTTCACCGCCCGGCAAGGGACGATTGCCGGCGAAGTACTGGGTGAACTCCTCACGCTCCGCCTCGGCCGGATCCAGATCGAGCAGCCGCGCCGCGTCGGGACTGAAGCTCACCAGGTGGGCGCCCGGAAGCGGCTCGGGAATGACCGGCCGATAAAAGCCGCTGGGTAGTTCCCGGTAACCCGGACCGATGGCGAGGTCTTCCAGCGTCGTCAGCTTCTCAACGGGCATTGCGTATGGCCTGTTCCATGCGCTCCACGGCCGCGTCCCAGTCCGCACCCCGGTTGTGGCCCTGCGCCATCCGTTCCATGAGCCGGTAGGCCAGATCCCGGAACTGCGGGTCGATATCCCGCAGCTTGTTCAACAGGTACAGGTACTGACCGTTGCGCGCCGACAGCGTCTTGACCAGCGCGAAGAGCACCAGGGAAGGTCCTCCGTGGGGGTTGGCCTCCACCACGGCGAGTACGTCATCGAGTACATCGGTAGTCACTGTGTCAACCTTTGCAATGGGCGCAGCCATCGCGCCCGGACGGGATGCCGGCGCCTAAGGAACCTAACGGGGGAAAACGAGTTACCAGGGTTTGTCCAGCACTTCGCGGATGCGGGCGGCCCGCTCCGGGCCGATGCCGTCCACCTGCGCCAGCTCCTCGGTGCTGGCGGCGAACACCCGGGCGGGACTGTCGAATTCGGTGAGCAGCGCTTCGGCCTCGAAACCGCCTATCCCCGGCAGGCCCTGCAGCAGGTACTGCTGGAGCTCGGGCCGAATGGCCGGCTTGTTGATGCGCTCGGGCACGCCGCTGCCCAGATGGTGCTGGGCGTCGGCGGCCATGCAATAGATCAACGCCGCACTGGTTTCCTCGTCCCGACTGTACAGCACCGGGATACGCTGCATCACCGTCATGTACGACAGGGCGAGATGCACGTCGAAGGCCTTCTGGTGAAAGCGCGCTTCGAACATGTCGCCTTCGACCAGGAACACCGGTGCATCGAAGCTCGCCTTGAGCTGGGCGGCGCTGTCGATCAGGCTCTTGTCGACGATGCTGAGAATGAAGTCGGTGGCGGACTTGCGTTCCACCGCCACTCCCTCACCAAGGATGTAGTCACCGAGATCGAGCGGCTCGAAATCCAGACTCACACCCGGAATCGCTTCGAGCTTCTTGATGATCTTACCCTTCTCCCCGGTGTCGGCCAGGATGCGGACGGGCTTGCTCAACTCCGCCATAGACGGCTTCCTTGATATCAGCGTTGGGTGAATCAGCCTAATGGCGTGGCGGCGGCCGTTCAACCACAGCCCATCGAGGGTAGGAAGTGCCGCTATTTCCCCCGTGCGCGGACCACGTCGTTGCGCAGATACACCGGTGCGGCGCCTTCCGGCGGCAGGGTTTCGCCGCGGGCGAAAGCGGCGGCGCCCAGCCGGGCCACCGCTGCGGCCCGCGGATAGCGCTCGGCATCCGTACCCGCAACGCGTTCGGCCAAGACCCGACGGAGCACATCGGCGTAGCGCCCCCAACCGCTACCCACGCCCACCCAACCCTGTTCGTCGGGGAGCGGAACGTCGGCGGCGTCGCACACGATTTCGCTGCCGATCAGTGCGGCCAGTCCTTGGTCATCACAGCAATATGCTCCCCAATAGACCTCTTCCATACGGGCGTCGATGGCGGCCAACACCCGTGGCGCGTCGGCCTCGTCCATGCCGGTCTGGGCCAGGGCCGCAAGACTGGACACCGCCACCACCGGCAGGTCGGCGCCGAACGCGATGCCCTGGGCGACACCCGCAGCCACCCGCACGCCCGTGAAACTCCCCGGCCCCTGCCCCACTGCGACCGCGTCGAGGGCGCGCAGCGCGACACCCGCGTCGCCGAGCAGGCCCTCGATCATTGGGAGTATCAGGCCCGCATGCCCCCGGGGCGCAAGCTCATAGCGCTCCTGGACAGCACCGTCCAGATACAGGGCGGCCGAGCAGGCCTCGGTGGCGGTTTCCAGCGCGATCAGTTTCATCCGGATTCCCCTTCAATGCGCCTGGTCGGCACGGTCATCGCCATTTGCCGGCCCGTTGCGCCCCGCCCCTGCGTCGTCCTCGGCCGCGAAGAAGGCTTCCACTTGTTCCAATGCCCGGGTCCGGGACATGGGGGGCAAGCTGGCGAGAAAGATTCGCCCGTAGGGTTTGCCCAGCAGGCGTGGGTCGCAGAGCATCAGCACTCCCCGGTCGTTCACGTCGCGAATCAGCCGCCCGATGCCCTGCTTCAACGTAAGCACCGCATTGGGCAGTTGGTAGTCCCTGAACGGATTGCCGCCGCTCTGGCGCAGCGCCTCGATGCGCGCCTGCAACACCGGCTCGCCCGGCGAGGCAAAGGGCAATTTGTCGATGATCACGCAGGACAGGGCCGAACCCCGTACATCGACGCCTTCCCAGAAACTGCTGGTCCCCAGCAGCACTGCGTTGCCCAGCTCGCGGAACCGCTCCAGCAGCTCCGAGCGCGGCGCACTGCCCTGCACCAGCAGCGGGTAGTCCAGCCTGCCGTCCAGCAGATCCGCAGCCTCGCGCAAGGCCCGGTGGCTGGTGAACAGCATGAACGCCCGTCCGCGACTGGCCCGCAGCACCGCGACACTGCGTTCGACCACGGCACCGGTGTAACCCGGGCTGTTGGGTTCGGGCATGCCCGGTGGCACGTAAAGCAGTGCATTGCGCCGGTAGTCGAACGGGCTTTCCAGTTGCAGCGTGTGGGGCTCATCCAGACCCAGGCGCCCGGCGAAATGCTCGAAGCGCTGGCCCACGGCCAGGGTGGCCGACGTGAAGATCCAGGCGCTGGGCAGGGCACGGATGCGCTCACGCATGACCGGCGCCACATCCAGCGGCGTGAGATGGACGGCAAAGGCGCGGGTATGGGTCTCGAACCAGTGCACATGGTCCGGCGGCGGAGCCTCGGTAGTCAGGTGCAGGCGTTCGGCCAGAGCCTGGGCACGGCGCCAGCAGTTCTCCAACCCCCGGCCGCGGGGTGCGCCCTGTTCCAGGTAGCCGGCGAGCTCGGTGAGGGCAGCCCGGGTCTCTTCCAGCGCACCGCTGACCGCCTGGTTGTCGCCCACCGTCTGCCAGGGGGCCCGGCGCACTTCGGCGCCGAAGGCCAGGCGCGCATCCAGCACCGCCTTTTCCAGCCGGCGGGCCGCATCCGCCAGGCCTTGAATATCCCCGGCTTCACGCTGGTGCTCGAGCTGGGCATCGCGGGCCAGCCCCAGCAACTGGCGGCTGCTCAAGGTCAGTCCGAAGAAATTCGAAGCCACTTCTTCGAGCTGATGGGCCTCGTCCAGAATAAAGGCGTTGGCGCCCGGCAGCAGCTCGCCATAGCCCTCCTCTTTCAGTGCCATGTCGGCAAACAGCAGGTGGTGATTGATGACCACCACATCGGCTTCCTGGGCTCCACGGCGTGCCTTCATGACAAAACAGTCGCCGATCCGCGGGCATTCCTGTCCCAGGCAGTTGTCGGGAGTCGAAGTGACCCGCGGCCACAGAGGCGAGTCCTCAGGAATACCGGGCAACTCTGCAATGTCACCGGCCCGGGTGATGCCGGCCCACGCCTGAATGCGGTGCAGGTCGGCCGCCTGGCGACGTCCGTCCGGCCCGGCCAGGTCCATGCGGTGCAGACATAGATAATTGCTGCGGCCTTTCAGCAGTGCGACCCGCGCCGAAACGCCGAGTGCGTCCCGCACCGTCGGGAGATCGCGATGAAAGAGTTGATCCTGCAGATGACGGGTGCCGGTGGAAATGATGACCTTCTGCCCGCACAACAGAGCCGGCACCAGATAGGCAAAGCTCTTGCCGGTACCGGTTCCCGCCTCGACCACCAGTTGCCCGTGCGCGTCGATGGCCCGGGCGACCGCCTCGGCCATAGCCTGTTGCTGGGCTCTGGGGGCAAACCCCTCCACCAGCCGGGCCAGAGCGCCATCGGCACCCAACAGATCGGCAACGGAATTCATGGCAATGGGGCGCCGCCGGTGGCGGCGTCAGGGTCCCGCCCGGTTGTCCCAGACTTCGTCGTCAATGAGGCCTTCTTCGCGGGTCCACACCAGGCGCGCAATACGCTTGAACTTAGCCACCGAAAGGGCGCCGCGCTTGGCCCGACGGCTGCCGGCGCTCTCCTCCACCGCCTCGAGGACGTCCGCGCGATCGGCTTCGTAGAGCTCGAAGGGTTCGAACTCCTCGTCCATGAGCACCAGGACCACGCTGTCCCAGGGCTGTTCGGTCTTAAGCTGACCGACCCGTTGCCCCGATTTGGCTTCGTCGAATATGGCACGGCCTTTGATCTGTATACGTTTGCCTTCCCGTGGCCCCCGTCCGAGCGCGTCATAACCCTGGGAGCGATCGTTCGCCAGCTCCAGATCCAGCAGCCGGGCCGCGTCGTAATCGGCAATCTCACTGCTGACCCCGGCCAGCGACTTGCCCGTCGCACGTCGGTAATCCGCGGCCAGACGACGCGCTTCCGCGATGAGCTTGTCCACCGAGTAGACGGTCACAGCCCTGCCTCCCCCAGCCGTGTCAGCCCTCGCTTGAAACCGCTCCGACGGACATCGGCAAACCTCGGTCACGCCCTGACGGACCTCTCGCGGGCAACCCGTTCAGCGTGTACCTGTTTGATCTCCGGGCAATGATACACGAATCGCCTCGGGTTGGAGGTCAACGTCCCTGGAGGGCTTTCAGCCGTGCCTGCGCCCGGCTGGCCCCGGCGGCGTCGCCGGCCTGCTGGCGCGCCGCCGCGATCAGCCGCCAGTTGGCAATCTGCAGGGCGAGGTCGTTGCCGGCCAGGCTGTTGGACTTGGCGGCCAGGGCCTGCGCCTGAGCCAAATTGCCCTCGGCAAGACGCACCGCGGCAAGACGGTGCCAGAGGCGCGCGTTACCCGGCTCGATGCGCAGCGCCCGTTCCAGACTGTCCGCCGCGGCGCCCAGCTGCCCGGCCCGGGCGCTGCGATCGGCACGATCCACCAGGGCCAGCACTGCCGACGAACCCGCACCCGATTGCGCGGACCCGCTGCCGCCGCTGGCGCCGGATCCGGACGGCGCCGCGGGCGCGCCGGGCTCCACCACCGGGGCGGGTCCGCCGGGATGGGGTGTCACACCGGCGCAGCCGGCGAACGCGATGAGAGAGGCGAGCATCCACCAACGCAGCAATTTGTTCATCGAAACCATTTCCTAAGCCAGTGCAGGGGGGAGCTTCCCGACGACCCGTCCGCGCACGGCGCCGCTTTTTGCGGGGCGCTGCCGGGCATGAACGGCAGGTTCACCGGATCATCGCAGCCGCCGTCGGCCTTCAACCCGCTGACCGGATCGATGGATTCCCATTTCACGCTGTTGGCGCCGGGCAGTACCAGCGGTTGAGCGGCCGCCCGGGCCATGAACGCGCCCCATACCTGCATAGCGCCGGACGCGCCGGTCAGTCCGGTGGATTTGTCGTCATCCCTCCCGAGCCAGACCACCGCCAGGCGGTCGCCCGTGAAGCCGGCAAACCAGCTGTCGCGCAAATCGTCGGTGGTACCCGTCTTGCCGGCGGCATGCAGGTCCGGGGACAGGAAACGGCTCAAGCCGGCGGCCGTGCCTTCGGTCACCACATGCTGCATAGCTGTGTCCACCAGATAGACGGGCCCCGGGGGCACCACTTGATCGACCGCCAGAGGATAGCGATGAAGGGGCTTGCCGTGGGCGTCCAGTACCGCCCGCACGGCACGCAGGGGCGCCCGGAAACCGCCGCTGGCCAGAGTCTGGTACATCTGGGCCACATCCAGGGGTGTGAGCCCCTGAGCACCCAGAAACAAGGACGGGTACGGCTCGAAATCCCGTTCCACACCGAGCTTGTGCAACGTGGCGATCACCGCCGGAGCGCCCACCGACAGGCCCAGCCGCACGGTCGGCACATTGTAGGAGTGGGCCAGGGCCTCGTAGACCGGCACCTGCCCGTGATAGCGCCGGTCGTAGTTCCTCGGGGACCATACGCGTCCGTTTGCCCCCTTCACCGTCAGAGGGCTGTCCTCCAGCAGCGTGGCCAGGGTGTAATGGGCCGGCTGCTCGAGAGCGGTGAGATACACGGCCGGTTTGACCAGCGAGCCGATTTGACGCACTGCATCCAGGGCCCGATTGAAGCCGGCATAGTCGGGGTCGCGGCCGCCCACCACCGCCAGCACCTCGCCGCTGTCCGTAGCGGTCACCACCGCCGCGCCTTCCAGGCTGCCGGCGGGGAGCTTCTCCCGCCGCTCCAACTCGGGCAGCCGCCGTTCGAAGGTCTGCTCCAGGGTACGCTGCAGCTCCGGCGCCAGGGTGGTGAACACCCGCAACCCCTGGGAGGTCAGGTCCTCCTCCCGGTAGTCCCGGCTCAACTGTCGACGGACGAGATCCAGGAAAGCGGGATAGGCGTTGGCGGACGTGGGCTCCTTGACCACCCCCAGGGGTCGGGCCTCGGCCGCACGGGCGGCGGCGGGGGATACCACGCCTTGGCTCGCCAACACCTGCAGCACCACGTTGCGCCTGGCCAGGGCCCGCCCGGGATGGCGGCGCGGATCGTAATAGGACGGCCCTTTCACCAGACCCACCAGCAGCGCGGTCTGCGCCAGGGACAAGTCCTTCAGCGGCCGCTGGAAGTAGAACTGACTGGCCAGTCCGGCCCCATGGATGGCGCGGGCGCCGTCCTGGCCCAGATAGACTTCGTTGAGGTAGGTTTCCAGGATTTCGTTCTTGGAGTAATGGAACTCCACCAGCAAGGCCATGATGGCTTCCTGCACCTTGCGGGCCAGGGTCCGACGGTTGCTCAGAAACAGGTTCTTGACCAGCTGCTGGGTGATGGTACTGCCGCCCTGCACCACCCTGCCGGCCCGCAGGTTGGCCACCATGGCCCGTGCAATGGCCTTGGGCTCGATGCCGAAGTTGCTGTAGAAGTGCCGATCCTCGACCGCGATGAGGGACTTGATCAGCAGCGGGGGCACCTCATCCAGACGGACCAGAATACGATCGCCCTTGCGGGCCGGATAGATGCTCCCGATCTGCACCGGGTCCAGGCGCACCAGGCTGATGGCAGCGCCGCTACGGGGATCCCTGAGGGCGGTGACGGTGCCGGCGCTGAACGACACCTGCACATTGTGGGCAGGCTCCCGGCCGTCCCAGAACGTAAACGGGCGACTCTCCAACCGGAAGGTGTCGCCGTGACGCGCCACCTGGGCGGGTGCGTCAGGCGTGGTCACGTCCCGGTAGTGCAGCTGCCTCAATTCATCGGCGAACTGGGCGGCGGACAGACGCAGGCCCGTATACAGTTCCAGCGGACGCGCATAGACACGGGCCGGCAGGGCCCAACGCTTGTGCTCGAATTGCGCACGCACGGTCGCGTCCAGCCAGATGACGTAGCCGACCAGCACCACGCCGGCGACGATCGCCAGCCGACCCCATGGCAGGCGCCAACGCCCCGTGGAATTGCGACGGCCCTTACGTGACTTACGCCGTGGCGCCATGGGTGTCCAAGGTGAAGTGATCGCAGGCGCGCCGGCGCCGCACGCCGGGCGCTGCGCAGCGGAGGCTATTTGGCGTCGGTTGAAAAGACCTTCTTGAGCAGCGCTGTCGTGCGGGCTGCGGGGTTCTCACGGATCTGTCTTTCCTCTTCGGCAATCTTCAGGAACAGCCCATCGAGGGCGCGGTGAGTCACATAGCTGTCCAGATCCACCGCGTCCTTGCCCAGGTAACCGGACAGGGGGCCGGCAGCGGCCATCAGCCGCTTGTAGTCGGCGGTCACCCCGACCCGCGCCGTGGCCTGCCGCACGATGGGCAGCATGCGTTCGGTCAATTGCGCCTCGGTATGACTGCGGAAATATTCGGTAGCAGCGTCCTGGGGCCCGGTCACGATGGCGCGGGCATCCTGGAGAGTCATCGCCTGGGCAGCATCGCGGAACACCCCGGCGGCTTGTGGCACCGCCTGCTCGGCCGCCCGGTTCATGCTGGTCACGAACTGGTCGGCTAGACGCTCCTGACCCACCGCCCGCAGGGACCGTTCCACCCATTGGAGCTGTTTGGGCATGGGAATACGGACCCGGGCGTCGTCCAGAAAGCCCCCCGGCCGGCCCAGTTGGCTGACGGCATGCTGGATGCCCTTCTGCAGCGCCTCCTTCAGCGCGCCCGCCATTTCCGATTCGCTGAGACTGCCGGTCTGGGATGCAGAGGAGGTGGAACCTTCCCGGCTGACGCCCGGAAGCTGTTCCAGAAAGTCCCGCCAACCGGCCTCGGCCGCCACCACCACCAGCAACCCGCACAGCAGCACGCCAACCCTTAATGAATGCTTCATCGCCGCAGCTCCATGGGCCGGTACCGACCGGCCCATGTTACCCTAACTCCAGCATTGCGTCACAGCGCTCTACCGCCCACGAGCCGCACCCATGGAACCGCTCATCCAAGCCCTTCAGGATCCCCGCTGCTACTCCCATCCGGTGACCGATGTACAGGTACTGGAAACCCATATTTCCTGGGTGCTGCTAGCCGGCGACTATGCCTACAAAATCAAGAAGCCGCTGAATCTGGGCTTTCTCGATTTTTCCTCCTTGGAAAAACGTCGCCACTATTGTGAAGAGGAATTGCGCCTGAACCGGCGTCTGGCGCCCGCGCTCTATCTCGATGTGACGGCCATTACCGGCAGTGTCGATCAACCGCAACTGAGCGCCCAGGACAGCGCCGGCGCCTTCGAGTACGCAGTACGCATGCGCCGCTTTCCCCAGGAGGCGCGCCTGGACTTCCAATTGAACGCGGGCAGGCTGACCCCACAGGACATGGATGCGGTGGCCCAGAGGGTGGCCGACTTCCACCGTCATACGCCCTGTGCCGACAGCGACAGCCCCTACGGCGAGCCCGGCACCGTGCAGGCACCGGTACGGGAGAACTTCGCGCAGATCGGCCCGTTGCTGAACAGGGAAACGGATCGGCGCGCCCTAGCCCTGCTTGCCGAACATTCGGAAAAGCAGTTTGCAGCCCTCGCCCCCCTTCTGGCAGAACGCAAGGCCCGTGGCGCCATCCGTGAATGTCACGGTGATCTGCACCTGGCCAATCTCGCCCGGCTGACGTCGGGCATCACGGCCTTCGATTGCATCGAGTTCGACCCCGCCCTGCGGTGGATCGACGTGATCAGCGAGGCGGCCTTCCTGGTCATGGATCTGCAGCACCGGGGACGCACCGACCTGGCATACCGCTTCCTGAACGCCTACCTGCAGAACACCGGTGACTACGAAGGCATCACCGTGCTTCCCTACTATCTGGCCTACCGGGCCATGGTGCGCGCCAAAGTCGCGGCCATCGAAGCGGACCAGCATCATGACGGCACGCCGGGCCCGGAATACCACGCCTACACCAAACTGGCCCGGCGTCTGGGCGATCCTTGCGCTGGCGCTGTCATCCTGACCCACGGGTTCTCGGGCAGTGGCAAGACCTGGCTCAGCCAGCGACTGCTGGAATCGCTGCCTGCGGTGCGCGTGCGTTCCGACGTGGAGCGCAAACGCCTGTTCGGACTGGACGCCGACGCGGACAGCGGGTCCGCGCTCGGTGCGGGCATCTACAGCACCCAGGCAAGCGACAAGACCTATGCACGCCTGCTTGAGGTCGCCCGCACCGTGGCCAAAACGGGATATCCGGTGCTGGTGGACGCCACCTTTCTTGAACGCGCCCGACGCCGCCCGTTCCTGGAACTCGCCCGCCAGTTGAACGTTCCGTCTGCGATCGTGGACTGCCAGACAGCCGAGCGGGAACTTCGCCGGCGCGTCGCCGACCGCACCGGCGACGCCTCCGAAGCGGATCTGACCATATTGCAGCGGCAACTGCAGAACCACGAGCCGCTGGATGCGCAGGAAGCGGCGCTGACCCTGAGGGTCGACACCGGTGCCTCGGTGGACGGTGCCGAGCTGGCGGGCAACCTGAGAAAGCGCCTGGGCCTTTGATTCATGCGCCGTTCCCGCGGACGAAGGCATGCGGGCCCGAATCGACCCTATCCAGGGTCGACCCCATGGGCCGCCTGTTTCCCGGGTCGGGGTTCGCAGTCACCACCCCGCAGCGCCCACTTCAACAGCGGAGGCGTGAGGACCGTGGTCACGATCACCATCAGCACCACGGCGGAAAACAGCGACGCGCTGATCACCCCCAGACTCTTGCCGATGGACGCGAAGATCAGACCGACCTCGCCGCGCGGCATCATGCCCAACCCGACCGCAAGTCGGTTGCAATCGCGCCCGGCACCAAGGCCGCTGACGATCTTGCCGGCCACCGCGGCCACCAGCAACCCGCCGGCCATGGCGATCACATGCCAGTCCAGGAAGGTTTCGAGCTTGACCTGAATCCCCATGAGCACGAAGAAGATCGGCACCAGAATCGCTTCCAGGGGTGCAATCAGGTCCTTGATCCGGAAACGGTGCTCCTCATGGTTGCCCCAATGCTTGAAATAGGCGTCGTGGAGAATGAGTCCGGCCGTGAACGCGCCCACGATGGTTGCCAGTCCCGCCAGGTTGGCCAGCCACGCCAACACCATGACGAACAGAAACGAAATGAAGATCTTGGCTTCGACGATATCCAGGCGCCGCAACAGCCAGATCGTGCCGCTCAAGAAATAGGGACCGAGCACGAAGGCACCCACCAGGAACAGTGCCGACAGCACCACGACATGGACGATGCCGCCGAGCTCGACGCCGCCGGACACCACGATTCCCGATACGATGGCCAACATGACCAGGCCCAGCACGTCGTCGATGACCGCCGCGCCCAGAATTACATGGGCAACCTGAGAGCGCAGCCATCCCATGTCCTGCAATACGCGCGCAGTGATGCCCACGCTGGTCGCCCCCAACGTGGCCGCCACGAACAGGTCCACGTTGACGCTCAACTCGGGCATCAGCAGGCGCGCCGCGTAGAAGCCAAGCAGAAACGGTGCCGCCACCCCGAGAACGGCCACCCGCAGGGAATCGAATCCCACGCTGCGCATTTCCTCGACACTGGTCTCCAGACCCACCAGGAACAGCAGGAAGATCACACCGTAGCGTGAAAAAACGTCCACCGTCTGGGCCACCTGCAGCAGATCGCCCCCGTGGGGTCCGTCCAGGGCGGCGAGCACCTGATGGTAGGACGGCTGGCCTATGCTTTGCCGGGCGGCCTCGGTCAGGGGGACGCCGTCCAGCATGCGGCCCAGCATATCGAACACCGCGGTTCCTTCCCGCAGAACTACGATGAAATCGAATCCGAAGTAGTACAGAACGTTGCCGATGATGACGCCCACCACCAGCTCGCCCAGCACCGATGGCTGACCCAGCTTGCGCGCCCCGTAACGCCCGGCCAGGGCGAACAGCAGGATGCCGGTGACGCCGAGGATCACCGGTGCAATGGGATCACTGTGAACAGCGCCGCCGGCGGCCCACGCGTTGCAGCTCAGGACCGCCAGGAACACCAGCAACAGAGGTCTTCGCATCATGCCCGCACAAAGCCGGTAAGGCCGGAACCCGTTATCCCCAAGCCTACACGCGGCGCCCGGGCGATGCACGGGACGTGACCGGGTTCCTGGAAACGGGCAGTGCGCCTGCGTACACTGATTGCGCCGGATGCAACCGGGATGATCAATGACAATCCACTTGCACCGAAGCACCGGCGCCTGCGGGCGCACGCTGGTCCTGCTTGTGTTCGCCGCCCTGACGGCGGCGTTGATGGGCGGCTGTTCCACCCCGCCGGTCCGCCAGGTGGTGCCGACCCGTGCGGCCATTGTCACCACCGCCCACCGCATGCTGGGGCACCCCTACCGCTACGGCGGCGACAGCCCGTCCGGCTTCGATTGCAGCGGCCTCACCCACTACAGCTACGCCCATGCCGGCATCCGGATTCCGCGCACAGTACGCCAGCAATATCGCCACGCAGTGCACGTGCGCCGCCTGCGGCCCGGAGATCTGGTATTCTTCCGCATTCATGGCCGGTCAGTGTCCCATGTGGGAATCTACATCGGTCGGGGACGATTCATCCATGCGCCGGACCGAGGCAGCCGGGTCACGACGGCCTCTCTCGACGCGCCCTATTGGCATCGACGATTTGCGGGCGGCGGACGTTATCAATGAACCCCTGGCCAACGAACCCATGACGGCTGTCGCCGCGTACGTCGGCACATGCGGCTGGCACAATCCCCAGTGGAACCCCCGTGTCCTCCCGGCGGGACTGACTGTCGAGGAGCGCCTGGGCCACTATGCCACCCGCTTCAGCGCCGTCGAGTTGGAGGTGTCCCACACTATCCCCAGCCGCACGCAGACGGCGCGCTGGCGGGCCAGCGTGTCTTCCGACTTCCGGTTTGCGGCCAGAGTGTCGCACACGCTGGCCCAGAAGGCCTGTTCACGCCATCCCGAAGACGCGCTGGCCCCGCTGCTGCAGGCGCTCGAGCCCCTGGAGGAACAGCTTGCCGCGCTATTGATCGAGCTGCCGGCCGGCTTGCCGCCCATGGGTGATCGCCTGTCGCGCCTGCTGGCCGCCCTGCCTCATGACAGGCAATATGCCTTCACCCTGCCGGATCCTCAATGGCACCGGCGGGAAATCTACGATCTGCTGGGGGAATTCGGCGCAACAGTGTGCGTTCGCGACAGGGACGCGAGGAGCGAGCTGCCATCGACCTCGGGGAAATTCGTCTATGCACGCCTGCCGGGGCCGGCGCCCGCCGGTGGTGGACGCTACGGCGCGACCGCATTGCGCGGGTGGGCCACCCGGGTCGCCAACTGGCAGCGGAAAGGAAACCGGGTTTTCGTCTTCTTCGCCAATGCGGAGAGCGGCTTCGCGGTCAAGGACGCCCAGCTGCTGAACAGCTATCTGCAAGGCGACGGCCGCTAAACCTGACCGCCGGATGCTTCAGCCGGTCTCCGCGTCTTTTCCCTTGAGGGAGGCATACTTGCTTTCCAGGGACTGGTACTGCTGCTGGAGTTCCTCGATGGCGGCATCCTTGAACTGGATTTCCGCCTCCAGTTCATCGATTCTGCCGGACTGCGACTGACTCTCGGGTGCCTGCGCGGGAACGCTCGCTTCGAGTTCCTGGACCCGGCCGCGCAGCAGATCGTTTTCGTCTTCCAGAACGACTACGCAGGTATTGAGCTCCTGGTTGGCGCGCTCGATACGTCCGATGATGTCGGTCAGCTTCTTGGCCTTCTCCGCTTCTGGCACCAGGCCCTGAACGAGTTGGTGCAGCTGGTTGATAGTCTCCTGCTGACTGCCGATCAGGGAGCGGAGCTGATCGTCCTCCTCGGGTACTTCCGCGCTCGGCTCGGTAGGGGGCGACTCGCCTGCCTGTCCGCTGTGTTCGGTCCTCAGGCGCTTGTTCTCCATCTCGAGCACGCCCACGCAGCGTTCGAGCTCCGCTGCCTGCTGTTCCCACAGCTCAAGTTTGCGGCGGGCTTCGTCCGCCGTCTCGTCGGTTCCGACGTTGGCGGTGACGATACTCTCCAGTTCCCGCATGATTTCGTGTTGGTTGCCGATCACCGCGCGCAGCCGGGCCAGTTCCTCTTCGTAGCGCCGACTCAGCTTCGTCGCGCCGGCAGCGTCGCTGCCGGCACCCGGCCACTGAATCGCCTTCAACCCATCGAGCAGGCGTTGCCTGTATATGTCGTTGTCGTCCCCGGCATCCTGAGCCGCCAATTCCGTCTGCAGAAACGCCTCTCGGACAGCCAACAGATCGTTCTCGCCCTGGTCCTCTGCCGAGGCGTTCTCCTGCTCGTTCGACGGCGGGGCGTCCTCCTGCTGTTGCGGTTCGCCGTCCGCGCCGCCCGGGGGCTCCACCACCTCCGTCACCAGTTGCGCTGAACGGGTCAGTTCCGCGTTCAGGAAGCTTGCGTAAGAGCGCTCCTCGACCGGCGCCGCAACCGGCGCAGGCGGGGGTGTTCTGCGGGCCCTGGCCAGGGCCCGCGCCAACTTGCGCCCCCGGAACCAGAGGAATCCACACAAGCCCGAGAGCACCAGCAGCAGCTCGAGCCCAAAGAGCACGATGAGGATGTCCAACTTGACCATGCCGTCACTCCACCGTGTGGCTGCACGCTGTCCTAAGCCGGTCCATCGTCAGCCTCCGCATCCCCGGCGGCCGTCGTTTTCTTGGGGCGGTTACGCCACCAGGCGAAGCCCAGCAGCCCGAACAGCAACAGCGTGTTGACCGCCACGAATGCCACAACGATCCGGACCATGGGACTGCCGTGGGCTGCCGGCGTGGGGGCGGGCGCCGGGTCTGTGTCTGCTTTGGCCTGTTTCTTTGCCGCCACAGGCTTGGCCTTGGTCTTAGGCTCGGCTTTGGCGACCGCTGGCTTGGGCGCCGGGGCAGGCTGCGCGTGTGCTTCCGGCGCGGGCTTGGCGGCCGCGGCGACTTCCGTGGTCGGTTGCGACGGATTCGTCGCCTTGCCGGGCGGCGGGGCCTCGACCTGGACGAGCACGTTCTGCTCGCGCTCGAAGGTCGCGCTCTTGGCGATGATGCGCAATTTGTGCAACCCGGGCTGTTGCAGATGGAGGTCGTGACTGAACACCGCATCGTGAGCCACCCGATCTCCGTAGTCGCCCGTGTCGAAAAGAGTCACTTGGGAAACCTTTCCATCCGGCAGTACGTCCTGAACCAGAAAGTGCGTATTCTCGAGCAACGGAGGCGTTTTGATCACCTTGTTGCCCCGACTGAGCCAGGCTTCGGCCAGAGTGGACGTCCCGCTCGCCACCGCACTGTCCTTCAGGTTCGTCTTGAGACCGAGATTGGTTATCACGTACGCCCTGTCACCACCGGTGCTGGCGAGTATCTGCCACGAGCCTGCCATGGGGTGAGGCAGCGTGATCATGTCGAAACCGTCTGAAACGAACCAACGCAGCCCGTCACCGGCCATCGCTGCCGTGTGGTCGTGCCCCGCCGGGTCGCGCAATGCGATCTTGGTGCTGCCGTTCTTCTTGGAAGCCACGATGGTGACCTCCTTGACGGCGGAGTCCACGAGAAAGCGCCCCCCGTGGATGGGCAGCATATCCGGATGCTTGGTGCTCTCGAAGATGTTGCTGAACACCTTGTGCAGGTCCCGGTCGTTGCGGGCCAGCTGAAAAAGCCCGCCGGTGCGGGTCGCAATGGTCTTCAGCAGTGCCGTATCCGATGCCGCGGTGAACGCGATGCTGTAAACCTCGATGTGATTCTGCTTGAGGTTGGCAAGCAGTTGCCTGGAAAGACGACGAGTCAGGGTGCGGTCGCGCGTTGCGTTGCCCACATCCATCTTGCCGTCCGACATGAGCACGAGAATCTTGCGCATGCCGGGGGGCGCCTCGTTCTGCAGCATGAGCTGCCCCTGTGCCAACGCCGCGTACAGATTCGTATACGCCCCCTTGGACGACACCTTGTCGGCCGCGGCGAACAGCGGCTTCTTGTGCGCAAGGCCGGCAGCGGTGAGATGCAGCACCGGGTAGCCGTTGTCGCTGAAGCTGATCAGCCCGACCCGGTCCGCCGGGCTCAGCAGGGCCATCAACAGCTTGGCAGCCGGGACCCGGAGCCGGTGGGGGTCGGTCTTGAGCATGCTGCCGGAGCTGTCCATCAGCAGGACCACGGCCACCGAGTCATGGGATGGCTGCTGTGCCAGCGCCGACCGGATGTTGAGCATCGACCCGACAACGGCGACCACCAGGGCCACCGTTCGTAGCGTGCGGGCAAGACGCGTCGAACGGACCGGCCTGCCGCCATCTCCGCCCCTAGGTTCCATCATTGAACTCACCTTCCAAGTGACTGAATTACTGTACAATTGCCAAATCCCTGCCCGGCAAGCGCGGCCGGCTTCTGTATGCTGTAACGGCAGAAAACATTACCGCTTTAGATTCAACTGTTTACCCAGGACAAACAGAAGCACCCGGCAGGGACGTCGAACGGAGACAAGGAAAGGCACACCACGAAAGGCGCCGCAGCAAGGTCGGCCTGCAGCGGGACGGAGGGGGAAAGCCGATCGGGGATAGGCTCAAGGGGCCCGGCCGGGACGATCCCGGCGGGCGATATCAAGTGCAATCGATGTTGATGACGCCGGCCTCGGCCAGCTGTCTCAAGTCCACTTGGTGCACAACCCCGTCGGGGCTGCGGACGCGAAAGACGTATGTCCTGCTGTCTTGCCGATAAAGAGTGAGATAAGCCCTCAGCGCGGCTTCCTCGGCGCTGCTGGCCTGAACCACGAAGGCCTCCTGCACGACATGGGCACAATCGTCACGTTTCGCTGCAATCGCTGCCATAACTCGCATCCTGCTGTCACGTTTCCACCACCACGCAGCCCCTCATCGGACCTACGCCCAGCACCGCGGTCATTGTGGCGGCCGGCAACGGGATGTTCTTTGACGACCGTCAAAGAAATGATGGCGGTCTGTTGAAGGTTTTGTGACAGCAGGGCGCTGCCCGCGCGCATCTGCCGGCCAGCCCGGCGGTTCAGGGGGGCGGAAGGTGGCGGGCCGGATGGCGCTAGGAATTGCCGGTCAAGTGGATGGCCCGGCCACTCCACAGCCGATAGCTCACCTCAATGCCGAAGGCCAGAACGAGCATGACCAGCACCACCCACAACTGGCGCGGCGCGGTACTCAACGTCTGTTCCAGGAGCGTCGCCAGCGCTGCCAGGCAGGCCACCGCCGCGGTCCCGGACAGCCATGCATGGCTGTCGGTGCGCGCCGCGAGTCGCACGTTGGCCCAGTTCACGGCAGCGAAGATCAGCAGGAACCCGGCGCTGCCCACGGTGGAGATGCTGGTCAGATCCAGCAGGTTGGCGCTCAGCAGAGTAGCCACCACAGTGATGATCAGTCCGCCCGCAGGCCGGCTCCAGATTTTGCGCTCCAGGACCTCGGGCAACTCGCCGTCCTTGGCGATGATATAGCTCAGTCGCGCCGCGCCGTACATGGTCGCATTGATGGCCGACACCGTGGAAAGCAGTGCGGCAATGACGATCAGCACAAATCCCCAATGTCCGAGGAACGGGCGTGCCGCTTGCGCCAGGGCGTAGTCCCGGGCTGACTCTATCTTGGCCAGCGGAAGATTGCCGACGGTGACCACGGCCACCAATACGTAGAGGGCGACGACGAAACCAACGGCGGAGAAATAAGCTCTCGGCAGCGTCCGGGCCGGGTTTCGCACGTCCCGTGCCGTATTGGCGATGAGCTCGAAGCCTTCGTAGGCGACGAAAATGACCATCCCCCCCGCGGCCAGGGCGAGCGCGGGCGACCAGGTGTCCGGCGCCAGCCGGGCCGGGTCGACAGTGCCCATGCCCACGCCGATGAACACCAGCAGGATCACGATCTTCATGCCGACGATCCAATCCTCCGCCTCGCCGATCAGGGTTGCCTTGAGCAGATTCAAACCGGCGACCGCCAGCACGCACGCACTGATCAGTACATGCTTCCAGAACGGCTGCACCGCAGCGGGAAAGAAGGTGGCGCCATAGCTGCCGAACGCGTATGCATACAGGGACAGCATCACGATATAGCTCAGCCACAGCAGCACGTTGAGGGAGCCGGTAAATACACCGGTCCCGAAGGCGGTGTTCAGGAACGTGACTGTGCCACCCTGGCTGGGCAGCGCCACCGACAGGTGCGCATAGGAGTAGGCGGTCAACAGCGCTATCAAACCCGCCAGCGCAAATGCGACCGCGGTGCCGCCGCCGGAAAGCTGCACCGCGAGACCGAGGACCGCGAAAATCCCGCCGCCCACCATGCCGCCGACACCGATGGACACAGCCTCCCAGTAACCAATGCCCCGACCGCCGGTTGTATCGTTCTCCGCCACCGCAGGCCTATCCGCCGGGAAGAAGCTGCACGCACGGTCTCCGGACGGCACCGGCCAGCAGATCATCGGCACAGATGCGCAATGCCGACGCCCCCCGGCGAACGCGAAACACGCATCGGGTTGCAGGCACCGAATCCTGCATCAACTGGAAAACCATCGGCTGCGTGGAGGGAGCGAGACGCCTTCGAGCATGCCATCGCGCATCCGGCGGGCGAGAGCCCGTTCATGCTTCCATTGACGGTCCTTGACGCGGTAGAGCCGCCCCCGTTCCGGTTGCGCGCAGCCGAGACGCTCGCCGTGTTCCAGGCGCTCGAACAGCTCGGCATAGGCCTCGGCGCTGTCTTTCACAGCCCGCCAGAACAAAGTCAGTTCATCATCGCCTGCGGCGACCGCAGGCGACACATGAGCGATGAGCCCCCCGGTGTCGATACCCTCGTCGATGAAATGCAGGGTGCACCCGACCTGATCGGGTTCGCCGTTGTGAAGCGCCCAGAATGTACAGTCGGCTCCCCGGTAGTGGGGCGAAAGCCCACCGTGCAGGTTGATCATCCCCAGCCGACCCATACCCAGCAGCGGAGCCCTGATGAGCGTGGTACCGAACACGGCAACCACGTCGGGCTGCAGCCGAGCCACCAGGTCAGCCACCTGCGGGTCGTTGATATGGGGCACCTCATGGACGAGTTCAGGACGCTGCAGGCGTGGGGCACGGTCGCCGAAGAAAAAACGCGCTTCCTGATCGCCCCGATAGCGCCTGCGGTCCCGCAGCCAGCGCCAACCCTTCGACCACAGAACGGCGGGCTTCAGCACCCGCCGCAGCTTGGCCGCGTCCCATCGCCCACCGCTCTCGTGCACAATGGCCAGCGGCCGCGCCGCCCCGCACAGCCGGTTGGCCACGTACAGGTGGCGCGGCGATTTGCCGCACAGGATAACCACGGACAGCTCGGACACTATAAGATCCTCAGGCTCGGGCGTTGGCGGTATCCGAAGGAATGACCATATCGCTCATCGCCATCATCAGGGCATCGGCAAAGAACTTGGCGGCCCAATTCGGGAACTCGAACATGGAATAGCGTCCCCAGATCGGCGCCGAGCCCGCCACCGCCCCGTCCCGCGGGCTACCGTCGCCGTCCAGCCGGTGGTTGCGCTTGATGTAATCCAGAGCCCGGTCCACAGCATTCCGCATCGCGCTGTCGCCGTCCAGGCGCGCCAGACGCTGCCAGATGATCGCGGTCTGTGCCAACCCGGTCAGGCAGCAGTAGGAAGCGGCCGCACGCCAGTCGTCGTCGTAGGTGCCGGCCAGCCAGCCGTCGGCACGCTGACTGCGTACCAGGGCCGCGGCCGCCGTGCGTGCGGCCTGCACGAACTCCTCGGAGCCGAGCAGCAGCCCCGCTTCCAGTATGCCGCGCACCGCATAGGCGATGGTATGGGTAAACGGAGCCGCGCCGGGCACGAAGGCGTTGGAGGCGAACCAGCCGCAGGCCGACTGTTGCTGGAGCGCCCACCGGATGTTCTTCTCGGCCGCTTGCCGAAGAGCCGGCTCGTCCGCCAGCACGCCGGTGCGCAGCAGCGCCCAGGCGGCACGGGTATTGTAGGTGTGGGGCACGTCGTTATGCACGTTTCGCCGCCAGCACCCATCGGAATCCTGGCTCCGCACGAGCCAGCGCCCGGCCCTCACCGCCGCCTCCAGGCAGTCCGTGCGGCCCATTTGCAGGTAGCCGGCAACCATTCCATGCATGATTTGGCCGGTGTTGAACACAACCGGCCGGCTGGCGGCCTCTCCGAAATGGCCGGGAAAGGAACCGTCGGCGTTCTGAATGGACAGTTCCCACTCCAGGATACGTACGCTGCGATCCGTCAGATCGGCGCGCCCCAGGACGTCGGCCGCCGCCAGGAAGGTCTCTACGATATAGCCACTGGTTTCCGGGTAGCTGGGCAGCCAGCCGTCCTCGAAACTCCAGCCCGCGGACACGCCGCCCTCGTCAGCCAAGCCGATGCGGATGTCCTGTGCCCGGCACAGCCAGTCGATCGCGCCCTGAAGATGCTCCCGGTGGGTGCGGGCCGGTTGTCTGGCCGTTCCGATCACATCGGCCGCTATCAGACCCAGATGGGTCGGCACCCAGAGTCTGTAGCGCGCCGGGGCGCCGATGACTTTTCCCAGCTTCATGCCAATGCCCTATGACTTCGCGGCGGTCTGTCCCGCCTCCCTCAAAGCACCGTCCAGACCCTCTGGCAGCGCCACATGACTGACGACGTAGCGGTGCTTTCCGGACGCCTCCGGCGCGATGGCGTCCACCAGGCGCACGTCCACGTTGACTTCGCTGCCGAGCCGTGCACGCAGTCCGCTCACGACCCGTTGCTGAGCTTCCCCGTCCCAGGCCGCCGCCGGCACCACTCGCACCTCAACTTCTCTCGGCGTGTGCTGGATGAACTTGAATTCGGCCACCCCGTCCAGCTCACGCAGAACGTAGATCACGGCCAGCGCGTGCATGACCGTTCCATCCGCGCTGACCACAAAGTCCGTCGTCCGTCCCATGACTTCCCCGAGCACGTGCAACCCGCGCCCGGAACGGCAGGACTCGTCGGTCGCGCGCACCATGTCACCCGTACGATAGCGGATGAACGGCTGAGCATTGGAGCAAAGACCCGTCATCACCGCCTCACCGACCTCGCCGGGGGATACCGGGCGCCCGTTCGGATCCAATATCTCGAGGATGATGCTCTCGCTCATCAGCAGCATCTGACCATCGGGGCTCTGGTGAGCCGTGAAACCGACGTCGCGGCTGCCGAATTCATTGGCGGCGGGCACCCCGAATACGGACTCGATCAGCTCGCGCTGCTGGGGGTAGAGAGGCTCTCCAGTGGTGCACACGACTCTCAGGTGCCTGCTGCGCATGTCCACACCCCGGTCCCGCGCACGGGCGGCCAGCAAGGCCAGGCTGCTCGCGTAGCCGTACACACAGCGCGGGCGGAACGCCGACAGCTGGGCGATGTAGGCGTCGATCCGTTGCGGGGACATGTCGAACGCATTGAGCACCAGTTGATTGAACAGCCGATCGCGCAGTGTCTTGATGCGGTCGGTCTTGGCCAGTTCCACGGGTGCTCCCCACAGATACACTTCCTTGTCGCCCACATCCACGCCCCACCAGCGCCGGGCGCGCATGCGGCCTGCGGCATCGGAGGCCTGACGCTCGCGCCCGAAGTAGAACACCAGCGGTTCGCCACTGGATCCGCCGGTGGTGTAGCGAAACGCTCCGCCGGGTACCGACCGCCACACCATGCGCTCGCGGTTTGCGGCGCAGTCCGCCTTCGTCATCAGGGGTAGACGCCGAAGGTCGTCGAAGCTCACCGACGGTCCGCCGGGACGCAGATCCAGCCCTGCGGCGGCAATCCGCTCGGCATGCCACGGAGAGTGCTCCCGGGCGGCTGCCAGCAGGCCGGTGAGCTTCTGAAGTTGAACAGCCTCCAGCTCCCTCCTTCCGAGCCACTGGCTCTGTTCGAGGTCTCCAAGATAGGCGAATGTAGCACGTCTCAGAATTCGCTCGTGCAGCGGATACACGAGCCGTTTCACCAACAACGGATTCATAGCCGTTTGATCATCCCGGGCAGGCACGCCCCGTGCGCTGCACGGGCTGCGGCGGTTCTGGAGTCGCTGGTGAGGTTATGTCGCCGGACGCAGGTTTGCAATATGGAGTACCGCCAACGCCGCGGCCGAGGCGCGCTTTCGGACCGCGGTACTGGCCACGCAACGGCGGGTTCAGCTGCTCCCCCAATCCTTGACCCGTATCAGCACCGATCCGTCCGGTTCGGTCAGATCCAGGGACAACTTGTCACTGATGCGGTGCGTAATGAAGGCGAAATTGATGCGGGCGGCCTGCACGTAGACCTCCGGGTCTCCGTGGGCACCGCAGTATTCCTCCAGAGCTTCGCGCTCAACACGAAACACGCGCACCCTGCCTCGATCCGGCACCGTAAACCGTACCTCGTGGTGGGCCGGATCCCAATAGAGATTTTCGCCCGTTCCGTAATCCAACATAACTGCCACCTACTGTATGCCGCTGGGTGTCACAGCCCCCTGCCGCGCCCGTGCAGTCTTCCAAGAGTCGGTCGGCACGCAACGGTCAGCCCATGATCCTCCCTATACCGCCACCGGCGTGCTGCACCGGCAGCGACATCGCTCAAGTCCCGGCGTCCGCTCCGATGTCGTGGTGCAGATAATAGTAGTCGAAGCAGATCGGGCACAGGGAGTGGCTGGTGTGCGCCGGCGGCTGCTTCACCCAAGCCGGCACCCAGTCCCAATGGTCAGGCTCCGCGGTCCTTTGTGTGCGTCGACAGTGAGCGCACTGGGTTACAAAACCGCGGGAGTCCCGGTAGGGGTTCTCGTCGGGCTCGAAGCCCACCCGTGCATGGGCCTCGTGGGGATAACTGATGCGCAGGCTGTTGACCACCACCAGGGCAGCGCCGCCCGCAAGCGGATAGGCACGTTGGTGGTAACAGCGGAAGACCCGATCGGATGAGCACTCGTAATCGTGGTCCCACGGCTGCCCATGGACGAAGACGCTATGGTACGCACCCAGGTAGTAGCCCCGCAGGGGGCCCTCAATAGCCTCTGCCAAGGGCATGCCAAGAACGAAGCGTTCGCGGAATGTCGGATCGGCGCCGTTGTTCTGCGCAAAGAGATGCCACGCCCGGTTGAAATAGCAAAGACGCAGATCCGGGGTCAGACCGTAGATGACGGCGCTGCTCTTCTCGAGGGTAGAGAGTTCGAACTTGTTCAGGCCCGCCCGAAATTGCCGATCGATTCTCTGCACCGCATCGACCTCCTGTGTCTTTCCCGGCCACGCGCCCGCGTCCGTCAAACAGAGTATGGCACAAGCATCAGCCGGCCTGACGCAGGTGGTGCACGAGGAGAACGATGCGTTTGTAGAGATTGATGATGCGCCGGCGCCAGTCTGTGCTGGGATTGTCCCGGTCCAGCCGGTAGCGACGTTCCAGTTCCTTGGTCTTGTCGTAGATATCCTCGATCAGTGCGCCACCGGTCTTGCCGATCGATCCCGCCAGATCGCTCTTTTCAAGATCGGGAAACGAGCGGATTGCACCGGAGCCAAAGCCGTCGAAATCAAAACCGGCACCCAGCAGGGCGTCGTACTGACTGGTTTTGAGCTCCGGGATGACACGCATGGGATCGGTGCCTTCCTCCAACACCATCCGACACAGATCCTGGTTGGCCTTCACCTCCTCCAGCAGCAGCCGCGCATCGCCGCGGCGGCGGCGCACGAGCGCACCAAGTTCCTGGGTGACCTTCAGGCCGGAGGACGCGAAATCGAACAGACTGCGGATGCTTTGCAGCATTCCTGGACTCTATGGCGCTTTCAGCGCCGCCCGACCGGCCAACGGCTATTGCCCTTGGCCACCGTCAACCGAGTCGGGTCAGCCGGAACACCCGTTCCTCCAGGCTGGTCAGCCCGGCTTCCTTGAAACGCGGATTCTCGTCGAGGATGTTGCGATGGTAGAGCCGCTCCAGCGCGAAGCTGTCCCGATACAGGGCTTCCACCTCCGCCGCCGCCACCGAGAACGGAGGCCCGTCCATCTGCTGCTGTGGGTATTCGAACGTGACCAGCAGGCAGGGGGTCTGCGGCGCCAACAGCTCTGCCATATAGTGCGCGTAGCGTTGGCGCATCTGCGGCGGCAGAGCGATGAGCGAGGCGCGGTCGTAGACACCGGCCACGTCAGCCAGGTCTTCCCGACGCAATGCGAAAAAGTCACCGCACAGAATGGTAATCGAACCACTGTGCCACCGGGTGAACGCGCCCTGGTCGGTACGTGTCGCAGTCAGGCCGTTTTCGGTGAAGAACGCTTCCACTGCAATCGGACTGAGTTCCACACCGACCACCGGGTGGCCCTGTTTGGCCAGCCAGCACATGTCCTGACTTTTGCCGCACAACGGCACGAACACGGGCGCGTTCCCGGGGGTACCGAGCCTGCCCCAGAAATTCTGAAGATGAACATTGACTTCCTGCTGGTGAAATCCGATCTGATCGCGCTCCCAACGCCCGTGCCAGAACTGGGGGTCCATGAAGTGATCCTCCTGGGAATGTGGGATTGTTCCGGGCGCCGCAGGCCGAACCGCATCAAGAAGCGGCCAGGGCCGCGCGGCTGGCGCGACGCTGGCGAACGGCCCCGGCCAGCTCTTCGAGCAGCACCATGCTGTCGTCCCAACCGATGCAGGCATCGGTGACGCTTTGCCCGTATACCAGCGAACGGCCGTCGTTGAGATCCTGGCGCCCCGCCTGTAGATGGCTTTCGATCATCACGCCGAAGATGCGGTTGTCGCCACCGGCGATCTGTCCGGCCACATCCCGTCCCACCACCAGCTGCTGTTGGTGCTGCTTGCGGCTGTTGGCATGGCTGAAATCGATCATCAGCCGGGC
>Ga0307441_1000018_pt1 | contig 85241 bp, 76 predicted proteins | sample SalMarWE160420MG_FD_202149 | JGI IMG/M metagenome (GOLD analysis project Ga0307441, IMG submission 202149) | Salt marsh sediment microbial communities from the Plum Island Ecosystem LTER, Massachusetts, United States - WE1604-20 | ecosystem: Environmental > Aquatic > Marine > Intertidal zone >... | reverse complement strand
ACGCCTTCATTCCGTTACCCGAATACAATACTTTAAGTAATTAATTTATTAACTTTTTACTGACATTTCTATTGAGTTTTACATACTGACATTTTTAAAGAGTTAATACATAAATAATTAGTGTACAAATTTAACTAAAATTCTGCTCGGGAACATTTTCTTTTATTACCGCCCCGAACAGATTCATGACTTTCTTACTTAGCTCAATAATAAAATCCATTAATTTTTCGGGTGATTCAAAATTATTTTGAATTACCAGCTTCAGCACATCCTTCTGCTGATTAAATTTTATTGTCTCTTTATATTCTTTAATTATAAATCTCATTAGCTCAACGAATTTAAATTTATAATAATCTTCCTTTTGTCCCCTTGGCAGTATTATAAAAATATTCTTCCTTTGAATTATAACTCTTTCAAATAATGCATAAGAAGCATAAAGTTTTAATGTAGCCGCAGATATAAGCCTCTGAACAAGAACAGGCAATGGTCCGAACCTGTCTTTCATTTCTTCTTTCAACTCTTCTATTTCCGTTAAATTTTTTATCGAATAAAGTGCGGTATAAAAATTTAGCCTGTCCATCTGTTCAGGCATGTACGTTGAAGGTATGCCGATTTCAAAATAAGTATCGATTGTCGGCTCGGTCCTGTCTTCGGGTTTAGGTAAATCTTTAAAAACTTCTTTGAACTCTTCGTACTTTAATTCTTCAACAGCTTCATTTATTAATTTTACATAAAGATCAAAACCTACATCATTTATAAAGCCGGTTTGTTCTGTACCCAATAAATTTCCTGCACCTCGAATTTCCAGATCTCGCATTGAAATATTAAATCCTGCCCCTACATCGGTGAATTCTTCTATGGCCTGCAAACGGCGTAAAGCTTTTTTTGTAATTCCGTTCAAAGAAGGTACAATAAAATATGCGTAGGCTTGTCTGTTAGATCTTCCTACTCTTCCTCTAAGTTGATGAAGTTCTGCAAGTCCGAACCGATCGGCTCTGTTAACAATTATTGTATTCACATTAGGAATATCTATTCCGGACTCTATTATTTTTGTTGATAGAAGTATATCAAATTCTCTATTTAAAAATCCATGTATAACTTTTTCTAATTGTGCCGGTTTCATCTGTCCGTGAGCAATTGCAATTTTAACATCCGGAAGATATTTACGAATGTAGCCTGCAAGCTTATCAATAGACTGCACTCTGTCATGAACAAAGTAAATCTGTCCGTTTCTTCTAAGCTCATTTAATACCCATTCTTTTATTTTAAATACATCGAATACAGAAACATGAGTATAAATAGGCTGCCGGTTTGGCGGCGGAGTAGCGATGATTGACAAATCTCTTGCGCCGAGCAGTGATAAATTCAACGTCCTTGGGATTGGAGTTGCTGTTAAAGTTAGTGTATCAACATTCAACTTTAGTGAACGAAGCTTTTCTTTAGCCATCACTCCGAATCTATGTTCTTCGTCGATTATCAAAAGGCCGATATCTTTAAATTTTATATCTTTGGACAATAACCGATGTGTACCGATAATAACATCTATCTTGCCTTCGCTTAATTCCGCCAAAATTTCTGTTTGTCTTTTTTTAGTTTGAAACCTGGATATTACAGCAACTTTCACAGGAAATTGAGAAAGCCTATCCGTAAAGGTATTATAATGCTGTTCTGCTAAAATTGTTGTAGGAACTAAAACCGCCGTCTGCTTTCCATCCTGCACGGCTTTAAAAGCTGCTCTAACTGCGATTTCTGTTTTACCGAATCCGACATCGCCGCAGACAAGCCTATCCATCGGATTGTCGGCCTGCATATCGGATTTTACTTCTTCAGTAACTTTTTCCTGATCGGGAGTGTCTTCATAAAAAAATGATGCTTCAAGTTCTTTTTGCCAAACCGTATCAGTATTAAATCTGTAGCCTTTGGTTGCTTTTCGCTTTGCATAGAGTTCTATCAATTCTCTTGCGGCTTCTTTTATTTTTCTTTTGGTTTTGTGCTTAGTGTTTGTCCAGTCGGAAGTGCCTAAGGTGGATAACGTGGGAACAAGGTTTTGGTTTGAAGAATATTTTTTTACGAGTGTAAGATAATTCAAATTAACATAAACAATCCCGCCTTCACTATAAATTATCTTCATCGATTCCTGGTCCACTTCCCCTATTTTTATTGTTTCCAGCCCTACATATTTTCCTATTCCGTAATCTTCATGAACAACAAAATCACCTTTATTGATTGAGGCAAAAGCTTTAGCCTTCGATCTTTTATGTTTTTTTGCAGTTGAAATTTTTGTTCTGTAAGGCTTATTAAATATTTGATAATCCGTGAGAACGAGAATTTTATCCTCTTTATTTAAAAAACCTTTTTTAATTGCCAGTGTTTCAATCTTAACTTTTCCTGATTCAATATATCCGGCAAGCTCGTTATTAAATTCGGAAAGCAGGTCCTTCAATCTGGCTGATTGTAATTCATTCTCGGAAGTAATTACTATGTTGAAGCTTGATTCGGCATAATTCTTTAAAACCGAAAATAAAATTTCGTAATTGGAATTTATTGTAGGAGCTTCTGAAAAACCAAGTTCAATCCTTCCATTGCCCGATGTAAGCTCTTCTTCAATTAACCATTTAACTTTCTGATTAAGCGACGGCTTATAACCTATTTCAAGGGAATCCTCATTTGTCGTTTCAATCGTTTCTTCAACATCAGGAAAATCATCTTCTTCAAATTTTTCTTTTGCTTTTAATGGTTTGGAATCAACAGAAGGTAATTCTTCAAATAAATTTATTTTGTTCTGTTTGAGGTTTTCAAGCTCATAAGATGAAGCTATTACAACCGGATTGTCTAAATAATCAAAAATATCAACTGTTTCATTTTTAAGGTTGCCGTTATTGGAAATTAATGCGGCAGCTAATGTAGTACTTTCAATTGTTTCAATTGACCTTTGACTTTCAGGTTCGAAATACCGTATTGATTCCAAGAAATCACCGTCAAACTCTAAGCGTACCGGGTTCCTTTCACTATACGACCAAAAATCGATTATGGCTCCTCTTTGTGAAAAATATCCGGGAGCTTCCACAAAATTATCTTTCTGGTAATTAAGAAGATTTAGATATTCTATTAAATCGTTATAAGTAAGTTCCCCCCCTACTTGAATTTTTGTAGTTCTCCGTTCTACTAGTTCTTTTGAAGGAAGCTCACAATTTAAGAGATCATAACCTGCAACTAAAATGAATTTATCTCGCGTTGCCAATTCATTTAATTTTTCCTGAATCGTCTCCGTGTTTAATTCGATTAATGAAATAACAAATTTTGTAACCCCTAAAACATCAAGCTCAACAATAAACTCATTTATACTTTGAACATTATTTAATAATACAATAATTTGCTTTTCTTTTTTAAGCAGATCAGCAGCAAATAAGCTTTTTAATGAACCAAATAAAGGAGAGATAAAAACTAAATTTTTTTCATACAAACGATTTTGAATGCCGGATAATTCTTTATTTGTGTTGACAAAATTATCAATTTGAACATCTTTGGAATTGACTGTCATCTTTTAAAATTACTCTATTCTATTTACCTGTCTAATATTTTCCAAAATTACTTACTCTTAAATACAGTAATAATTTTTTATCCATTAAGCCATTTTAAGAGTATTATTTTTAATTAAGAACAAGTAATTTAAAAATAAATAAAAAGTTTTGAAAATTATCCGTTAAAAAGCAGTCATTATAATTTAATGTGATGAGTTAATTTTCTATCTCATCAAATTTAATTACTAATAAAATTTTTGTTTAAATTTATTTCAAAAAGAATATGAAAGGTCTATAGAATTAAAAGAAAAGCCGATTGAAAGCCCCGTAATTCCCCTTTTTTTGCCATTGTTTTGTGAACTAACAAAATCACCAACAAAATGCCCTATCAAACCTCCCGTAATAACATCAGACAACCAATGAGCGTTGTGATAAATACGTGCACCAATTACCAATGTTGACGCAGAATAGCATAGTATTTTCAAAAATAAACTATTTGTATTATTTGCTAAAACAGTAGAGACAGCAAACGATACAGTTGCATGCTCGGATGGAAAAGAAGTATATGCAGCGTGAACATTAAAAGGTCTGAATCTTGCCTTACCTTCATTTGCATATGGCCTGCTGCGTCCTACCACAGCTTTTAATATTAAAGTAATTAAACCAGCATAACCCACAGCTTCAATTGTCTGAAGTCCAAGCTTTCTGACATTATCGTTGTCAAAAAGGATCCCGTATCCATATAAACCGCCTATTCCAAGTAATGTATAACCGCTTCCGTAAACTTTGTCGATCGAAAAAAGTGAGTTGTTAAAATTTGAATGATTTAGAGAAGCAAATTTTTTAGCATTATAATCTATTGAATAGCCTGCAGCAATAAATAATAATGAACCTGCCGTTTTTATTTGTGTTGATTTATCAAATTGAGTAAAGCTTGTATAAAGGTTTCCACCGGTATGAAGAAAACTTAAAAAATCATCTTCAACCTTAGATACTATCTGTGCATGATTTAATGGAGAAAATAAGAGTGAAAGAAATAAAAGGGTACTAAATATTTTTTTCAATTTACAAAGGGATAAATTTTTTCATTAAAATGTGAATTAAAATTTCCCCTCTATAGCCTTGCGAACAAAACCATCGGCTTTTGATAATCTTTCTTTTGCTTCCTCAGCTTCAATACCTGCTTTAATCATTACTAGCGCAGTCTTTACATGTCCATCCGCTTTCTTCAAATATTCGGAAGCTTTATCATAGTCGATACCAGTTATTGTCATTACTATTTTTTTTGATCGCTCAACCAATTTTTTATTTGTCATCTGAAGGTCAATCATCATATTCTCATAAATTTTGCCCATTCGAATCATTGCGGTAGTTGTTAACATATTTAACACCAGCTTCTGAGCCGTGCCGCTTTTCATACGAGTTGAACCCATGATGACTTCGGGTCCTACATAGGGACAAACAGCAACATCAACTTCTCTAATATTAAAATTTTCTCTCGGATTGCAAGTAACAAACAATGTTTTAGCGCCAAGTTCCTTGGCTTTTTTTATTGCACCAACAACATACGGAGTTCTTCTACTTGCAGCTATTCCGCAAACAACATCTTTAGGACTAACCTTAGCTGAAAGAATATCTTTTGCTCCGTTTTCTTCGTAATCTTCTGCACCTTCTTGAGCACGGAACATAGCATTTTTACCGCCTGCAATATAACCGTCTATTTGTCCATATGGTGTGCCGAAAGTCGGCGGGCACTCGGAAGCATCGATAATGCCTAATCGGCCGCTTGTTCCCGCACCAAAATATAAAAGTCTACCTCCGTTTTTTAACGCATCAACAATAATCTCAACTGCTTGTTCAATGTAAGGAAGTTCTTTTTCTACAGCATATGGCACCGTTTTATCTTCATCATTTATTATCTTTAAGATTTCCAAGGTGGATTTTGCATCTATTTCCGAAGACTTTGGGTTTCTTTGTTCAGTAGAGAGATTACTGATCTCGGAAAAAAGTGCTTTAGAGTCAGTATCACTGCTCATTTTTGAAGTTCCAATAATATTAACTTTTTACCCTTTTTATTTCTAAGGTTGGAAGGCTTATAAGCAAGCTCAAAAATGGTTGATTTCTTTATATATGCTTTATATTTCAGTTCTGCTTTTTTATATTCTTCATCCAGATTACCCCCTTTTAACGTAGCTAAATATGCTTTTTCTTTTATCAAAGGCAAAGCATATCTTAATAAAATAATTAAAGGAACGGTCGCTCTGCTTACGACTAAATCAAAGCTATCAGTATATTGAGTAATAAATTCAGGACCTTCAACCCTATCATTTACAACGGTTACATTACTTAATTTCAGCTTGTCAACAAACTCTTTTACAGCATCGGTTTTCTTTTGTGTAGAATCAACAAGAACACATTTCATCTCAGGCCGTATTATGGCTAACGGTATTCCCGGCAGACCGCCGCCTGTTCCGATATCTAAAAAATTTGTGCATTTATCCGGAAGGTATTTACTTATATATGATGATATAAAAATATGGTTCTCAATAATGGAATTTACATCTTTACGTGAAATGAGATTTACTTTCTCATTTTTTTCTGCGATAAGTTCGGCAAAAAATGCAAGTCTTTCTACTTTCATTATATCCGGATTAAAATTGTTCTCCCAGTAAAATGACTGCAACTCTTTGAGATATAACTCCTGTACATCAACCATAGAAAATCCTCTCAAATTAGTTTTTCAAATATACCAATAAAATTGAAATATCTGAAGGTGTAACACCTGATATCCTTGATGCTTGGCCAATAGATCGAGGTTTGACTTTATGTAGTTTTTCCCGACCTTCAGTTGAAAGAGCCTTTAATGTTAAATAGTTTAATGTTGAAGGAATTTTCCGCGATTCATATTTTTCCAGTTTATTAATCATATCAAACTGTCTTTTAATATAACCTTCATACTTTAATTCGATTTCAACCTGCATAAGAGCTTTTTCATTTTTTAGCAACTCTTCCACAACTAAATTCTGCCCAGTTCCATTTAAATTAATTATTTCCTTTAGATTAAGTTCCGGACGTTTACATAATTTTGATACGGTTTCTGCTGAGTCAATTTCGGAAAGACCTTTGGATTTTAGAAAAGGATTAACAACCTTTGATGATAATTTAATTTCATTAAAAAGATTCAAACTTTCTAAAATAATTTTATCTTTCTTAACTACATCATTAAATATATCTTCTTTTATTAATCCCAGTTGATATCCATATTTCATCAATCTTCTATCTGCATTATCTTGTCTGAGTAACAAACGGTGCTCAGCTCTTGAAGTAAACATACGATAAGGTTCTTCGGTAGATTTTGTAACAAGATCATCGATTAAAACACCTATATAAGCCTCACTTCTTTTTAGAACAAACTCCGGTTTCTTTTGAATCTTTAATGCAGCATTAATACCGGCAACGATACCTTGAGCTGCAGCTTCTTCATAACCGGATGTTCCGTTTATTTGCCCGGCAAAATATAGTCCTTCAATAAGTTTAGTTTCCAAAGTGAGGTCCACTTGATGCGGGGGGAAAAAATCATACTCCACTGCATAGCCAGGTCTTACCATTTCAACTTCTTCCAGACCTTTTATCTTATGCATCGCTTCGAGCTGAATTTCTGCCGGCAGAGAAGATGAAAATCCGTTAAGATAAATTTGATTACTATCCAACCCTTCGGGCTCAAGAAACAATTGGTGCTGCTTTTTATCCGCAAAGCGAACAATCTTATCTTCTATTGACGGACAATACCTCGGACCGACACCCTTGATTCTCCCGGTAAACATTGGAGATTCATTAAATCCTTTTTCAAGTATTTTATGCACCGTTTCATCTGTATGAGTAATATAACAGCTTAGCTGCGGAAGAAAAGGAAATACGGCTTTATCTGTTAGATGTGAAAAAGGTTCGGGATTTTCATCCCCGGGCTGTTCCTCTAAAATATCCCAATTAATTGAATCCTTAACCAAACGTGGAGGAGTACCAGTTTTTAACCTGCCATATTCAAAACCAAGGTTAACAAGTGACTGCGTGATTCCAAGGCCAGGCTGTTCTCCGAACCTACCACCTATTGTAGTTTTAAGCCCAGTATGCATTAAACCATTCAGAAAAGTTCCAGACGAAAGAATAACGGCAGAACATCCGACAATATTTCCTTCTGAAGTCTTAACTCCAGTAATTTTTTTATTCTCAGTAATTACTTCAATTACCGAAGCCTCTACTATTTCCAAGTTGGGAACTGAGGAAGCAATATTATAAGCCTCTTCGGAATAGAGTTTTCTATCTGATTGGCATCTAGGCGACCAAACTGCCGGACCTTTGGATCTGTTTAACATTCTAAACTGAATCCCGGTTCTATCAGCAATAATACCCATCATACCGCCAAGTGCATCAATTTCTCTTACAAGATGTCCTTTTGCAGTTCCACCAACAGCAGGATTACATGACATACGACCAATCGCATATTTATCCATTGTAATTAAAGCAACCGAACAGCCCATTTTTGCTCCTGAGGAAGCTGCCTCTATTCCTGCATGCCCTCCTCCTATTACAATTATATCATAATATCTCATTACTTTTTATACTTCACATTCTATCTTTTTATTTTACAAACATTTACCGGTTAGAAAAACCTTGAGTTCCACGTGAAACATTTTATTTTCAAATTTTAGGTTCTAACTTACAATTCTAAGTTCCACGTGAAACGATCTTATTTTCCTATACAAAACTTCATAAATATATTATTTAATATGTCTTCTGAAGTTACCTCGCCTATTATCTCACTTAAACTTATCTCTGCACTCCTTAAATCAACGGATATAAATTCACCGCTTAATTTGTTAAAAATAGAATTTTTTGCATTTCCCAAATGTCCTTCTGCTTTTTTAAGGCACTGGAAATGCCGTAAATTTGAAACAATTGCAGACTTTTCACTATAATTCGATTTATGAAATACTTTTTCTTTCAACTTAATAAAGAGATTTTCCATTCCTTCGCCGGTTTTTGCAGAAATATAAACATCGCCAGTTTTATCAGTATTTGGTTTTAAGTCAATCTTATTTAAAACATTTATCATTTTATTTTTATCTATTATTGAACCAACTTCTCTTTCAAGTTCAGTTGGAATATCTTGTTCTACATCAGAAACAAATAAAACTATATCTGCATTCTTTATCGCCTCCCTGCTTCTAAGTACTCCTTCTTTTTCAATAAGATCTTCCGAATCTCTTATACCTGCCGTATCATAAAGCTTGTAGAGTATTCCGTCAATCGACAACTCTTCTCTAATTATATCACGAGTTGTTCCGGGAATATGACTAACAATAGCCCTGGATTCCTTTAGAAGATAATTTAGAATAGATGATTTGCCGACATTCGGCATTCCAACCAGGGCAACATTCACGCCGTCTCTAATCACTCTGCCAAAAGAATAGCTGCTTAAGAGTATTTCTATTTCAGAACTTATTTTTTCAACTCTTTCCAGGAGTTCTTCATGCCCAATAAATTCCAAATCTTCTTCGGCAAAATCCAATTCCAATTCAATAAATGAGGATGCATTAATAAGTAATGATCTTAATTCATCAATTTTTTTAGAAAGAATACCATCCAACTGATTTCTGGCGCCTCTCAACGATGCTTCCGTACGCGAATTAATTACATCAACTACTGCTTCTGCCTGTGCAAGGTCTATTTTATTATTTAAATATGCTCTTCTAGTAAATTCTCCCGGTTCAGCAATTCTTAAATTTTGATCCAATAACAATTCAATTATTTTGTTTGCTATTAATGGACTTCCATGAGTACTGATTTCAATACTATCTTCACCCGTATATGAATTAGGTCTTCTAAATACAGATACCAGAACATCATCAATTAAACCACCGTTCACATCATAAATTTTTCCATAATGAATAGTATGTGAAGCAGATTCAGATATTTGAGTTTTTCCTTTAAAAATAGAATCAATTGAATCAAATGATTTTGAACCGCTCACTCTAATCACTGAAATTGCGCCTGTTCCGGAAGGAGTAGCTATAGCGACGATGGTATCTTCAGTTGCCTGATTTACCGCAATGGCTTTAGGTTCCATAAATTAAAAAATTTAAGTTTGCAAAAATAAATAATAAAATAGGCAATCACAATTCATTAAATCTTTCGAAATAATTCGAATGTTATTTATCCAATTAATCTTAATACAGTTTAAAAGACATCACAATATTCTATCCAAATCCAATAATTTAAGATATGGAACGAATGCTTTAAAAATTCTTCTTACTGACAATCTTACTTATAAAAAGACAAAATTTATCTCTCATTAGAAACTAAGGCAAAATACTTGCCATAATGGCAGATGCAATAAAAATCTAATAATCTGCCGTAACTTATTTAATTACAATAAATTAGGGGGATCTACAAGAATGGCATATTACTTGTTTTTAAAGATTTACAATTAGCAATTTATTCTTAAAACAATTTATAAATATTTTGTTTATGAAAGGAGAAAAAAGCTATGGCAATTGTAAGATGGAACCCGTCTAGGGAATTGTTAAATGTAGAACGCGAATTCAATAAATTATTCAATAACTTTAACAGCAGATTCGGTTTATTTGATAGAGAAGATGATAGTGAATATGATAATGCTGTTTGGATGCCTTTAACAGATATTTCCGAAGATAAAGACAACTTTGTATTGAAGCTTGATTTACCAGGCGTTAGCAAGAATGATTTGAAGATTTCGTATTCGGATGGGCAGTTGTCTATCAGCGGCGAGCGCAAACAAGAAAAAGAAACTAAAGACTCAAAGTATCATCGTGTTGAAAGAGCTTATGGAAAATACTATAGATCGTTCACTTTGCCTTCCAAAATACAGGAAGACAAAATTGATGCTGAATTTAAAGACGGACAATTGACAATTACTGTACCCAAAGCTGAAGAAGTTAAGCCTAAAGAAATATCTATTAAGGTTAACTAATTTTAACTAAAAATAAATTTACTAAAATGAAAAGGGTACCCCAGGGCTACCCTTTTCATTTAGTATAATAATTAAAAATAAATAAGGTTGGAATAATTGAATATTAAGATAACCTCTCTTAAATTTTAACGGGAGGTTTTAAAATGGAATATAAAGATTATTATAAAATACTCGGTGTTGAAAAGGATGCCTCTTCGGAAGAAATAAAAAAAGCTTACCGAAAGCTCGCAATGAAATATCATCCTGATAGAAATCCTGGAAATAAAACAGCTGAAGAAAAGTTTAAAGAAATTACTGAAGCCAACGAGGTTTTAAGCGATCCCGATAAAAGAAAGAAGTATGACCAATTAGGATCTAATTGGAATAAATATCAATATGCCGGCCCTAACGGAATGAACGATATTTTTTCTCAGTTTGGCCGGGGCGGTCAAGGTACGTCTTATAACTTTGAAGGAAATCTGGGAGACCTATTCGGAAATATAGGCGGATTCTCTGATTTCTTTGAAAGCTTTTTTGGAGGAAGGTCGCGACAGAGAACGGCCGGCAATCCATTTACCCAGACAAGTAAAGGAGCAGATTACGAAGCAAACCTTAACCTAACTCTTGAGGAAGCATACAACGGAGTTCAAAAACAATTTAGCATAAATGGAAAAACAATAAAAGTTAATATTGCTGCTGGTACTCAAGACGGTAAAAAACTCAGACTGCGAAATATGGGTGCACCGGGTAAACACGGCGGTACACAAGGAGATTTATATTTAATCATTCATATATTAAATCACCCGTTTTATGAAGTAAAAGGCGAGGATTTATTTTATAATCTTGATGTGGATTTATACACGGCAATATTAGGCGGCAATGTACAGATAATAACTCTTGATAATAAAAAAATTAATATAGTTATTCCCAAAGAAACCGATAACGGTAAATTATTAAAGTTGAAGAAAATGGGAATGCCGAGAAATAATAACTTAAATGACAAAGGCGATTTATATGTTAGAATTTTAGTGCAGCTTCCTAAAAAACTGACAAAAGAAGAAAAGAAATTATTTGAGAAATTGGCCGGATTAAAAAGTCATTAATAAATTTTAATTAAAATAATATAACACTTAAAAAGAAAACCGGAGATATATAATGAGTACCGAGACAACTGCAAAAAAATATGAATTTAAAGCTGAAGTTAAACAGTTATTGGACATTTTGGTTCATTCACTTTACACAAGCAGGGAAATTTTTCTTAGAGAATTAATTTCCAACTCATCGGATGCGCTGGATAAAATCAGATTTGAATCAAATAAAGGAACTGATATTATAGATAATGATCTGCCTCTGGAAATAAAAATAGATTTTGATGAAAAGAAAAAAACTATAAGTGTTACCGATACCGGAATCGGGATGACTAAAGATGAATTGATAAATAATATCGGGACTATTGCTAAATCAGGATCTGCCGAATTCTTAAAACAGCTAAAAGAAAATAAGGCCGATGCAAATAATATTATCGGAAAATTCGGGGTTGGGTTTTATTCGGTATTTATGGTAGCCGAAGAAGTTGTAATTAAAACAAAATCATTTAAAAAAGACGAACCGGCGGTCGAATGGAAATCGAACGGTTTGGGCGATTATGAAATTTCTCAATTAGATGAAAACATAAAACGCGGGACAATAATTGAAATACATCTAAAAGAAGATACCAAAGATTTTGCAGAAAAATACAGACTGGAAACTGTTATTAAAAAGCATTCAAACTTTATTTCGTTCCCAATCTATCTAAGCAACGAAAAGATAAATACAGTTGCGGCACTTTGGCGCGAGCCGAAATCAACCGTGAAAAAAGAGCAGTACAATGAATTTTATAAGTTCTTAACTTATGATTCGGATGAGCCGGCAGATGTTATTCATGTTTCTGTTGATGCACCGATTCAATTTAACGCTCTGCTTTTTATCCCTAAGAAAAGCTATGATTTCTTCGGATATAATCGAGATGATTATGGTTTGGATCTTTATGTAAGAAGAGTTTTAATCCAGCATAAAAATAAAGATTTACTTCCCGAATACTTAGGATTTGTAAAAGGTGTTGTTGATTCCGAAGATTTGCCTTTAAATATTTCCAGGGAAACATTACAAGAAAATATTATCTTTACCAAAATTGCCCAAAATATAACCGGGCAAATTTTGAATTACTTAAGCAAAAAAGCTAAAGATGAACCGGAGAAGTATGCCGAGTTTTGGAAAGAGCACGGAAGATATTTTAAACTTGGATATTCTGATTTTGCTAATGCCGATAAATACAATTTACTTTTAAGATTTAATTCTTCATTTAATAAGAATTCTGATGAATTGACATCATTTGAAGAATACGTTTCCAGATTTAAAAAAGATCAAAAAGAAATATACTATGCTTTCGGAAACAGCCGCGAAGCAATTGATCAGGATCCGCATCTTGAAATTTTCAAAGGCAAAGGACTGGAAGTATTTTATTTATATGATCCTCTGGATGAATTTGTTCTCAGTTCTATTAGAAAATTCAAGGATTTTGAGTTAAAATCAGTTGATACTGTGGACTTGAAAAATCTTGATAAGTTCAAAGAAGTCGATGAGAAAAAAGAAAATGTTCAGGAATTGAATAAAGATGATGAAAAGCATTTTGACAGCCTGTTATCGAAGATAAAAGATATACTAGGCGACAGTGTAGCTGAAGTAAAAGAGTCGAAACGTTTATCCGGTAGCCCGGCAGTATTGGTTAACCCCGATGATTCAATGTCGTCATCTATGCAAAAGATGTTAAGGATGACAAATAAAGATATGGGAATACAAAAGAAAATCTTTGAGGTAAATAAAGATCATAAATTAATTCGGAACCTCTTGAAGATTTTTAAAGTAAATTCAAATGATGAGTACATTAATAATGTTGTTGAAGAGTTATTTGAGTCTGCTCTTCTTTTGGATGGCAGTTTAACCGATCCGCATAAACTTGTTACAAGATTAAATAAAATGTTAGAACAATCAAGCGATTGGTACACGGAAATTAAAAAAATATAAATGAACGTTGATTATACTTTTACCACATGATGGTAAAAAATAGAAGCGACATGAAAGGATATGGTTTTAATGGCATTTAATTTTAGCAGGTTAACTGTTAAAGCTCAAGAGATAGTTCAAAATGCTCTTGAGATTACACAAAGTTATAACAATCAAATATTAGAGCCGGAACATATTTTAGCAGCTTTAATTCAGGAAAGCGGCAACATTGCCGATACAATTCTCCAAAAAACCGGCGGGAATGTAAACAGGCTTAAGCTCAAAACAAATGAACTGCTTGAACGCTTACCAAAAGTAAGCGGCGGAGGGATAAGCAATCAGCAGATGTCTAATTCTACAGCAAAATTATTAGATATTGCTGCCGAAGAAGCACGTAATTTAAAAGATGAATATGTCTCAACCGAACATCTTTTACTGGCATTAGCGTCACAAGAAGGGCAGGCGGGACAGTTATTAAGAGATAACGGAGCTTCTCACGATGCAATTCTTGCAGCTATAAAAGATGTTAGAGGCAACCAAAGAGTTACATCCCAAAACCCGGAGGATACATATCAGGCATTGAAGAAATATGGAAGGGATTTAAACGAGCTTGCCCAAACAGGTAAACTGGATCCGGTAATTGGAAGAGATGAAGAGATCAGAAGAGTATTACAAGTACTTTCCAGAAGGACAAAAAATAATCCTGTTTTAATCGGTGAACCGGGAGTTGGTAAAACCGCAATAGCGGAAGGAATTGCTCACCGTATAATTTCAGGCGACGTTCCGGAAAATTTAAAGACGAAAAAAATTGTAGCGCTGGATATGGGTGCATTAATTGCGGGCACTCAATTCAGAGGACAATTTGAGGAAAGAATGAAAGCTGTTCTAAAAGAGGTTCAGGATTCTAACGGAGAAATAATTCTCTTTATTGATGAGCTTCATACACTTGTGGGCGCCGGTTCTGTTCAGGGTTCTATGGATGCTGCGAATATTCTAAAGCCAGCACTTTCCCGCGGCGAACTTCACGCAATAGGAGCGACGACTTTAAATGAATATAAAAAATATATTGAAAAAGATGCTGCATTGGAAAGAAGGTTTCAGCCGGTTCTTGTTACCGAGCCATCCGAAGAAGATACAATATCAATTCTTAGAGGTTTAAAAGAACGCTATGAAGTTCATCACGGTGTAAGAATAACCGACGGCGCAATTATCGCAGCAGCACAACTATCAAAGAGATATATAGCCGATAGATTTTTGCCGGATAAAGCTATTGATTTGATAGATGAGGCAGCATCAAAAATAAGAATTGAGATTGATTCAATGCCGGAAGAACTTGATGTTGTTGAAAGAAAAATTAAACAGCTGGAAATCGAAAGAGAAGCCCTAAAACGGGAAAAAGACGAAACTTCAAAAAACAGACTCGTAGAATTAGAAAAAGAATTGAGCGGCCTGGAAGAGGAAAGGAATCAATTTAAAATGCACTGGAGCCTGGAAAAAGAAAAAATTCAAAAAATAAGAGAGATGAAAAGCGAAATAGAAAATGCAAAATCCCAGGCTGATAAATTTGAGCGGGAAGGTGACCTTGGAAAAGTAGCAGAATTGCGTTACGGTAAAATTGCAACTCTTGAAAAACAGCTAAAAGAAGAATCAAAAGGACTGTCTTCAATTCAAAAAGAAAAGAAAATGCTTAAAGAAGAGGTTCATGCAGAGGATATTGCAGAAGTGGTTGCCAAATGGACGGGCATCCCGGTTAGCAAGATGCTGGAAAGTGAAAGGACAAAATTACTAAAACTTGAAGAAGAATTGCATAAAAGAATTGTGGGACAGGATGAAGCCGTATATGCTGTTGCAAATGCTATTAGAAGATCGAGAACAGGACTACAGGATGTTAACCGCCCTCTCGGGTCATTCATTTTCCTGGGTACTACGGGTGTTGGTAAAACAGAATTAGCTCGCGCTCTTGCGGAATTTCTTTTTGATGATGAACATGCAATGGTCCGGATTGATATGTCGGAATACATGGAAAAATTTTCGGTATCAAGATTGATTGGCGCACCTCCCGGATATGTCGGTTATGAAGAAGGAGGCCAATTAACCGAAGCGATACGACGAAGGCCGTATTCCGTTGTTTTACTCGATGAAATTGAGAAAGCTCACCCGGATGTATTTAATATTTTACTGCAGGTTTTAGATGACGGCAGATTAACCGATAACCAGGGCAGAACTGTAAACTTTAAGAATACTATAATCATTATGACATCAAACCTTGGTTCTCAATTGATTCAGGAAAAACTTGAAAAAATCGATGACGATAATATTGAAAATGCACTTGGAGAACTCAGACATCAACTAACTGATCTTTTAAGAAAGACAATTCGTCCCGAATTCTTAAATAGAATTGATGAAGTTGTACTTTTTAAAACATTAACAAGAAAAGAATTGAGACAAATTGTTGAAATTCAAATCGGTAATGTTCAGAAAATGCTGAAGCAGAAAGATATTACACTTGAAGTTGATGATGAATCAAAAGACTGGCTAGCTAAACTAGGATACGATGTAACATACGGCGCAAGGCCTTTAAAGCGGACAATACAAAGACATCTTGTAAATCCTTTATCCCAGGAATTATTGGCAGGTAATTTCGTTGATGGAGATATAGTTTCTGTTACACTTGGGAATAAAGGAAGCCTTGAGTTCAAGAAAGCAGCAAATCTTAAAAAACAACCTGTGGATAATTAACTGTTTAAAAAGGCGAGTTTATGGCTCGCCTTTTTTTCATTAATAATATTTAAACAATTAAAATTAAATTTCGGAAGCCATTTCCTTTGCTTTCAATCTTATGAATGCCTGGTTAAGATTATTTAAAGCATTAAAATTCGCAGCTTTTTTGAAATGTTTTTGTGCTGCTTCTTTGTTTCCGTTTTTATTATACGCAGTTGCAATTCTATAAATAATGTAGGGATTTTGTAAATTAGCCCTTTCAAATTCACTTACCGCTTTTTTATAATTTTTTTCATTCATCGCAGCCAGTCCATTTATTTCATGACAGAGTTTAAGCTGAAAATTATTCTGTGTTTTATTTGCTTCCTCCCATAGTTCTTTCGATTTCTTTTTTGCAGTTTCAACATCATTTTTCATAACTGCTATCCTTGCATCATTATAAAGCGAAAATCTTTTAGCATTATCCTTCACGTTTTGTGATAAATTAGAATTCAATATCATATTTAAGGAAGCTTCGTATTTTTCTTTAGCTTTATCATAATTACCCATTTCAAAATAAATATTCCCGATAATATTCAGATCGGCAGACATAGCGGAAGGATCGTTTATTTTCCCCGCTATCTCATATTGTTTTTGCATTTCTTTTAGAGCGTTTTCCATATCACCTTCATCAGCGTAAGAAACAGTAATTGCAAAAGCTGCCCCTCTTCTTTCACCGTCGTTTCTTGCAACATCATTAAATAGTTTATTCAGTTTTTCTCGAGCAATTTTATTTTTGCCGAGATAATTATAATCGCTCGCCATTCCCAAATACGATGCGACAAAATGAGGATCGATGCTTAATGCTTTTTCATACTGTTTAATCGATTCATTATACTTGCCTTCTTTAAGCAGCAGTTCGGCATATGAATCATATGGATTCGGATCATCCGGGATTAATTTTATGTACGTCTTAAAAGTTTTTTCAGCATTAGCAAAATCCCCAAGATTTCTATAAGAATATCCGAGCATATTATACGGAGAAGAAAAATCTGGAGATATCACTGTAGCTTTTTTCAAATAATCAATACAAGTTTGAAAATTCTGCTGCCCGAAATAAAACTGCCCAAGCAGATTTAAAGCTCGCTCATCTTTAGGATAAAGATCGACCAGCCTTTTAAGGTCTTCTTCCTGCAATTTAGTTTCACCGCTGGCGCCGGCTTTTGCTGCCATAATCATTAATTTTTCACCCTGACTTACATCATTTTCTAAGGCAGCGGCTTTATCAAGCTGCTCGAAAAAGTTCTTAGCGGTTGCGCCTGAAAGTGCATCATAATAATAAGCAAGTACAAATTTTTCATCAAGCTGATGCGCTTTTTTAAAATATTGATTTGCGTCTGTAGCCCTCAGCCTTTCAAATAAATCGCGGCCTTTTAAAAACTCTGCTTTGGCTTCTTTTGATGCTGTGGTAATTGAAATTTTTTCCCCGATTTTCCCCATGGAATAACTCATACTAACTAGAACCAGTAAAAACAGCGAGTAAAAGGAAAGAGATCTGAAAGAAAATAAATTCTTCATAATATCCTCCATTAAACTTTGTTTTTTGATGTGGGATTCAACATACGAAATAATAATTCATGGTAATTTAAAATAGGACAATCGGTATAAAAGCATATATGAATGGAGGATGAAATTTAAGGAAAAAACTCTTGTTGAGGTTAGAATATTTAGTATAGGTCGAATTAATAAAATTATTGAGATTTGGAGAGGATAGTTATAATTTTAATTATAATGTTTTAATTTTGCATTTAATAAAAAATATTCTTAATTGGTTACATTAAAAAAACAACATATATAGAAATATGGTTATACCAGAAATAACTAAAGTGCAAGAAACTTTTAAGGATTATAATAATTTAACATTTGTTGATAAAGGGGGATTTAAAATAGTATATAGTGGAATGTTAGCAGAGAAGAAAGAAGCAATTAAATTAGTTTTTATGCCTTCCGTTAACGATGTAAATGGTCCTGACGAGATAAAATCAGATATTATTGAAGAAGCTCAAAAAAGAATCATTCGAGAAATCAAACTATTAGAAAACGCTAATTCTCCATTCATTGTAAAACTAGGAGAACTTAAACCACGCGACATTTATATTGATAATAATCTTTTTGTATCTTATTCAGAAGAATTTATTGACGGAAAAAACCTACACAAATTAATTAGAGAAGCCTATTTACCAGATGAAGCTGAACTAAAAAATTTATTAATTTGTTTATTAGAAGCTGTTAAGTGTCTTTGGGAGAATTCAAAAGCTATACATAGAGATATTAAACCTTTAAATGTAATTAAAACAAATTTATTAGATAGACCTTTCATTCTTTTAGATTTAGGTATAGCATATATTATTAATGAAACCCCCTTGACAGTATCTCCTGATAAAAGACTTCCTCCAGGAACAACTAAATATTTAGCGCCTGAAATGTTAAATCCAAACTTCAGAGGAAATATAGATTTTAGAAGCGATCTATATACAATTGGAATCACTATTTATGAATTTGCTACAGGTAGACATCCATTAGCCAAAGATAGCGATGATCTTTTGTTAACACTTTCCAGAATTATTAGGGGAAAGCCTGAACCTTTAAAGAAATTTAGAACAGACTTAACGGAGGATTTTTGTATGATTGTAGATCAACTAATGAAAAAAATTGTAGCTATTCGACCATCTAATATTTCAAAATTAATAGATAAGATCAAAGGTCTAAAATGAAAATATTTGCCCAACATGGCTATGGAGATGGTGAAAAAATAATAAAAGGATTAAGCAATAATTACATACAAGGAGCGATATTTAGTCCTAGAGACATTTTGCCTGATAAACTAGAACAAAAATTAAATGAATTATCAACTCAATTTCACGATGCTGAATTCCTAATCGATCCTCAATATTATACATGTCTTATAGGCAACCATCCCAATTTAAATATTGGTAAACTTTCTGATTATCAGTCACTGTATTTTAATTTTGAGAATAGAAGTAAATTAGAAATTGAAAAAAATATTTCAGAAATTATACGAAGATCCCTCTTATACCAAAATAATTTGCCTGTCAACGAGATAATTTCACCAAATATACTTATTTCTAATTCTTTTGACTCCAGAGAAGCTGTCATATCAAAAAACTTTATCAGACTTTCAAAATCAATTTCAAATGAATTAAAGATAGAAAAGCCTATTATTTCTTCATTGGTTGTATCTTCAGATTGTATTAGAAATCATCAAGAATTAATAGAATTTCTAAATGATATTACAGTATTTGAGAACCCGCCAGATGGATTTTATGTACTTGTAAGCACTCGCAACAGTGAATCACGATCGGAATTGTATAACTCAGAAACTCTTTCTGCTTGGATGCTAATTAATTATGGCTTAAAAATTAATGGATTTAAAGTAATAAACGGATATTCAGATATATTTTCGCCACTAATTAGTACTGTTGGTTCGGATGTTTGTTCTACAGGTTGGTGGTCAAATCTTCATAATTTTTCTTTGGAAAGATTTACTCCAAGTAATACAGGGGGAAGACTGCCTATACAAAGATACTTTAGCAATGGATTGCTTAATCGAATCACTTTTTATGAATTGGAAGCATTAAAAGAACAAGTTCCGGAAATATTAAATAACTTTGAAACTGATGACATATATTCTAATGGGGAACCAGATAGAGCAAACGAAGTTTTGCAAAGCTGGGAGGCTTTAAGTAAGCTTTGTAATTCTATTTCATCTCCTAACATTTCATTGAATCTTGAAGAATTAAATAACAAAATCAATAATGCTCTAAATCTTTATTCTAGGATATCACAGATATTGCTCTTGCATCCTAAATCAAACTCTGATCACCTAGAACCATTCAGCTTAGCAATTTCAAGGTTTAAACAGCTATCGGAAGTTTAAATTTATTTCTTATAATACTAATAGCTTTTTGTTTTGCTTTTTGATTTAAGGGCTTTCTATTTCGTGGTGTAAAAAATTTATAAATTTTTTTATATTTTTGATCATAAGCCCATAAACCAATACCTAAACTTTTAAAAACCTCTAACGATTTTAATGCATTATTTATGTTCTCATTAGGTAATACAACAATTGAGCGGTTAGAATAATATTTATACCGAAATGCTTGCTGTAAGGCTTTTCTCCAATCTTTCATTTTAATTTCAAAAGAAGTAATCCTCAAAGAATTAATATTTCCCCTATTTAAATTTGGAGGGTATTTTAATTCTAAAATTATTAAATCTGCGATACCATATCCATTAAGATCTAGTTCTCTAGCAAATATATGTTTGCGACTTTTATCCAGGCTTAATATTTTTTTAAGAATCTGCGCAAAACCAATTAAGAAAAGACTTTCCCCTCTTTTATTAGAAGTATATGCGGGAAGATTTTTCCGAGGTTGGAAGTTGCTTAACTTTTTAATTGTTAATTGCATATCTCAAATTTAAAAATTTAAATACAACAAATCGAGTAATATAAAAATACAAAATTTGTATCATAAACGTTCTCTTATTTTATATATATATATATCCTACATCCCGTTGGAAATTTAATTTATACTTTTTTCGAAAGGCCAATCTTTTTTATAATAAGACCTAACAAAATAAACTGCCGCACCTATTGACATTACAACAACTCCTCCTAACGCAAAATACATGCCTGTTGAAAGAAATAAACCTATCCACATAAAAATAGCAATTAAAGCAGGCACTGGATATAACCACATCTTAAAAGGTAAAAATCCCGCAGGTTTATTTTTCCGCAAAAGCATAACTCCAACGGCCTGACCAATAAATTGAACTAAAATTCTCATGGCAAGTATTGCACTGATAACTTCCTTTAGTTTAAATAATAAACTGAATACAAAAGCTATTGCACCAATTACAAGAAGAGAAACATTGGGAAAATGTTTTTTCGGATGAACTTTTGCAAATACTTTAAAGAATGTTCCGTCTAAAGCTGCAGCATAAGGAATTCTTGAATAACCGAGTAGAGCAGAAAAGAGAGAGGAGAAAGCAATCCATAAAATTAAGATCGTTGCTATAATCGCTGCATTCGAGCCGTATATCTTTTTTACAAACGTACTAACAATAAATTCCGAGTGCATTGCCTCGCGCCAGGGAATTACTCCAAGCACGCTTAACTGCATGGCTAAATATAAAACAGCAATTCCTCCGATTGAAATGAAAATACTTTTAGGAATATTTTTTTCCGGGTTCTTTAATTCCGAACCCAGATTTGTAATATTATAGTAACCTAAATAAGTATATATTGTTTGAACCGATGCGCTGCCCAATCCCACAAAAAAGATAAATGAAAAATCAAATGCGCCTTTAGGAAAATCGAATGCAAGTTTAGGATTAAAGTGAGTTGCACCGCCAAAGATAAGCCAGAGTACCGTAGCAATAACTCCAATCCACAGTAGTACAGAAATCTTTCCTACAGTTGTTATCTTTCTATAAAGGAGAATAACCAAAATTATAACGAGTAATCCTGAAACTATTTTCTGTCCAACCGGTCCAAGCGGCATTAGGAAGGTAAAATATTGAGAAAAACCAATCGATCCTGAAGCAATTACAAGCGGAGCTTGAAAGATCGTCTGCCATATTAAAAGGAATGAAAATAATTTTCCCCAGCTTTTAGGTCCGTATATTTCCTTAAGAAAAACATAACTGCCGCCGGCTTCCGGCATAGCAGCTCCAAGTTCGGACCAAACAAAACCGTCCATAAAAGCAAGTAAAGCTCCGAGCACCCAGGCAATCATGCATTGCGGGCCGTTCATTTCCTGAATAACTATAGGAAGAACTATGAACGGACCAATGCCGATCATGTCAATCATATTCAGAGCAGTAGCTTCTCTAAGCCCAAGCCCGCGCTCTAGTTTATCGCCGGAATTTTCTTTTAGCATAAAATAAAATTAAGTAGTAAGTATATTAACGATTTAATAGCATGGATGCCCGTCTTTAAGGAGGTGACAACTAAAGTCGGACATGTCTGCATGACTGCATGTCTTTTAAATATTTTCGTTAAAACTCCTTTTAATTGAATCCCATGCATACGTGCAGTTATGACCTGCATGATTTATATATTTAATTCGCTTCCAACTCTTTTCTCACTCTGCTATGCTTATAACCGTACGCAAAGTACACTACCAAACCGATAACAAGCCAGCCGGCAAACCGGATATATGTAATCCATGGCAGTCCAAGTATAAGATATAAACATGCAACAATACCAAGTGCGGGTACAAGAGGTACAAAAGGAGTTTTAAATGGCCTCGGTTTATCCGGCTCTTTTTTTCTCATTATAATAATTCCGGCACAAACCAGAATAAAAGCAAACAGAGTTCCGATATTTGTTAAGTCAACCATTTCATCTATTGTAGTAAACATTGCAGTAACACCCACAACTAAACCGGTAACAATTGTAGTAACAACCGGAGTTTTAAATCTGGGATGTACTTTTGCAAATTTTTGAGGCAGTAATCCATCTCTTGCCATAGAGAAAAATATTCTCGGCTGGCCAAGCTGAAATACCAGCAGTACTGCTGTGTGCGCTATTACCGAACCAAACGCGATTATCCCTATTATTAGGTCAGCATGTTTCCCCAAATTCGCATATTGCATAGCTAATGTAAGCGGTTCGGATTGGCTGGTGGCTAATTTAGTTATAAGAACCTTGTAGGGAATTATCCCGGTAAACGCGGCAGCAACAAGAATATAAATTATAGTACAAATAATTAATGAGCCTATAATTCCTATGGGCATATCCCGTTTTGGATTTCTGACTTCCTCCGCAACGGTTGAAACAGCATCGAATCCAATATATGCAAAAAATACAACCGCGGCACCCGCCTGAATTCCTTTCCAGCCGTTAGGTGCAAAAGGGACCCAATTCTTCGGATCTACATGGAAAAATCCAACCACAACAAATAAACCCAGAACAAGTAATTTAATAATAACCATAATTGTTGTTGTCCTTGAGCTTTCTTTTATACCGATAACCAATACAACCGTTATAAGAGCAACAATTGAAAACGCCGGTAAATTGAAAACTATAGGAACTCCAAATAAATGCGGTGCATGTTCAAGCAAGCCGGGAATTTTTGCTGCAGTTCTATAATCGATTGACATCCAATCAGGTATTATAATTCCGAATCCCGATACAAATGTTTTAAAATAATTTGACCAGCTAATTGCAACAGCCACATTACCAACGGCATATTCAATTATTAAATCCCACCCGATAATCCATGCGACAAGTTCACCTAAAGTTCCGTAAGAATATGTATAGGCGCTTCCGGAAATAGGAACCATGGATGCAAACTCAGCATAACATAAAGCTGCAAATCCGCAGGCAACACCAGTAAGGACAAATGACAGCATCAGTGCAGGCCCGGCTCCAGGTCTCAGGGCATCACCGGCGGCAGCCGTTCCAATTGTTGCGAAAATACCTGCTCCAATTATAGCTCCTATTCCCAGCATTACAACATCAAATGCACCAAGTGCACGTTTCAGCTGGTGCTCGGGTTCTTCGCCTTCGCTTACTAATGCTTCAAGACTTTTCGTTCTGAATAATTGTTTAAGCAATGATTTTTCCTCTACTAGGTTATTAAAATAGATTATTTGATATGTTCCGCTGACAAACTATAAAAGTTAAAGTGAGATTATCTTTCCGGCATGTTCTACCTTTCAAGATACTAATTAGCATAAAACTTTTTTATATGAAATGAATTAATTCAATATAAATATTTTATTACTGAAATAGAAGAAAATAAATTGAACGATGCTGTCTATTTATTAAGGAAATGATCTGTTTCACTAAAAAATTAATCACTAAATTTTTACTTTTACAACTACTTTTATTACTTCTTTAGATCCCTTGACTGAAATCCCCGGCATGTGCACGTCTGAAGGATACATAATAACAAAACTGTTTTTTTCAAGTGTAACAAACTTTCCATCACCATTTAAAAATTGAATATCTTTATTTTCATCATATGCTTTATTAACCTTCATATTTTCCATTATCGAATATCCAATTTTTTCAATTCCTTCCGCAACAAACTGAACATCTATATATCTTTGGTGAGATTCCCAAACAGCTTATTCAATCCGTTTAGTTTTATATCGATTTACCAGGGCAAATACATTGTCGCCATCAATATTATAACGGCCGTCAGGCATTTTACTGAAATCATTTTCATTTAAAAATATAAGAGCTTTGTTTATTCCTTCGCCAAGGTTTTTGTATAATGAATAATTTTTAATATTATCTGTTATCATAATTTATTTTGGAAAATTTTTACAAAAACATTTTTTATTAATAAATAAAATTATTGAAGGATTAAAATCTTCAACCCAGACGGATAGTCTTTGAAATGATAAACTCTCTGAGTAGCTTTTTGAAAATCCGAATCCTTCGCAAAGTAAATATTTTCAAACTTCTGCGGATTACGGTCCGCTAGCGGAAACCAGCTGCTTTGAATCTGCACCATAATTTTGTGCCCCTTTTTAAAAGTATGTAAAATATCCTGCAGCCGGAAATTTACTTTAGTAATTTTGTTTGGAATAAACGGCTCCGGCTTTGAATAGCTGTTACGATACTTACCACGCATTATATCTCCTCTTACCATCATTTGATATCCGCCCATCTTTACTCCGCAAGGATTTGGTGAATAATCTTTTGCTGTATCAGGGAAAACATCAATAAGCTTAACAATCCAATCCGCATCTGTTCCCGATGTTGAGACAAAGAGAGTTGCATCAATAGGACCGGCAATTGTAACATCTTTATCAAGCGGTTCGGTTTCATAAACAAGAACATCATTTCTTTTAGAAGCGAATCTTTGATCTTCATCCATATATCTTCTTATCATTCTTTCAGTAATATGATTTGTATATGGAACCGGATGCGCAGGATCGCTTATATATTGATCAAAGGATTTTTCCTTTGTTTTGGGTTTGTCAAATGAAAGTTCTTTGTTTCCATGAAAGAATAAATTTTCTTCCTTTATATTTTTCGGCGGCCATGAATTAAATTTTTTCCACTTATTTGATCCTGTTTCAAAAACGTATGCTTCAGGCAAATTTGGATTACTTTCTCCTTTCAAATAATAATTGAAATACGGCAGTTCAATGCTATCCTGGTAAAACTCGCTTGTGTTGCTTCCGAAATGAATATCACCTAACAAATTACCTTTCGATCTTTCCCAGCCTCCGTGAAACCATGGACCCATAACAATTGTGTTATGATTAATTTTGTTTTTACTCTCAATGGATTTATAAGTATTTAGCGCGCCATAAAGATCTTCAGCATCAAACCAGCCGCCGACAGTCATTACAGCCGGTTTTATATTTTTAAAATGGGGCAGAGTGTTTCTTGACTGCCAGAATTTATCATAATTAGGGTGAGCCATCATTGTATCCCAAAAGGGAATTTTATGTTTATAAAATTTATCGGTAGTATTTTTAAAAGATCCCATCTTCAAAAAGAAATCATAGCCGTCCGGATTTGTTGTTGTAAAAACCGCTTCCGGCCAATGATCGATTGGTTCAGGTCTTACCAATCCGAAAAAAGTGTAAAACCAGAAAGCGTGGGGCAGCCAGAAAGCTCCGTGTCGATGGAAATCATCATCAATAAACCAATCTGCAATAGGAGCCTGCGGAGAAGCAGCCACTAATGCTGGGTGCGCATCTATTGTTGCCATTGCTGCATAAAAACCCGGATATGAAATTCCGTAAATCCCAACCTTGCCGTTATTATTTGAAACATGTTTTATTAACCAATCGATTGTATCGTAAGTATCGCTGATTTCATCAATATCAGTTTTGCTTTTTTTATTTCCGATGTATGGACGCATTTCAACAAAAGTCCCTTCCGACATAAACTTTCCCCGAACATCTTGATAAGCAAAAATGTAACCCGCTTTTTCAAATTTTGGAGAAGGTCCTAAATCATTCTTATAATTATTTTCTCCGTACGGACCAACACTATACGGCGTTCTATTCAGAAGAATCGGATATTTTATTGAATTATCTTTAGGTGAATACACTACTGTAAAAAGTCTTACACCATCACGCATGGGAATCATGTATTCATGTTTGTTAAAATGCTGAGAAATGTAGAGTGAATCATTTTGTGAATAAACATTTACTGAAATAGTGAAAAGAAAAACGATTAGAATAGTTATACTTAAATTGCTAATTGAAAAATGCCGGGGTTTCATCTTTCATTCTCCACTTTAATAATGCAGATTTTATTTGAATGTAACTAGAAATGAAAAATATATTATTCACGCATCAATTCAAATAATTAAAAAAAAGTAAAAATGGAAATATCATATCTGTTTAAGATGAACAACAACAGGCTTATACAAATAAATATTAATAATATTTTAATTTCATCCCTACAGGATTTTTGATTTGTCTGTTTATTGTTTTTTTAGAATAATTTCACACCTCTGGCGTTTGATATTAAAACCCGAAGGGATGATTTTTATATTTGAATTCGACCAGGAATTGTTTTTAATAATTATCGCCTATATAATTATCCCATGGATTAATGGTTTTACAACTAAGGATTTTATTACATTTTTTGATAATCCCGCACCAATCAAGAATAATGTAATGGTTAATCCGGTTTCCGCAGCACAAACTATGTGTTCCGAAAAAAATGCAACCGGAGAAATATAAGTTCTCAAAATTGAAGCGGAGTTAAACAAAAAATTACAGCAAGTACAGATACTATTTTCTGTATCTTATTATTTCTACCGTCAAGTATTGGGGTTTTGTCTTTTTTATCAGTAATTATGCTGCTCATTTCGTTCCTAATATTTTGATTTTCTTTTTATGAAAAATAAAGCCCAAAAGTATCTTAGTCGGCGGGTCAATTCAAATTCAATTTAATTATCTCATATAACTTGAAGTTATAATTCTTAATGATTATTTGACATGTTATTCCAGAGGATTTAATTTTAAGGATAAATTAAAAACTTTTTCACTTCAGACTTTTTGAAATATGTCTATTAAAGATTCATATAACATTTGGGCGGAAAGTTATGATCGTATGGAAAACAAAACCCGGGACCTAGAAAAAACCGCGATTCGAAAAACATTAATGGGATATAAATTTAATGACGTTATTGAATTAGGGTGCGGAACAGGAAAAAATACTCAATGGCTTGTTAAAAGAGCAAAGCATTTAATTGCTGTTGATTTCTCCGAAGAAATGATTTCAAAAGCAAGGAATAAAATAAAATCAGATAAAGTAAATTTTTTAGAATTAGACATAACAAAATCCTGGAAACTAAAAAACAATTCGGCTGATCTGATTTCATGCAGTCTCGTACTTGAACATATCTCCGATTTGAGTTTCATTTTTAGTGAAGCTGGAAAAAAATTAAAATCCGGGGGAGCTTTTTATATTTGTGAACTGCATCCTTTTAAACAATATCTTGGAAGCAAAGCCAGGTATAAAACAGAAAGTGGAATAATTGAACTTGAAGTTTTTGTTCACAATGTTTCCGAATACATAAATTCAGCTTTGGATAACGGCTTTAAACTCGTAGAATTAAAAGAGTGGTTTGATGCTGATGAAAAGTCCGGGCCGCCTAGATTAATCTCTTTTGTCTTTGAGAAGGCTTAAAATATTGTTTCCCGCTTTGCCGGTTTAATCAAGTTGCGTGAATTATCCCGGGGTGAATTTCCCGAAAGAATAATATAATTAAATATATACGAAATTATAAAATTTTAATTCTTTATTGTGAAGAACAATTTGCATATGAGAAATCTTTTTATGAAATTATCATAGAATAAGCGGAACAACATACTACAAAACGGTTGTACAAGTATCTATTCTTAATGAACCTGATTGCGTTTCTTTATAATCGTTAAGATCATTTTCTAATTCTTTTTGAAGATTAAATAGTTTATTTGAATAATCATATAGCTTGTGATTAGATAAAATATTATTAACGAAGAATGAACATTGTTATTATCTTATTAAAAAAGCAAGAAGATTTATTTTTTAGAAAGCCCTAATTGTTAAGAAACACTTTTGTACTACGGTTATTCTTTCTGTTTGTAATTTCCACCGTAATTACATATTGCCAGATTTTGCCATTCCATAATTATACTATGGCCAATGGACTTGTTTCCGATAATATCCATTCCTTATGTCAGGATTCCCTCGGATATATTTGGATAGGTACGGGCGAAGGATTAAGCAGGTTTAATAGTAAAGAATTTCATAATTATTCAACAGCAGACGGATTAACATCGGAAAAAGGTTTTGAAGTTGTAGCAGACAGGAAAAATCCCGGGGTTGTTTGGATTGGAACCGAAGGCGGCGGTGTAGATAAGTATATTGATAATAAATTTGAAGCCTTCGGATCTGGTTTATCTCCATCGATGAAAGTTATTGACGCATTATATCTTAACAAAAACAACACCCTATGGTGCGGTACCGACAGCGGTCTTTTCAATATAGAAAAGGATTCCATTAATGTTTTTCCCAGTACATTTAAATTAGGTTATGTCTCTTCTATATCTTCTGATTTTGACGGCAACATATGGCTTGCCAGCGAAAGAGGTATATTTAAATTATTCGTCAAGAATAATTTACTTACCCCCGTTGTTTTACCAAAGCGTCTGACTCAGCAGGTTTCGCAATTATTTAGAAATAAAAAAGGGGAAATTTGGGCTGCGACATTAGACGGGTATCTTTATAAGATTTATCCTTATTCAAATTCGCCTGCTTATATAAATCTCCACACATCAATTCTCAAAATTATTGAAGATGAAAAGAGCAATTTATGGATAGGTACTTCAAGAGGCATATTTAAATTTAGAGAATCCGATTTTCTTCAAGATTTTAATGAACCACTAACAACCGAAAACGGACTATTGGAGAATAATATTTCTTCATTATTAATCGACAGGGAAAATATTCTTTGGGTAGGTACAAATGACGATGGATTACAGAAACTAGTTCATCAAAACCTGGTTAAATTTCTTATCCCTAAAAAATATATATCTGAAAATTATGCTTCGATCTCTGCAGACACAAACAATCATATCTGGATATCACTTGCAAAGGGCTTGATGGAGACATGGCAGGACAAATCGAAAAAATGGCATCTCTATTTTCATCTTCTCAAACGTAATATATCTAATGATTATTTACCAGCCATATACTGCAGCAATTCAAATTTAATTTACATGGCATACAGTAAAGGCAATATAAAAATTTACAAGATTGTTAACAAAGAACCCCTTTCCGCAAATCCATCTAATTTAAAATTAAATGAACACTTTAACTTAGCAGACAAATTAAAGTTCTATGGAATCTTTACGATTTACTGTGACAAAAGAAATTACATTTGGTGCAGCGCACTGGATCTTGGCGTTGTGGTAATCGGACCGACAAAGAAAAGGAAGATTGTCAAAATATATACTGAAGGTGACGGACTACCGGATAATTCGGTAAGAAAAATTTACGAAGACAGCAAAGGAAATTTTTGGTTCGGTGGATATGCTCATGGACTTTCGGAGTTTTCGCTCGGCAAAGTTTTATCCGATTTAAAATTGAAATTAAATCATAACACAATTTTCACTCGTGAATTTACCGTCATTAACGGTCTTCCAGACAACGGCATCCGCGCAATATCAGAAGATAAAAACGGAGATTTATTAATTGGAACCAGGTATGGCGGTTTGGCTATACTTTCAGGAAACAAATTTCGTATAATTTCAAGGAAACAAGGGCTTTTCAGTAATGCTATATGGAGCATTACAAAAACACCCGGAAAGGAATTCTGGTTAGGAACTCAGTCGGGCGTACAGGAAATTAGCGGGGATTTTAAGCCGAAATTTATTTTAAACAACGAAATTCCAAAAGAACCGTATTATTCCATTTCCTGTTCAAGCGATAATGTTCTTTGCTTTGTTAATAATACCGATATCTACATATTTGAACCATCACTAGAAACCGGAAAATTTTTACCTCCGCCGGTATATTTAAGTCACCTTCTTATTAACGGGCAGGAAGTGAAAATAAAGAATAACCTTTCATTTGCAAGTTTTCAGAATACAATTACATTCGATTTTATAGGAATAATAAACAGGAGTGAAAATCTTACAAGTTATTCTTATCGTTTGCTAAATGTCGATAAAAAATGGAATTTATTGAAAGATCGCAACTCTATTACATATGCTTCCCTTAGCCCAGGCAGTTATACTTTTCAAGTTATAGCTGAGGATAACAACAATATTAAAAGTACACATCCTGCAGAATTAACTTTTACAATTGCCGAACCTTTTTATGAACAATGGTGGTTCATCTTAATTATACTTTTTATGATCATTTTAAGCATAGTAACTATTACCAAGATCAGGGTAAATCGATTGCTGACAATTGAAAAGATAAGGACACGCATAGCTGCCGATCTTCATGATGAAATAGGTTCGGGTCTAACTAGAATTGCAATTTTGTCGGAAAATGCTCTAAGCGATGAAAAGTCAAATGCTAAATCTTATGATGATTCAGCTGAGAAATATTCCAAAATTAATTCTATAGAGAGAGTGGGAAAAATATCCAGAAACCTGGTAGATTCTATGATTGATGTTATTTGGTCTATTGATCCTAAATATGATTCTTTGAATGATTTTATTTTTAACTTCAGAACTTACGCTAATGAGGTTTGCGAGTCAAAGAACATAAAACTAATTATTGAAACAGAAAATATAGACAATGTAAAAGTAAATTCACAAATAAAACGAAGCCTTCAGCTTGTATCGAAAGAAGCGCTAAACAATGCCCTTAAATATTCAGGTTGTACAACGATAAAATATTCTGTCACTGTTATAAATAAAGAAATAAACCTTCTTATAGAAGATAACGGGTCAGGATTTGAACCAGGAAAAGTAAAACTCGGTCATGGACTTTATAATATGGAAAAGAATACAAAGGAGCTCTCCGGTGCCTTTATTTGTGAACCGATTCTCGGAAAAGGAACCAAAATTTCAATTAAGTTTCCTGTTCATAAATAAAACTGCTCAAATGATTAGTTGAAACTAAAAAATTTATAAATTAAGATGAAACAACTTACTTAAAAGATTTATAACTAAATGATAAATAAAAGTATTATAAGAGTATCCATACTTGACGATGATGAAGAGTTCCGGGAGGTTCTTTCAAAAGTACTTAATAAATCGGAGGGTTTTAAATGCGTTGGTGTCTATCAAAATTGTGAAGAAGTTTTAAATAAAATTGAACAAGATCTCCCTGATATATTATTATTAGACATTGAAATGCCCGATAAATCGGGAATTGAAAGCCTTGGGGAAATTAAAACAGTATACCCTACAGTTGAAGTAATGATGTTGACTGTATACAGCGATAGTGAAAAAATTTTTCAATCTTTACGAAATGGAGCCGTAGGTTATCTTTTAAAGAAAAGTCCGACGGAAAAGCTGCTTGAAGCTATTCGAGAAGCATATGACGGAGGGGCTCCGTTCTCAGGAGAAGTTGCAAGAAAAGTGCTGCAATATTTTCAAACTCCTCTAAACCATAATTATTCATCTTTACTATCCGATAGAGAAAAAGAAGTGCTGGATGCTTTAATTGAAGGTCACAGCACTAAAGCAATCGCAGAAAAGCTTTTCGTTTCGTTTCATACAATTCGTTTTCATCTTCATAATATCTATACAAAACTGCATGTTAACTCCCGCTCCGAAGCCGTAGCCAAAGCAATTAAAAATAAAATTATTTAGTCTCCTGCTTTTCAAAACTAATCAAATGATTAGTTGTTAATACAATCTTCACCGATTATTTTATTTACAGCGGACTAAAATCTTTTCCACAGCCTGTGAAGTCCAATATATTTATTCCGATATTCCATTTATGGCGCTTAAATTATTAATAAATATAAACGGAGAGGAATATGAAAAAAAATTTTTACTTTAATATAGTCACATGTGTTTTTTTATTATCATCAACTATATTCTGCCAAATTCCAAATGCAGGTTTTGAAAACTGGACAAGCGGCAATCCTGACAACTGGGAAGCAAGTAATAGCGGACAGTTTATAACTATTACACAATCTACGGATGCACATTCTGGTTCATACTCTGTAAAAGGCGACGTGCTTTCAATAAATGGTTTTTCAATTCCGCCTGCTTTAATCACTAAATTCGTATACACTGGAAGGCCATCGAGTTTATCAGGTTATTATAAACTAACTTCTGTTAGTTCAGATTCTCTTGTAATTACGGTAGCCTTATATAAAAATAACAACGGAATTGGCGCAGGGATATTTCATACACATGTAAATGCAGGTTCATTTCTTCAATTTACTGCCCCAATAGTTTATGATTTAAACGATACTCCCGACTCGGCAGCTATTAGTATTGCCTTAATGCCGGCATCGAATCCCCACAGCGGTTCGTCTTTTAATATTGATGATCTTTCATTCGGAAGTGCAACCGCTGTAAATGATAAAAACATTAATTCTCATTTATCATTTGAACTCAAACAGAATTATCCGAATCCATTCAACCCGAGCACAAATATTCAATACTCAATAGGCAGTAGCCAATTTGTCGTTTTAAAGGTTTATAATATTCTTGGAAAAGATGTCGCGACTTTAGTAAACGATAATCAACCGGCAGGCAAATATAGTATTAAATTTAATGCCGATAATCTTTCAAGCGGAATATACTTCTACGTAATGCAGGCTGGTAGCTTTCATCAAGTAAATAAAATGATTCTGCTTAAATAACTGTAAAAAATTTAATGAATTCAGACTGCAAATATTTTAATTATAATTAAATAAAAAGGGAAAAATGAAAATCACGATAAAAGTTTTTTTATTATTAATTTTCAATATCTGCATTACAAATAAAATTTACTCACAATCAACAGCATGCGACGACTGTCCTGCACCGATCGTTGACGTTTACGGTGTTAGGATGGATGTGAAAATGCCGACTGATTCATCAGGTAAGTCAATTGATATGTTGCAGCCGGCTTTTTTGAACTGGCTCGCTCTGGGTGATGCGGTGGTGCCTATAGCGCAGATAAAAGATAACGATCCGGAAAAGGATTGTATCGACTGGCTGGTAGGTACTATGGCACAAGAGTTTTTAGCCAATCCAGATACTGAATTAAAAGCACATCTGGAAAATTGGTCTACCGGTGATCTTCCACCCGACGGTCCGGTGCCCGGCATTGATTTTCTAATCTGGTCTTCTCTCGACAGCTCCGGCGGGCAATTTCACTTTCACGTTTACCTTGAAGATGCTCATACCAGAACAAGACTCGCCCAGGGCGAATCAGATTTTACCGATCCCAAAAAATCAATTGATGCTGCCAGCACCGCAATTTCTCAAATTGAACCTATATTTGATAAAGTTAGGGCTTATCAGAAAAATGTACGGAACCTGGGCGGAAACGAAATTGCAATTGACGCTAAAGTTAAAATAATTCCTTCAAAAGTAAATTTGAAGGGCGGCGAGACAATACCGGTTGTTTTTCAGGTAAATGACTGCGACGGTACTCCGCTTTCGAGACGCTGGGTAAAGATAAGCGCTACTTACGGACACTTTAATAAAGACAGCGTAGAAACCGACGGCAGCGGTAAATCCAATGCAAATTTCACAGCTGATAATGTAACGGAAGTCGGCAACATTCTCGGGATTTACTTCCCGTATTTTACCCCGACAAACAAAAGAAAAGGAGCCTGGGGCGATACCACGGTGAATATTAATTATGTCCCTACAAATAGTTGGGTACTTAACATTCAAGAGAATCATTTGAGCACCCGTGAAGCTACCAGCCAAGATAATGATACATACGGCTATGATGAATCTATCTCACAAACACATGCCCAGGTAACACAGTATGTCGTCGGAGAATTCAGCGACAGCAGTATCAATATCGATTATATTGCCGGGGCAAAGGGTTCTACCAACGGTTGGGGCAATGATAAAGGTTTTTCAGACTCCCCTACACTTTTTAGTGAGGCTTCTAGTGTCTTCAATTACGTAACCGATCCCTCTGAAGATTTTATGTACAGTATCGGTCTTGATGATTATCTGCAATACGGCGGAATAGGATTCACTTCAAGCTTGCTGCTAGATGAGACATGGAACGTGCATCAGTTTATGGCTGGCACGGCGGTATCTCCGAGCCCTTATGAACATGATACTACTTTTACGTCCAATGAAGATCCGGACGATTATTTAGTTTATACCGTCGGACCAAACGATCTTGGTTTTGGTACTACAGCTTCCTGGCATAAGACAGACAGCGGTTTTGTTTTTAAAGGTGATTTCTCTTTTGACACTACAATAACAGGTGCAAATTCAACGGAAAAAAAGCATTCGGAAGAGCATGTGGTCGTTAACGTAATACCTTACTCAAAACTAACTTCGGTAAATACACCTTTTGAAAGCTCAATCCCCCGTGATTATAAATTATTCCAAAATTATCCGAATCCATTTAACCCCACAACAACTATTGAATATCAGATTCCTAATCAATCTCATGTAGTTTTAAAAGTTTATGATATACTTGGAAATCAGGTAGCTGTTTTGGTTAATAAGGATGAATCTGCCGGAAGATATACGGTAAATTTCAATGCGTCCAAATTGTCCAGCGGTGTTTACTTTTACAGAATTGAAGCTGGAAAATTTGTTCAGTCTAAAAAATTGATTTTGTTAAAATAGTCTTTATATAAGCGGATAGAAACAGTCAAAAATATCTTTGAGCGCAATATAATTACATGTAAAACTAATCAAATGATTAGTTGTTTCACCTAATCTTATATTTTATTTTGGATTTGTTTCGAAACATCGTCAAAGGAAAAGCCTTAAGAAACTATACTCCAGGAAAACAAAGTCATTCTATTTTATAAATACTTTAATTCTGATCATAAATTACATTTTTGCTTTATAAAAGTATGGAGGCACAAATGAAAAAGATATTATTATTTACATCAGTTTTCTTTTTCCTTTTAGCATTCACGGCAAAGGCTCAATTCGACAACCTTTTAAATCATGTAAAAGATAAAGCACAAGAAAAAGTCGAAAAGAAAATTGACAAAGCCATGGAAGGGAAAAAGGATAATTCGAAAAACAACAATAACTCAACTAACAATTCAAACAGCAACACGGCTGTAAATTCCAACCAGCCGCCTAGTATTAGCGCCTACCAAAATTACGATTTTGTACCCGGAGATAAGATCATTTTTGAAGATGATTTTACCGAGGACCAGAATGGAGAATTTCCTTCTCACTGGAATCTGGATGCCGGACAAGCTGTCGTAAATGAAGTGGCAGGCAAAGCTGCTTTCAGCCTTACAGAGGGAAACTATTGCAGGGTTTACCCGCTAATGAAAACTAAGTCTTATTTAACGGATCCTTTTACAATTGAATTTGATTTTTATCCAAACGGCAGCGCTTATGGCCCCGTTCTCTTTTTAGCATATAAAGATAAAGATGGAAATGATCAAGAGGCAAATATTCAATTTAATGAACGCGGAGGAGTAGAAACCGGCTATCTGCCAAAAGATTTTAGTGCCGATTATCCAAACGAAGATGATAACACCTTTTTTAATAAATGGCATCATTGTGCGCTTATTTATAAAAACAATCAGTTGAAATGTTACGTAGACCAGTACCGCATTTTGGTTATTCCTAATGTTGGTATTTCACCTAATTCATTCGGATTCGGGGGAATAGGTGATATGAATAATCCCATTGTATTCACAAATGTTCGTGCAGCAGCAGGCGGCAGCATGAATATAATCGGCAAAAAATTCACCGCTTCCAAAATAGTTACACACGGCATTACTTTCGATGTTGACAAATCCGATATAAAGCCTCAAAGCATGGGCACATTGAATATGATTGTTAGAGTTATGAAAAATAATCCGGGACTTAAATTTGAAATTGACGGACACACAGACAATACCGGTGATGCTGCACATAACATGACCCTTTCTCAACAAAGGGCAGATGCGGTTAAGTCTCAGCTAGTAAGCATGGGAATAGATGCATCACGTCTTACTACAAAAGGATTCGGCGATACCAAACCGATTGATACCAACGATACAGCAGAAGGACGAGCCAATAACAGAAGAGTTGAGTTTGTAAAAATATAATTATTAACCATCGGAGCTGCCTGTTTATTTAATGGATTAACTTCGAAGGCTTCAATTATTCCTTTTTGAATACATAAAGAGGCGTGGAAATGTATAGGATGATTTTATTATTTACATTTATTTTAACCGTATTATCCAATATATCGATTTCCATTTTTGCACAAGGGCGACCGGTTAAAGAGGATTTTATACCGCAATATGAAAAAGTTACACCCCCGCCTAAATCATGTAAAGAAGCATACGGCAAGATTGACTGTAATAATCCTGAAAGTTCCGGCTGTAACGCAGGTAATATCGATAAAGATTTATCAAATCGACTTGAAGGAATAATCGTGACCTTGTCGGGTGTTCCAATGCAGGCAGGAAATTACTCGGATTTTAAAAAGAAAATGGAAGGCTTAAGCGATCAGCAAAAAAAAGCAATGGCAATGCAGATGGCTAAACAGTATATGCAGAACAATAGTATGAGTTCTTATCAGCCGGAATCACAAAGGGTAATAAGGGCTGAGGAAGTATTAGGCAAAATGAACCAGACGGAAGCCGAGAGGATGTCGAAAAGCCCTTTCGATGCAAATACAATACTCAATCTAAAACAAAAATATCAAAAAAAGCGCGATGCAGTTGATATTTGGTATAAAGAGGAGTACAAAAAGCTGCCTCCAGATAGGGAACCAAAGGCTGTATTTGAAAAAGATCCGAATGCCAAACATGAACTGTATATTAAAGAAGCTCAAAAATATGTTGAAATTGAAAACTCATATTTAAATGATTTTAGAAAACTATGGAATAAACAAAAAGAAGTATATAAAACAGACTACTCAGAATTTGAAGACGCACTGGCAAAAGTGCATTACGGCGATGATGTACACAATAATTCACTTAGAGGACTTTTGGCAGCAGGACAGAAGAGGTTGGTTGCAGGCATTTTATATCTTATAGGTGAAACGCAGGATGCTTATAAAGAAGCGGGACAATATTATAAAGAATTTTTGGATGTTGAAAAAAGGTAAATAAATCCTAATGAAAAAACTGCAGACAAAAATATTTTTATTTCTGGTTTTGGAAACCGGTTGGGTACTGCCCGCATTTTCACAATCACTTAAAGAACCGAGTCCTGCAGAAAAGAAATTTTTAGCCAAACCCATACATATAATTCAGAGCGTGCTGGATCAATTCGGTGATAATGATTGGAGTTTGGATTCCGACGACTTTAATAACAATCCTGTAGTTCCAATTAATGATGATGGGACAGGTCCGATTAACATTGATTCTGACTTTGAAAGAATTTACAAGGTTAAGGAAAATTCAAAGAGATATAATACGCTGATTAAACCCCTGGCAGAAAAGGAGAAAATATTATCCGATAAATTTTCTCAAATGCCGCAAGAAGATGCGGGCAAAGATAATTCTACTTATGACAGCTTAATTGCAAAAGGTAAACAACTTTCAGAGTTATATGAGATTGATGTATATGCATATATCAACGACGATTTTATTAAGGGCAGACCAATTAACGAACCGGATATTAATGTAAAGGGAGCTTCCATAGTAACTAAACTTAATAAAGGTTATTATGCAGACGAAAATTGGACAAGTTACTTCCTGGCCTTCGGCAATTGGAAAAATATTAAGCTGAACAAGGAATTCAATTGTTATTATTACAAATTTAAAAATACTAAAACTTCCAGCATACAAAATATTGTTATTGTAATGACCGGTGCCCAGGATAGAATGAAAGAACTTATGCACAAAATAGATTGGAGTATACTGAACGAAGCTTTAACAGATTAGAATATTTCTACTTTGAAATATAATATCTCATAATCGGTCTGGTTTCCGATCTTCTTAAAACCTCTTTAAATCCCGCAGCTTTAAATGATGACACGGTTCCGTGATATGCGAAGGCATCGGGATAATTTTCTTTCTTACTTAAGTCCAACGGGTAACCTTCAATAACTTTTGCTTTTTCTTTTTTGGCATAATCCACAGCTTTCTTAATTAATGCTTTTGAAACACCCTTTCTTCTATATTCCTTCTTAATATAAAAGCAAACTATCGACCAGACATTTTTATCATCAACAGGTTTTAATATTCTGGAAGTTTCGAGTCTTTTAAATGATTCTCTTGGTTCAATTGCACACCAGCCAACAGGCTCGTCTTTATAAAACGCAATTATTCCTGGCACTTGATCAGATTGAACTATTTTTTTGAAAGCTCTTTTATTTTTTTCTCCCTTTTGATCTTCAAACTGCGATTTGGAAAGTTTCCACCACATGCACCAGCACCCTGTACAGGCGCCTTTCGGACCGAATAATTTTTCAATGTCTTTCCAATTTTTTGAAGTCAGCGGAGTAAATTTATATTCTGTTTGGGTTTTGTTCATTTTTAAAGACTGGCTGGATAATTTATACATAATAAAATAAATTATTTAAATTCTACTTACAATTGAAATATGAAGTAATCCTTTATAGATGTATCCGATTACGCTAAGAGTAAAAAGTGTAAATGCCTTTGCGGTGTTTATATTCTTGCTGTCTAATTTTCCTATACCAAAATCTCTTTTATTTTTTGCTCAATATTTATATCTAAAAATAAAGCATCCGATATTGATTCGCCATTCTGACTAAAATCGATAAACATTTTTCTCAGTATTTAAACCGGCAAATTAATATTCGAATAGGATTACCCGAAGATTTTAAGGAAGAAAAAATCTTAATTGTTACCGTTTTGTAACTTTACTTTAATTAGAACAAATCAAATTTAATTCGGAAAATTCCGGCTCTTTTTCACATATCGGGTGCAATCTATTAATAAAATTCTTTACGTATTTTGAATGCCTGTGAATTTCTTCATCCTCTTCATTCCGGAAAGTCATTACATGCACAAATGATGTGTCGTCCGATTTTTCCTGGAAACAGCGGTAGAATAATGTACCGGGTTCTTTCTCTTTGATTTGCTTAATAAATTCGATAATAATCTTTTTTGCATCATCAATGTGTTCCCTTTTAACCTTAAATGAAACAAATAAATGTTCCATAACTTCCTCAAATATTTAGTTTTATATTTTAATTGATTATTGAAAAAGATTATGATTACACCCTATAATCTCATAAAAATTATTAAAAAAATAAATACCATAAAATTCAAAAAAAACAAACAATCACGTATGTTTTTTTACTAAAATTACTGCTGTTAACAATAATTAGCAGAAACTGAATAATTGTTCCTATAAAGATTTAACCCTGTATATTTTACTTGACATATTTTGTATCTATCTCTTCTTTCTTTCTTAATATATGAGGTGTTTTTAAACATGAATATAAACGATAAAAAATGAATCCTTTAGTGTTATTTTGTATCGAATACGATAACAAAAGAAATAAATAATACGAAAAATGACTTCAACCCAAATTATTTTACTGATATTTGCAGCATTGATCGTTTCCCTTTATGTGAAAAAAATTATATCAACAAGAGGTATAATTCAATATGAACCCGGTGAAGCAGCTGCAAAACTGAAGAACAGAAATATAATTTTATTGGATGTTAGAACTCCGAAGGAACGAAAAGAGCAGTCAATAAAAGGTTCTGTGCATATTCCTTTGTACGAACTTGGGACAAGATCGGATGAATTGCTAAAATATAAAGATAAAGAAATTATATGTTATTGCCGTTCGGGTAATAGAAGCTTGACGGCGGCAGCAAAGTTAAGAAAAAAAGGTTTTAACAGCGCTAATTTAAAAGGCGGAATTATAAGATGGAATCACCACAAATAAAAATAAAATTACTTCGGCTGAAGAGAACATATCCGTTTTTTCTCGGCGCACTGACCGGGTACCTATATTATCACTTTATCGGCTGTGTAATAGGATCATGCGCAATAACAAGCAATCCCTGGGCAAGCACAATAAGTTGGAGCGTTAATAGGAGCATCGTTTATCGGTAAAAGACAAAATAAAAAATCAACAGAGAAAATTTCAGAATAGGATCAAAAAGTTAAAATGAAAAAAAATGTAGGTTTGATTGATAGAGTGTTTAGAGGATTAGCTGCTATTGCAATTCTTTTGCTTTATTTAACTCATCAAATTAACGGAAGTACCGCCGCGTTCTTGGGCATAATCGCATTGGCAATGTTTTTAACTAGCACATTAGGCTTTTGCCCGTGCTATGTTAGACTAAATGTAAATACTCTAAACAAAAAAGATGAAGAAAAAGAATAGGGGGTGGAATTTAACTTATGACTTTTGTATATATAATTATCGGCATTGTGGTTTTGTTCTTTGGAATGCAATTCTTGATGGTCTTTTCTGCTAAGAGAGCTAAAGGAAATAAAGTTTCGGGTTTAAAAGGAAACCTGAGAATTCTTGAAAAGAATGGCGCAAAAGGAATTATTTATTTTTATAGTCCAAGTTGCAGGGCCTGCAAAATGCAAACACCAATAATAAAGTCTTTGCAAAGGGCATATAGAAATATTTTTGATGTGGATATTTCCAGAGATATGGATACAGCTAGAATATTCGGTATTAAGGCTACACCGACCACTCTGGCTATTAAAGACGGAGTAATTGACCAGGTATATGTAGGCGTTAAACAACAAGATATTTTTGAAAAATTTTTAGGGAATAAAAACTAAAATGAAATATGGATTTTCCAAAACGGTAGATTTACCGTATGAAAAAGCAATAGAAAAAATAACCGAAGAGCTTAAAAAAGAAGGGTTCGGTGTTTTAACTGAAATTGATGTCAGGGAGACACTAAAGAAAAAATTAAACGTTGATTTCAAGAAATACAAAATACTTGGCGCGTGTAATCCGCCAATTGCACACAAAGCGCTTCTAATGGAAGAAGAACTCGGTTTGCTGCTGCCATGTAACGTAATTGTTTACGAAAAAGAAGGTAAAAGTGTTGTGTCGGTTTTTAATCCAATGATAATGAAAGAAATGATTGAAAAGGAAGAAATCAGTCCTGTTGCAGAAGAAGTTAAAGGAAAACTAATGCGTGCATTGGATGCCGTATAATAAAATTGCATTATATTTTAATTAGAACTATAATAATAAGAAAATAAAAAAAGGAGCAATAATGCCAGAGGATTTAACTAAAGAAACTTTTCTAAAAAAAGTTTTTAATTATGAAGCGAATAAGGAATGGAAATTTGAAGGTGAACTTCCATGTATTATAGACTTTTGGGCGCCGTGGTGCGGTCCATGCAGGATGGTTGCGCCTGTAATGGAAGAACTTTCCGTTGAATTTGAGGGTAAAGCGAATTTCTATAAGATAAACACAGATGTTGAGCAGGAATTAGGCGCAGCATTTGGTATAAGAAGCATTCCTTCTTTATTGTTTGTACCAAAAGAAGGCCAGCCCAAGATGGCTGTAGGTGCTTTACCTAAAGAAAGTCTTAAAAAAGCTATAGAAGAAGAATTGCTGACTGCCGCAGCATAATTTTTCATTCGAACATTATAAGAAAATTTAGCCCGTTTAAAAAGCGGGCTAAATTATATTTTATAATATCCTATCCTTAACGACAAATGTTTAATATAATATTTTTATTTTGATCTGTTAACCAGAATTACTCCTGAGATAATTATTAAACCGCTAAGAATTGTAATTAGTGTAATAACTTCGCTCAGAATAAGCCATGAAGAAAATACGGTAACAAACGGCTCGACATAGAGAAAAACTCCAACCTTTGAAGCGTTCAATTCGCTTAATGAATGTGACCACAAAACATAAGCAACTCCCGAACAAAAAATACCAAGGAAGAGAACCGCAATCCACGCCCTAAAAGATAAGTGGATAACAGCATTAATATCCCCGGAATTAATTGCAAATGGAAGAATGATTACCGCCATAGTTATAAAAAGATACAGTATAGTCATCATCGGAGAATAATTGAGACTTATCTTCTTATTAACTATAGAATAGACCGCCCATGTTACTGTACTTGCAACAACAAGCAGATCGCCTTTATGCGAAATAAACCCGATGCCTAAAAAATTACCCTTTCCTATAAGTAAAAAAAGTCCGAAGAAAGCTATGAACATTCCCGAAACATTGATAAGCGTCATTTTTTCTTTAAAGAAAATAAATCCGAGCAACGCGATAAAAACAGGCGAAATTCCTATTAGCCAGCCTGTGTTTACAGCCGTTGTATATTTCAATCCTGTTATTTGAATCCATAAATGAATTACGGCAATTAAAGCCAGTATTAAAATTCCGGCCTGGTTTTTTAGACTTATCTTAAATTCTTTTTTAGAAATAATTGCGGCTGTTATGAGGAAAAAAACCGCAATTATTAAGCGAAGCGCTATTATAGTTTTCGGATTAATCTCATTTAATGCAATTTTAGTGGCAATAAAAGAATTTCCCCAAAAAATAACCGCTAATAGAGGCCTCCAAAACTTGAAAAATATTTTTCGCATTTGTTAAAATGTTATTTGGATTTTTTTGTCTTCCTCGCAGAAGAATATTTTTCAATATCATAATTAATTTTTTTTTCAGGCATTTTAAGCTTTACAATTTCCACACCGGATTCGGTATAAAACCGGGTTGCAAGCGTATCATGAAAATCAGAAAAAACTACAACACGGACTATCCCTGCTGCAATTAATGCCTTTGCACATGTTGTGCACGACATGTTGGTTATATAAGCAGTAGCTCCTTTTATGTTTACCCCATGAATAGCAGCTTGAGTTAATGCATTTATTTCCGCATGATTAGTTCTGACACAATGATTGTCAACAACCAGGCAGCCAACATCTTCGCAATGCGGCAGGCCCGGCAAAGAACCGTTATACCCTGTTGCCAAAACAAACCTGTCTTTTACAAATACACACCCGCAATGCATTCTAGGACAGGTAGACCGCTCCGACGCAAGCATTGCCAACTTTAAAAAATATTCATCCCACAATGGTCGTTTTTTGTTTCTCATATTTTATTTCTTGTTATTAATGTTTCGGCAAATATAAATAATCTATAATACAAAATTGAACCTTTTGTTAAAACCATTTTATTTGCTTATTAATAGTGCATCGCCGACATTAATTATTCCGCTGCCACGATGTATAAGATTCTGGCCAAAAAGTACTTTGTTGTTTTTCTTTCTATAGGTTGATAATGTAGCTAGTGGTTCACTTCCCCTTTCTGCTGTATCCTGATCAACGGTTGTAATAACACACCTCGCGCATGGTTTAACCGGATAAAATGTTATAGGCCCGATCTTAAATTCTATCCATGTTTCTTCAATAAAGGGTTCGCCGCCTGTAAAAACAAGGTTCGGCCGGAAACGATTCATTTCAACCGGCTTTTTCAGTTTTGAATTTAAATTAACAAGTGATGATTGGCCGATTAAAAGAAATGGAAATCCATCTGCAAAACCGACAGTCTCTTTTCCGACGGAATATTTTGGATTAACCATCCTTTTTGAATTCTCCTGCATATAAACTAGTTGACAGGGCATTCCCAATACTTTGCCGAACCAGCAATCTGCAGCATTACTTACAGGAACAGCAAAACATTTATCATTCCAAATCTCAACTTCTTTTTGATGTTCCTCATCGATTTCAAAAGGAATAAACAGATTGCCGTAATTTTTAACTTTGTGTTTAACGGTTAAGCCTTCTTTTTCGATATTAACCGTAACGAGAGACAGGTCGGGATAAGATCTTTGAGAAATAAACTTTCCTTTTTCATCAACAAGCATCCATCTTCTATCAAATTCAAGTCCTTTTTCTCCTACTTTAGCATTTTTTAGCGAGATTCCGGCGGCAGATTTAATAGGATAAACATTTATTTCGGAAAGAATAATTTCTGCCATAAAACGTTTTTGGTTTTACTTTATTAAAGTTTCAACGATTCAACCGATACCTTAAAGGTATCCTCATAATCAACTATAAAATTATCCAATGCATCATCTGAAGGAAAATTAAGTATGTCTATAATACCTCTGTCTAGTTCGAAATCTTTATCCCAATGAAAGCTTCCAATGTTTAGTTTGTGGGTCATATAATCTACAAGATGGATTATTGAAACAAAATCTTTATTCTCGGCAACTGCTAAAGGACTATGGTGATAATTAAGAGCTTCACAAAGTATTTTCGGAAGATCCCATTTTACGGCCAAAAATTTCCCGATTTCCTGATGGGTAATTCCAAGAATATTTCTTTCGGCTTCTGTTATATTTACTTTCTCATTATTCGATAATTCAACAATTTGATTAAATTCACTATTTAAAAATTTATATATAACAAGTATACCCATATCGTGTAAAATACCGGCAACAAATGCTTCACTTCCAAAATCAAATCCGAGATTTGTGGAAATACCTTTTGCGGCCGTACCTACAACCATTGAATGTACCCAAAACTCATAAGGATCAAAGTATTTACTTGGAGCAGCCTTAATAGAATCGGCAAGAGATATGGCAGTAACAATATCTCTGATATCACCAAAGCCAAGAACCAATATTGCGAACTCTAACGAAGAAACTTTTCTTTTAATTCCGTAAAGCGGAGAATTAGCCACAGCAAGTATTCTTGATGTTAGCCCCTGATCTTTACTTATCAACTCGGTAAGCTTACTTGTCGTGGTTTTAGGATCGCTAAGTAATTTAGTAACTTCAAAAACAACCTTTGGAATTGAGGGTAGATTTCTAATCCCTGCAAGAACAGCTTCTGTTTTAGCCTTCTTTTGAACAATTGATTCCATAATATTTACCTAATTTTACTTGTCTTTTAGTAAGTTAATATATTAATAAACGATTAATTTTATTTTTTGATATTTATTATTGTAATTTCCGGCTCGGAATTATACCTTAACGGAATCAGAGACATCCCGAGTCCTCTGGTTACAATCATTAACATATGTCCGAAATGAAAATTTCCTCTAACATACCTGGTTTCCAGCATAGTCGGTGTTAAATTTTTAAACGGAAATAAAAAAGTAATCTGACCTCCATGAGTATGCCCGGCGAGTAATAAATCAAAACCCGTATTAGCCGCCCGCTGAACAACATTATTATGCGGTTGATGTGTCAGCAATATTTTTAAGGCATATTTTGCCGTATCTGCCGTTAACTCATCTAAAGTGGATCTTTTTATATGTTCGACATAGGTATTAGTTATAAAAACAATCTCTATTTTAGCATTATTTATATTTAATACTTTATCAGCATTATCGAATATTTCTACATTTTGTTTATTCAACGCACTTTCAACCGCAGATAAACTTCGCTTATAGTCATTTCCATATGCCCAATTATCATGATCTCCGACACAGGAATAAATCCCGTATTTTGATCTAATTTCACCAATATATTTTGCCGCAGTTTTAATATAATCGGGTGAAGAAGAAATAAAGTCTCCTCCAACAAGGACCAGATCGGGATTAAGTTTGTTTACGTCGGAAACATATTTTTGCAGACGCTTAGAATCTGTAAATTGGTCCGCATGAATATCCGATATAAAAACCAATTTAAAATTATTTAAGGAAGAAGGAAGATCTTTCTTTACAAAACCGACCGGTCGAATTTGTATTGAATTGTAATTGTATATAACATTGACAGGCACATAAATAATAAAAACAGCAGATATCAACAGAATTACAATCGCTTCAAATCTATATATCTTTATCTTTAATTTTTTAATCGGTAATAACGGCAACTTTAAAAAATCCATAATCAGAAACAATAAATCACACTGCACAACAATTAGGATCGTCAGCCAGAAAGGATATAAAACAAGATAATTGAAAATGTTATTCCGGGGGAGTGTAACCGGTGTTTTTGTAATTGAAGAATGTATCCATAAAACAATTAAGAATAACGGATAAATATTAAGGAATCCCCAAATAACAGCAATGTATTTCTTTAATACGCACCTGTCCGGAAAGAAATGTTTAAAAGATTTTTTTAGTTTTCTGAAAAAGTAAACTTCTACTAATAAAATAAGTAAAAGAAGGACTATAATTCTTGCTATTAAGTGCATTAAAATTTATTTGTTACTTTATTGATCAATTCTTTCATTTTTAGATAATGACTGCCCGGACAGTAAATTTTATTGCAGCTGTTACAAAAATAGAATTCGCTTTGCCTCTCTTTTACCTTTTGCGGAAGCCGGCCGGCTATTTTATCTTTATCAATTTTGATTAACACTGTATTGCACACAAGACATCTTGTAAATTCATTAAATGAATTCTTAAGATCAAAACGGTCCAAAATTTCTACAAGTTGTTTTTCCGGGTTTGAATTTCTTATATAATATCCGCGATTGACTTGATTATGTTTTAATATTCCTTTGTCCTTCGTTAATATAGTTCGACTCTCAGTCAAAGAAATATTTATGATCTCATGGTCATTATAATTATTTTGATAGAGAGTGTCAAAGCCAAACATTCTGAGATATTTTGCCAGTGTTCCCAGGTGTACATCTAAAATAAATTTTGTGCTGCGAAGAGGCTTCTCTCTAAGATGCTGAACATTCAAAATATCAATTGACTCAAAAACCGGGTAAACGCTGACATCATCGTTATCATTTAAAGTATAATCAAATCCGACCGAATTACCGTTTACCAAAATCATATCTACTTCGCAATGAGGAACGCCTAAAGATTCAATTACGTCTTTAACAGACGGGTGTCCCATAAATTTGTGTTCGAAACGAATTTTCCTTTTTTCCCTCGGGATATGATCGTTCAGTTCTTCATAAAACCGAAGATATATTTTATTCATTTACTTATATACTCATAAAGCCTTAAAAATACTTTCTTCATCATTCTCTTGTGAATTCTTTGAATACTAAAAAGCCTATTGACTATTTCAATTATTAAATTATTCGATTCTATTTCAATGGAAAAATTAACATATGTTTTCTCTTTCTGCCTTTGTAATGACCAAACACCCTGCCCGGTATATATTCCTTCACAATACTTGATAACAATTTTTTCATTAGGATATATTTCTGTTATTGTCCAGAAGAAACTCAGAAATCCATACGGTTTTATTTTAATTTTGGAGCCAATTTTTTCCGGAAGATTTAAGATAACTTCAAAAACGATGGTTCCCGGCCACCATTTTTTATATGAATTAAAATCACAGAATACATTATAGATTTTTTCTTTACTTTGGTTGAAAACATATCCGTCATTTGAAATTATTTTCATGATTATATTATTTAAAAATCACTCTGCCTGCAAAAAATAAAAAAGCAGAAGTTTATTTCTTCTGCTCTTTTAACATGTATATTTACAAAAAATATTATTTCCCTTCGGTAATACTCTCGCTTTCTTCCTCCGGCACTACCTTTGCAATATCTGCAATTTTATCGGCTTCACTTAATCTAATTACGCGAACACCTTGAGTGTTCCTTCCCATTACCCTTATGTCTTTAACTCCCTGTCTAATAACCATTCCTTTACTGGAGATTATAACGAGCTCATCGCCGTCTACAACCTCCATCATTGCAATCATTTTACCAACCTTTTCACTCGTCTTAACCGTAATTACGCCTTTGCCGCCGCGATGAGTAATTCTATAATCATTTATATCCGAACGCTTGCCGTAGCCGTTTTCCGTAACTACCAAAATGTTATCATTTCTTTTTATAACCAAAAGTCCGACAACCTTATCTCCTTTTCCTAATTTAACTCCTCTTACTCCGGTTGCTGTTCTTCCCATATCGCGGACATCTTTCTCGTTAAATCTTATTGCAAATCCGTTTCTTGTACCAAGGACAATGTCGTTTGAACCGTCGGACATTTTTACTGCAATTAATCGATCACCTTTAACAACATTAATTGCGTTAATTCCACCTTTTCTAACGTTGCCGTAAGCTGAAAGAACGGTCTTTTTAATTGTTCCGTGTTCTGTTGCCATAATTAAATAGCTGTCTTCTTTAAATTCTTTTACTGAAACGAAAGCGGCTATTTCCTCATCTTTGTCTTTCTGAATTAAATTAATAATTGACCTTCCCCTTGTAGCTCTTCCTCCTTCAGGAAGTTCGTGCACTTTAAGCCAATAACATTTTCCTCTATCGGTAAAGAACAATATATATTGATGCGTTGAGGCAATAAACATATGCTCAATAAAATCATCATCTTTAGTTCCCGCTCCGGTAACGCCCTTACCACCGCGTCCTTGTTTTCTATATCCGCTTACAGGGAAACGTTTAATAAAGCCCTTATGAGAAATTGTTACTACGACATCTTCCTCAGCAATTATATCTTCCAAAGAAAACTCTTCGTAGTTATAAATTATCTCTGTTCTTCTTGGGTTGCCGTATTTTTCTTTTAACGCTAAAAGTTCATCTTTGATAATCAAATATCTTTTCTCTTCGCTGTTAAGAATGCCTTTTAGCTTTTCAATTAATTTAATTACCTCTTTATACTCATCTTCGATTTTCTTTCTTTCAAGGCCTGTTAACCGCTGCAACCTCATATCAAGAATTGCCTTCGCCTGAATTTCGCTCAACTTGAATTTTTTCATCAAGTTTTTCTTAGCCGTCTCAACATCTCTAGACTTTTTAATCGTCTCAATTACAGCATCAATATTATCGAGGGCAATTATATAGCCTTCTAAAATGTGAGCACGTCTTTCAGCAGCATCAAGTTCGTATTTTGTCCTTCTAACTAGAACATCCATACGATGATTTATAAAATGATGCATTGTTTCTTTTAAAGTAAGTACTTTAGGTGCGCCATGAACAAGAGCAAGCATAATAACGCCGAACGTAGTCTGCATTTGAGTATGCTTAAACAATTGGTTTAATACAATTGAAGGCTGAGCGTCGCGTTTAAGTTCAATTACCATTCTCATTCCATCACGGTCTGACTCGTCCCTGATGTTTGATATATCATTTAATTTTCCTTCACGAACTAAGTCGGCAATTTTTTCTATTAAGTTAGCTTTATTTACCTGATACGGCAGCTCGGTTACTACAATATTTTCTCTCCCATTCTTTAATGTTTCAATGTTTGCCTTGGCTCTTACAATTACTCTTCCTCTTCCGGTTGTGTATGCTTCCTTAACGCCTTCGTAACCATAAATTATTCCGCCGGTGGGAAAGTCAGGCGCTACAATAAATTTCATTAGTTTTTCCGAAGTGATATCCGGATTTTTGATTAATGCGATTAATCCATCAACCACTTCACCAAGATTGTGCGGGGGAATATTCGTCGCCATTCCAACGGCAATTCCGCTGGAACCATTAATTAGAAGGTTAGGCAGATAAGACGGAAGAACAGTCGGCTCCTGTAAAGAATCGTCAAAGTTAGATACGAAATCCACTGTGTTTTTATCGAGGTCACGAAGCATTTCATCAGCAATTCTTGCAAGTCTAGCTTCTGTATATCTCATAGCCGCCGGAGAGTCGCCGTCAACCGAGCCGAAGTTACCCTGGCCGTCTACAAGAGGATAACGAAGAGAAAACTCCTGAACCATTCTGACCATGGTATCATAAACTGCGGTATCTCCATGCGGATGATACTTTCCTAAAACTTCTCCGACTATTCTTGCGGATTTTTTATAAGGCTTGTTATAAGCTACTCCCAATTCATGCATTCCGAAGAGAACTCTTCTATGAACCGGTTTTAAGCCGTCTCTTACATCAGGTAATGCCCTTGCGACAATTACCGACATGGAATAATCGATGTAAGAGGATTTCATTTCTTCTTCTAATGATACAGGTATTATTTTTTCAAAAATCGTTGCCATTATCTTTTGTCTTTTATTTAAAAATTATGTTTTTGAATTTTTCAGATATTATAATTAAACATCAAGGTTTCTAACGTATTTGGCATTCTTTTCAATAAATTCTCTTCTGGGTTCAACAGCATCGCCCATTAAGGTTTCAAAAATTTTATCAGCAGCAGCCGCACTTTCTAAAGTAACCTGAAGAACTGTTCTTGTTTCCGGATTCATCGTTGTTTCCCAAAGCTGTTCGGGGTTCATTTCTCCCAAACCTTTATATCGTGAAATTCCAACTCCTTTAACTGAACCTTCTTCTTCTACTTCCGATTCCTCATCAGCATCACTCTTGCCGTTGCTTTTAAAACGCTTGATTATTTCATCTCTTTCGTTATCATCAAATGCGTAAAACTCTTGTTTGCCTTTCTTTATTTTATACAGTGGCGGCTGTGCTATATAAACTTTACCTTCATTAATTAATCCCTGCATATGTCTGTAAAAAAATGTAAGAAGCAACGTTCTTATATGGCTGCCGTCAACATCAGCATCGGTCATAAGAATTATTTTTCCATACCTGGTTTTAGCGCCGTCAAAGTCAGCACCAAGGCCAGCTCCGATTGCAGAAATGATAGCTTTTATTTCATTATTCTCCAGAATCTTATTGAGCTTCGCTTTTTCAACATTTAAAATTTTTCCTTTTAACGGAAGGATTGCTTGAAATCTTCTATCTCTTCCCTGTTTCGCCGAACCGCCTGCAGAATCACCTTCAACAATATAAATTTCACAATGTTCGGGATCGGTAATTGAACAATCGGCTAATTTACCCGGAAGATTCATACTATCAAGCGCATTCTTTCTTCGTGCCAGGTCGCGCGCTTTTCTTGCCGCTTCTCTTGCTTCTGCAGCTCTCATGCATTTTTCAATTATTTTTTTCCCTACCGAGGGATTCTCTTCGAGAAATTCTGCCAGTTTCTCACCGACAAGGGTTTCAACAGCAGATTTGGTTTCGCTGTTACCGAGTTTTGTCTTTGTTTGTCCTTCAAATTGAGGCTCTGCTACTTTGACAGAAATAACAGCAGTTAATCCCTCTCTAAAATCATCGCCGGTTAAACTTATTTTGCCCTCTTTTGATAAACCGTTTTTACCTGCATAGTTGTTCAGGGTTCTTGTCAACGCTGTCTTAAAACCCACAAGGTGAGTTCCGCCTTCGTGTGTATTTATATTATTTACATATGAAAAAATATTTTCGGAATATGTATTACTGTATTGAAAAGCAATTTCTATCGGCGTATTATCTTTTTCTCCTTCAATGTATACGGTTTTGTGGAGCGGCTCTCTGGTTTCATCAAGATATTTAACAAACTCTATCAGTCCGCCTTTAAAGTGGAATACTTCTTCTTCCCCGCCGTTGCGTTCATCTATTATTTTTATTGTAATGTTTTTATTTAGATACGCCAGCTCTCTCATTCTTTCTGCTATTGTATCAAACTTAAACTTGGTTACTTTGAATATTTCTGTATCAGGCATAAATGTGGTTTTGGTTCCGGATTCATTTTTCTTTGCCTTTCCAACTTCTTTTACAGGCTTAACAGGAACCCCTCTTTTATATTCTTGAAAATAGACTTTGCCGTTTCTCTTAACTTCAACTTTGCACCATTCAGACAACGCATTAACAACCGACACACCTACACCATGTAATCCGCCTGAAACTTTATATGTATTCTTATCAAACTTGCCGCCGGCATGAAGTACCGTCATAACTACCTCCAGGGCCGAACGTTTTTCTTCCGGATGCATATCCACAGGAATACCACGACCGTTATCTTCAACCGTAACCGTTTCATCTTTGTTTATGGTTATAATAATATTATCAGCAAATCCGGCCAAAGCTTCGTCGATACTGTTATCAACAACTTCGTTTACCAGATGATGCAAGCCTCTTGTGCTGACATCCCCGATATACATTGCCGGTCTTTTTCTAACTGCTTCCAGACCTTTTAATACATTTATATTCTTTGCACTGTATTCGCTTGAATTTTTACCGTTGTTCATATAAATTATCCAATTCCTTTTTTATTAAAATTCGTTAAGTAATTAAATATTTTTATGCAACAAACTTAACTTTACTAATACGTTCGTCTTTAAAATATTTATTTACCTTTTCCACCAAAATACTCTCTTTAAATTTCAATTCGCTTCTCCACGCCGGGTTTTCAACTTGAAGATATAAAACCTTTTTTTCTACCTTTACCGCCTTAGCAATTTTTTCCAAATCGGGAAAAATCTTTTTAAATTCCGCCACAACATCCGATTCATTAATAATCTTTCTCAAGCCTTCAAATGCCGGCTCTCTTTTAAAAGCATCGGATAAACTTACAAACCCGTTAGGCATATACAACTTCACCGTTATTTAAATTTATTATACAATCCGACTGGCTGCGATTTAAAAAAGAAAAATTTGTAAAATCAGTAAGTGTAATAAAAGCCTGCCCGACTTGTTTCAAATATTCGCTTATCTTACCGGAACGCTTGGCATCCAACTCTCCAAATACATCATCAAGCAAGAACAACGGTGTTTTGTCTGTCCGTTCTTTTAAATAAAAAAACTGAGCAAATCTTAGCGCTGTTTGAAAAGTCTTATGCTGCCCTTGAGATCCGTAACTTTTTAGATTCATGTCATTAATCGTGAACACAAACTCATCCCTATGCGGCCCTACTAAATTTAATACACGTCTTAATTCTTCATCTTTACGCATAAATAGCTGCTCTTTAAAATGGATTTCAATCTCTGAGATTCTGCTTTCATCCAGAAAAGAATAATAAATTTTCGGTTCCTCATCGTTTCCCATAATTATCTTATAGGATTCCTTCATGAATGAATTAAACTCGTTAATAAATTTTATTCTATGCTTAATAATTTCAACACCGCCCTGAACCAACTTTGCGGTCCATGCGTCAAGTTCATCCAATAGTGCCTGTTGTTTTGTTTCCTTCAATCTATTGAGCAACGTTGAACGATGCCTTAAAGTTTTATTATAATCCAATAAAATTTTTAGATATGTATCGCTTGCTTGTGATATTACGGAATCTACAAACTTTCTTCTATCACCCGGCGAGCCCTGCGTTATTGTATGATCCGCTGGTGTTAAAATTACTACGGGAAATTTGCCGATAATTTCGGCAGAACGAGAAACCTGTTTTCCGTTTTGGAAATAGTACTTCTTGTTTTCGTTTCGAGAATAATATATCCTAACCGTATCGTTTGTTAAATTCTTAAACAGACCTGTAATTTCAAACTCTTCTTCGTTAAACCTTACCACTTCGATATCTGATTTTGAATTGTTGCTCTTAGTTGTGCACAGATAATATATTGCTTCTAAAATCGATGTTTTTCCCTGGCCGTTCCCGCCTACAATATAATTAAGCTCATCGGAAAAATTTAACTGCGTATTTTTGTGGCTCCTAAAATTTTTTAAGTGAATGGAGGATAATATCATCTTAATTGTTTAATCGAACCGGCATCAACAACATCATTAAATCTTCATTTTCAACATCAACAGACGGTTCAATAATACACGCTTTGGTTGGTGAATGAAGCTTAAATATAATTTCATCTCCTTCTATATGAGATAAAATATCATTTACATATGTCGTATTAAATCCTATATCCATCGGCTCGCCGGAATATTCGCAGAATATATTTTCTTTTGCATTAGAACCGTGATCAACATCTTCGGCAGACACTTCTATTTTGTCTTTTGTAATTGAAAATTTTACCTGTTTGGAATTTGATGTTGAAAACAAAATCATGCGTCTGATTGTAGAAAGTAATTCGTTCGTCTTAACTTTCATTGAGCTTTCATTTTCAAGAGGTATAACACTGTTATATGACGGATATTTTTCACCAATTAACCTGGATATAAATTCCAGGTCTCCGATATGAAAGGAAATATTCGTTTTGCTCAAATGAATTTTTACATCGGTTTCACCTAATAATTTCGTCAGAACAGAAATTGCTCTTTCGGGAACAATGTATTGTTCTACCAGATCCGTTTTTATGCTTTTATTAAGAAACCTAACCAGCCTATGTCCGTCTGTTGTAACAAACTTCAGACCGTCTTCTGTAAATTCAAACAGGGTTCCTGTCATAGCAGGGCGCATATCCTCTTTACTCATTGCAAAAGATGTTTGATCTATCAATCTTTTTAGATCTTTACCGCCTATAACTATTTCTTTTTCTTCGGATACCGTTGGAATTGCAGGGAAATCTTCAGGGGAAGAAAAGCCGATATTATAAACACCGTTATCCGTAGTTAATCTTAACTTTGAATTGCTTTCTGTTTCAAAATGTATTTGAGTTTCATCCAGTGATCGTATAATATCGAAAAGCAGCCGTGCAGGAATTACCATTTTAATGTTTTCATCCGTTGCTACATTTAATGAAGAACGGAGTGCAATTTCAAGGTCCGTAGCGCATACATTCAAAGCTCCGTCCTTAATATCAAACAGAAAGTTTTCTAAAATCGGCATTGGTGTTCTGGATGGTACCGCAGGAATTATTTTTGATAATAACTTTTCTAAAACCTTGCTGTTGACGCTGAACTGCATTTAATTTTTCTCCTAAATTAACTTTTAAAAATACAATTTTTTCATGCGAATCTCAACGAAATGAGCCTATAAAAAGTTAAGAATTTTTTAAAAAAATCAAGCTTTTTCGTCTCATTTATGCCCTGAAATTTTTATTCCTCAATACTCTGAAAATTCCTTCTTTTTATTTTAATATATATGAGATTTCCAAAATATTTTAATTCAAAATTCTTAAGAGAGATGTTTGAATAATTAAAAATGATCCTCTTTTAGGATTACTATTTCCACCGTTATTCTTATTCATTTATGTGCTATTAACATCCTGCAAAAATTACCTTAAAAGTATTTAATAATCAATTGGAAATACTGTTAAAAATTCTTTAGCATGAAATGTTTTTGATTAAGTAAACATTCTTATTATTAATATTAATATTAATTTTTAAAAAATTAATCATTATAATAACAATGTTGGTTTGTTGATAAAGTTTTAACACCAACATACCGCACCATTTAGGGATAATATTTTAAAACATAATTGTGAAAAACTTCATACAAAATCTTTTATTTTAACAATATGTTGAAACATAATTAATTATCAACAACGTATACAGCACATATCAACATCATTTCAACATAAAAAATATTTTAAACAAAGATTTTAATAAATTAAAAGAAAGGAAGTTATTAATTAGACTTAAAGACGTTTGCTTACAGGATAATTAATAATATATTTATAATTGTTTTTAACATAAAAAAATGCCGGAAATATTTTCAATATTAATTTTATTTGGAGTGGGACTGATTGCCGGATTTATGAATGTTACTGCCGGCGGCGGTTCTACATTAACATTGCCGACACTAATCTTTTTAGGTCTTGATGCGGCAGTTGCAAACGGTACAAACCGGATTGCAATTTTTATACAAAACATTTCTGCGGTATATTCATTTAAAAAAGAAAAATATCAGCAGTTTAATCTAAGTTTAAAACTTTCCCTATTTACACTTCCTGGGGCCATAACCGGGGCTGTACTGGCAGTGAAGATCAGCGATGTATTGTTCCAAAAAATTTTAGGCGTGGTGATGATAGGCATAATCATTTCGATGATTATTCCGAAAGCAAAAATTGTTTTTGACAACAATTCAAACAAAAAAGTTACCGCTTCGGTAATTATATCTATGTTATTTATTGGTTTCTATGGCGGATTTATACAGGTGGGCGTTGGGTTTATAATAATGGCGGCATTAAATTATTTACTAAAATTCGATCTGGTTCATGTGAACATGCATAAAGTTTTTATTGTACTTGTTTATACTGTCCCGGCGCTTCTTATCTTTGTTTTTACCGGATGTGTAAACTGGTTGTTTGGAATTAGCCTTGCAGCCGGAAATGCAATCGGCGGATGGTGGGCGGCAAAAGCATCGGTGAAAAAGGGAGATAAGATTATTAAGGCGGTTTTAATAATAGCAATATTAATTATGTCGTTGAAATTACTGGAGATTTTCTAAAAATGGTAAAATACTAAATTGGAAGATCAAAAAACCCGGCACATTTGAATTTTTATATATTTTCTTTAAGTTTGCATTACATAAAAATATTTTACAAATTAATAACAATGAAAACAAACAAATACACGGTTCATCATCACCCTAAAAAATTTTTTACCGCCGGACCGTGTTAAAATAGTTGAAAAATGAAATTTACGCCCCGGCAGTTGTCGGGGTTTTTGCTTTTAAAGGATAAAATTAATGAATGGAAATTTGAAATTAGCTTTGCAAAAAAAAGGAAGATTAACTGAAAAGTCGCTTGAACTGCTTAGTTTATGCGGAATGGATATTGAAAACTACTCCGAACGTTTGGTTGTTTCTGCAAGAAACTTTCCGCTGGATATTCTATTTTTAAGAGATGATGATATCCCGGAATATGTCCAGGATGGTGTTGCCGACATTGGTATAGTCGGAGAGAATGTTATATATGAAAAGCACGCAGGAACAAAAGTTCTTGAGAAATTAGGATTCGGAAGATGCAGTTTAATGTTTGCTTATCCTGAAAAGAAGGTTTTGAAGAAAATTGAAGATATAAACGGGAAAACAATAGCAACAACATATCCTCGCATACTAAAAGAATTTTTAAAAAATAACAATCTAAATGCTAAGGTAATAGAATTGAGCGGCTCAGTTGAAATTGCTCCGTCGTTAGGCGTTGCTGATTTAATATGCGATATAGTTTCTACCGGAAACACATTAATGATGAATAAGCTGAAAAAATCTTTCAGTATTTTTGATTCCGAAGCGGTTCTTATTTCTGCAGAGACAACCTTAAAAGATAAAAAACTTAACGGTATTTTAAATGATCTTTTAAGACGTATTCGTTCAGTAAAAACAGCACACTCCTCTAAGTATTTAATGATGAATGTTCCGAAAGATTCACTTGAAGAAATATTAAAAATTATTCCTTCTCTTAAAAGCCCGACGGTTCTTCACCTGGCCGAAGAAAATATGCTGGCAGTCCATGCAGTAATACCTTCTGATAAATTTTGGCAAATTATTAATGATTTAAAACGTTCGGGCGCTTCGGGTATTCTTTTATTACCAATTGATAATCTTATACAATGAAAACATTTTATTTAAATAATCTTTCTTCAAAAGAATTAGAAGATTTAACAAAGCGACCTTCTATAAATTTAGAAAGGACATTTGAGATTATTAAGCCCATTTTGGAAAAAGTTAAAACGGAAGGTTTAAAAGCAGCCCTTAAATATGCAAATAAATTTGACGGATTTGAAGATGATAAAATTAGGGTAACGGAAGATGAATTTATTGAAGCAGAGCAGCAGCTTGAACCGAAAATAAAATTGGCATTGAAATCTGCCGCAGAGAATATAAAAAAATTTCACAAGGAACAATTTCCCCGAAAGTACGAAAGCGAAATTAAGAAAGGAATATTTTGTTCAAGAGAATTCAGACCGATTGAAAACGTAGGACTTTATGTCCCGGGGGGAAGCGCTGTTTTACCTTCAACCATGTTGATGCTGGGAATACCCGCCCAAATTGCAGGCTGCAAACGGGTTGTGGTTTGTTCTCCTTCTAAAAAAGGAAAGATTAATTTTCCGCTGCTTTATGCAGCTCAAATATGCGGTATAAATGAATTTTACAAAATCGGCGGTGCACAGGCAATTGCTTTAATGGCTTTTGGTGATGTAAACATTCCAAAAGTAAATAAAATTTTCGGGCCGGGAAATCAATATGTAACTGCTGCTAAATTATTTGCAAGTATTGATCCTGACGGATGCTCTATTGATATGCCTGCCGGCCCAAGCGAAGTTTTGATTATTGCGGATGAAAATGCGGATCCGGCATTTGTCGCTGCCGATCTTTTATCTCAAGCAGAGCATGGTGCCGATTCACAGGTTATTTTAATTACAACTTCGGAAGAATTAACCGGTAAGATAAATTATGAAATTGTGCAGCAGCTCGAAGGATTGCCGAGAAAAGATTTAGCCGTTAAAGCGCTGGAGAATTCGTTCACATTAATTGCAAATGAAATTAAACAGGCAATTGAATTTAGCAATAATTATGCGCCGGAACATCTTATAATAAATATGAAGAATGCCGAAGAATATATTCCCCTCATAAAAAATGCAGGCTCGGTGTTTCTTGGTCAGTATTCTCCGGAAAGTGCAGGCGATTATGCATCAGGAACAAATCATTCGCTGCCGACTTCCGGGTTTGCAAAAACATTCGGCGGTGTTTCTGTTGAAATGTTCATGAAATCAATCACCTTTCAGCATCTAACAAAAAACGGATTAAAGCAAATTTCCGATACTGTTCAAACACTTGCAGAAGCCGAAGGACTGGAAGCACATAAAAAAGCAGTTTCAATAAGGTTGAAATGAAAATAAATAATTTGGTTAGAAAAAATATTCAAGGTTTACAGCCGTATACTTCTGCACGGGATATATACAGCAGCAGCGAAGGTATTTTATTGGATGCTAACGAGAATAGCTTTGGGTCTACTTTCAATGAGATAAAAGGATTAAATTTAAATCGCTATCCTGATCCTCATCAAAAAGAATTAAGAAAACATGTCGGTAAATATTATTCCATAAACGAAAGCAATCTTTTTTTTGGCGTCGGTTCTGATGAGATCATCGACCTCTTGATAAGAATATTTTGTGAACCCGGGAGAGATAATGCTATAATTCCCGAACCGACTTACGGAATGTATAAGGTTGCATGCGATATTAATAATGTTGGGGTTGTTAATGTTCTTCTTAATGATAATTTCCAGATTGATCTAAATGAAATAGAAAAGAATTACGATGAGAACACGAAAATAATATTTCTCTGTTCCCCGAATAATCCGACCGGTAATTTACTGAACAAAAACGACATCATTACATTGTGTGAGAAATATAATTCAATAATCGTTGTTGACGAAGCTTATATTGATTTTGCAAAAGAAGTAACCGTAATTAATGAAGTAAATAAGTATCCCAATCTTGTTGTTTTAAGGACTTTCTCAAAAGCATGGGGGCTTGCAGGAATTCGCCTGGGATTTTGTTCTGCATCCGAAGAAATTATAAATATTTTGTTTAAAGTTAAAGCTCCTTATAATATTAATACATTGACCCGTTATGCGTTGCAATCTGCAATTAATAACTCTGCTAAAAAAGATGTTTATATTAAGAGAATAATAAGAGAAAGAGAAAGATTAAAGAATCAGTTTGATAGTTTAAGCGAAGTTGAAAAAGTATTTGATTCTGATGCAAATTTTTTGTTAATACGCTGTAAAGATGCAAAAAAAATGCAAATGACACTTGCAGAGAAGGGTATAATTGTAAGGGATAGAAGCAGTCAGCCTAAGCTTGAAAATTGTTTGAGAATTTCAGTCGGAACGGAAGACGAAAATGATCTATTGTGGGAGGTTGTAAAGAAGTTTGATTAAAGTTAAAGGAGAAAAGTCAAAGGTAAAAAATGAAATGTTAAATTTGGAACAATATGAATAAAGTATTAATTGATAAAATATTTTTTGAATTAAGATCGCCCGTATCTGCGGGTTTAATCAGCGGATTAAAGAAACTAACTTCCAGAAATTTTATTATTGAAGTTAAAGATTTTATACCGTCGGAAACCGAACCGCTTCAAGCTATTTTTAAACTTGAGAAGATATTAATAAAAAACCAAAGTGAAGAGGAAACCGAACAAGAGTATTTCATAACTACTAAAAGGGTTAAGGCTAAGAATTTAATTCTTGTTGCAGACAAAACCCCGGTTGACACATTTGAAAAAGCGGTAGACAAAATTTTAACAAGTATCCGCCGTTCGTTGCTGCAAAGAAAAACGAAAGAAACAGATATAAAAATTGAACTGTCGCTTGACGGAAAAGGAAGTTCAAAAATTAACACAGGCATCGGTTTTTTCGATCATATGCTTGAACAAATTGCAAAGCATGCAAATATAAATTTAAACGTTGAGGTAAAAGGGGATCTAAATGTAGATGAACACCATACGGTTGAAGATGTCGGAATTACATTGGGCGAAACACTGAGCGAAGCACTTGGAAATAAAATAGGCATAAAAAGATACGGCTTTTATCTGCCGATGGATGAATCAATTGCTAAATGTGCGGTTGATCTGGGCGGCAGATCTTATTTAAATTTTAACTGTAAATTCAATAGAGAGAAAGTCGGCGAATTCCCGACAGAACTTACGGAAGAATTTTTTAGAGGCTTGGCTTCCGGTTTAAAAGCGAATATTTTTATTAAGGCAAAAGGCAAAAACGATCATCATAAAATTGAAGCAATATTTAAAGCTTTTGCCAAATCGTTGAACGAAGCCTGCAGGCTTGACGAGAGAAACAATGGTATACTACCATCAACAAAGGGAGTTCTATGATAGCGCTAATTGATTACGGTGCCGGGAATGTAGCTTCGGTGGCTAATGCTCTTACTGAATTGAAACAAGAGTTTATCATAACAAGCAAAGAAGCGGAAATTTGCAACTCGGATAAAGTAATATTTCCGGGAGTAGGTGAAGCCTCTTTTGCAATACGCCAGCTTCATATTTTAAATTTGTTCACCGTACTTAGAATTGTGAAAAAACCGTTTCTTGGAATTTGTCTGGGAATGCAGCTCATGGCAGATCAATCGGCGGAAGGTGATGTGGCTTGCTTGGGAATATTCCCTGGTACAGCGCAAAAATTCGATACTGAAAAAACCAAGGTACCTCACATGGGCTGGAACGATATAAAAATAATTAAGGAAAGTAAGCTGCTCAGCGAAATAAAAAGCGGAGAACATTTTTATTTTGCACACTCTTATTACTTGCCTGTTAACGAATACTCCACATCAATATCAAACAATAATATGGATTTCTCGGCTTCATTGGAAAAAGATAACTTTTACGGCGTTCAGTTTCATCCTGAAAAATCAGGGGACGCCGGGCTAAAAATTTTAAAGAACTTTATTGAATTATGTTAGTTATACCGGCAATAGATATATATGATGAAAAAATTGTACGTTTAACAAAAGGCGATTTTGATAATATAACTTATTATAAAAACACACCTCTTCAGCAGGCCCGTTTATACGAATCATTCGGCTTTAAATTAGTTCACGTTGTTGATTTAACAGGTTCTAAAACCGGCAAACTTACTTCCCTGGAGTCCGTAAAGGAAATTAAGAAATTAACAAATTTGGAAATAGAATTCGGCGGAGGTTTAAGAGATGTTAAATCAGTTGCAGATATTTTCTCCTCCGGGGTAGACTATGCAATTATCGGATCTCTTTCTATTCAAAACAAAACCGAATTTGAAATTATTATTAATGAATATTCACCTTCAAAAATAATTTCGGCTATCGATGTGAGAGATGAAAAACTGCGCATAAGCGGATGGACAGAGGGTACATCTGTTTCGGTTTATTCACACATAGAATATTGTATAAAACTTGGAATTCAAAAATATCTTTGCACGGATATTTCCAAAGACGGTACGCTTATTGGGACCAATGTTAATTTGTATAAAAAGATAATGGAACGGTTTCCGCAAATTAAGTTAATTGCATCGGGCGGGGTAAAAGACATGGAAGAAATTAAAATGCTGAACGAACTGAATTTATACGGCGTGGTTGTAGGTAAAGCAATTTATGAAGATAAAATAGATTTAAAGGAGCTGGCAAAATTTGCTGTGTAAGAGAATAATCCCTTGTCTTGATGTGAAAGACGGCCGGGTTGTAAAGGGCACAAACTTTATTAATCTTGTTGATGCCGGATCGCCTGTAGAATTAGCGGAAAGATATTCAAAAGAAGGTGCGGATGAATTGGTTTTCCTTGATATTACAGCTTCCGCTGAAAAAAGAAAAACACTAACCTCTCTTGTAAGTGATGTTGCAAAAGCGATCAGAATTCCCTTTACCGTGGGCGGCGGAATTTCCGAATTAAAAGACATTGAGGCTTTGTTAAAAGCGGGGGCGGATAAAGTTTCACTTAATTCATCAATAGTAAAAAATCCGGGTCTTATTTCGCAAGCTTCAAAACAATTCGGCAGCCAGGCAATTGTGGCTGCAATTGATATTAAGTTTATCGGGAAGGATTATAAAGTATTTGTAAAGGGAGGGCGGGAAGAAACAGATTTATACGGCATGAACTGGTGTAAACAAGCTGCGGATTATGGAGCAGGCGAAATTCTTCTAACTTCTATGGATAAGGACGGGACAAAAGAAGGATATGATATTAATTTTTTAAAAGAACTGACTTCTTCGGTTGCTATTCCTGTAATTGCTTCCGGCGGTGCGGGAACTAAAGAACATTTTTTAGAAGCATTTAAAAAAGCTAATGCCGATGCTTGTCTGGCAGCAAGTTTATTTCACTTTAATATCCTGCCGATAAGAGAATTGAAGGATTATTTAAATCAGAACGATGTGATAGTAAGACAATAGTGATTAAAAAATTGTTTAACTGTTATTTGTAATCAAGAATGTTTTATAAATTGTTCATTGTAGTATAATTTATTTTAAAAGGAATAAATATTTGACCGAATTTGACAATGAAAAACTAAACTTTGAAAAATTAAACGGATTAATCCCCGCTGTTGTTGTAGATGAGAAAAATAATCAGGTCTTAATGCTGGGATTTATGAATAAAGAAGCTCTTGCAAAAACTATTGAAACAAGACTTGTAACATTTTACAGCCGTACGAGAAACGCATTATGGACGAAAGGGGAAACCTCAAAAAATTATTTACATCTTGTGGATATTAAACCGGACTGCGATAACGACACACTTCTTGTTTACGCAAAACCGGACGGAAACACATGCCATACAGGTAATTATTCCTGCTTTGATATTCCAGATTATTCTTCCTTAAATTTTTTAAATGAGTTATTCGGCTTGATAAAAGAAAGAAAAATAAGAATGCCTGATAATTCCTATACAACAGATCTGTTCAAATCCGGTGCGAACAGGATAATTCAAAAGGTCGGGGAAGAAGCCATAGAAACAGTCATTGCAGCAAAAAACAGGGATAAACAGGAAATTATTAACGAAACTTCGGATTTGATTTACCATCTATTTGTTATGCTTGCTGAACAGGATATCGAATTTGAAAAAATAGTAAAAAATCTTGAAAGCAGGCATAAATAATTTTATTTTATAAGTTGTTTAATTTATAAATTGAAGGAAACGGCTGAGCTTATTTTAAATTTTTGTTTGGTGTTTTTAATCAATTAATTTTTACGAAATTATTTATATTATTTTTTTTATTCATTTTAAAGAAAAGACAAGCAGGTGTTCATAATTTAATGCAAAGTTTTTTAGATCAAAAATTTCTAAACAATACGGTTTTATTATACATAACTGCATTAGGCGTATTTATAATATTTGTAATAGCAGTAAAAGTATTTAAGAAGATTGTCTTATACCGCTTAAAAAAATGGTCGGAAAAAACAGAAACGACAATTGACGATTTTCTTGTAAAATCAATTGAAAATAGTTTTATACCGCTTCTCTATTTCGGTGCTCTTTATTTAGCCGTAAATACACTTGTATTATCACCAAAAATTTCAAATATAATTGAGAAAGCATCTATAATCCTAGTTACGTTTTTTGTCCTTAGGGTATTTACCTCTGGCATAAGGTTTATTCTCGATTTATATTTGTCAAGGAAGCGTGAGGGAGAAACCAGGCGTAAGGAAATTAGAGGACTTACAACATTAATAAGCATTTTAATCTGGACCCTGGGTTTCGTTTTTTTACTTGACAACCTTGGATTTAATATCTCGGCCGTAATTGCGGGATTAGGTGTTGGCGGAATTGCAATTGCCCTGGCTGCACAAGCCATATTGGGAGATTTGTTTGGTTATTTTGTCATTTTCTTCGATCGCCCATTTGAAATAGGAGATTTTATTGTTGTAGGTGATAAAGCCGGAGCAATAGAATACATAGGGATTAAAACAACAAGAATAAGAGCTCTCGGCGGTGAACAGCTTGTATTTTCAAATAAAGAATTAACGAATTCCATCATTCATAATTACAAAAAGATGGAAAGACGAAGAGTCGTATTTCATCTGGGTGTAATATATCAGACCAAAGCAGCTCAGCTGGCAGAAATACCGGGAGTCGTTAAGGAAATAATTCAAGCACAAACCGATGCAACCTTCGACCGCGGGCATTTTGCAAACTACGGCGATTCGAGTTTAAACTTTGAATTTGTTTATTATGTAATTGGTGCAGACTATACAAAATACATGGACATTCAACAAGCAATAAACATGAAGATTTTTGAAGAGTTTGAAAAACGCGGAATTGAATTTGCATATCCGACACAAACTCTTTTCGTTTCAAAAGATAATGGTAATTAGTCAGTCGATTCAGAAATAGGAAAGGAATAGATTAAAATTTTTCATATTTATTTATAATGTAAATGGCAAGCAAAAAGTACTATTCGCCGACGATTAAAGACGTTGCAAGAAAAGCACATGTTTCAATTGCAACAGTCTCTCTTGTAGTACACAACCATAAAAGGATACCCGAAGAAACAAAATTACGGGTAAATAAGGTAATCCAGGATTTAAATTATCATCCATCCAGAGCAGCACAGGGGCTGGTGAGCCACACAACAGGTAATATAGGTTTCATTCTAACAGACGATCATTTCCTTAGGTCGGAACCGTTTTATACAATTATCTTTCTTGGAACCGAATTTGAGGCAAGGCAAAACAATTATTATGTACTCTTAACGACGATTAGTTCCGAATTTAAAAAAGAAGATCGGCTTCCAAGGTTCGTTCTGGAAAGGAATGTTGACGGTATTATAATTGCCGGTAAAGTGCCCGATACTTTAATTAATAGTATAAATAAATATTCTTTACCTACTACATTTGTAGATTACCTGCCTTCCTTTCAATTTAAATATTCTTCCGTGTTAATAGATAATAATGACGGAGGTATAAAAGCAACAGAACATCTTATTAACCTTGGGCACAAAAACATAGCATTTATTTGCGGGGATATAAAGCACCCCAGTCTTCGTGATCGATTTGACGGTTATAAAAAAGCTTTGCGAAAAGCCGGAATAAAATTTAATAGAGACCTTTGTATAACAGATGAAATCTATACAGGAAAAGATAACGGCTGTAGTGCTGCTAAAAAACTACTGGCAAAAAAAATAAAATTTACTGCAATCTTTACTTGTAATGATGCTATGGCTATCGGTACAATGCAATGTTTGAAATCACTCGGTTATAAAATTCCGGAAGATATATCTATAGTAGGTTTTGATGATGTAGATGCTTCTAAAACATTATCTCCTCCCCTTACTACTATAAGAGTTCCAAAGGAAGATCTAGGAATCGAAGCTTTAAAAGTGCTCCACGATCAAATGAAAAGATTAAATGCAAAAAGCAAAAATAAAATAATCCCTGTTGAATTAATAGTTAGAAATTCCACATCCAAACCAAAAATAAAATAAGTTAACAATCCAGCCTTTCCGTCAAATTATATTTTCTATCTCTTATTATGTACATCAAGCATAGCTTTTGCACGCGGCTTAAACAACAGATGATACAACACTTCAAGGTAAGCATTCATCTCTTCCATTTCTATGTTGGTTGTATATTTCCAGAAGCCGTAAATCTTAGCAAGCGAAAGAAGATTATTAGCATAAAGTTCCCAGTTATATGAATTGTCAACTCTCTGTATTGCTTTGGCGGATATTTTTTCCCAGTAGCCCGGCTCCTGTTTACACTTAAGAATAAAGTCCAGTATCTTACCGGAAGATTCATTCCCGTTAATCGGATCGATGTGGAAGCCGGATATTTGATCCTGTATTATTTCCAGCGGGCCGCCGTATAATGTAGCAAACACAGGAAGTCCGGATCTCATAGCTTCCAAAACGGTAAGCCCGAATCCTTCAAACAAAGCAGGCTGAACGAAAACTCCTTTGCGGTCCGCAATTAATCTGTATACTTCACCACTTTGATCTTTTCTGAAAAGTTTGCCGATCCATCGAATTTTATTTTGCAGATTATACTGCTCTATAAGGTGATACATCCAGTTAATTTGTTCTCTCTCTTCTCCATCGCTTGATTTAGATGCATCGGTTTTACCGGCTACAAGAATGACGTTTGCAACCTTTTGAAGTTCTTTATTTTCACCGTACCAGTTAACAAATCCGGTAAGATTTTTTATTTTATCGAGTCTTGCTATTGAAAAAATCGGGGTAAGTTCGGGATTCTCAAGTGTTCCAAAAACACCGGGATCTTCTTTATTCTCAAAGAGCAAGGCATTAAGATCTTTCATAATTTCTTTGATCCGGTTTTTCTTTTGAGTGTACGGGAAGTAGATCTTTGTATTAACTCCCGGCGGAACAATATTAAATTTCGGATGATAAAGATTTATGCCGCCTTCAACACGGTAAAGATCGGGCATGGTGAAATAATGATAAGATTCATACTGCCCTATGCTGTCTTCGGTGCCGACAATTTCCTGATAAGTGGAGGTAACTATAAAATTTGCCGAGTTCATTGCTATAAGGTCGGCTGTAAATTGTATTGAAAAATTGTAATATTGTTCAAGGTTTTTCCAATAAAGAGAACTATACAAGTATTTACTCTTTTCAAGTGCATGTGCAACGTTGCACTGGGTTACCCCGAACTTCTGCGATAGAATAAAAGCAACCAGGTTTCCATCCGAATAGTTTCCTATAATAAAATCAGGCCTGTCTCCGAATTCGGCTAGCAGTTCCTTGTAGGAATCTTCCGCAAAGTTTTCAAGATAAGGCCAAATTTCAAACCTTGAAATCCAATTATCGGTTACTTTTTTATTATTAGTTCTGAACGGTACGCGTAATATCCACGAGTCTTTGGTTTCATGAACCTTTTCTAGCCGTAGATTTGATTTTGTTTTTCCTGCATTAGGAATTAACCTGGTTAGTATTATTATTTTCGGACTTGCGTTTAAGCCGGATTCTTTCAGCGATTGAATAAGTTTTTTCTCAAGAGCTTTAACCTGATCGAGTATATACACAACCTGTCCTCCTGTATCCGGCATGCCAAGCACGCCTTCCTGTCCGAAGTACCCATGCGGAGAAATTATTGCAATATTAAAAATCATCGGAATACGAGACAGAAACTCTTTTAATGCTTGATGATCGGGAGACTGCAAAAGGCCGTCGAGCATTTCCAGGCTTTCTATTATTCTAATAGCGGTATTTCCCAATCCCGGTTCAAAACCAAGCTGCTCAAGGTCGTGAATAAAATTACTAAACGGTTCATTCTCCGGTTTGCGTCGGAGAAAATGGAGTGCTTTATCTATGCTGTTACTTAATTGTTCCGGATTATTAATACGTCCGTTTAAAATGAGCTGCTGGGATTTGTACTTATGCATAAAAAGGAAATCGAACAGAGCCTTACGAAGTTTTTCAGGCTGTGTAAACATATTGCTAGATAAATAACGGTTAAGATATTCCACGCCGCGGCCGATGCTTTTATATTCCCGCACGCTAGGGAATTTATCATAGAATGTACTGAAGTTGATAGTTAAAATATCGTTATTGCTCTGCGGATTTATAAATTTTTCTTTTGCCTTAAGAAATTCTCTTATACTGATTTTTTCATAATATAATTCTTCTATATTAAAGAGGTAAAAAGTAGAATCTGCAATTTTTTCCCTTATCTCAAAGTAAATTATCTGATTCAAGGTTACAGATTCGTTTATCTTTCTAACTACATCTTCAATAATCTGATGATTCCCGTTACCATCATCTTTTTTAAATTCTTCAAGAATCTCGAGAAGCTGTCCTTTTACAAGCAGTTTATTCTCGTGCGATGCAACCCGATTCAGATACCTGAAAAAATCGTTTTTGTTTTCATCAATTAAAGTTATTAGGTTTTTGCTCAATTTTTGTCTCCTTCGAGTCTTTCAAGAAATTATAATAATTTATACCGTCTATAATTCCCCCTGCATACGGTCTATTTGAAAAATAAATGCCTTTCCCGCCTTTTAGCGGATCAAGTTCGCAGCTGTAGTTGGCAACAATAACACCCAGCAGGTCGCCCTTTAACATTTCTTCATCATTGCCGGAATCGCCGGCTACCAAAATATTTTCATGTGGAATATTCCACCTGTAAGAAAGATATCTTATTGCTTTTCCTTTGGAAGCTCTATATGGAAGTATATCAAGGAACTGACCGTGGCTGAATATAATATTCACTTTAAGTTTATTCTTTATAAGCGTCTCTCTTATTATTCTTAAATTCTCTTTATTCTCTTCGGTATAATAGCTGATCTTAAATTTTCTTTGAGTATCGCTTTCCTGGTATTTGAGAAAATCAAATTGTTTCAGCAAATCAAAAATTTTATCTCTCTTCCATAAATATGAAACGTGAGCGTCCCAGCCGTTTGAGTATATTAATTCTCCCTTATAATTATAGTAAATTTCCGATCCCACTGAAGAAATAATAACATCCGGGATAGGCACATTGTTTTCATTTAAAACTTTGTAAGCCGACTGTACAGTACGCCCGGTTGCAACGGCAAAGCCAATACCTCCGGGTAACTCATTAATTAGGTTTACAAATTCGGTCAACGAATCGGCGTCGCCTAAAAGTGTATTATCTATATCGCTTACGATAAATTTATCCATGTCGAGAAGTTTTTTCCCGACAGGCGCAAAAGTATCGCTCTTTGTTTTTTCTTTACCGACTAATTTGGTTATTTCACTAAGGTATGATTTGACATGTGCATCCCAGGTATAAAATTTTTTTACGTTCTCAATTCCATTCCGGGAAAAATCATTCCAGAGCTGTTCCTCATCAAGGATTTTATTCAGAGCCGCAGCTATATTTTTAGGATCGGAAACATCAACCAATAATCCGTTTTTGCAATTAGCAATGATGTCTCTCGGGCCCCCGTCGTTTGTTGCAACGACAGGCACCCCCGTGCCTGCGGCCTCAATAAGCGTTAATCCGAACGGTTCGGTAAGTGCAGCATTAACAAACACACCACCTGTTTCAGCTGCAATTCTATACAACTCCGGTACTTCGTGCTGGGTATCGTGTCTTTTAGGAATAGCCATCTTTCCGTAAAGATTGTATTTATCCATTAAAAGGAGAATTTCCGTAAGCACTTCCCTTTCATTGTCGGGCATAGTTTGAATATCCTCACGAATTCCCGCGAATATGGCTAAGTTAGCTTTCTGTTGAAGTGCTTTATCTTCTCCGTAAGCAGTTATTAATCCGGAGATATTTTTTCTTTTGTCGGGCCGGCATAAAGTAAGTATAAGCGGCTTATTAACCGTTACGAAAAATTTAATCATTTTTTCAGCTATAATTCCCTTAAATCTGATTGCTTCCTCTTGAATAAGCCGGTGGTTGTTGTATGGGTAAAATTTTTCAAGATCAACACCTGGCGGTATTACCTTAAATAGTTCTTCGTTGGTATTTTTATATCCCCCGTACTGCTGTCTTATTTCCTGGTAGGTACTGGTAATTATCAGGTCTGCAAAATAAAGAACATTTTCTTCAATCTCGATTCGATGCGTAATTTTATAACGTTTCTCTATTTCTTCAATAGGCACGCCGTCGTTAATAAGCTTCCTAAGTTTATCCCGCCCGAGCGAATGACCGGTATGTATAAAAGGGATCCCGAAAAATTTAGTAAGTTCGCTGCAGACATATCCGGCATCGGCATAATGGCTGTGTATAATATCCGGCAGTCTTCCCCGGGATTTAATGTACTTTGTGCTTTTATCAACGAACTCTTCAAGGTGGTTCCAGAGAAGTTCTTTGCGAATATATTTACCGCCTCCGCATCTGATCCTGACAATGTCGAACTTGTCATTTATCTTTTCAACAGGCAAAGAATAGTCATCCGAAATAATCTTGTCCTTTATTAGTCTCGTTACCAATTCCACTTTTTCAACACGGGGATCCATACTAAGAGTATTTGCAAGTTCCAGAACATACTTGGTCTGTCCGCCCGTGTCGGCATCTCTTCCGAGTTCCAGATTATGACCCCTTATCAGTCCGTGTAAACTGTAGAGCTGAATATAAAGTTTTTTATTTTCTTTATTTTCGCTCATTTAAAAACTCTGCTTAATTTCATTATAAATTAAATCATCACTGGGGAGCGCACCGGGAACGGAAACAATTTTTGCAGCAAACCCGGATGCAAGTTTGTTTAACCTGGAAATATCCCATCTGTTTAAATAACCCAGACAAAGAACCGCAGCGTAAGCATCTCCGGCGCCTACTGTATCAACAATTTTGTCGGCATTAATCTTACAATGATCGACTTCTTTACCTTTAAATAAAAATGAACCGTCGCTTCCCTGTGTAACGCAAAGAAGTTCGATTTGATATTTTTTCATTATTTGTTTTGCAGTTTCTTCAATGCCTGATTTTTCTTTTATCAGCAGAACATTTACCAGGTCGAGCTCTTCAATATTAAGTTTTACCGCATTGGATGCAATGAGTGAAGATTCTATTATTTCTTTTGAATAAAAATCCTGCCGGATATTTAAATCGCAAAAGTATTTTATCTTTTTACCGAATAATGACCGAATAGTTTTTCTTGATGTTTCATTTCTTTGGACTAAAGTTCCAAAATACAAACAATCAGTTTTTTCTTCAATCATATGATTAATCTGTTCGTTAATTTCAATAAAATCGTATGCCCGGTTTAATTCTATCTGCCAGTGCGGAATTTTATTTTTATCCAGATTTGCATTAGCTACTCCGGTTAAATGCTCATAATCTATTTGAATATAATTTCCAAGTTCGTTTGAATCCGCAAGAGATAATATTTTTTTACCCAAATCATCATCTCCAACCCTGCTTATAAAATTTCCCGATCCGGTCATTTTTTTAACATGATAAATAAAATTGAAAGGTGCGCCGCCCAACAACTTTTTGTCGGGATAAACATCAAATAAAATTTCTCCGAATGAAGTTATGTTTTTCATAGTTACCAAATTTTTCTATAATAAAATATTTTTTATTAAGTGCAAGTAACACAAAACACTAATAACTTTTATTGAGTATTGTTTGGCAATTATTGATGATTTTTAAAGCAGAATGCAGCGTTTATTTCAATTTAATAAATAATTTACGACATTAAGAAAAAAATAAAAAGGATTCGGAAATTGAAATGAAGCAAATGAGTTTTTATTATTTATTTGATATTATCTGTTTGATATGGAAATTATTAAGAGGTTTTTTTAATATTCTTTTTATTAAACCTTAAATAATCCTTTGAAGCACTGCGGTTATACTTCCGTTAACCTTAGGCTGATCAATTAATTTAAATCCATTATTTATTGCAGTATCCAGTGTAGAATGAAAGCTTTGTTCCGTTACATGTCCGTTGGGTTCGGCAATAAGCAATTTGGATTTTTCTTTAAGTGCTGCATGGAGCTCTTTAAATACTATGTTTAAATCAGGCATTTCATGCAGTACAGCGAAAGCAAGCGCCAGATCTATTTGATCTTTTAGTGAATCTATTGCCAGAGAATTTGCAGGGCAGTGATGTAGTTCTATTCTGCCCAGCACTTTTGCTTTTAGTGCTCTTATTTTCAGCTTTTCAAGCATCTTTTCCTGCAGATCGATGCAAACAACCTTACCATCGGTACCAACTAATTTTGCCGCAGGAATGCTGAAAAAACCCATTGCACATCCGATATCAATTACTTTCATTCCTTCTTTTATATATGGGCTTAAAATTTTAACGGGATTTTGATACAATTTTCTTAGGGGATTTGCTAGAAAATAACCCGCCCACACGGGGCAAACTCTTTCTGCCATTTATTTCCTTTTGATTTATTATTCAAAAAACATGTCGTTCTACAATATTTAAAGACGAATTACCGTAAAAAATATTTTATAACTAATTTTCTTTTCCGCCTCTTAAATCTTCTAGACTAATTGGGCCATGAATTTTTAAATATATTGGCCCTGCTGTTTCGCCGAAAGCGTTTATAATAATGCATACGGCTAAGGGCAACCAGTAAAAAGAAAGAAATTTTTCATAGCAAACGAAAAGAGAAGAATAGAAGGATATATCCGTGAAAATAAATTTTAAAATTACGCTTAAACCGAGAGCACCGGACAGCGCCCAATAACCAAATTCAAAAACTCCTACCGTTACTGCCCAGAGCAAATCTTTCTTGCGAAGACTTCCAATTAAAATACCGGCGACAAATCCCTGGTAAATTGAAATTATAGGAGTGAGTAATAGTATCCCTACAAAGAAATACATTACCGAGGCAAACATAATTATAATTATGAAAAAGGTTGAGGTCAATAAATACTTTTTACGAATCCAGAGCTTTAATAAAATATTAAACGGCGGATATTTAAACTGTACTATTCTTTTTTGCTTAATCCAATTACGGGATTTGATTGCAAATTGGTACTCTCTTCTTAGAAGCAAAATTCCGATTAAAACAGCAGTCCAAATTAAGATATAAATTATTATAAATAATAAATATATATTGGTCAAAATCATTAAGTCCCCTTTTTATAATTTCGAATAAAATAATAACAGCCGCTCATTAATTTGAATTGTTTAATTCTTAATAAAGGCGGCTGCAATATTTATTTTTAAATTATTCCTGTTCTTCTTCCTGTTCCTCGCCCTGATTTCCCATCATTGCCCATGGATTCATATCGGTATTCCATATTTCGGCTTTTATTTTTAAGGAACCGTCGTCTTGTTTCTGATAGACGGTTAAATATTTACCTTCATCCGTGACGGGATTATCCATTCCTTTCATGGTCATTGTCATATTATACTTACCGATTTCATAAACCATATCGCCGCTTTCAAAAGCCTCAAGTGTTGTGATGGTAAATTCATTTATTTTAAAAGCATCCTTGTCTTTTATCATTGCTTTATGAATTTCATCTTTTCCCCTCATTATTTGCGAATAACTCGGCAGGGAGATAGCATCGTCTGAATAATTAGAAATCAGCATATCGTAATCTCCGGCTAATTGGGCTTTTACCGCCTCATCATTCATCTTTTGAAGTTTTTCTTTCAAACCGTTTTCATTGTCCTGTGCCGATAATTGAACCGAACAAAGAATTAAAAAAAGCGACAGCACTGATAAGAAAATGCTTTTCATAAGAGCCTCCTTTAAAGGTTAATTAATTTATAAAAAAACTATTGGGGCATGAATTAGAATAATGTTTTGTAATTTTTCAGTGAATGTTCCCGCAATTCAATAAAAAGTAGAATGAAAAATCTTATTGAAAATTAAGCAATATTTATTCAGAATCAAGTTAAATTATTTAATTTTTATGTAATATATTCGTGTCTATTAACGAATGTTTCGTTTATATCTCAAAAATAATATTTGTACATAAATATGGAGATCATTGAATTATTAAGGATTAAATTATGAAGAAAAAAATAGTGGCAATGGGTAAGCAAAAAAGGATCGCATTAATTGCGCACGACAATAGGAAAACCGATCTGCTTGAATGGGCAGAATTCAACCGCGACCTGCTTGCCAGGCATAAGCTTTACGGTACGGGTACGACAGGTCAAATCGTTGCCGCCCGGCTGAAACTAAACGTTCATAGATTTAAAAGCGGACCTTTGGGCGGTGATCAACAGGTGGGCGCAAAAATTGCCGAAGGTAAAATTGATTTTTTAATCTTTTTCTGGGACCCGCTGGAACCGATGCCGCACGATCCGGATGTAAAAGCGCTCCTGAGAATTGCCGTAGTTTATAATATTCCCATTGCCAATAACAGGTCTTCGGCGGATTTTATAATTTCTTCTACCTTAATGTCTTCCGAATATAAAAGAGAGTTGATAGATTATAAAGAAAGAATTATAAAAGTTGAGGAAAAGGGACTGGTTAAAATAAAATGAAATTTAAAAGCCGATTAGGAAAATAATAATAGCCAGGCTTACTATAGAAAGTGTCAGCGTTGAAACCGTCTTTTTATATTTTCTTTTAAATGCTCCCCAGTATTTAGCAACAGCAATCATAATTAATGCAAGAACTAATGTTGCTGCTGCAGCTTCAATAAAATTAAATTTGCTTCCGAAAATTGAGGCGAAGCTTTGATCGTTCCAGAAGCGTCTGTATATAATTTGAAGATGCAGCCAGTACACTATTAAAGATTCGCGTCCCACATCAAGTACAAATGAGGTTTTTGTATTTCTCCATTCGGCGTAGTGCCAGCAAGCGCCGAGCAGCATTAGTACATAACCGAGCCGCTGAAGAAAAAAGAGCGGATGCGGCCTTATCGATCTGAATGAAATATGAAATAATTCGGATAGAAAAAAATGTCCGAGAGCGGCTAAAATAAATCCGATAATTATTAGTTGTTTAATGTAACTTTTTTCTTTGCCTGCATTTCGTGCATCCAGAAAGTATTTGCAGGCTACGGCGCCGGCAAGCAAAAATCCGAGCCAGAGAAACAAAGGAAAAAACGATCCGTGCAGAGCATTAAAATAATCGGCCAGAGGGATAATCATGAATTTGCTGAAATCGATTTTCCAGATTAACGGAGAAAAAATAATTACCGCTGATAAACTTATGATAATGCTGATATTAAAGAATTTATCCGATTTTATAAGCAGTCTTAATGCAAATAAAAATAATAAGCCGAATGCGATGCATTGTAAAATATCGACATTATAAAAACTGTTTATCACATCGGGTGAATAATAGTTCATCATCCTTCGTAAAGAAAGAATGGGCAGGTGAAGTGCATAACCAGCCAGGAAAATAAGAGCAATCCTTCCGAGCTTCCTCCAGAATTTGTAATCGAATTTCCTTAAGTCTTCAATCCTGCCTTGCGTAGAAAGCATAAAAGCAAAACCGGAAATAAAAAGGAATGAAGGTGCGACAAGTCCGTTTATAAAATCAAGAAAGGAAAACCAGCCTGTGTTTTTTAAATTCGGCAGAAGCGTAACATTGAAGATATGCACTTCAAACATTACAAGCAGCGCCCATCCGCGCAGAAGATCAACGAATATGAATCTTAATTTTTCTTTCAATTTATTCTAAAAATTTTTAAGGAATAAAGCATTTCCCTGTTAATTTACTTTGCGGCTTAAATAAATCATATTGTAAGTTATTGCACAAAATCGATGCGAAAATTAATCTAATTAGAATTTCCCTCAAAATAATTTAATTTCTAAAATAATGCTTGGATTGGTTTAAAATAATCTTAAATAAAGAAAATAGGTGATTGCATTTAAAATAGTGTAAGGTATTCCCACTTTTGCAAATTCAAGAAATGTGATGGTTTCGCCTTTTCTTTTTTCGGCATTTTGAATAATAATTATGTTACTAGCCGCACCAAGTATAAATAAATTTCCTGCAATGGTACTGCCGGCAGCAAGCGCCATCATTCCTTTGGAAGAGATTCCTAGATGCATCAGCATTGGCAGATAAAGAGCAACAAGCGGTACGTTGGAAATAAGCTGGCTTAATAAAACGCCGACGATAAGTATCATAAAAACAGATGTAATATTTAGATTTGAATCTTGTATTAAATTTTGAAAAAATCCGCTTTCCCAAACACTCTGCATCAAAATAAACATTGCTGCAAAAAAGATGATTGTGTGCCAGTCAATGTGTTTTACTATTTCAATACGTTTAGGACTTAAAAGTATAATGGGAAGAGCAGCTGCAAGCGCAATATATGTCAACTGAAAGTCAAAATGGATTTTCAGGAATATAAAAGAAATCTTAATTAGGATTAAAATAATAATGATACCCAGCGAAATTTTAGATAAAATAGCCAGTTTTTCGTCCTTTATTGTTTCGGGATAATGATTGATTGCTGCATTGTGAAATTCATTTTTAAAAAATATTTTCAGCAGTACAAATGCAAAAAGAAGATTAATAATTGTCGGTATAAAAAGATATTCCCCGAACGTTATGAAGCTGTTACTTAGTTTTCCGTTAACGGCAATCAATAGATTTTGCGGATTTCCAATCGGGCTCATCACGCTTCCGGTAGTAACCGCAAATGCAAGAGCAATAAGCATAAGCTTAGGCGGAATTTTGTTTTTTTCTGCAAGCATCAGGACTACCGGCGTCCCTATTATGGCTACGGTGTCGTTCATTAGAAAAACCGATATAATTCCCATTCCGATAATGACCAATAAAAGCAAAGCATTGACAGATTTTGCACTCTTAAAAAAGTTATATGAAATGTGAGCAAGAAAACCGCTTTTTTCAAAGGTTTCTCCTACTGTAAACATTCCAAAAAGAAAAAGAATTACATCAAAATTAATTGACCTGAAAGCGTTTAAAAATGATATTTGCCTGGTAATTAAAACTCCAATTGCTCCGCCGAGCATAATCTGCCAGATTTGTAATTTTATATTTCCTATCTGCCGAACAGCAATCAGTATAAATACTATTGCAAGAATTATTATAGAAATCATTTATGAAAAAGGGAATAAATAATTATTGGTTAGTCTTCCGCAAAGATAATTATATTATAAAATATCTAATAAAAATTTACTGTATAATTTTTAAGTAGTCCGTTTTCGTAGTTGAACTTTGCGCTGAAGAATTTATCTTCTTTAAGCCATTTAAGGAAGATAGCATCGCCGTCCCATAAATTTAAATCCGTAATTTTATTGCTTGGAATCCACTCAAGCCGCCCTTCATTTGAGTCGATCAATTCTCCGGTGAATTTGTCGGCTGTAAAAACGAAAACATACCAGTCGTGAGTACCGTCGAATAGAGGAAAGGTTATAAATCCGTGCAGTTTCGGCGATGAAATTAATAAACCGGATTCTTCCTTAACTTCTCTAATTACACATTCTTCCGGTGTTTCGTTATTTTCAAATTTTCCTCCCAATCCGTTCCATTTTCCTTCGTGTACATCGTTCTTTTTCTTTGTTCTATGCAGCATAAGGGTAGTGTTGTGCCTTTTATCAATTACATAACAAAGAGTTGCCAGCTTCATATTAATTTTTTCCTTTTGATTAACAATTGTATTGACACTGTAATAATACTAATTTAAGTTTTAATAGGTACGATTGTTATTATTTTTATTAATGGTTAATATAATAATAAATTTATTTTGCTATTTCTAAAATTTTAGAAATATTTAGTTGTAGAATTTAATTTCTTTAGGATAATTTTAATTTAATAACAGGAGAATTATTGTAATGAACAGCGAGATGAATTTTCCGGAAGAAGAATTTAACTCGAGTGAAGAATCATTTGAAGAACAGCTCCGCAGCGACTCTCATTTTAGTGAAGAAGAAAAAAACATCTTAAATATAAATCTCGGCAGAAAAAAACAAAAAGATGAAGAAGATGATTTTGAAGAGGATGATGATTACGAAGATGACAATGATTTTTTTGAAGAGGACGAAGAAGACGAGGATGAGTTTGAAGAAGACGGAGATATCTTCGATAAAGAGCCCGAGAATGATGAAGATTTTTATGAAGAGGATTTTGACTTTGATGACGACGACGACGATTTATTCGAAGATGAGGAACCGCCTTATAACTAATTTTGTTGAAATGACATTTTTATAAAGAAGTTAATTAAAGGCGTCGTTATTTTATTAAATTCGGGTTTTATATTTATAACCCGAAGTATTTATCTTTCAGAAGATAGTTTTTCACATAATCGGTTACCCCCTCTTCCAAAGAAGTGATGGAATTTGAGTACCCGGCTTTTTTAATCTTCTCAAGCTTTGCTTCGGTAAAATACTGGTACTTCTCGGCAAGGTGTTCCGGAAGTTCGATATATTCAATATTGACGGGCTTTTCCATTGCTGTGAAAATTGCGGTAACAAGATCGTTCCAAGTCCGCGCTTTACCCGAGCCTACATTAAAAAGTCCGTTCCTATTTTTCTTATCTAGAAAGAAAAGAGTCATATCAACGGCATCTTTTACATAAACAAAATCACGCATTTGTTCGCCGTCTTTATAACCGGAGTTTCTTGATTTAAACAGCTTTACTTTTCCCGTGTTTTTAATTTGTTCAAATGCTTTATGAACGACGCTTCTCATATCTCCTTTATGATATTCATTCGGGCCGTAAACATTAAAATATTTTATGCCGGCAATCTTGTCCATCATGCCCTGCTTAACAGCCCAGACATCAAACAAATTTTTAGAATAGCCGTACATATTTAAAGGACGCAAAAACTGACTTACACTTTCGCTGTCGTCAAATCCAAGCGAACCGTCTCCGTAAGTAGCCGCAGAAGATGCGTAAATGAATCTTACATTTTTAAAAAGACTAAATTGAGCGAGCTTTTTGGTATATTCATAATTATTGCGGAGAAGATGATCGGCATCTTTTTCCGTTGTGGAAGAATTCGCTCCCATATGTATTATTGCTGTGATGTCGATATCCATTCCGTTTTCAATTTTTTGAATAAAGTCATCTTTGTTAATAAAATCATAATAATTTAGGCCGACAAGATTCTTCCACTTTTCATCATGCCCTAGTTCATCTACAATTATAATTTTATCTTCCCCTAGAGAATTTAGGCGCCAGACAATAGCGCTTCCGATAAATCCGGCTCCGCCCGTAACTACTATCATATTCATACCCTAATGATTCAAAGTCTTGTTTTTTAATAGGATTCAATTTAATTATATTTGTAATTCTTTACAAAAGAAGTGGATTTATAGTAAATACAATTCTAATAATAAATTTATGCAACGTATGTTTTAGGAATAGGCAAAACATTTGTAAGGAAGTTTTAGCTTATTATTTATAAAATTGATTTGAACATGGCAGATACTTTAGAAATATTAAAAGGAATCTTAAAGAACAGGATAATGGTTCTGGACGGTGCAATGGGCACAATGATCCAGCGCTATAAACTAACCGAAAAAGATTTCAGAGGTGAAAAGTTTAAGGATCACCCTTACGACCTTAAGGGAGATAACGATCTTTTATGCATTACACAGCCGCAGATAATTAAAGAAATTCACAAAGCTTATCTTGAAGCCGGTGCGGATATTATCGAAACCAATACATTTAGCGGAACTTCTATTGCGCAGGCCGATTATAAATTGGAGCATATAGTTTACGAGCTGAATTTTAATGCGGCAAAAATTGCCAGGGATGTTGTTGATGGATACAATAAGAAGAACCCTGGTAAACCGAGATTCGTAGCAGGCTCTCTCGGGCCTACAAATAAAACCGCATCTCTTTCACCGAATGTAAACGATCCCGGTTACAGAGCTGTTACTTTCGATAAACTTGTAGAATCTTACGGCGAACAAGTAAGAGGTTTAGTCGACGGCGGGGCAGATATTCTTCTTGTCGAAACAGTATTCGATACTTTAAATGCTAAGGCGGCAATCTATGCAATAGACGAGCACTCCCAAAAGATAAACCGGAATATTCCGGTAATGATTTCAGGAACAATTGTAGATCTAAGCGGAAGAACACTTTCGGGACAAACTACCGAAGCTTTCTGGATTTCAATTTCTCATGCTAAAAATTTATTAAGCGTCGGTTTAAATTGCTCATTCGGTGCTGCGCAGATGAGGCCCTTCATAGAAGAGCTTTCAAGAATTGCCACCTGCTTCGTAAGCATTTATCCCAATGCGGGACTTCCGAACGAAATGGGAGAATATGATGAAACAGCAGAGATAACTTCTTCAATTTTAAAAGAATTTGCAGAGAACGGATTTTTCAATATAGTTGGCGGCTGCTGCGGCACTACGCCCGATCATATAAAAATGATTTCGGAAATGGCTTCCAAATTCAAACCGCGCAGTATTCCGGAAGCAGAACCATATTTAAGATTAAGCGGAATGGAGCCGCTTATAATAAGACCCGAAACCAACTTTGTTAATGTAGGCGAAAGAACAAATGTTGCAGGCTCGAAGAAATTTCAAAAACTAATTCTTGCAGGAGATTTTGAAAGTGCGCTGTCCGTAGCAAGAGATCAGGTTGAAAACGGCGCCCAGGTTATTGACGTGAATATGGACGAAGGACTTCTTGATTCCGAAGAAGCAATGACAAAATTCCTTAATTTAATTACCGCCGAACCGGACATAGCAAAAGTTCCCGTAATGATCGATTCATCGAAATGGTCGGTAATAGAGGCAGGACTCAAATGCCTCCAGGGAAAAAGCATTGTTAATTCGATCAGCTTAAAGGAAGGCGAAGAGGCTTTTAAGGAACATGCAAAAAAAATATTCCGGTACGGTGCTGCGGTTATCGTTATGGCTTTTGATGAAAAGGGTCAAGGGGATACGCTTGAAAGAAGAATAGATATTTGCAGACGTGCTTATAAAATTTTAACCGAAGAAGTCGGCTTTCCGCCGCAGGATATAATTTTCGATCCGAACATTCTTACCGTTGCTACGGGTATTGAAGAACATAACGATTATGCAATAAATTATATTGAAACGACAAAATGGATAAAACAAAATCTTCCTCTTGCAAAAGTAAGCGGAGGTGTAAGTAATATTTCTTTTTCTTTCAGAGGCAACGATCTTGTTCGCGAAGCAATGCATTCGGCTTTTTTGTTCCATGCAATAAAAGCCGGAATGGATATGGGAATTGTTAATGCGGGACAGCTTGAAGTTTATGAGGAAATTCCAAAGGATCTTTTGACCCTTGTAGAAGATGTTCTTTTTAACAGAAGAAAAGACGCAACCGAGAGACTTGTCGATTTTGCCGAGACGGTTAAACAAAAAGATAAAACCGAAATTAAGGCAGATGAATGGCGCACGAAACCGGTTGAAGAAAGATTAAAGCATGCGCTTATAAAAGGTATAGTTGAATACATTATAGAAGATACTGAGGAGGCAAGACAAAAATATTCTCAGCCGCTGGATATAATTGAAGGTCCTTTAATGGACGGTATGAATGTTGTCGGCGATCTTTTCGGTGCGGGTAAAATGTTTTTACCGCAGGTTGTTAAAAGTGCAAGGGTGATGAAAAAAGCTGTGGCGTATCTAATTCCCTACATCGAAAAAGAAAAAATAGCAAGCAATGATATCCGTGAGGCCGGGAAAATATTAATGGCTACTGTGAAAGGCGACGTTCACGACATCGGTAAAAACATAGTTGGTGTTGTTCTCGGGTGCAACAACTATAATGTAATAGATTTAGGCGTAATGGTAAGTGCCGATAAAATTCTTGATACTGCAATTAAAGAAAAAGTCGATGTAATAGGAATTAGCGGTTTGATTACTCCTTCTCTTGATGAAATGGTTCATGTTGCTAAGGAAATGGAAAGACGCGGATTTAAGATTCCGCTTCTTATAGGCGGTGCGACTACTTCCCGCATTCATACTGCGGTTAAGATTGCACCTAATTACAGCGGTACGGCAGTGCATGTTCTGGATGCTTCCAGGAGTGTGCCGGTTGTAAGCAGTCTATTAACCGCAGATAAAAATCAAAAAAATAAATTTATAAACGATCTTAAATCGGAATATAAAAAAGTAAGAGAAGATCATCTTAAGAAAAAAGAGCTGAAGAATTTTATTTCAATTGACCGAGCAAGGGAGAACCGGTTTAAAACCGAATGGACGAAAGTTAAAATTAAACAACCGGAAAATGCGGGCATTACGGTTTTAAAGGATTTTTCTCTCGAAACTTTACGTAATTATATCGACTGGACGCCGTTCTTCCAGACATGGGAACTTAAAGGCAAATACCCCGCAATTTTAGAAAGTGAAAAATACGGCGCCGAAGCGAACAGAATTTTTAAAGATGCAAATAATCTGCTCGATAAAATAATTAAAAATAAATTATTAAAAGCCAACGGAGTATTCGGTATATTCCCGGCTAATTCTGTGGGCGATGATATTGAAATTTATGTTGATGAAGCAAGGAAAGGTGTAAAAAGAGTTCTGCATTCGCTTCGCTCGCAGACGCAGAAATCCGACGGCCTGCCGAACCTTGCATTAGCTGATTTTGTTGCTCCAAAGGGAACTGGGATACCGGATTACATCGGCGCTTTTGCAGTTACAACGGGGATAGGGATTGAACCAATTGTAAAGAAATATGAAGCCGAACACGACGACTATAACAGTATAATGGTAAAAGCCCTGGCAGACCGTCTTGCCGAAGCATTTGCCGAACATCTTCATGAACTGGTAAGAAAAAAATACTGGGGTTACGCGTATGATGAAAACTTCAGCAATGATGATCTTATTAAAGAAAGCTACCTGGGAATTCGTCCTGCGCCCGGCTACCCTGCACAGCCCGATCATACGGAGAAATTGATAATCTTCGACCTGCTGGATGCTGAAAAGAATACTTCGATTGTACTTACCGAAAGCCTGGCAATGTATCCCGCAGCTTCCGTAAGCGGACTTTACTTTGTACACCCCCAAGCCAAATACTTTAATGTAGGTAAAATAGGGAAAGACCAGGTGCTCGACTATCACAAGCGAAAAGGCATGAGTCTTGACGAAATGGAAAGATGGCTTAGACCGATTTTAAATTACGATGAGGGTGAGTAATTTATTTTTGTTTATCAGCCCAATAGGGATTCTGCCGGGATATTGTATTTTCTGCGTAGTTCTCTCATCATCTTAACCGTAAGTTCTCTTTTTCCGTTAAGGATTTCGGAAGCTCTGTTTTTCCCGCCTACGGTTTCAGCAATATCCGATTGTTTCAACCCGAGCTGTTCCATCCTGAATTTAATAGCTTCAACCGGATTAGGAGAAGCGATATTAAATTTTTTATTTTCATATACTTCAACAAGAGTAACCAAAATCTCCAATTCGTCTCCAGAGGGTGTATTAGGCTTAGCATTAAAAAGTTTATCAATTCTTTTCAAAGCCGCTTCATAATCTTTTTTTGTTTTTATGGGTCTGATGTTCATATTAAATTTCCTCGGCGTTTATTTTATCATATTCTTGATGGGTTCCGATAAACCTAATGTATACTATCTTAAAATTATAATTTATTGCAGTAATTAATCTATAACTGTTTCCTTTAATATTAAATACAATACGGTTATTTCTTAAAATACTTGCTTTCCTATATAGCCTTGTTACATCTTCAGTGTTTTGCCAATTTGCTTTTTTAGTTTCGTAGTACCACGCTTTAAGTGGCTGCTCCGAATCCGGGTGTTTTTTCAAGAATTCTTTTAAAGCTTTAATTGCTATTACCCTCATATACAAATATAATGAGTTCCCATATTGGGAACAAGTTAATAATTATATATCCTGAATTTTTTTACTTAATGACTGAAGTTACGCAACTGTCATGCTGAACTCGATTCAGCATCTGAAAATTGCTTAATTATGCAGATTCCGAATCAAGTTCGGAATGACAATGGCTGATTTTTTCTTGTTTTGCGTAACTTCAGTTAATGATTTAAATCTTGATGAAATGGAAAGATGGCTTAGACCTATTTTAAATTACGATGAGGGTGAGTAGCGTTTTTTACCACAGAGACACGAAGGCACAGAGGAAAAAATTAATAAAAGGATTGCCGCGGACTAGCCGTAACAATCCCATATTTTTCTTTTTATTAAATGATTTATGCGACTTTGAATATTTCCCTGTAGCCGCCCTGCACAAGATCCATGTATCCGGCCATGATATCTCTTACCTCGGGATTTGAGGTATAATTTTCTGCTTGTTCAAGTTCGTGAAGGTTTTCAATTTCAAACTCGTAAATGAACGTCCAGAAACCTGCAGACACATCGGTTAAAAGCCTGTTGTTTTTCAGTCCCTGTTTTTCGGCGAAGGGTATTGTTTGTTTCCATCTTTTAACCAGTTCTTTTACCATACCAGGTTTTGCATGAAAAATATTACGTACAAGGTACATAATGCCTCCCGTTTTTTATTTAAATAAATGTTGATTTAAAAAAAGATTATCCGCTAATTAAGGTATAATTTGTGCCGGTATGCTAATTAAAAAAAATTTTTTATGCAAGCTGGAAAAATTATTTCGCTGAACACACACTAAAATTGCCGGGCACAAGCGATAAAGATATATTCTATCGTTATTTTACCCGGCGCAGCAGAAAAAATTAGATAATAGCAGCCTTCGTGGCCGCAAAGTCAGCATAAAAAAATAGACGAGAACTATTATTTATTTATATAACCGCGAAGGCTGTATTTATTACTCATTTAAATATTTGGTCAAAGAAAGTCTGCATAGCCGCCCAGCTTTTTTCATCCGCTTGTTTATTATAAGCAATGGGCAGTTTGAATTTTTTGCCCAGGCTGTCGGCGGCCGGATTTGTAAAACTGTGCTCTGCACCGGGATAGCTGATAACTTTGTAATTCACTTTTGCGGTCTTCATCGCATCTTCAAAAGCATCAACTTTTTTCTTCGGATTAAACGGGTCTGCTTCGCCTGTGCAGACTAAAACTTTTGCCTTAACATCTTTCGGATTTTTAACTTTACCCGTCGGCAGGTCTCCATGAAAGCTCACAACACCATCAAAGTTATCACCGGCAAGAGCCATGTCGAGAACGACACCTCCTCCGAAGCAGTAACCGATAGCGGCAATTTTACTTGTATCTGTTTCCGGCTGTTCTTTTAATATGTTGACGCCAGCATTGAATCTTGCCATAGCTGTATCCATATTGTGCAACGCTGCGGCGGCAAGATTTCCAGCATCTTTCGGATTATCAGCGGTTACACCGTTGCCGTACATATCTACTGCAAAAGCAACGTACCCGAGGTTTGCAAGCATCTTTGCTCTGTCTTTTGCATAGTTTGTAAGTCCCCACCATTCATGTACGACAATTACTCCAGGCCGTTTCCCGGCCATGCTGCTGTCGTATGCAAGGAAACCTTTAAGCGTGGTTCCGTCTGCTGAGTAAGTAACCTCTTTAGCCACAATGGGTGAGCCTTTGCTGACGGTACCGGTTTCTTTTTTTTGTGTACATCCGGATAAAATAAATAAACCGAATAAAAGTATTGATATGTATTTCATATGACCTCCTTCTTTGTCAGTTTTAGTTTTATTTGTTTTGGATTAAGATATGGAGATAAAATTAAAAAGTGAATGGGATGGAACATCAAGAACAGCTTGTTGTAACGGGAATCAATTTAGGCAGTTGTAT
>Ga0307441_1000017_pt1 | contig 85660 bp, 51 predicted proteins | sample SalMarWE160420MG_FD_202149 | JGI IMG/M metagenome (GOLD analysis project Ga0307441, IMG submission 202149) | Salt marsh sediment microbial communities from the Plum Island Ecosystem LTER, Massachusetts, United States - WE1604-20 | ecosystem: Environmental > Aquatic > Marine > Intertidal zone >... | reverse complement strand
TTAAATCTTATTAAAAAATTTTAATAATCTTATGGGAGGGTTAAATGGAGCGAAGACTCATAAAACATATAATTTCAACAGTAGTTCTTATTTTCATAAGTTCTATTTCAATTTCAGCTCAAACAGCTGAAGTTAATGCGGGTAAAAACCAAATTATTAATTGGGTGGAAACACACTCTGCACAGCTTAAAGGAGAGGTTTCGCAAAATAATATAAATGTAGAATGGACATGTCCCCAAAATTCGGAAGTTGTTTTTAAAGATGCTTCCAATCCGGTAACCGAAGTTACTTTCCCGCGGCCGGGTTATTATTTGTTATACCTTTCGGACAATGAACCGGGAAAGGACTCTATAAAAAGTTCCGTTATTATAAATGTTTTTAAGCCTCATTCTTATAAGCAAAGGCTTTCCGATTTAATAAGCTTAATGACAGTTGACGAGAAGATCAAAGAATTGACTAATGAAGCGGATGCGATCCCAAGGCTAGGACTCCCGAAATATAATTATTGGAGCGAAGCGTTACACGGAGTACTTGCAAGCGGGGCAACTTCATTTCCGCAAGCTATTGCTATGGGTGCTACCTGGGAACCCCGTCTTGTTCATCGTGTGGCATCGGCAATATCCGATGAAGCACGTGCATTGCATGTTACCGAGGGTAAAGGATTAACTTACTGGAGCCCTACTATAAATATTGCACGTGATCCGCGATGGGGACGCAATGAAGAATCTTACAGCGAGGATCCTTACCTTCTTTCACAGATGGCAGTAGCATTTGTTACAGGCATGCAGGGTAATGATCCGTATTATTTAAAAACCGTTTCCACACCAAAGCACTTTATCGCAAATAATGAAGAAGCACGCCGTCATACCGGTTCTTCGGATGTTGATATGCGCAGCCTTTATGAATATTACCTGCAGGCTTTTCATGCAGCTATAGTTAGAGGGAAGGCATATTCAATAATGGGCGCTTATAACGAGTTGAATAGTGTTCCCTGCAATGCAAACCCGTTTTTGATGACTGATCTTCTAAGACATGATTGGGATTTTAAAGGCTACGTAGTATCCGATTGCGGAGCTATTATGGATGAGGTATTCAACCATCATTTCTTTAAAACAATGCCTGAAGCAGTTGCTGCAAGTATTCGTGCCGGCTGCGATCTGAATTGTGGAAATTCTTATCGCCGGTATCTTAAAGATGCGCTTGATGAAGGCTTACTCGATATTAGAGACATTGATACAGCTTTGGCCCGCGTTCTTTCGGCTCGTTTCAGATTAGGCGAATTCGATCCGCAGTATGCTGTACCGTATAGTTCAATTAACAAAGACAGTCTGGACAGTAAATATAATCGCGCTCTTGCGCTTGATGTTGCGAAGAAGTCGATTGTACTGCTGAAGAATAACGGGATACTGCCTTTAAATAAAAAGAAAATTAAATCGATTGCTGTTATCGGTCCGAATGCTGCCGAAGCTCAGTTGGGTATTTACAGCGGATTTCCTAATGTTGAAGTTAGCCCTCTTGAAGGAATTAGGAAAAAAGCTGCCGCACTTGGAATCAAGGTTGAATATAACATGGGATGCACAATCAGCGGAGGAGTATTAAAACCGATTGACGCGAAGTATTTTGCCAAAGTTGAAGGAACCGGCAAAACGGGTATGAAAGGCGAGTATTTCGATAATATGAATTTGTCCGGGAAACCGGTCTTAACACGCGTAGATTCCATGATAAATTTTAACTTCGGTACCGGTGCTCCTGCTCCCGGCCTGCCGAAAGACCATTTTTCAATACGGTGGAGAGGGAAAATAATTCCTCGCGATACCGTCCGTTATATAGGCATCAGCACAGACGACGGCGGACGCCTGTATTTAAACGGAACTTTGCTGATAGACGACTGGACTGATCACGCTGAAACCGCACACAAGGTAAAAGTAGATTTAATACCGGGTAAAGAATATGAAGTTGAGGTTGATCAGTATGATGACGAGTTAGGTGCGGTTGCAAGGCTTACGTGGGATGCAGGTCAGCAGGATTTTGAAACGGCTAAAAAGATTGCCGCAAGAAACGATGCAGTCATTCTTTTCATCGGTACGTCCCCGGATATATCGAGCGAAGAGCATGACAGGACGGAGATAGAACTGCCAAATATTCAAAGAGAATTAATAAATGCAATCGATTCCGTTAATCATAATATTATTTTCGTACTCGTAAACGGAGGCCCGGTTGCACTTGCGGGAACTGAAAAAGATGCAAAGGGAATCGTCGAAGCATGGTACGACGGAGAGTTCGGCGGTAATGCAATTGCCGATGTTTTATTTGGCGATGTTAATCCCGGCGGTAAACTTCCGGAAACATTTTATGCATCAACGAAAGAGCTTCCCCCGATGTCGAATTATGATTTAATCGATTATCCGCGTACATATATGTATTTTAACAAACCCGTACTTTATCCTTTTGGATATGGCCTTTCATACACTACGTTTAAATTTTCCGATCTAAAACTTAATTCTGATAGAATAAAGAAAGACGGTACGGTTGAGATACAATTTTCAATAAAAAATACGGGAAAAATGGAAGGCGATGAAGTTGCTCAGGTTTATGTCCATAAAGATAATGCAAATATAAAAGTACCGATCAATCAATTAAAAAGGTTTAAAAGAGTTACACTCGCTCCCGGAGAGAGCAAGGCTGTCACTTTTAAAATTCCGGCATCTGAATTTTCATTTTACAGTACTAAGACAAACGAATTAACAATAGATCTGGGTAAGTGGGAAATCCAGGTTGGAGGTTCGTGTAAAGATATTCATCTGAAGAAAAGTATAATAATCCAGTAAATATTTTATCGAATTCGCCCGCCTATCGACATAGCTTGATACGGCGGGCAAAGGCGAGTTTTAGAACAAGGATAACTTAGGGTTCTTTTAAATTTCAAGCAGATTATGAATTGGTTTTTATACGGCGCTTGATATTAAAAGTCCGGTTATTATATAAAAATATAAAGGTGCATTTTATGAAATTGTCAATAACGGCAGCTATATTTTTTTTTATGATTACAACCCCAGTTTTCGGGCAGCCGGATAATGTTTTAAGTAAGACCAAACAGACTACTATTTGCAATCCCCTAAATCTTAATTATAGATTTTGTCTGGATAAGCCGTCAAGACGGGAAGCCGCCGATCCGACAATGGTCTTATTTAAAGGTGAGTATTATTTATTTGCCTCAAAATCCGGCGGATACTGGCACTCCACAGATTTAATTCACTGGGATTTAATAACAACAAAGGATCTTCCGTTAGAAGATTATGCCCCAACTGCAGTTGTAATGAATGACACTTTGTATTTTTTAGCTTCTTCCGACAAACCCAAAATATATAAAACCGGGGATCCGAAGTCAGGCAAATGGCAGGTAGTTAATCCTGCATTTCCTATTGGAATGATTGACCCGGATTTGTTTGTTGATGATGACGGTCGATTATATTTCTATTACGGATGTTCAAATGTAAATCCAATTTACGGCGTTGAATTAGATCCTAAAACTTTTAATCCCATCGAAAAACCTAAAGAGCTTTTTAACAGCCATAAGGATAAATACGGTTGGGAAAGATGGGGAGATTATAATGATCAGCCGGACAATCCTTGGATTGAAGGTTCCTGGATGACAAAGCATAATGGTAAATATTATTTGCAATACGCCTGCCCCGGCACTCAATTTAAAAGCTATTGCGACGGTCTTTATGTTTCAGATAAGCCGCTGGGGAATTATACACTTGCACCTAACAATCCGTGTTCATCAAAGCCCGAAGGCTTTATTGCAGGCGCGGGACACAGCAGTACATTCCAGGATATCTACGGCAACTACTGGCATATTTCAACTATGACGATTTCTGTGAAGCATATGTTCGAAAGACGCCTGGGATTATTCCCGATGTTTTTCGATAAGGATGGAGAATTATACACTTATACCGGATTTGGTGATTTTCCTTTTAAGATACCTGGAAAAAAAATCTATAAGCCTGATGAATTGTCTCCACATTGGATGCTGCTTTCATACAACAAACCGGTTGAGGTCTCTTCCGAACTCCCCGGTCATCCGAAGGAATATGCAGCGGATGAGAATATACGTAATTACTGGAGTGCTGAAACCGGCAACAAAGGTGAATGGATATCGATTGATTTGCAGAAACAATGCACAATAAATGCCGTTCAGATTAATTTTGCTGAAAACGAAACTCAAATATATGGACGTAATCCCGAAATCTATTATCAATATCTTCTAGAATATTCTGCGGATAATAAAACATGGCATAAATTAATTGATAAAACTAAAAACAAAACTGACGTGCCGCATGATTATATCGAACTTCGGGATCCGGTGAAAGCACGTTATGTAAAACTTATAAATTATCGCATCCCGGGCGGAACTTTTGCAATTTCAGGACTGCGTGTATTCGGGAACGGAGGCGGATCTCTTCCTGCAAAAATCAGTGAGTTTAAAATTGATCGTTTAAAAAACGATAGATGTATAGTAAATATAAAATGGAAGAAAAGCCCGAACACCGTCGGTTTTAATATTCACTACGGAACTCAAAAGGATAAATTATATCATAATTACGAGGTGCTGGGAACCGATTCAATAATAATAAGAAGCTTAAACGCTTTGTCAAAATATTATTTCACTATTGATGCATTTAATGAAAACGGAATAACAAAAAGCGGCAAAATTATTGAAGCAGAATAAGATTTATCTTTTTATTATTTACCTGCCACTTAGGTCGCAGGTAATTGGGAACCATAAAAACTAAGCATTAAATAATTAAATAAAAGAGGAGTAAAATGCGTTTCAATATAAAAATATTAATAGCAATGCTTGTATTTAATACTGTTCTATTAAATGCGGCTAACGATCCGAAGGAAAAAACCAACCGGATTGTTATCAATGTTGATCTCGGCAGGGATTCAATAAGTAAATTTATTTACGGTCATTTCGCCGAACATTTAGGGCATGGTATTTACGGCGGAATTTATGTCGGTGAAAATTCCAAAATTCCGAATACGCGCGGCATAAGAAATGATGTTGTTACAGCACTTAAAGAAATCGGTCCTGCAGTTGTACGCTGGCCCGGAGGATGCTTTGCAGACACCTATCACTGGAAGGACGGAATAGGTCCGCAGGATAAGAGACCTTCTATTGTTAATACAAATTGGGGAGGAGTAACTGAAGACAATAGTTTCGGCACTCACGAGTTTCTGGACTTTTGCGAAATGATAGGAGCCGAACCATACATTTGCGTTAACGTGGGCAGCGGTACCGTACAGGAAGCTTCCAAATGGGTCGAATATGTAAATTCGGATGCAAAAAGTCCTATGACCGAATTGCGAAAGAAGAACGGAAGAGATAAACCCTGGAATGTAAAATTCTGGGCGGTAGGTAATGAAAGCTGGGGATGCGGCGGGAATATGACTCCGGATTATTATTCCGACTTGTTTAAAAGATTTTCCACTTATATGCGCGGACGAGGATTATACCGCGTGGCCAGCGGCGGAACCGATCCTGATTTTGACTGGACTGAAACGGTTCTAAAGAAAACTCAAAAATATCCGAATTTAATCCAGGGGTATTCGTTTCATTATTATACTTTCTGCCACGGCTGGAACGATAAGACTTCGGCAATAAACTTTAACGAGAATGACTGGTTCTATACAATGAAGAATACTTTAATAATGAAAGAGCGCCTGGAAAAGCACATAGCATTAATGGATGAATATGATCCGCACAATAGAATCGGCATAATGGCTGACGAATGGGGAAACTGGTTCAACGTAGAACCCGGAACAAATCCCGGATTTTTGTTTCAGCAAAATACTTTGCGCGATGCCGTAACGGCAGCTCTTTATCTCAACATCTTTAATAACGATGCCCGCCGCGTAAAAATGGCAAACATTGCACAAATGGTAAATGTGCTTCAGGCAATGATACTAACCAAAGGAGATGAGATTGTAAAGACCCCGACCTTCTATGTCTTCAAAATGTATAAAGTTCATCAGAGTGCAACCCTTTTACCGATCGATGTTACCTGCGAAAATTATACTTATAATGGGATGACTTTGCCCAGCGTCAGCGCATCCGCTTCGAAAGACAAGGAAGGAAAAATTCATGTATCAATGTGCAATATCGATCCGCATGGCAGCAGAAGCGTAGAAATCGATTTAAGAGGATCCGCTAATTTAACGAAGACTTCAGGTGAAATTATTACCGCTCCTAATGATAACGATTATAACGATTTCGGAAAGCCGGAGAAAGTCAATATTCAGAAATTCACCTCTTACAGCATACAGAATAATATTCTGAAGGTTGATCTTCCGTCGAAATCGATTGTTACGATTGAACTGGATTAGAAAATAAATATGTTAAGGTTGTCCGACAGTTGTACTGTCGGACTTTACTCTGCAAAGAGTATTACTCTTAGAGGATATTGTACCTCATGCTATAAGAGCAGAGTAACTGCTTTAAGGTTAATGTCCAACAGTAGAACTGTCGGACAACAAAGACAACGAGGAGAAATATTGAAACCATTTTCAATAACAAAAGATAATGATTATTATTTTTGCACTGATACAATTGTTGGGTGGCAATGTGTTTTTATGTCATTACCTTTTTTTGAATTAATAATTGAATCGTTGAGGTATTGTCAGTCGGAAAAAGGATTGCGTATTCACGGATATGTTATAATGCCGAATCATCTGCATTCTATTATTTCGGCAGCGAATAAAAATCTTTCCGACATAATACGGGATTTTAAGCGATTTACATCGTGCAAAATTTCTGATCTCTTGGAAGAAACCGGGAACAATCGGCTTATGAAATATTTCTCGACCGCCGCAGAACGAGTGGGAAGAGGGAATGACTATAAGATATGGCAATCGGGAAGTCATCCCGAAGCAATTGTATCGTATGATTTCTTTTTGCAAAAATTAAATTATATCCATAATAACCCTGTCCGCAAAGGTTTCGTTGAGCGGCCTGAGCACTGGACGTTCTCAAGCGCCAGGAACTATATATTAGATGATCATTCGATAATTAAGATTGATTCTGTATTGTAGAATTTGGCAGTATAACTGCTTTAAGGTTTATGTCCGACAGTAAAACTGTCGGACAACTGTTTATATAAATAATAATAAAGGAAACGCGGATGTTAAAACAAATTAGATTTTTAATGATAATATTTGTGATCGGTTTTTTTACTAAAACCTTCTGCAAGGAAAGCTACACAATTAAAAGTCCGAACAAAAAAATATCCGTAAACTTTTGGCTAACATCTGCCGGTAATCCGGTTTATTCGGTTTCTTTTTCAGATACAACCATTTTGAAAGAGTCAAAATTGGGAATTCTCAGAAGCGATGAGGATTTCTCAACCGGACTGACTCTTGATTCCATTTCAAGCATAAGCATTGTTTCTGAAAATTATAAAGTGCTGCACGGTAAACGATTAAATTGCAGCTACACCGGCAACAAACGCGTCTTTTATCTGAAGAATAAAAATTCAAAAGTAATGGAAATTATTTTTCAGGTTTCCAACGACGGTGTTGCGTTCAGGTATTACTTTCCCGGAAAATCTGATTCAACTTTAACCATATACAGAGAACTAACCTCATACCATTTTGAAAGTTGGGCAAAAGCATTCCTTCAGCCCTGTCCGGATGCCCGGACCGGATGGAGTTTTACCCAGCCCTCTTATGAGGAATATTATAAAACCGATATACCAGTTGGAACTCCTTCTCCCTATCGGGCAGGTTGGGTTCTGCCGGCGCTTTTCCATTCAGGCAGTTTCTGGATATCGATTACTGAAACCGGACTGGATACTAACTACTGCGGATCGCGTTTAAGCTGGCTTTCTCCTAACGGCGAATACTCGGTTCAATTCCCTGAACCGCAGGAAAGTAAGGATGGACCGGTATTGCCGGAATCTGTTTTACCGTGGTATACTCCCTGGCGAATTATCGCAATTTCAGATCATTTGGGAGGACTTGTCGAATCAACTATTGAAACCGATCTCGCCGATCCGGCTAAGTATAACGTCTCGTCCTGGTTTGAGCCAGGAATTGCATCATGGAGCTGGGTTATTTTAAAAGACGATTCAACCGTATATAATGTTCAGCGTGAATACATTGATTTTGCTTCTTCCATGCATTGGCGGTACTGCCTGATCGACGCTTTATGGGATACTCAAATAGGATATGCAAAGATAAAAGAACTTGCCGATTATGCGAAAACAAAAAACGTAAAGATATTGCTGTGGTATAATTCGGCCGGCGATTGGAATACCGCACCTCAAACACCTCGCGGCAAACTGCTTACAAGGAAATCCAGACTATCGGAGTTTCAAAAGTTAAAAGATATGGGCATTGCCGGAATTAAAGTTGATTTCTTCGGCGGTGACGGGCAGTCGATGATAAAATACTATATAGATATTTTAAAAGACGCCGCCAAGTTTAATCTCGAAGTAAACTTTCACGGCTGCACTTTCCCGAGAGGATGGTACAAGACGTATCCCAATTTAGTAAGTATGGAAGCGGTAAGGGGGGAAGAGTACGTAACCTTTTCACAGTATTTCGCGGATAACCAGCCCTGGCATTGCGCGATGCTTCCTTTCGCCAGAAATCTTTTCGATCCGATGGATTTTACTCCCGTTAACTTCTCGGGAATTCCGAATATTAAACGGATAACTACCGGCGGTTTCGAAATAGCTTTATCGGTTATCTTTACTTCCGGAATTCAGCATATTGCCGAAACACCATACGGAATGGCCGCTCAGAAGAAATTTGTTCAGGAATACATGCGAACATTGCCGGTTAAATGGGATGATGTAAAATTTATAGACGGTTATCCCGGAAAGTATGTAGTGCTTGCCAGAAGGGCCGGAAACAAATGGTTCATAGCAGGTATTAATGGTGAAAAGACTCTCCGTAAAATTACTTTTAATGTTCCTTTTGTCGGCAAATCAACAAGAGGAGTTATAATCTCCGATTCCGAAAATTCGAAAAACTTTATTGAAAGAAACGTTAATTTATCCGTTCCCGTAAATATAACGATGAAACCTTACGGCGGGTTCGTAATTAAAACGAAGTAAAAAATAAATAGTTAAAAAGGGAGTATTACAAATGAAAAAATTTACATTCATAGCAATCATAGTTGCCTGGCTTGGATTTTCCCATGAAACTTCATGCCAGGTTTTTCAAAACAAAGAACTCACCGTCACCAAACTCGAAAAAAATATGTGGGTGATTGAGACTTACGACAAGACTACAATGTATCTTGTTGAAGGCACAAAAAAAGCATTGCTAATTGATACCGGCACAAAAATTACGAAGCTGGATTCTATCATTCATCTAATTACTCAAAAGCCGCTTATGGTGGTGATAACCCATGCCCATCACGATCATGCCGGCAATATTCATTTCTTTAAAGAAATATGGATGCATCCTGCCGATACGGTTTTATTACATGAGAATTACAAAGGAGTGATTCATTATGTAAAAGACGGCGATATATTTGATCTCGGTGAAACACAAATTGAAGTGAGCCACATGTCGGCTCATACGCCAGGTTCTATTGTATTGCTTGATAGGAAAGCTGGTAATTGTTATTCCGGCGATGCGTTCGGAGCTAATGATGTATGGCTCCAGCTAAAACCGTTAGCGCCGATGCAAACCTATATAAATTCTTGTTTGAAGATGGAAAAGATTATTGATAGCGGAGTTCCAAGAATTTATTGTGGTCATTATTATTATGTTAAAAAGGCTTTCGATAAATCCTATATTGAAACGATGCGAAAGTTAGCCGAAGGTTTAATTAATGGTACCGGTCCCGAACCGAAACCATACCCTCAAAAAGTCGGTTGTCCAAACCCAATGGCAGTTACGATGAACGGGGCAACTATTGTATTTGATCCTGATTATATAAAAATAAAAAAAGATTAAAACAATATTTGTCGATGTATTTAAGTCGCACATAAATAGGAGCCGGATAAATGAAGATAAAAATTTTATTGATAATGTTATTTCTCGGTATTGCCTGTTATGCCCAGGAAAATAAAGTGAACATAAACGTCGACGCCAACAAAAAAATAGGCGAGCTTAAACCGATTTGGGCCTGGTACGGATACGACGAACCGAATTATACATACATGAAAAACGGGAAGAAGCTTTTGGGCGAACTTGAGAGGTTAAGTCCGGTCCCGGTTCACATCCGCACTCATAATCTTATGACCACCGGCAACGGCACGCCTGCTCTTAAATGGGGCTCGACGAACATGTATACCGAGGATAAGAACGGCAATCCGGTTTACAATTGGAGCATTGTTGACAGCATCTTTGATACCTATATGCATTTTAAAATGAAACCCTTTGCCGAAATAGGCTTTATGCCGGAAGCGCTTTCTTCCCATCCGGAGCCTTATAAACATAACTGGAATGCCGCCGATAAAAATTCCAAATTATTTACCGGCTGGGCGTATCCGCCGAACAATTATAAGAAATGGGCCGAGCTTATTTATCGGTGGGTTAAACACTGTGTAAAGCGCTACGGAAAAACCGAGGTAGAAAGCTGGTACTGGGAAGTTTGGAACGAACCTAATATCGGTTATCTCCAGGCGAAAGATCAATTGAAAACTTTTTGTAAAATGTACGACTATGGTTCCGATGCGGTCAAACGGGCGCTGCCGACCGCAAGAATGGGCGGACCGGATATGGCCGGTTTCTCCAAAGACTTTTTCACCGGGTTCATTAATCACTGTCTAAACGGAGTTAACGCAGCAACCGGTAAAAAAGGAGCGCCGCTTGATTTTGTTGCTTTCCACGCAAAAGGCTCTCCCAAAGTTGTTAACGGCGTTGTTGTAATGGGAATTAAGAATCAGCTTGAAACAATTAATGAAGCCCTTAAAACAATTTCTTCGATTCCCGCAATTAAAAATCTTCCCGTTATAATCGGCGAATCGGATCCCGAAGGCTGCGCCGCCTGCGGAGTTAATACTAATCCCGCCAACGCTTACCGCAACGGCACTATGTATTCGAGTTATACCGCGGCATCGTTACCCCGCATTTACGATTTAAATGATTACTACGGAACTCATATTATAGGCGACTTGAGCTGGTCTTTCGAATATGAAAACCAGCCATGGTTTTTCGGGTACCGCGATCTTGCTACTAACGGTGTGGATAAGCCGGTCCTGAATGTTTTCCGGATGCTCGGAATGATGGGAAGCGAACGCCTGGCTGTAGAAGGAAATTTTGCCTATGATTTCAAATCGATCTGCAAGTCCGGCGTCCGCGGAGATAAGACAGATATAAATGCCCTGGCTTCGAGATCAAAAAATACTATTACGGTTTTATTGTGGAATTACCATGATAAGGATATTCACGATAACGGATCACCGGTTAACCTGACTATAAAAAATATTTCCGCTAAGACTGCTGTCTTATATAATTATAGAATAGACGGCAAACACAGCAACTCTTATGAAGTGTGGAAGAAAATGGGTTCTCCCCAAAACCCCACACCTGATCAGGTAAAGAAACTTGAAAAAGCGGGGCAGCTTGAAATGATGAGTAAACCGGAAACATTAAAAATTAAAGACAACCGGCTAAGTATAAAAATGCAATTGCCGAGACAGGCTGTTTCATTAATTAAGCTGACTCTTCAATAAAAATATTTGGTAACCGATACAATCGGAGGAATTTATATATGTTTTATAGAAAAGTTATACTTTGGATGTTTCTAATAGTACCGGGAATTCTCGCTCAGCAAGACGGCAAGGTAAATCTTGGAAGTCTAAAGTCCGGGGGGACATTTTCGTTCGTACGAATTTCAAACGGCAATTGGGGTATTGAAATCACCGGCGTTTCGTTCAAGAACTTTATTCAGCCGAAACCGGCGGGAATAGAGGTCTTTGTAAAGGAAAATGAAATCAAAGATTTTTCTTCCGGTTACCAAACAATTAAAAGCTCGGCACAAGGTATCTTCGCTAATGCGGAAATCTCATACGGACAAAACGTTGTCTTCCGCATAGATGACCGGTGGACCCTTAACGGGAACGTGGTCTCGTTGGATAGAAAAGTGAAAGTTGCAGGTACTGCAAAAGGAGGCTTCAGTTCGTCAATAGTATTTAATGTTGATACTTCAGTGAACTGGACCGATTTGAACTGCTTTGCCCCCGGTGCATTGTACGGCGATCCTTCTCACGACGGCAAATTCTCACCGGGAGGTACATTGAATTATGCTTCGCACCGGTTCTTGATGCGCGAAGATATTTTACCGGCGCCGATGTTCGCGCTTTCGTTCGATAACGGCTCATCCGTTACTATGCTCGATCCCGCTCCTAACGGGGAGTCGACGTTTGAAGAGACGAAATTAATTAAAGATGTTATGATCGATCCGAGATTTCAATTCGGTACATTCGGTGCATGGCAGAACGGGAAGAATCCTATTGAATTCGGATTCGAATTTCCGGGTACAATGAGCAAGTACGAGTTTAATAAAAACAAATCTCCCGAACTGCGGTGGTTTCGGCGTTATCATCCTATCTCCAACGGATTTGTTCACAGCTACGAAGTTAGTTTCCGGTTTGGAACGCATGAGTCATTTCCCGAAGTTATTCGTCATTCATGGCGGTGGGCCTGGAACATGTTGAAACCCCCGGTTATTCCGGTTAACCTTGAACAGATGCGGCGTATTCTAACAGACCAACTTGAATCTGTTGCCGCTACCATCGACGGGAGAACCGGTATTCCGTTTGCGATTGCAACGTTTGATACGAACAAGCCTCAATGGAATTGGACTATGACCGGTATGGGTTTCGTCAGCAAGAACATTTCGTGTGCAAACCAGCTGCTGCTTGAGGGAGATAGAGACAGTACTGAGCGCGGGAGAAAAATGCGCCGTACCGGGCTGGCTATTATTTCGTCCATGATAAAGGCATTACATAAGATACCCCTTAAAGCTTCCGGCTACAATCTGGCTACAGGAAAGCCATGGACCGGCGAACACAAGGAATGGCTTGCACCCTGGCTTAGGAACGTTACCGATGGTATGCTCGTGTTGATTAAGGCTTACCGGCGAGAGCGCGCTCTTGGACGCGTACATCCAGAATGGTTTAATTGGATTAAAACCTATTCCGACTGGCTGGTCCGGCAGCAAAGAGAAGACGGATCTTTTCCGCGCTGCTGGAAAGCAGGAAGCAGCGTCGTAGCAGAGTCAACCGGAACTACAAGTTACTGCGCCGTGCCTCTGCTTGTTCAAATGACCAAAGTAACCGGAGATCCTAAATACAGACAGGCTGCCGAAAGAGCCGCAGATTATGTTTGGAAACACTGGGGTAAACGCGGACTTTATGTGGGCGGCGCCAGCGATAATCCGAATATAACCGATAAAGAAGCCGGTATGCTGAGTATGGAGGCTTTTCTTAGCCTTTATAAATCAACTAGGAAATCTAAATGGTTAAAATACGCAAAAGCCGCCGCAGATTATACCGAAAGCTGGATATGGATATGGAACCTACCGATGCCTGTAGATGCCGATAACGCGGAACTTCATTGGACAAAGGGCGTGCCGATAATAGGAGTTCAGGGAATAACTGCTCGCGTTGCCGGCGGTGTAGATGAGTACCTCGATTGGGCGACATCTTCTTTTGCGGAATTATATCTTTATACGAAAGACAGGCATTATCTGGATGTTGCAAGAATCCTGCTGCACGATACAAAATCAATGGTAGCTATTCCGGGACATCTGCACGGCATGAAAGGAATAGGATGGCAGCAGGAACACTGGGGAATGGGACCGAACAGGTACGGACGCGGAGTGGGATCGCACCGTTTCTGGCTGCCGTGGGTTACGGCAAACCATTTACACAGCATTACAGGTTTGGAAGAACTTGATCCGGTATTGTATAAACAGCTTTCTCAAGGGAAATAAAACCGGATGTTTACTCTCATTATTGAATAACCATTAAGAAAACTGAATTGCATAACTTCATTAAAATCCGAACATCATCCGGAAAATTTATATACTCTAAATCGGCAAATTTAACTATTAATCAAATCTATAATAACATATATAATACAGAGCAATATTCAATATTGATAATATTTTCTTTGACAGACAAAGCTGAAACAAAAGAGAAAAGTTATGTTTATGGCCGATTGCTTTTTGAAAAAATTTTTTTTATATAAAAAAAAGAATAATTATCTTTATGCAAGAGGATTATTAAAATGGAGTTAAAAAGTTTCTTAGCTCCGGGGGCGGGGAGACTAATTCAATTCTTACCTTTTTGTTTTTCCCAAAACCGGATTCATCTTCTTATTATTATTCCGTGAACATATAATTTATTGCCGTTTTTTTGAAATAAAAAAGTATTGTCAAAAAAAGACAATTTTTATAAACCTAAAATTTACAAAGCGGGAATTTTACACATCATAAAAAATATTTTAGGTAATAGAAATACAAAAAATCTGAGGTTAGTAATAGGAGTTTCATTTAATTCATACTGTATTTCGGATATTTCAATAAAACATTCTTCAATTTTTCTCTCTGAATTTAATAACAATATAAAACTGAGGTAAATATGATCTCTAAATTAGAAAAATTCTTTAATAGGATTTTAAACATCTTAATCCTCATTTTATTTTTTGCTAATTCAGTTAATGCCCAATGGATTAAGGTTGATAGCAGCGGAATTCCAAAATCATATATCAGTGATGGAAAGTACATTTACGCGGGATTTCGCGGCGGCCCCTCCCATCCGGCAGTTATCCGTTCAAGTGATACCGGTTTAACATGGGAGAATGTTAGTAACGGCTTGTCAGATGGAAGTATGTATTTCAGTGTTAATTCATTTTGTACAACAGAAAATAATATCCTTGCCGGGACAAATAACGGAATTTTCATTTCTTCCAATAATGGAAACAACTGGGTACAAACTAATTATGATTTCATGCATGGTGAAGTAATTACTTTATTTGTTGTTGATTCACTTATTTTTGCCGGAAGTGTTGATGAACGATTTCCCCAGACGACAACACCCGGGCTTTTCATTTCATCCGATAACGGTCAATCCTGGGTAAGATCAGATTCCGGGATAAGTGCCATTTATGGTTTATATCCATCCGTATATACATTAACCAGGATTGGTTCTATAATATTTGCAGGAACTAATGGTGGGGTTTTTTCATCCAGTAATAATGGTAAAACCTGGATATGGGATTCATTAGGCCTGGCAGCGTATTCTTTTGCAGTTATTAACTCCACACTCTTTGTAGGACACCACCAGGCATGGTTCATCTCCCGTTCCTCTGATCTGGGAATTAGCTGGACACGTTGTGATTCAGGGTTACCGGAACCAGGGAAACTCTATTCAATTCGTATAGCTGCAACCGTCAACAATCTTATAGCCGGAACCTCCTTCGATGGTGTCTATTTCTCCAGTGATATGGGTGATCACTGGAAACCGGTCAACGAAGGATTAGACTCACTTTCGGGTTCCATAGCCTCAATTTGTATAATAAATAATTACATATTTGCCGGGTCAATCGGTTTATGGAGGAGATCCCTCTCGGAAATCACATCTATTGAAAGATTAAATCCTGTTCATCCAAAGAGATTTGAACTAAGACAAAATTATCCAAATCCATTCAACCCATCAACTGTAATAACCTATGAGATTTCAACCATCAGCGACGTCAGTTTAATTGTTTATGATATACTTGGAAGAGAAATAGCAATGCTGGTGAATGGAAAGCAAACATCCGGAGAACATTCAGTAAAATTTGACGGCAGAAATCTGTCAAGCGGTGTATATTTTTATCGCTTATCTGTAAGTGGTTATACCACAACAAAAAAAATGCTGCTTATAAGGTAAGAAATAATACAATCCTTAAGAAGCTAAATTAAAAGAGGCAATGCTTTAAGTATTGCCTCTTTCGTTTCTATTTCTACTGTTTTTTTATCTATGGAATTTGAATGTGCTTCCCTTATACTCAGGCTTGTCGGACATAGTGCAGGATGCCTGGTTTCCATTGACATTTAGTATCATTAATTTTGGATCTTTAGAAGTGTAAGGAGTCCAGACACCTTTTTCCGCACCGTTCGGATTGCCGAACTTGGCAAAGTTAGTCCAGTAATTAACCATTTGGCTGCTCAAAGCGTTGTCGCCGGCAGTGAAAGGCCGCCAGCTGTGCCTGAATGAATGGAATATAAACCACAAATCCGAGGAGTGGAAAGCACCGCTGCTGTCACCCGGCAGCGGGCGGGCAAACATATATGCAAAAGCCGGTTTGCTGCTTTGCTCAGCACGGAGAGCACAGAAATCTCCAATAGCTTTCGTCATATCAAACAAATCATTGGCAGTGCAGCCGAACATATAAGGTATATCGGCAATTTTGCCTGCTTTTGCTTCTTCGCTGAAAGTACCATCCGAAAGATAATTGTCGATAACCGGTCCCCAAAACATTCGCTTTTTAGTGGCATCCGAATATTCTTTTGACATCTGCATAAGTTTATCAAAAGAAAGTGCCCGCATTTCCTTTAATGTTTTTATCTTAAAATAGTCCATGAATTTTTTATTTGCCTGTTGGGCAGTATCAAGATTATTAGTACCCAAACTAAAGTTGCTTAAACCGCCGCCGCTCATGCTTATTGCATGGCTTATCAAATTTTTAGAAAGCGGTGAAGCACATAATATTTGAACGCTGCCTGCACCGGCGCTTTGACCGAATACGGTTATATTATCGGGATCGCCGCCAAACTGTGCAATATTATTGTGAATCCATTTAAGAGCGGCTACCTGGTCAAGTAATCCGTAATTACCTGAAACACCATGATGACTCTCAGCCGATAAAAGAGGATGCGTAAAGAAACCCATAATGCCGAGACGGTAAGTTACCGATACCAAAATTACACCGTGTGAAGCCCAATCCTCACCGCCGTCCATTTCCGGTTCAAAGGCAAAACCTTCGCGATAACCGCCTCCATGTATCCACATTGCAACCGGGAGTTTCTTATGTATTTGGCCTGCGGCCGGAGTCCAAACATTCAAATAAAGACAATCTTCGCTGAATGGAACAGAACCGCTGGCTCTCCATTCCCTTCCGTAAAAACTTTTAGGATTCCAGGTTACTTGTTCTGCGGCATCACCGTATTTATCCGCTACTTTTACTCCCTTCCAGGGTACAACCGGCTGCGGCTCCTTCCAGCGTAAGCTGCCTACCGGAGGAGCTGCAAAAGGAATTCCTTTATATGCAATAACTCCCTTTGTCTGAGTCTGTACTCCGATTACCTGTCCGCCTTCAATGGTCAATACAGGATTCAAATCTTTTTCTTTGAATGAGGTTAATGTCAACAACATGCATAACAAAAAAAAGTAAAATAATTTTTTCATATGGCATCCCGTTTTTTTGATTAAAAATAAAATGCTTGTCACCGTGTGTAAATATAATAAAAAGGTAAGTATCCATGGCATTTTTTGCCGGTTGAATATTATTAACTGCTGATGTGAAAATAAAAACCCATTTGAAAATAATTTGTTTGCATTGACCTAAGAGAATTAATTATCTTTGACAAAAAAAAAGTCGGGTTTAATGGACTATTATGTGAATCATAATTCTTCTAATAAACAAAAAGGAATTAGCCGGCGGCGCTTTGTACAAATAGCCGGCATATCCGCTTTATGGGCAACTTCTCTCGGCAATTTTAATTTCAAATCAAAAGGGATTTCAATTGTAATCGATCCTTCTGATCCCACCGCACGTTCGCAGCCTTCGCAATGGGCAGTAAAAGAATTGGAAATAACATTGACGTCCGAAGCTGTGAATGTCTATAGATGCAGCAGTATCGAGAAGGCAAGGGAAGGAGATTTTATTATTGTCGCTGCCGGTTTGGATTCTAACATTGCTCACAATTTACTTAAAGATGTAAAGATAAAAATTCCGTCAGTACCTGAAGCACTTGGTTTGATACCGGTTAAATCCGGCAATACACAAATTTTGCTCGTCAGCGGATATGATGTAAGGGGACTCGTATACGCTATACTCGAGCTTACGGACCGAATCAAATATTCGAATGACCCTATTGATTCGATAAGTATCCGCAAACCTGTAGTTGAAAAACCCGCCAATGTTATACGCAGCATCAACAGACTTTTTGTAAGCGAGATAGAAGATAAACCGTGGTATTACGACAGGGAGATGTGGAAAAAATATCTTACTATGCTGACGACTCAGCGTGTTAATCGTTTTAATTTGAGCTTCGGTATCGGTTACGATTTTCTTCAGAATATAACCGATGCCTATTTCCTTTTTGCTTATCCGTTCCTGCTGTCGGTTCCGGGATATAATGTGAGAGTGCCGCAGCTGTCGGATTCGGAGAGAGATAAAAATTTAGAGACTTTAAAATTCATAAGTGATGAAGCGGCTGCGCGCGGCATTCAGTTTCAACTTGGAATCTGGATGCACGGTTATAAATGGATAGACAGCCCGGATGTGAATTATACTATAGAAGGATTAACTCACGAAACTCACGCTCCGTACTGCCGGGATGCACTTCGACAGCTTTTAAGAACCTGTCCTTCAATAAGCGGAATAACTTTCCGCATACACGGAGAGAGCGGCGTAAAGGAAGGCAGTTATAATTTCTGGAAAACTGTATTTGAAGGTGTTGCAACCTGCGGCCGCAAGGTTGAGATAGATATGCACGCCAAAGGAATAACACAGGAAATAATAGATATTGCCCTGGCTACCGGTATGCCGGTAAAAGTTTCTCCAAAGTTCTGGGCGGAACACCTCGGTTTGCCTTATCATCAGGCTGATATCCGGGCATTCGAAATTCCAAAGCAGAATCAAAAAGCGGAAGGACTTCTGAATCTAAGCGCCGGTTCCCGCAGCTTTACGCGCTACGGCTATGCCGACCTATTGAAAGAAAATAGGCGCTACGGTGTTCTTCACAGAATCTGGCCGGGTACTCAGCGTCTTCTTCTTTGGGGCAGTCCGGAGATGAGTGCAGCTTATTCGAAGATTTTCAGCTTTTGCGGAAGCGTCGGCGCCGAACTTATGGAACCGCTTTCTTTCAAAGGCCGGAAGGGATCCGGTATTGCCGGAGGCCGTTGTGCATACCTGGATAAATCGTTAAAACCCAAATGGGATTGGGAAAAATATTTATACAGTTACAGAGTTTTCGGCAGACTTGCATACAATCCCGATTGTGAACCTGACGTATGGGAACGTTATTTGTCTAAACAATTCGGTGCCGGAGCAGATACAGTAAAATCAACTTTGGCAAATGCTTTTCCAATACTGCCGATCGTTCTTACTACCCACGGAGTTTCGGCAGCCAACAATTTATACTGGCCGGAGATTTATACAAATCTTTCTATTGCCGACCCGAATAATAAAAATCCTTTTTTCGATACGCCGTCTCCTAAAGTATTCGGCAACGTAAGCCCGATGGATCCTCAGCTTTTTGCGGGCATCAACGAATTTGCCGATGAATTGCTGAAAGGAAAGCGAAGCGGCAAATATTCGCCGATAGAATATGCGCAATGGCTGGAGGACTTTGCCGAAGCAACCGATAAAAATTTAGCAGCGGCAAAAATAAAATCCAAAAGAATAAATAAACCCGAATTTCGTCGAATGGCGATCGATACGGCTATCGCAACAGGGCTCGGACGTTTCTTCGGAGCCAAATTCAGGGCCGGTGTATTGTTCGGGATCTTCAAACAAAGCAGCGACTGGAACGCGTTGGAATTATCAATAGAATATTATCATAAAGCCAGGAACTACTGGATTGATCTTTCGGAGATAGCAAGAGATGTTTATAAGCATGATATTACGGTAGGAGAACTTGATGTTCTTCGAGGGCATTGGCTGGACCGTCTGCCTGCAATTGACAAGGATATAGACTTGATGAGAAAGATTTTGGAAAAGATTCCGTCTGCTGACAACCGTCAGCCGGATAACGTGCATGAAGCTATAAAGGAAGTCCTGGGACGTCCTCATCGCGACTCTGCGGTTTGTCATCATAAAAATCCCGATAAATTTAAAGTCGGTGAAGCCGTAAATCTTAAAATATCGGTTGATAAGGAAATTGAATCGATATTGCTTTACTACCGTCATGTTGATCAGGCAGAGAGATTTAAAACAACGAAAATGAAGAAAGCCGGTAGAAGTTTTAGTGCGTCTATACCGGCCGATTATACTGAAACTCTATATCCGCTTCAATATTATTTTGAACTTAGAGAAAAACCGGATAACGCCTGGCTGTATCCCGGTTTAACCTCAAAGCTTACTCAACAGCCTTACTTTGTGATTAGAAAAACATAGTGCTGTTCATTGTCGACGGCTTTTAAAACCGGCATGGACTTTTAGAAGCATACTGTAAATGAGTGATTTTATTAATTCAATTATTAAGCAATAATATTTATAAGCTGATTTTTAATCGCTTTAATTTTTTTATTGTCACAGATTCAATTATTCTATAAAGGATCTACTATGAAAAAAATCCGTAACATTTTTATACCTTTGATCGGCATTATGGTTGTAATGATGCTTCAAGGGTATACCGGTACTTCCGGCGGCAAAACTGAAAACGATACTACCCGAAGCCTTTCACCTTATTTTAAACCGGTAACATCATCGCCAAAAAAGCCGGATGCTCAAGGATTCCTGCAGCGCTGGCTGCTTTTGGAACCGATTAACAAACCTAACCGGAGCAACACCGTATTTACCGACAGCTATATCCGTAATGCTTTTGATACCTTGTACTTTCCAAGCCAGTTCACGGGAGTTCCAAAGGACGGCGAAAAAGTAAAAGTAGGTGAACAGGAGCTAACCTGGCACGCTCTTGATGCAACAAAATTCAACGTCAAACTCTTCCGGTTCGCTTACGGACTGAATAAAAAAATCTACGGAGTTTTATTCTGGGCTGTTACTGTGGTAAATAGTCCTCGGGAGATTAGGAATGTTCGTTTGTCTGTCGGATCAAATTCGGCATCGATGTGGTGGTTAAACGGCAAGGAAGCGGTAATGCTTTCAGGCGATAGGCGAATGGTTATGGATGACTGCGTTTCAAAACGCCTGACCATTAAAAAGGGGCGGAATGTAATTCGGGGAGCTGTTATTAACGGTCCGGGTATGAGTGATTTTTGCGTTCGCTTCATTAATGAGAACGGCGATCCGATAAAGGATATCACTATGAACATTGAAAAGGCCGGAAACAAATGAGCAACTTTTTTTTGATATTAATTTTTTTGAGCTTGGAGGTTTTATGAAGTCCCGTATTCTAACTGCTGCGTTATCAGTACTGCTTTTTCTGCTTTTGTCCGGTCCGGCTTTGGCTCAGACCGGCGAACCTTATATCCACGATCCTTCTACAATTATGATTTGTGGCGGTAAGTATTATACTTTCGGAACCGGCGGCGGCGGTTTGATTTCCGACGACGGCTGGGTCTGGCACAGCGGAGCCGTTCGCCCCGGCGGCGGTTTGGCGCCTGATGCTATCCATATCGGCGACAGATATTATGTTGCTTATGCCAAGGGCGGCGGAGGATTAGCAGGCGGACATGCCAGCAATATTTATGTTATGTGGACAAAGACTCTCGATCCCAAATCGCCCGATTTTGGTTTTAAAGATGAAACAGTTGTGGCTTCCTCAAACGGAGTGGAGGATTGCGATGCCATCGATCCGGCATTTCTTCTCGATCCGACAACAGGAAAATTATGGCTTTCTTACGGAACATATTTCGGTTTTATCAGGCTAGTAGAACTCGATCCGAAAACCGGTAAACGTATAGCCGGAAACAAACCTGTAAATATAGCAATTGACTGTGAAGCGAGTGCCATGATGTACCGCGACGGTTGGTACTATCTGCTGGGAACTCACGGCACGTGCTGCGACGGTCCCAACTCAACATACAATATTGTAGTCGGCCGCTCCAAAAAAGTTACCGGACCTTATGTTGACAACATGGGTGTTGAAATGCTGCAAGGCGGAGGTAAATTCTTAATCGGGGCACACGGTCATTTGATCGGAGCCGGCCACTTCGGTCTGCTTAATTTAGGCGACGGTGTTGAGAAATTCTCCTGTCATTATGAAGCCGATCTCGACCGGAGCGGAAGGAGCGTGCTGGTTATTCAGCCTCTGCTATGGAAAAACGGCTGGCCTGTTGCCGGCGAAGACTTTAAAGGAGGTACTTTCGAAATCCAATCCGAACGCAGCGGTCACGCTCTTGAGCTTGCTGTTGATTTCGTTCGGATGCCCCGCGGTATGAGATTTTTTAGGCGAGAAAACAACGAACCTGTGAAACCGATTCCGGCCCAAACTCTAGCTCAAGATTCGAAGGTTTGGCCGAAAGGTAATATAGATGTCCGTATTGGTGATTACGTGGTCAGACCTCATCAAGAGTGGACAATCACTCCGGTTGAAGGCGTGGGCGGATACCCCGGATCTCCATATTTCAAGATTACAATAGCCGGAACGAATCGCGCCCTTGCGGCTACTGCCGATTCCGAAGTTGTAACCGTTCCCGAATTTACCGGAAGCCCGGAACAGCTTTGGCGCATCGATCAGCTGACAGACGGCACTTACCGTATTATGCCCAAGGTTGTTCCCGATTCCAAAGAACCTTTGGTTTTGACAGCCGTAGGCGTTAGTACGACTACACTGGCCAAGTTCGATCCGAACAGCGATAAATCTCGCTGGAATTTTAAGCAGCCGTAAATGATAAATAGTTAAAAAAATGAGGGTGTCTCAAAACTGTCATTCCGGGCTTGATCCGGAATCTAAATATTCATGTTTCTGTTAAATAAAAAGATGCTGAATCTTCCAAAGGAATGCCTTTGGCAAAGTTCAGCATAACAAATTCCCTTTTTTAAGACAACCTCATTACGTTTATCAATACCGTTTTAAATGTTCCGGCTGAGTTATTTAAAAGATGGAAATAAAGATTGATATATTTTAAATAATATTGATCTAAATAATTACTAAAGTAAAAACGGTGATCAATTATGAAAAAAAATGTTAGCGTATCGTTTATTGTTTTCTTTTTTGCGATGATGGCGGTTCTAGATTTTAATCAAACGGCAACTGCCCAAACAACCGGAAAAAAGAAACTCGTTCCCACCATAACAATTCCTGCTCCTCCCGGATCCAAAGGTTTTGGTATGCCGCAAACCGGTAAGTCTAATAAAAATGCATTCAGAAGACATTGGGTAAGTCCAAGCGTTACGGAGCCGCATAAAATTGTTACCACAACAATTGATGATTTGACCATGAGCGATCCTTACATCTTTCCGGATAAGAAAACTCATACTTATTATCTTACAAGCAGCGGCGGCAATATTTATAAAAGTAAAGATCTGAAAAACTGGACCGGCCCTTACGGTGCCTTTGATGTTACGGGTACATGGATGGAAGGTATTCCGTTTGTTGCGGCAGCCGAAATTCATGAAATCAACGGCAAGTACTATTATGCGGCAACCTGGACCGACAGAAAAGACCTTGTTGATGTTGTTCCCCGCAGATATAACGTACACCGAAATCAAACCCAAATCTTGGTCTCTGATAAACCGGGAGGTCCTTACAAACCTTTGAACCCTGATCCGCAGTACGACTATCTTTATCATAACTGGGATGTTATTGATGGTACAATCTGGTACGAAGACGGCACGCCTTATTTTGTATTTGTGCATGAATGGACTCAGATTATTGACGGGACAATGGATTATGTAAAACTATCTCCGGGTCTAAGCAAAAGAATTTCGGACCCGGTTTGTCTCTTCCGGGCTACCGAAGCTTCCTGGGCGCTTGAAATGGTGGCAAACGGAGAAATGACTTTCGGTATGAGGCTTCCGGGCTGGGTTACCGACGGACCGGAATTGTTCAGAACAAAAACCGGTAAATTAGGCATGCTCTGGTCAAGCTGGGGTAAAGGAAGGTACCTGCAGGGTGTCGCTTATTCAAAATCGGGAACTATCAACGGACCCTGGATCCAGGAAGAAAAACCGTTCGTCGGAAATAACTCCGGACACGGAATGCTGTTTACAACATTCGAAGGTAAACGTCTCCTGGTTATTCATCATGCCGAGGGGGACAGGCCGCGTAAACCCAGGTTTTATGAGGTTGATGATTCCGGCGATAAACTGGTGCTGGGAAAAAGATATTATCCGTAAAATTTCTTGTTTGTTATTTCGTTCTATAATTTGACCGCAATAGCAGGTGTTGATACCGCCGGCTAACATGCGGATTGAAATTACCGGCATAAAATAGTAAGTTTTAAAAACGGTTCAACTTAATAATGATCTCAAAGCTAGCGGAGAAAAAATGAAAACTTTAATTACAGTCTTTTTATTTTTAATACTAAGTATATCCGGCTTTGCACAAAATTTAGACGGAAGCTGGAAAGGAAAAATGAGCACGCCGAATGGTGATATGGATTTAACATTTACTTTCAAAGTAAACGAAGATTCTTTAAACGGAAATGTAACTTCCCAAATGGGAACTTTGCCGCTGGAGAATGGGAAAATAAACGGCAACAAATTTTCATTTGACGTTAATGTTAACGGTCAAAATATACATCATACCGGAGTTCTGGATAGCGGTATTGTTAAATTAAGTCTGCCCTGGATGGAAAAACCAATGGTCTTAAACAGGATTAAGGAAGAATCCAAGATTAACGGTAAATGGATCGGTACGGTCAGCGGTCCGCAGGGAGATATGGAATTAGTTTTTACTTTCAAGGTAAAAGGAGACACATTAACAGGAACCGATTCTTCTTCGATAGGAGTTATTGATTTAACTAACGGGAAAGTAAACGGAAATAATTTTTCATTTGATATCAATCTGCAGGGAATGAACATAAGCCACAAGTGTAAATATATTCCCGGCGATACAATTAAAGTAACAGCGGATGTAATGCAGCGGAAGATAGTCATGAATTTAACCAGAGCTGTTAAAGAAGTTGTGCATAAAAATTCAACCGGAACAGATACAGTAACTTTTCACAAAGATAAGAACTTTTATATTTTTATTTGTTTCGGACAATCGAATATGGAAGGTTTCCCTGGAATTGAACCGCAGGATACTATAAATGTCAATCCTCGTTTTAAGGTACTTGCCTCAGTTGATTTTCCAAAACTCGGCAGAGAAAAGGGGCAATGGTATACTGCCGTCCCGCCGTTGTGCCGTCCTTCAACCGGCTTATGTCCGGCCGATTATTTCGGCAGAACCATGGTAGACAATTTGCCTAAAAACATTAAAGTCGGAGTTGTTGTTGTAGCGGTTGCGGGATGTAAAATCGAACTTTTTGAGAAAAATAATTATAAGGCATATGCCGACACGGCGCCAGGCTGGATGAAAAACATCATCAAAAAATACGACGGCGATCCGTATCAATATCTTGTTGATATGGCAAAACTTGCTCAGAAATCAGGTGTAATAAAAGGAATTCTTCTGCATCAAGGAGAGTCGAATACCGGTGATAAAAACTGGCCTCAAAAAGTCAAAGGCATATATGACAATCTCATTAAAGACTTGAACCTCAAAGCTGATAATGTTCCATTGCTTGCAGGCGAGGTAGTAAACGCCGATGAACAGGGCGCCTGCGCAAGCATGAATAAAATAATAGATAAATTGCCCGAGACAATACCGAATTCATATGTTATATCTTCTGCGGGCTGTCAATCAAGATCTCCGTACCACCTGCATTTCACACCGGCCGGCTATAGGAAGCTCGGAACACGGTATGCAGATAAAATGCTGTCTTTAATGGATTATAAAGTTACGAAAACTGAATTAGAATCAACTCCAGCAGAAAATAAATAGAGTAATATAGAATTAAAGAATCACTTATGAAGAGAAAAATATTTATATTTGGATTATGTAACTTACGCGGGAAAGTAAAGGGAATTTCTTTTTAAAAAGGTTTTTAGAAAGTAATAAATATGTTTAGGTCTTACTCCATTTGTGTTGTTAGACTTTTTCAGCACTCGTTTAGAAATTAATGCTTTATTAAAGGAATCATATTATGAAGAAAATAGTTTTTTTAATTACAACGTTGTTTTTGGCTACTGGTGTTTGTATAGCCCAGAAGTCTGCACCCATCAAAGTCGAGGACGGATTACTACAGGGAACATATAAAGATGGATTGACAGTATACAAAGGTATTCCGTTTGCAGCACCGCCTGTCGGCAATCTGCGATGGCGTCCGCCTCAGCCTGCTGCAAAATGGAAAGGTGTAAGAGAAGCTACTAAGTTTGGTCCATCACCCGTTCAAGGATCGAAGATCGGTCCGGGAATGAGTGAAGATTGTCTTTATTTGAATGTCTGGACGCCTGCTAAATCCGCTAACGACCGCGTTCCTGTTTTTGTATGGATTTACGGAGGGGGATTCAACTTTGGATCTACATCCGATCCGAATTACAACGGCACAAATCTGGCGAAGAAAGGTGTTGTGTTGGTTAGTATTAACTACCGCGTAGGGCAGCTCGGATTTCTAGCACTGCCGGGATTGAGCGCAGAGAGTCCGCATCATGTTTCCGGAAATTATGGCATCCTGGATATGATAGCCGGTTTAAAATGGGTGAAAAAAAATATTGCCGCATTCGGAGGCGATCCGAACAAGGTGACTATTTTCGGCGAGTCGGCGGGAGGAATTGCCGTCAGTATGCTTTGCGCTTCTCCGCTGGCTAAGGGATTGTTCGAAGGTGCAATTTCGGAAAGCGGCGGTAATTTCGGGCCCTCGCGAAAGACAACCTATCCCGGTGAGAATATGAAACTCCTTGCCGATGCTGAAAAAGACGGCGAAGCATACATGAAAAAAGCAGGCGTAACATCACTTGCTCAGCTGCGTAAAATTCCCGCAGATAAACTTCCGCCAAGCCTTTGGGGAAAAGGTATGGCCTGGCCTATCATCGACGGATGGGTGATTCCCGGTGATCAATACAAACTTTACGAGGAAGGTAAATTTAACGATACGCCTATTCTAATTGGTTACAACTCCGATGAAGGCGCAAGTTTTTCACCTCCCAAAACTATTAAAGCCTATATTAAAAGTGTTAAGAAACGTTACGGACCATTCGCTGATAAATTGCTCAAAGCGTATCCTCCCGGATCCGGGAAGGTTGCCAAGACAGCCCGGGATTTGACGCGTGATGCTGCATTTGGCTGGCATACTTGGATTTGGGCTAAACTCGAGTCGAAGATAGGAAAATCAAAAGTTTACTACTACTATTTCGATCAGCATCCGGATTATCCTAAGGGTTCACCTCAATATGGATACGGTTCACCGCATGGGCAAGAGGTTGCTTATGTTTTTGAGCATCTTAATTCATCTAATCCCAAAATAACTAAAACGGATTTAAAAATATCTGATGATATGGCTACCTATTGGACTAACTTTGCTAAGTACGGCAATCCAAATGGTAAAGGCGTTCCCGAATGGAAAGCATTTAGTAACGCTGACCCGGTAGTTATGTATTTTAACCGGACACCGCATATGGGGCCGGTACCCAGCGCCAAATCGCTGGAGGTACTTAATGCCTATTTTAAATGGCGTATAACACCGAAAGGCGAAGCATGGGCAAAATAATTATTTTGTAGAGCGCCTAATGAGGATTCATTATTCCAACGAAAGGAACATCGTATGAGGAACTTCATGTTTTACGTTGTAATGTTTTTGATGTTTACTGCCGTACTTACGGCAGCACAGCAACCGGTAACGGTTAAAGTAGAACAAGGTTTATTGCAGGGAACGCTTGAAAACGGAGTAATGGTTTATAAAGGCGTTCCGTATGCTGCGCCGCCGATCGGTAAGCTGCGCTGGCACGCACCTCAACCTCCCGCACATTGGAAAGGAATACGAAAGGCGGACAAATTTTCTGCTAACCCTATGCAGGTAATGGTTCATGAATTAGGTCCATGGACTCCCGAATATCAACCGCAAGGCGCTGTAAGCGAGGATTGCTTATACCTGAATATATGGACAACTGCGAAATCATCAAAAGAAAAACGCCCGGTAGTAATGTATATTCCCGGCGGTGCTTTCACAGGAGGATCTGGTGATTGTCCGGTTTACAACGGCGAGAACCTGGCGAAGAAAGGATTAGTTGTAGTTACAATCAATTACAGAGTAGGAGTGTTCGGATTTCTCGCGCTTCCGGAATTAACAAAAGAATCCAAACATCATTTTTCTGGTAACTACGGGTTGCTGGATCAATTGGCGGCGCTGAAGTGGATCCGGAAAAATATCTCGGCATTCGGCGGGAATCCTAATCAAGTAACAATAATGGGGCAATCGGCCGGAGCGGCTTCCGTTAACTACATGACCGCATCTCCTCTGGCAAAAGGTCTTTTCATTCGGGCAATTGCCGAGAGCGGCACCAACTATATGAACGGTCCGGGAGAAAAGTTGAAAACGGCTGAGCAATATGGAGTAAAGTTCGAAAAAGCTATGGGGGTCTCTTCTTTAGCCGAATTAAGAAAATTGTCTGCGGAAGCATTAGTTGATTCTACTAAAAATAATTATCACTTCCTTCCGATAGTAGACGGGTGGTATTTACCGGAAAGTACGGATGAAATATTTAAAGCAGGAAAACAAAATGATGTTACTACAATAACCGGCTGGGTTGCAGACGAAGGAAGCTATAGCAGTACCTACGGTAAAGTTCCGGCGGAAGAATTTAAAAAGGAAATCAAACAAAAGGCAGGCGTATTTTCAGATAAAGTTTTGAAATTATATCCGGCCTCAACGCAAGCGGAAGCTGAAGTATCGCAGAAAAATTTAGCGCGCGATGTAAATGTGGTTTCAATGTACCTTTGGGGCGTAAATCGTGAGAAGACAGGCAAGACAAAATTATACACCTACATTTTCACACATCAGCAGCCCGGATCAACCAAAGAACGTTATGAAGCTTTTCACTCATCGGAACTTCCGTATGTCTTTGATAACTTAAATCAGTCCCCCAGGCCATGGACGGTGGAAGATAAAGAGATTGAGAAGGTAATGTCCGGTTATTGGACAAATTTCATTAAAACAGGAAATCCAAACGGCAAAGGACTTCCGGAATGGCCGGCATTTAAAGAAAAACCGCCGGAGACTATGGAATTGGGTGGTAAAATGAAACCGCAGCCAATTATCGGCAGAGAAAAGTTTGAAACACTGATAAAATTACTTCAAGGTTCAGACCATTGAATATAATGACAAAAACTTAAGGACAACCTTTATCGAAAGTCAACTTAATTATAAGTTCATGTAAAAATTTTTCGCTAGCATAAACAAATAAAATCGGATTCAAGATATGAAAAAAACTCTTTTAAATACTGCATTACTTGTATGTATCTTGGTTGTTACTGCCAATGCTCAATCCTACAAGAAAACAGAAACGGGGATAAAGACTTCCATTAACTCCGTAAACGTCGAAATTCAGTTTTACAATCCCTCCACAGTGAGAATTTTAAAATCACCTGAAGCCGAAACTTTTACAAAAAAAAGTCTTTCGGTAATTGAAGTTCCCGGTAAAACCGCATTAAGTATAAAGCAGGCAGGAGATGAACTTTTATTAAAAAGCGATAGCGTTCAAGTAAAGTTGAATCTGCAAAACGGAAATATCTCTTTCTTAACAACGACCGGCGAACCGTTGTTAAACGAGAAAGAAAATAGTGTGACTTTTAAGAATTTTAATGACGCAGGAGTTAAAACCTACAGTGTAAGTCAATCTTTTGTTTTAGATAAAGATGAAGCTATATACGGATTGGGACAGCAGCAGCATGGTAAAATGAATCAGCGGGGCGATACATTACATATGATCCAGGGAAATACAGACGATTATATACCGTATTTCCTTTCGGCGAAAGGTTACGGAGTGTTTTGGGATAATTATTCTCCTACTCTTTTTACGGACAACCAGGACAGCACAACATTCAAATCGGATGTAGGAAGGTGTATAGATTATTATTTTATGTACGGCGGTAATGCACACGGCGTGATTGCACAAATGCGCAGCTTAACCGGCCAGGTGCCGATGGAGCCGCTTTGGACATACGGTTACTGGCAAAGCAGAGAGCGTTATAAAAGTCAAAAAGAAATTGTAGGAGTTGTTAAAAAGTACCGCGAACTGGGAGTTCCGTTGGACGGTATTATTCAGGATTGGCAATATTGGGGCGACAATCTCCATTGGAATGCCATGCAGTTTCTTAATCCTAATTTTCCTGATCCGAAAAAAATGATTAACGAAATTCATGCAATGCATGCTCATATAATTATTTCGGTTTGGGCTTCGTTCGGGCCTAAGACAAAGCAGTATAAAATTTTAAATAAAAAAGGAATGCTGCTTGATTTTAAAACATGGCCGTTATCTGCAAAAAATGTTTGGCCTCCTGATATGAAGTATCCTTCGGGAGTTAGAGTTTATGATGCATACAATCCGGAAGCGAGAAAAATATTCTGGAACTTTCTGAATAAAGATCTCTTTTCGTTGGGCATTGACGGATGGTGGCTCGATTCTTCGGAACCGGATCATTTGGATGTTAAGCCTTCGGATTTTGATGATCAAACCTACTTGGGTTCATTCCGCAAGGTTCGTAATGCTTTTCCTTTGATGCACGTCGGCGGTGTGTTCAAAGGCCAGCGTTCGGTTACATCAAAGAAGCGCGTGTTTATCCTTACCCGTTCAATGTTTGCGGGACAGCAGCGGTATGGTGCCGATACATGGTCCGGCGATGTAGTTGCTTCGTGGAAGGCTTTGAGAGATCAGATCTCGGCGGGATTAAATTTTTCTCTCACCGGCATACCGTATTGGAACAGCGATATAGGCGGATTCTTCCTCTGGAATTTTCCGCAGAAGCTGAAAGACGCCAATTACCGCGAGCTATATGCACGCTGGATACAATTCGGCGCTTTCTGTCCGATGATGCGTTCACACGGTACAGATGCACCGCGGGAAATTTATCAATTCGGCAAAAAAGGAGATAAAATTTACGATGCAATCGACAAATACATAAATCTGCGTTACGCGCTGCTTCCGTATATTTACTCGACATCATGGCAAGTTACCTCTAATCAAGCCAGTATGATGCGCGCCTTAGTTATGGATTTCCCAAAAGATAAAAAAGCACTGAATATCAACAACGAGTATATGTTCGGTAAAGCCTTTCTGGTTTGCCCGGTAACCACACCTATGTATTCCAAGATAGTTGTTAACGGAAATGATACTTCTAAAGTCGGAGATTTTAGTAAGATAAAAAGTGATGAAGTTTATCTGCCCGAAGGAACTGATTGGATCGACTTCTGGACAGGTAAAAAATTTGCGGGCGGGCAGTCTTTAAATAAAGAAACGCCGATTGATATAATGCCTTTATATATAAAAGCAGGTTCCATAATTCCGATTGGTCCCAAAGTGCAGTATGCTACGCAGAAAAAATGGAATAATCTTGAAATACGCATCTATCCCGGCGCCGACGGTAAGTTTACGCTATACGAAGATGAAAACGATAATTACGATTATCAAAAAGGAATTTATTCTACCATAACTTTTACCTGGGATAATGCGAAAAAAGTTTTGACAATCGGCAGCCGGAAAGGATCTTTCCCGGGAATGCTGAATGAACGCAAATTTAATATAGTGGTAGTAGAACCCGGTAACGGTATCGGAATGAATATTGTTAAAAAGTATAATAAAGTAGTGAACTATAATGGAAAAGAAATAGCGGTTAAATTGTAGAATATTGCGGTGTGTTTATTTGTTTTAGTAATTAAAGAATGATAATGAAATTCAAATACTTGCTTTTGGTTTTTCTGTTTCCCCTGATATGTAAAGGGCAGGATGTAAAAAGTTATAAACAATTAGGAAATGGAGTAATCATTAATTTAACGGAAGGAATACTTAATATTTCTCCGATGTCTGAAAATGCCGTCAGAATCAAATTCTATAAAAAAGTTGAAGCTAAGGTACCTGAGCTTATTTTTACTTCAATTGAAAAAACTCCCAAATTGAGGATTACGAATTTACCTTCAAAACTGGAATTGAAAGCCGGAAAAATTATTGTTGTTGTGGATAAGCAAACGGGCAAATTATCTTTTGAAAATAATTCGGGAAAAATATTTCTGAGCGAGAAAGCAGGTACAAGGAAACTAGTAAACAATTCAGATATGGGCGAACCTTGCTATATAGCCGAACAAAGCTTCGAATCGCCGAAAGATGAATATTTATATGGATTGGGTCAATTTCAGGACGGACATTATAATATAAGAAACGTAACTCGCCGTTTAACTCAAGTTAATTCTCAAATTTCATTACCGTTTATTTATTCGAGCGAAGGATACGGATTGCTTTGGCATCAATACGGTCTGACCGATTTTAATCCGGCCGATAATTTTATATCACTTATGAAGCAAGAACAATCGCCCGGCGGTAATAACAAGCCTGCTGAAGTTACTACAACATCGGGAATGCAAACAGTGTCGCAGAATCAATCACTTTATACCGGACATTTTAAAGTTCCGGCAAATGGAGTATATTCTATTTTTCTAAATTTAGGCGGCATGGGCAACCGGCAATATGTTTCCATCGATGGAAAGCCTTACATTGACATAACTAATTTTTGGCTCCCCCCCACTGCGGATGCATTGGTTCATCTGCAGGCAGGCGAACATAAGGTTCAGGTAGTCTGCAAGTCAAGCAACAATCCTAAATTATCCTGGAAGCTTACAGGGGATGAAACAACTTTCCGGTCTCCCGATGCCAAGCTTCTCGACTATGTTGTGTTTTATGGGCCATCGGCGGACAGTATTATTGCAGCTTACAGAGGACTTTCGGGTAACGTTCCACTGCTGCCTAAATGGGCTTATGGCTTCTGGCAATGCCGTGAGCGCTACACATCAAGTAAGGAACTTGTGGAAACCGTAAATGAATTCCGGCAAAGAAAAATACCCATGGACGTTATTGTGCAGGATTGGCAGTACTGGGGTAACAACGGCTGGGGAGTTCCGGAGTTTGATACAATCAATTATCCGAATCCATCGGGTTTTATAAAAAAGTTGCATAACTTAAACGCGCACTTCTGTATTTCAATTTGGTCAAACCCTGATAAGAATTCTTCACTTGGGAAAGAGTACGCGTCAAAAAATCTTTATATACCTGACAACAAATGGCTCGATTATTTTAATCCGATTACGAGGAAAGATTACTGGAATACATTAAATAAAAATCTCTTCAGTCATGGCGTCGATTCATGGTGGATGGATGCCACCGAGCCTGAGAACGATGCTTTGCACGACACGAAAACTTATCTGGGTTTAGGTGATTTTTACCGTCTTACTTATCCGCTGTTCGTCAGCAGAGCTGTTTACGAAGGTCAGAGAAAGGCAACGTCCAGGAAAAGAGTTTGTATTCTTACTAGGTCTGCGTTCCTCGGGCAGCAAAGATACGGCACAATAAACTGGTCGGGCGATATTGACGGCACCTGGGATTCTTTTAGACGGCAAATTGTTGCCGGACTGGATTATACCATTACCGGCTTGCCTTACTGGACCACTGACATCGGCGGATTTTTTCGTCCGGGCAATGCCCAGTATACCGATAAAGATTACCAGGAGCTGCTTATCCGCTGGTACCAGTGGGGCGCATTTAATCCTATCTTTCGCATTCATGGCTATCAATCAAAAACCGAACCCTGGAATTATGATCAGCAGGTTCAGGATGACATGCTGAAGATGCTGCACCTGCGCTACCGTTTGCTTCCGTATATTTATTCCAACGCCTGGCAGATAACGAAAAACGGATCGACTTTAATGCGTCCTTTTGTTATGGATTTTAGAAACGATACTTCTGCTTTAAATCAAACTTATGAATTTATGTTTGGAATGGATATTCTTGTTGCCCCGGTTACCGGGCCCGGTGCAGATGAGCGTGTTGTATATTTACCGGGGCAGGCTACATGGTATAACTTCTGGACGGGTGATCAATTTAGCGGAGGTCAAACCGTAAATACAAAAGCTCCTCTCGATGAAATACCGCTTTACATTAAAGCCGGATCGGTTATACCAATGGGACCGGCAATTCAGTATGCGACAGAAAAAAATGATCCGATTGAAATTAGAATTTATCCCGGCGCCGGCGGAGAGTTCACTTTGTACGAAGACGAAAACGATAATTACGATTACGAGAAAGGAAAGTATGCTACTATAACTTTTACCTGGGATGGCGCGAAAAAAATCTTAACTATCGGAACTAGAAAAGGTTCTTATCCCGGAATGCTTACCGAACGTAAATTTAACATTCTTATTGTTTCGAAAAACAACGGCACCGGAATGAATACGATTAAAAATTATAATAAGGTAATATCTTATAATGGAAAGAAAGTTGTTGTTCAACTGTAACGGAAAAAAATAAAAGGAGTTATTTATATGAATACTTTAAAAAAAATAAAATTAGTTCAAATAAAATACATAATACTAATTATGTCCTTTGTGTTTACCGGGGTTTCGGTTATCAATGCTCAAAATCCGATCATTACTCATTTATTCACTGCCGACCCGGCGCCTTTGGTATATAACGATACGCTTTATTTGTATACGGGGCACGATGTCGCGCCAGTTAACGCTCCGAATTATGAAATGGTCGACTGGCATGTTTTTTCTACAACCGATATGGTTCATTGGAAAGATTACGGTGCCGTACTCTCTCCGAAAACTTTTTCATGGGCTGATAAAGACGCTTATGCTGCACAATGCATTTATCATAAAGGAAAATTTTATTGGTTTGCGGCTTTGGGTCATAAAAAAGACGAGAACAGCAAAGGAGGATTTGCTATCGGAGTGGCCGTATCCGATAAACCTTATGGTCCTTTTAAAGATGCAATAGGCAAGGCGCTTATCGTAAATGAAATGACCACCGATATGAAGTATGGCTGGGATGATATTGATCCGACGGTATTCATCGATGATGACGGTCAGGCTTATCTTTACTGGGGTAACGGGAGCTGCAAATATGTGAAGCTGAAAGACAATTTAACAGAAATAGAAGGTCCAATTACAACATTTAAACCTAAGAATTACACAGAAGGCCCCTGGCTGTATAAAAGAAACAAAATGTATTACCTGGTGTATGCCGCACGTTTTCCCGAGACTATCGAATATTGCACGGCACCGAGCGCTACCGGTCCATGGACTTACCAAGGAGTAATTGAAGATACGGTACAAAACAGTACTACAACTCAGGCCGGAATTGTTGATTACAAAGGTAAAACATATTTCTTTTATCACAACGGAGCGCTGCCTACGGGAGGCAACTACAGGCGTTCTGTGTGTGTAGATTATATGTATTATAACCCGGACGGCACGATACAAAAAGTTGTACAAACTACTAAAGGCGTAGACCCTGTTGAGTAATGGGTGTTAGATTTGTTTTTAAAAACAACGAAACCGATTTGTTTAACTTTGATCCTCGAGGATCATTTACTGAAAAAACAAGAAAGAATTTAAAATGAGAATTAAAAAAAGAGGGATTCAAAAATTTATCATCGGTGTATTGATAACTGTTGCGATTGCATCGGTAAATAAGAGTTATGCTCAGAATCCGATAATTCAAACCAAGTTTACAGCAGATCCGGCGCCGATGGTTTACAACGATACGGTATTTCTCTATACCAGCCACGACGAAGACGACGCGACAAGTTTTAAAATGTTTAACTGGCTGCTATATACTACAACCGATATGGTAAATTGGACCGACCGCGGTATTATTGCCGGGGTTAAAGAACCCTACAGAACATTCAAGTGGGCTGACGGTCATAGCGCCTGGGCTCCCCAGTGTATCCCCAGAAACGGAAGGTTCTATTTATACTGCCCGACCATTTATAAGAAAAAGATGGCTATCGGTGTAGCTGTTTCAAATAGTCCCTATGGCCCGTTTGTCGATGCGCTCGGGAGACCTCTAATCTCCCGTTTCAACCCCGGCGATTACGATCCGACCGTGTTTATTGATAATGACGGGCAGGCTTATTTGTATTGGGGAGGAAACGGTCCGTGTTATTATGTGAAGCTGAATGAAGACATGATTTCTACATCGGGTGAAATTCAAATCGCATCCATCGACTTTACCGGAACTCCCCCGGAAGCCTCTTACACGGAAGGTCCCTGGTTATGGAAGAATAACAACCATTACTACCTGGCATGGGCGTCGCGATGCTGCCCTGAAGGTATCGGCTATGCTATGAGCAGCAGTCCGACTGGACCATGGAAATGCAAAGGAACCATTATGGATCCGGATAAGAGATCTTCGGGTAACCATCCTGGGATTATTGAATACAAAGGTAATTGGTATGTCTTCGGTTTTAATTATGCAATTAATTATTCCTTGACTAAAGTTCATCGCGAAAGACGCTCGATTTGTGTTGAAAAGATGAGTTATAATCCCGAGGGCACGATTCAAAAGCTTCCCTGGTGGACAAAAGCAGGAGTACGGCAAATCGGTACTTTAAATCCCTATATCAGAAATGAGGCTGAGACTATAGCGTGGGAATCAGGTGTAAAAACCGAGAAGAGCAAAAGTAAAGGTATTTATGTTACAGATATCGACAATGGCAATTATATAAAAGTTAAAGGAGTTGATTTTGGAAATAAAGGGGCAGCAAGTTTTAGTGCAAGCGTTGCAAGCGCCTTAAATGGGAGCGAGATTGAATTACGTATCGATAGTCTTAACGGTACTAAAATCGGCTTATTACCGGTATCGAAAACAGGCGGTTTAAAAAATTGGAAACAGCAATCGACTTCGATTAAAAATGCTTCCGGAGTTCACGATTTATATTTTGTATTTAAAGGTAAATCCGGAGAAAAACTTTTCAATTTTGATTACTGGAAATTCAAAGCGAATTAAAAACATGATTATAAAATGAAGCTTAAACAAATTCTGAAATTATTAACCGAAAATAAATAAGAGTAGTTATATGAAAATCAAAATTTACTTTATCCTAAGCAGTGTAGTTCTGCTTGCCGGAGTTTTGTCTGCAAAATTTTACGGCACTTCCAAGTCTTCTAGAACAACTCAGTCTTTTGATAAAGCGTGGCACTTCAAATTCGGCGATATTAAAGACGGACAAAATCCATCGCTCGATGACTCGAATTGGAGATTACTTAATTTGCCTCATGACTGGAGTATTGAAGGGCATTTCCAATCCGACACAAATAATAAAGATTTACCTGAAATTCATGTTGTGAATGGAGAATGGAAATTCAAAGAAGGTGATAATCTGCATTGGAAGAATCCCCGTTTAGATGATAGTTCTTGGCAGACTGTAAAACTTCCTTCTGCCTGGGAAAAAAGTTCTAACTACACCAAAGATAACGTGTATGGCTGGTATCGCCGTGAATTGACTATCCCTGCGGATTTAAAGGGGAAAGACATCTATATTAATGTCGGCAAAATTGACGATGCCGATGAAACCTTTTTTAACGGGGTGAAAGTGGGCAGCATGGGTTCATTCCCTCCGAACTATACTACAGCGTGGGATCAGCTACGATATTATAAAGTTCCTCACGAAATTATTCACTACGGCGAAAAAAATAGCATCGCTGTTAGGGTATTTGACGGAATTATGTCTGGCGGAATTTATAGCGATGGAGAAAGAATATTGGATGGTCCTTTTGATTCCGGCTGTCCGGGCGGAAGCGGCGCAGGCTACTTAGACGGAGGCATCGGCTGGTACAGGAAAACATTTAAACTTCCTGATGATTTAAAAGACAAGCGCGTGTTTGTAGAATTCGACGGCGTGTATATGAACAGCGACGTTTGGATAAACGGATTTCACCTCGGCAACAGGCCGTACGGTTATTCCAGCTTCCAATATGAATTGACGAAACACCTGAAATTTGGTGATGGAAAAAATGTTATTGCAGTAAGAGTTGATGTTCAGCAGCCGTGTTCACGCTGGTATTCCGGCGCGGGTATATACCGTAATGTAAGATTAATAATAACAAACCCGGTTCACATAGCACATTGGGGAACATATGTTACTACGCCGGAAATATCCGAAAAAGAAGCGACGGTTAGTATTGAAACTAATATTCGTAATCAATCTTCCTCTTCACATAGAGTAACACTTGAAACCGTATTAGTAGATGAGTTAGGAAATAAAGTCGGCGGCAGCAGTTCAACTCAAAAAGTGGAAACAGGCGGCATCAGTACTTTTACACAGATAATTAAAATTCAGAAACCGGGACTGTGGTCGGTAAAGAATCCGATACTTTATCATGCAGAATCCGAAGTTTACGTTGACAATAATTTGACCGATGATAGTAAAACCCCTTTCGGCATCCGTTCTTTTGAATTTACCAAAGACAAGGGCTTTTTCTTAAACGGCAAACATGTTGAAATCAACGGCGTGTGCCTTCACCATGATCTTGGACCGCTGGGAACTGCCGTGAACAAAAGAGCAATCCAGCGCGAGCTTGAAATAATGAAGAGCATGGGCTGCAACGCAATACGTACAAGCCACAATCCGCCTGCACCGGAACTGCTGGAATTATGTGACCGGATGGGGATGCTGGTTATGGACGAGGCATTTGATGAATGGAAAACGAATAAAACAAAGTACGGATACGGAAGATTTTTTGATAAATGGAATAAGAGAGACCTGACGGATATGATTCTCCGCGACAGGAATCATCCAAGTATAATTCTATGGAGCATAGGCAACGAAATACCTGAGCAGGACAGTCCCAAAGCATATGAAATGTCAAAGCGTCTTGCAGACATCTGTCAAAAGGAAGATCCGACCCGGCCGGTTACATCCGCATGCAATACACCCGGAGAAGCTGTTAAAAGCGGCTTTTCAAAACCGCTGGATGTGCTTGGTATTAATTATAATGTGGCTTTTTACAATACATTGAAAGGAAAGGCAAAACTCTTCGGTTCCGAAACCGCATCAACCGTAAGCACACGCGGAGTATATAATCTTATTAAGGAAGGTGATTCACTTAAAATAGCAAAGGAACTAAATAACCAGTGTTCTTCTTACGACATGAATGCGCCAAGCTGGGGCAACGTTGCGGAAGCATCGCTCAAAGCCGTAAAAAACGCGCCTTGGATTGCGGGCGAATTTGTCTGGACAGGCTTTGATTACATCGGAGAACCAACGCCGTTTAGCTGGCCCTCGGTCAGTTCTTATTTTGGTATTGTTGATTTATGCGGCTTTCCTAAAGACCGTTATTACCTTTATCAAAGCCAGTGGACAAAGAAACCAATGGTTCATATTCTTCCGCATTGGAATTGGAAAGGTTTCGAGGGGATGAAGATTCCGGTTTGGTGTTACAGCAATTGCGAATCCGTCGAATTATTTCTAAATGGAAAATCACTTGGTGAAAAGAAATTTAGCGACACAAAAGATCTGCATTTAGCATGGGAAGTTCCTTACTCGCCGGGAACATTAAAAGCAGTTGCAAGAAACAATGGAAAAATAGTCTGTACCGATGAGGTACAAACTGCAGGCAGTCCGGCAAAAATAATATTGATTCCGGATAGAAAAGAAATCAATGCTGACGGAAAAGATCTTTCTTATGTTAAGGTTGAAGTTGCGGACAATGAAGGCCGAATTTGTCCCAATGCTGATAATCTTATTAAATTTAATGTCAAAGGTGAGGGCACTATTGCCGGCGTTGGTAATGGTAATCCTATTAGTCATGAATATTTTAAATCTAATGAACGAAAAGCATTCCATGGTTTAGCTCTTGTAATAATTCAGTCAACAGATAAAAACGGAGAAATAAATATTACCGCAAACTCGGATGGTTTAAATGAATCTGGAGTTACAATAAAAACAAAAAAGTAACAAATAAAATATCGGACCTATTTTTTGATAACATTAGGTCAGCTTTTTCAAAGAGAAAAATATATGAAAAAAAATTTAGTAAGCAATTTGTTATTCATACTGGCATTACTTTATTATTCCAATATTGCAGTTGGTCAATCAAACGGCAAAGCAAAACCGGAGATTGGTAAAACAGCGCGCTACTGTAATCCTCTACCGATGATTATAGCACCGGGCGGCAATGCATCAGGAGACGTAACCGTAATCCGGGATAAAGGTAAGTATTATATGTTTTGTACCGGCGGCGGGGCCTGGGTTTCAGATGATATGCTGAACTGGACTTTCAAGCCTGTTAAAAATGTTCCGGTAGCGCCGGACGTAGTGAAATACAACGGCAGTTTTTATATGTGCGGCAATGAAAGCCCGGTTTACAAAGCCGACAACCCGCTTGGACCCTATACCAGTATTGGAGATTGGAAAAACACTCCTGATGTTAAAGGCGGCTGGAACGGCGCTTTCGATGTGGATATTTTTGTTGATGATAATAATAAGCCTTATCTCTATTACCCGGGGCGCGGCGTAAGCGGTATATTTGTTGTCCCTCTTGATCCGAACGATATTAGTAGATTTGCCGGACCGGTCAAACATCTTTTCGGATTCAACAGCAAACATGTATGGGAGCGTTACGGCGAAATGAACGAATATACTGATGTCGCTTGGATTGAAGGGCCGTGGCTTCAAAAACACAAAGGTATATATTACCTGGAATATTCGGCTTCCGGAACGCAGTGGAAAACGTATGCTGAAGGATACTATACTGCAAAGTCACCGATGGGGCCGTTCATATATGCTTCTAACAATCCATTGCTTCGTAGGACTGATGGTATTGTCACAGGTCCCGGTCACGGTTGCATTGTGGAAGGACCTGATGGAAATCTTTGGCAGTTTTATACAATCGTACTATCGAATCCACCCGGCGGGCGGCGCATTGGTATGGATCGAATAATTTTTAATAAAGATGGTAACATGTCGGTGAAAGTCACTGATACTCCGCAATGGGCACCGGGTGCAGTCAAAGATCCCGCAAAAGGAAACAGCGGATCTATTCCAGTGACTATCGATAAGGTACGCGCAATGAATGCTCTTTCAAGTTTCTCCTCTGAGCAACCCGGGCATTATGCTGCTTATGCGGTTGATAATTCAAGTGGAACCTGGTGGGAACCTGCGCCGACAGATACAATGCCTACTCTTACTATTGAACTTTCACCGGCTACACGTTTTGATGTTGTACAGCTCTTTACTATTGACGGTGTCAGGTTACTGTTTAACGGAGGAAACAGGCGTCTCGGAATGCGGCCCAATCCATCTTCGATGTCTGTATCGTTTGTTTATCGGTACAGAATAGATGTTTCGATGGACGGGAAAAAATACATTACCGCGCTTGATCAAACTAATAATATCGTATCCCGGAATACGATTTTTAATGAAATCCCTCCTGTTAAATGCCGTTTCGTTAGGTTAATTATAACTAACTGGCCTAAGACAATGCCCCTTGGTATTATTGAATTTACCGTCTTCGGAAAACCGGCCGGTTACCTGCCTGCTGCGGTGCCGATCCCGGATTTTAATTAATTTAAGAATTATGATAATTAGAACTTTAAAATATTATTTTAATATTTATTCTATTTGTAACTTGGATTTTAATATAATGCATATTTTTATTTATAGGGGAGAATTGAAAAATACTTAAGTCGGTTCTGATTTTGCTTTGAACTAAACCGGACAAACTTATTGTAAACAGTATACTCTTGAAAAGCAAAATAGAAAATTTCAAAAAAAGTATTGGAGAATAATCATGAAAAAGAAAAGTAGTCTTGCGGTACTTTTGTTATTGGCATTTGTACTGCCTGCCGTGATGATGATGGTGATTGCGGCGGGAAATAATATTCTTCCGTCCAGACCTGAAGGTCCATGCGATATCTACGCTGCAGCTGGTGATCCCTGCGTGGCTGCTCACAGCACTACGCGGGCATTATATGCGTCCTACAACGGTCCGCTCTATCAGGTTATGCGTCAATCGGATGGAAAAACCTTAGACATCGGTGTAGTGCAGCCAAGCAAAGGAGACCCCGGCGGATATGCCGATGCAGCAGCGCAAGATGCATTCTGTGCCAATACTTATTGCTGGATCACTACCATCTACGATCAATCCGGACACGGCAATAATCTCGAACAAGCACCCCGCGGTTTTTTCAGCGGCCCGGCTATGGGCGGATTTAACAATTTGCCTATTGCCGACATGGCTCCGGTTACAATTATGGGGCATAAGGTTTACGGAGTATTCATCGAACCGGGTATGGGCCTGCGTATAGATGACCCTAAAGGAACCGCAGTCGACGATCAGGCCGAAGGTCAGTATTGGGTTATCAACGGTCATCACTTCAATAACGGCTGCTGTTTCGATTACGGAAACGCTGAGATCGATAGTCACGATGACGGTGACGGTACTATGGAAACTCTGTATTACGGTAATGCAAACTATTGGTACCATGGAAAAGATTCCGGTCCCTGGGTTATGACCGACCAGGAGAACAACCTTGTAGGCTGCGTTAATAAATCTCCTGATGATAAGTATTGTGCGGATCTGCCGAGCGTTACGTGGCGATTTGTAACCGCGATGGCCGACGGTGAACCTCATCACTGGAGATCCATGGGCGGAAATGCCCGGCAAGGCAATTTAAAAGTTATGTTCGACGGATCTCGTGTAATTAATGACAGGAGCAGTTATGATCCGATGCGTAAGCAGGGAGCGATTTTATTGGGAAACGGCGGGGATAACAGCAACGGTTCTCAAGGTACATTCTACGAAGGCGCAATGACGGCGGCGGGTACTTTCCCGTCAAAAGAAATCAATCAAAAGATTCAGGCCAATGTAGTAGCTGCCGGATATGACGTTGGGAGTTTGAGTTTGGCTCCGGCGAATGAAACAGAAACGCCTCCCGGATTGCAGACCTTCACTCCCGGGACTTCACAAAATTCCACTGTGACATTTACTAATACTACCGGAGCGCCTGTGAAAGATGTTACCTTAAGTATTAATGTGCCAAAGGGATGGAGGTCGGTGCTGTTAAATTCCGCAAAAACTTCGAAGAAATTTAACGGTTCAATATTACCAGAGGCAAGCATATGCGCGACCTTTACAATTACATCCGGAGCAGCGTCTTTTAACGGCGATCTGGTTGGAAAAGTTACCTGGACCAAATCATCAGACGGACTTAAACAAACAGAAACAACAGCCGAAAAAGTACGTAATGTTAATCCGGTTAAGATAAACGAATTCCGTATTAGCTCCGGTTCACCCGATAACCCGACCGATTCTTTCATAGAATTTTTTAATGCCGGCAACAGCGCCGTCGATATTTCTAATTGGGCTTTGACTTACAGAGCAACCCAACTGCCGGTTCTTTCTTCCGTTAAAATTCCGGCAGGTACAAAACTGCCGGCACGCGGATTTTACCTTTTGGGCCTTTCTAATTCGGGACTGGCAGTTTCTGCAAAAAAAGGTGAGTCGGAGATTTATGTAAGGAGTACAACCGGCATGTCGGTTGGCGATAAAATTGAAATCGGTACCGGATCGTCAAAGGAAATTCGAAAAATTATAAGTGTCGGTTCTGCCGCTGGCATGGGAAAGTCTGAGTCTTCATCCCGGTTCATTCCCCCGGTTGAGCCGGGAACTCCTACAACAATTTGGCAGCCGCTTCCCGACGGACCGGTAATTACAATTCCTAAAGGTTCTACAAATATTCCGGTTGAAAGTATAAGGGGCTTCAAGGTCGGTCAGAAAATAGCAATTGGATATGGTGCGATTTATCCAACGGTCGCTCAATCTATTGAGAAATACGAGGTTGTAACTGTCACCAAAGTCGGTAAACCGGGGACGCAATTATATCTCACTGCCGATGCAAAAGCAGGCGATACGAATATCAAAGTGTCTTCTGTTGAAAACATTTCTGTCGGTGACAAAATCAGGTTAGACATCGACAGCAAAGGCCACGGGATTGAAACCGTCACCGTGACACATGTCGGTACCCAGTCTGTCCGTAAAGGTTATAACGGTCCGATTACGGATCTTGGAACGGGATTGGATTTAGCCGAACCGCTTAAGTTTAACCATTCATCCAACTTGCCTTTCAGCGACAGGGGAACAGGAATCAGCTTTAAGCCGGCAACAGAATTTGCACACTCAAGCAACGAGCCCGTCTTGCCGTTAGGTACCGGTATCCGGTTAGACAAACCTCTTACAAAAGATCATGCGATCAATTCGGTTGTGCGGGATCCAAAAGTAACAACTGCAGGTTACCAGGGATTACCATTGCCCAACCAATGGTTCGGCGGACCGGGATTATCTATAAGGGCGGGCAGTATGGTACTGCGTAACGCTGCCGGTGATGTAGTTGACGGTTTAAATTACGGCGGACTAGTAGATCCATGGATTGCAGAAGGATACCAGGCTGCTTCGGGAACGGGTGAGGGCGGATGCTTTGTACCCTCGCCAAGTAACAGAGGCTATAGATGGTGGCTTTCATCTTCAACTACACAACCTGACAGAAGCGCTGGCAGGTACCCCGACGGGGCCGATAACAACAGCAATTGCCGGGAATTCCTGCTGCAGAATACAACCACAATGTCCGTTCCTTCCGATGCCGGTTCAAACAATATCAAAGTAGCAAGTGTGAAAGACTTTAGCATCGGAGAGAAAATTTTAATCGGAGAAGATGCAAATAGTGAGACAGCAGTTATAGCAGCCGTCGGAACTGCAGGCGGCACTGAAACAACCGCTTCAGTTAATTCAGACGCCACGGTTATCCCCGTTTCCGGGATTGTAGGATTCAGCGACGGTCAGACAATAATCATTGACAAAGGAACGCACCGGGAGACTGCGGTTATAGCATCAATAAAGCGCGGACGCTTTCGCTTCGGCCGAAGCCAGAACAGGCCTGTCGATTCAATATATGTCCAGAGTCCTCTTGGCTTTTCGCACGATGCGGGAACGCTGGTCTCAGGCAGCGGTATTACGCTTGCCTCGCCGTTAAAGATGACTCATAGCAGCGGAGTACAAGTTGCGGGCAACGTTCCGACACCGGGTAAACCAAATCAATATTTCAGAAAACCTTAGTTATAATATAGCAGGGTTTTATTAAGATTTTCTTTATACTCCGCGGCTCAACAGAAAACTTATCCGTCGCGGAGATTTCTTTTTCCAAATGCAAGGAGGATCAATCTTTGGCAGCTTACGAAGACGAGAACCGTCTTCAGCAGTCCTGGCCGTGGTGGCGCCTGGTTCTAACCGGATTGAACTTATTGGCTTTGATTCTAAGCATCATTCTGAGCTGGCATTTTATGAAAGGCGGATCAATACCCGGATGCAGCGGCGAGAGCCCTTGCGAACAGGTGCTTAATAGCCGTTGGTCGGTGATAGCCGGTATACTGCCTGTTAGCGGTTTGGCTGCGGGTGCGTATCTTTCTATGCTGTTAGCCGGTCTATTTATTGGCCCATCTACCGAGGTTACGATTCGCCGTTTGGCCTGGAGCGTTATGTTGATAATGGGAGGCGCGATTGCCGGATGCGCCGTTTGGTTTATCATTTTACAAAAATGGGTTATAAACGACTTTTGCTTATATTGTATGTCTACACATATCACAGGGATAATATTAACAGCGTTGATCATCCGGCGGGCAGTTCCGGAATTCAATAAACATTTGAAAAATTTCTCATCGAATAAACCTGATATGTTTAATAATATTTCAACTGCGGTTCAAAGTCGTATTAATAAAATCTTGCCGGTAACAGGCAGGTTTCTAATCGGACTTGCTCTTGCCGGAATTCTGGCGGTCAGTCAGGTTGCTTTTATTCCAAAAGCAGTTTATAGCAAAGGCATTTCACCGGTTAAAACAGAAGATATAGATTATCAAGATTCACCTATAATAGGATCACCAGATGCCCCTTACATCGTTACTTTACTTTTTGATTATGAATGTCCTCATTGTCAACAACTGCATTTAATGCTTAATGAAGCGGTACGGCGTTTCAACGGTAAGCTTGCATTTGCACTTTGCCCTACACCATTGAATTCACAGTGTAATCCTTATATTCCGAAAAATGCAAATGAGTTCAAAAATTCATGTGAACTGACTAAGATAGGTCTGGCAGTATGGGTAGCCAACCATAATGCCTTTTCTGCTTTCGATAACTGGATGTATACATTTGATTCCGGCGACCGCTGGCATCCGCGAAGCATAGAAGCCGCCAGAGCTAAAGCGGAAGAATTAGTCGGTAAGGCAAATCTTAATGCTGCTTTAACCGATCCCTGGATCGGACAATATATGCAGACATGTATTCGAATTTACGGAGAGACCCTCCAGAACGGCAACGGCGGCGTTCCCAAACTGATATTCGGTTCTCATTGGGTTATCCCCGAGCCTAATAATGTAAATGATCTTATTATGATTCTACAAAGGAGTCTTGGTTTGCCCAAACCTTAATCCGGCGGTATATACTTGGAGCAATTGGTTGTTGTCATGATATTTGAAAAGTGATTTTCTGTTGGATAAAAAAGTTAAATTAAAAGGTTACGGCACTTCAATGGAAATTAAATCCAAATACACAGTGGTCTGTTATATTTCAAAGTGAAGTAAGCTGTCGCGATTTACGAAAAGAATATTGTTTTGCGAATTCATTTTAGTTAAGTTTTATTGAAATTATGTAATTGAAGGAGTCTGAATTATGAAAAATTATATCCTTACATCTTTGTTTTTATGTATCCTTATACAAACAGGATTTGCCGGCTCAAACAAAAAGAATTCGAAATTTGATTTTACCGGTTCAAGGGATCCGTCTCTTATTAGGGGTTTCGATTATAATCCGCCAAATGCAGTTCCCATACAGCATCATACCGATTGGTGGATTAATTATGATTCTTCAATTGTCGATTTTGATCTGGATTTGGCTAAAAGCTTAAATCTTAATCAAACGCGTGTGTTTGTACCTTATATAGCTTATAAGGATGATAAGCAAAATCTTCCGATTCAACTAAGAGAATTCATTCATGCTTGTCAAAAACGTGATATAGGAGTGATGATTGTTGTTGGGAGTGGGCCATGGGTTAAAGATACAACACTGCGGCCTGAAGGAAGAAAGTGGGCAAAGTTTCTCGTCGATGCAATAGCGAAAGAACCGGGGCTTAGGTTCTGGGATGTTATGAATGAACCCGACTGGCCTCCATCTCCCAAGGAATTGGTTGATAGAAAATTTGAGAATGCTAAATTTATGGCAAATACCTTCCACGAGCTCGATCCCAATACTCCTGTAACAATCGGGATGGCCTTTGTCGATGGTATGATCAAATTAGCAGACTACGTAGATGTACTACAATTTCACAACTATCTTCAAACCCGCGAAGAGATCAGGAACGATATTGCCCAGGCAAAAGAATTTGCGGCAAAGGTACACAAACCTTTAATAGACGGAGAAATTGGCTGTGTTGCACGCGCCAATCCGTACGATATTGCGCTGGAAGAACATATGAAAGCAAAAGTCGGATGGTATATCTGGGAATTGATGATTGTTCCTAAAGGATGGGGTCCCGTACAGGGTGTTTTTTATGCAGATGGTACAGTTCGCGATCCGTCAATACCTGCTGCAATAATGGGATTTTTCCGCAAACGTAGTGGGGATATTCTACCGTCTGTTCCGGATAGAGAAGGCTGGGTAACAAAAATTATTAATCAGGGTAATAAGTGGCTCATCGATACCAACAGAACCTGGAAAGATGGACTGAATATTGCCGAGACCGAGGCAAATTTGTTGGAATCAGCACAGCTTACGGCAATGAGAATACCGCCAAATTATGAAGTTGAAATGTTAAGGAAGGGAGAGATTAATTTTAAGGCTCTTAAGGAGCTTATCATAAAATTCCAATATATACTTAAACCCTATGAATTACCACAGAAGAAGGATTGAATTGGAATTAATTTTTATGTCCGGTGATGCTTTTACAAAGTTATTTTGCTGTTTGTCTGTGTAGTTTTATTAATTACTTTTGAGTAATAGATATCGTTCTTTATGAGAATGGTATAATTTTTATCCTAGCCGGTTTATTTTTTGTCAGTTGAACAGGATGTAAATTTAATAACAGGGTGGAGGTCTAAATGTTTATTGTCAAAGGGACTTTAAAAATTTTTCTATTTATTTTTATTGCCGCTAGTTTTTGCCGCGCACAATTCTTCGATGATTTCAACGGGAATAAAATTGAGGGCTGGTTCTGGTTTACAGGCGACGGCTACGCAGCAATGGACTTTATTCCAATGAACGGTTTTGCACGAATAATTGTCGACGGAACAAAAGACAAGGATAATGTTTACTGGACTTTGATCAAGCGCAATGTAACTTCCTACCTGGATTTAAATAAAATGAAAGATACATCTTATCAATTGCGAGTGGAAGCCAGGGTGCGTGTTCATAATGCGCCGCGCCGTCTTAATTTTATGGTAAATACAAATAGGACGATTGATTATCATATCGATTTAATGGAGTATGACATACCCGATACAACTAACTGGCACGTTATAAGCATGACGACGAAAAAATTTGATGCTCGTCCGGGCGATACTGTTTATGTGCAGCTATGTGCAACCGACTACGGGATAGGCAGGTATTATGTCGACATTGATTATTACCGCGCCGACATAATTAATGTCAAAGAAGCAGAACCTGATAAAGGCGAGCTCGTTCCGTATCATCCTCCTATTCCCGAGGTAAACACTTTTTCAAATCATCTTGGCGTTACTCATGATTGTGTAATCAATTCGAATTTCCCGGAAGTAAATTTTAATGACTGGCATGTTAAAGAAAAAAACGGCGATGCAAGAGTATTAACGATAAATGCAAATCAATGGGCTATTTTAAGATGGGATCTCGGAAAATATAAAAATGCAAAAGCGGATGGAGCTGCTTTACTGGAATTAACAACTCAGTCGGTTCCAAACGGCGGTGATTATATTAAAGCTCTGGGTGAAGACTTCGGAATGGAGTTCGGCAAGGTTAGAATTATTGAAATTCTCGGGGGAGATCCAAACTGGGATCAAAACGAAGTAACATTTAACAGTTTAACTCAAAGCAAAATTTATTCCGATGTTTTTAACACCCAGATGGTTTATGATTTGGATGTAAATACGGAACCGGGCGGCAAAAATTTCATTACCATCTCAAGGCCGGTTTTGCAGCGCCTGCTCAACGGAACGACGAAAGGTTTGCTCATTCGTCCTTTGGGTGCAATTGATGCTTCTTTTTATGCATCGGAAAACCAAGCAGGCAATGGACCAAAACTGCATTTTAATATTGAATAATAAATTAAAATCTCTTACAGCAGGGAAATGTTATGAAAATTTTCTTTGACAAATTCGTTTCCGTTTATTTATTCTTCATTTTTAAAATTGTTCCCCGCAGTTTTATTAATACAAGAAGTCCATCTAAAACTCATGTGTAGGATGAGTCGGCTAATTACATGCGGTATTTAAGAGACTTTATTCTTTCGGAAGGGAAGGAATACATGAACTTTCAGCTTGCACAGCAGGGAATGCAGCCGAATAACGCAAATGATATTTTTATGATTCTGCAAAGGAGTCTTGATGTACCCAAACCTTAATCCGGCGGTGTATGTTTGAAGCAAGTGGTTGTTGTCATGATATTTGAAAAGTGATTTTCTATTAGATAAAAAAGTTAAATTAAATAGTGTGAAACCTATAAAAATATTAGGCAACGATATATAAATTTACACCGACCTATTGACTTTGTGTAAATATCTACTTATATTTGTATTAACAAATGGAGGTAATATGGACACTAATTTTTCAAGCATTTTCGAACTTCTTAAAACTTTTCCAGATGAACAAAGTTGTATTAACCATTTAGAACAACTACGTTGGAACGGAAATATCATATCTCCATTTGACCCAGCATCTAAAGTTTATAAATGTGCTCACAATAGATACAAATGCAAAAATACAGGAAAATATTTTAATGTAAAGACAAGAACTATCTTTGAAGATAGTAAAATTTCACTACAAAAATGGTTCATGGCGCTTTACGTTTTTAGTTCTCACAAAAAAGGTATTTCATCTCATCAATTAGCTAAAGATATTAGCGTTACACAGAAAACAGCATGGTTTATGTTGCATAGATTAAGATATGCCTTTGATCATCCTGAATTTAAGAAAATCTTAGGGAATGAAGTTGAGGTAGATGAAACATATTTAGGGGGCAATAATAAAAATCGTCATTCGTCTAAAAAAGTTGAAAATTCCCAAGGTAGAAGTACCAAAGATAAAAGTGCAATTTTCGGAATGATTGAAAGAGAAGGGAATGTAATTGCTCAAGAAGTTCCTGATGTTTCTTCCGATACTTTACAAGGTATTATAAATGAGAATGTTGAAAAGGGTTCAATAATTTCAACTGATGAATGGAGATCATATAACGGTTTAAATAAAAACTACATTCATTTAAGAGTTAATCATGGAGCAAAAGAATATGTAAATATGATGGCTCATACAAATAATATTGAATGTTTTTGGTCTCACCTGAAAAGAGGGGTTAATGGTATTTATCATTGGGTAAGTAAGAAACATTTACAAAGCTATATAGATGAATTTTCTTTGAGATATAATACAAGAAAAAATTTGACTTGTGAAAGATTTGATTTAATTTTAAGTAATATGATTGGAAGATTAACTTATCAACAACTAACAAAATCAATGCCATGAATGAATTAGAAAAAGAATCGTCTTTTTTGTTTTACACCTCTCCTGATGGGAAAATTAAAATTCAAATTGCTTTAGATGGGAAAAATGAAACAGTTTGGACTACACAAAAAGGAATGTCAGAAATATTTAATGTTGAAGTATCTGCCATTTCTAAACATGTGAATAATATTTATGATGAGGATGAATTAAAAAGAGAAGGAACTATTTCCAAAATGGAAATAGTTCAACAGGAGGGAAAAAGAAAAGTAAACAGAAATATTGATTTTTATAACCTTGATATGATTATTGCGGTTGGATATAGAGTAAATTCTTATGAAGCTACACAGTTTAGAAAATGGGCAACAAAAATACTAAAAGAATTTCTCATTAAAGGATTTGTATTAGATGATGAAAGATTAAAACAAGGCAAGCGAATATTTAACAAAGATTATTTCGATGAACTTGTTGAACGAATTCGGGAAATAAGAGCCTCTGAAAGAAGATTTTATCAAAAGATCACAGATATTTACGCCGAATGCAGTATTGATTACGACCCAAATTCTCCACTAACAAAAATATTTTTTCAAACCGTTCAAAACAAATTAGAATATGCAATAACGCAATTAACAGCACCCGAGATAGTATCTACAAGAGCTGATTCAGAAAAACCGCACATGGGGTTAACTTCTTGGAAAAACGAAGCAAGAGGAGGCAAAATTCTTAAAAGCGATGTAAGTATTGCAAAAAACTATTTAAATGATAAAGAAATACGAGAACTTAATATTATTGTAAATATGTATCTTGATTATGCTGAACTCCAAGCTACAAAGCAACAACCAATAAAAATGAAAGATTGGATAGAAAAATTAAATGGATTTTTAAAATTCAATGAATATGAGATTTTAAAAGATGCTGGAAAAATAAAATCAGAAGTTGCTAAACAAATTGCTGAACAAGAATACGAAAAATTTAGACCCATTCAAGATAAAGAATATGAATCAGATTTTGATAAAGCTGTAAAAGAGATAAAAGAAAAGCAAACACTTCCAACTGAAAAAATAGAAGATAAAAAAAATCAATCATTATCAGACTTTGATAAAAACCTAAAAGGTCTTTTATCAGTACCGCCAGAAAAAGATAAATAAATTTTGAGAGGGGAAACCATTTAGTAATTTTTCTTGAATTTTGCTATAATCTTTACTTATTTTAAGTACAATAAATTGTAAATAGGTAAAGTTTTGCATTGCTGGGGATTTACTAAACAACATACATTATGTAAAAATAATTGTCGATTTTTTGTCTGCAAAAAGCATCTGTATCAACCTTTTATTCTCATTTTCACATTAGGAAACATATATCTTTGGGCGATAGGGATATATGGCTCATTTTGGAGTAAACCAAATGCCAGTCAAGAAGATACTCAATCAATAGAAAATCTTATAAATAAAAGATTTGATGAATTTAAAGTTCCCAACCCCGAATTAGATACGCAATTCCCTGGTTTTAGTGTTGATATGGTTATTCGTTTAAAACTTCAAAAAGAAAATCGGAGAAAATATATATTTGATTTAGCTAAAAACCCTGATCACGATAGAGTCTCTTTATATTTGGATGCAGATAATATTATGACATTTCAGGTACTTGATAAGAATGGAGAGACTTATAATGTAAAAATCCCTCCAGCAACTTATTCATTTAATAAATTTATGTTTTTACAATGCGATTATGGATTTACAGATGAATTTTCCTTTTTACGACTTTTCATTAACAATAAATTTATAGAACAATATAAATTCAAGTTTAAAATTACTTTACCAGATGATTATAAAGAACACATGATTCTTATGGCAGATATATTTGGGAAAAACGGAACAGCGATGACAATTTCTCATTTTTCTTTATCTAAATTTGTATTTGGTAAAACTTTAAGACGAGGAATCTATAATACTACAAGATGGTATTTTAAACAGATCAATAAAAAAATCTATGATGATATATCTAATTGAATTTATTTATGCGATCATTAATTAAATAGGTACAAAAACTAATAACAATTACAATGAAAGATGTATCTGGTTTAATTATATTTGACCACCCTAACCAAATAATTAAACTACACCAATTAATTAAAAAAGCAATTACTGTCTTTTTATTCATTTTTTACCCCCCTGGTGTAAATAAATATATCGTTGCCAAATATTAATATAAATTTTAGTAATTTTTATACCGGATTCTGATTCAATATTTATTACAATTGGTTTTTGAATCATTTAAACTCCTACAAAATAGGGAAGTGATTTTAAATTGTTTAAAAATAACCCGATAAAAATCATCCGCATAAAATTAAATAGTATCTTCTTATTGTAATCTCTGTTCTCAAAAAGGGTGTTATGAAAAAAATAAGCTTACTGTTCTTCTTTCTTTCGCAATTAATTTTAGCACAAGGTTACGGCACTTCATCAGAAATTAAATCCAATTGGAACTGCTGGAAAGTAAAACCGTTTATAGTTATTATGGAAACGGGTACTGCTTATAAACTTGATGAAGTTCCGTCGCGACCGCCGCGTATGAAAAGACCTGCCGGAGAAAGACAAGGACCGCCGCCTGCAGGAGTATGTTTCTGCTTTTATTTAAAAACAACTAAAGGAGAATAATTATGAAACGGTACATAATTGAATTATTACTACTACTTGCTTTTTCAGGTTCGTTATGTTTAGCTCAGACTAACCAAAAAAAAATTAAAGAAGATTTCAAACCTGCCGTAACTAACCAGCCGGGTAAAGAATATCCTCAAGTTAATTCTGAAGGTCGAGTTCGTGCAAGAATTTCTGCGCCTGAAGCGCATAGAGTTCAACTAGATATTAGCGCTGTAAAATACGACCTTGTCAAAGACTCGAATGGAGTTTGGACCGGAGAATCTAATCCCCAGGACGAAGGATTCCACTACTACCAATTATGGATTGACGGAGCTGCGGTTCCCGATCCCAACAGCTTATATTATTACGGTGCTATGCGCTGGGGAAGCGGTATTGAAATACCTGCTCATGACCAGGATTTTTATGCACTAAAGGATGTTCCGCACGGGCAGATAAGCGAGATCTATTTCCCATCTAAGAGTACAAATACTTCACGAAGAGCATTTGTATATACACCCCCGGATTATGCAAAAGATTTGAATAAAAGATATCCTGTTCTATATCTTCAGCACGGCTGGGGCGAAAATGAATATGGATGGCCGAACCAAGGTAAAGTTAATTTGATTATGGATAATCTTATTGCATCGGGAAAAGCAAAGCCGTTTATAATTGTAATGACATACGGGATGACAAACGAAGTAAGAATCGGCGGCCTTATGAAGTTCGATATAAAACCGTTTCAAACAGTTCTTGTTGATGAACTTATTCCTTATGTAGATGCAAACTTCCGTACACTAACCGATCAGCCTCACCGCGCCATGGCAGGCCTTTCAATGGGCGGATTTGAAACCAAACTGATTACCTTAAAGAATCTAGATACTTTTTCCTCAATCGGTCTATTCAGCGGCGGCAGTATAAGCCCGGAAGATGTTAAAAATACTCCCGGTTTCAAAGACAAAGTAAAGCTTGTTTTTGTAAGCTTTGGCGGCAGGGAAATTGAAAATATGAAGAACAGGCCTCGCACCGGGCCTTTCGGCGGTGATCCCAAAGAGGATATCGATGAATTATCAAAGGAAGGTATCAATGCTCATTTTTATGTTTCCCCTAAAACTGCCCACGAATGGCTGAGCTGGCGTCGCAGTCTGCATGAATTCGCACAGCTGCTGTTTCGGGATTAAAATTCATCTCAACAGAAGTAGAATAAAATATAATTTGATTGTGAAAAAAATACCGAACTTAATATCTAAATGATAATCTGTAAAAGGTAAATTACTCATGAAAACAAAAACATTTTCAATCGCGTTTTTATTCATCATATTTATTTTCGGATTGATGATAAAAGTTTCTGCTCAAACACATAAGCAGGAATATCAACCGACTTTTAAATCATTGGATAAGGCAAATCCTGTTCCGGAATGGTTTAAGGATGCCAAGTTCGGTATTTATTTTCACTGGGGAGTTTATTCTGTCCCCGCATTTGGAAATGAATGGTATCCCCGCAGCATGTACATAAAAGGCTCGCCGGAAAATAAACATCATATTGAAACTTACGGCGACCCTTCGAAATGGCCGTACAATTATTTTATTACCGGCGCAAAAGATAAGAAAGGTAATTTTGTACAGTTTCATCCTAAACTAAAATCCGAAGGCGGTAAGTTCGATCCGGATGAGTGGGCGCAATTATTCGCCGATGCAGGAGCTAAATTTGCAGGTCCTGTTGCCGAGCATCATGACGGCTTTTCCATGTGGGCCAGCAAGGTTAATCCGTGGAATGCAAAAGATATGGGGCCGAAACTTGATCTTGTAGGCTTGCTTACCAAGGCCATCCGCAAAAAGAATTTGAAGGTGATTCTTTCTATGCATCATGCATATAACATTACCGGTTATTACGACCATGTTCCGAAAACAGACGATCCGAAACTTCAAATGCTTTTCGGGCAGCAGGGGAAAAAAAAGAACGAAGCATTCTGGTTAGCCAAGCTTAAAGAAGTTATTGATGGTTATAAACCCGATATAATTTACCAGGATTTTAATTTACATCTAATTTCACAACCGGTCCTTTTACAGTTTTTAGCTTACTACTATAATGAAGCGGAGAAATGGAATAAGCATGTTGTAGCAACATTCAAAGACGGCCTTAATACAAAATGCGCCGTGCTGGATTACGAACGCGGAGGCCCTTCGGATATTACGGATAATTACTGGCTTACAGATGATGCAGTCAGCTTGTCAAGCTGGTGCTACACTAAAGGTATTAAATATTATTCCGCGAAAGCAATACTGCACAGCTTTCTTGATAGAATAAGCAAAAACGGTGACATGCTGCTTAATATTTCTCCCGAAGCCGACGGTACAATACCTCAGGAACAAAAGGATATTTTGCATGCAATGGGTTCATGGCTTAAAAAGTACGGAGAGGCTGTTTATGCAACTCGGGCCTGGGAAATTTATGGAGAAGGACCTACAAAAATGGGAAGTGGTTACGGCGTAATGGGAGCTCCGGTTGAAGGAACAGCAAAAGATATTCGTTTTACAAGATCAAAAGATTATAAAACTCTTTATGGAATATTGCTCGGCTGGGGAAAAGGTGAAAAAGAAATTGTACTTAAGTCATTGTCTTCCGATCGAATCAATTTAAAAAATCTGAAATCCGTTGAACTCATTAATGACGGGGCGGGAAAATATTTACCTTTAACTTTCAAGCAGGATGCGGAAGGCTTAACAGTTAATTTACCTGAACGCCCTTTTAAAGATATGGCATATGTTTTAAAGCTAAACTTCGATGGTAAAATTCCGCCATTAGATAATTATGCCGATATTAACTGTACTCCGCATTATTATATAGTTCCGGAAAATAACAAAGGCGATTTGATGCTTGGTGCAGATATGACATTGACAGGAAAAAGAAAAGAGATTTCAAGCCAATGGAAGCTGGAACACTTGGGTAAAGGTATTTATAAAATTATTAATCGTGAAAATAATAAAAAGGTATTCGAGTGCGGTATTTCCGGTCATGATCTAAAGACGGCGGATTATAACGGGAAAGATACACAGCTTTGGAAAGTTGATAATGCACATAACGGATTATTGGAGATTACCAACAAACAATTTCCGGATATGATGCTGGCTGTAGGCGATTCAATTGCCGAAGGCAGCAAAGCCGAATTGATCGGTTCTGGAAAAGGTTCCTATAAGTGGAAACTAATAGAAGTCTGCGAGATGAAACATGAAGCTTATAAGCATCATAATATTCCCGGAATAATTGAAGCTGAGGATTATGATAAGGGCTGTCCCGGAGATGCTTATTTTGATTCGGACGAAATAAATCAAGGCAGGTATTATCGTCCAGATGAAGGTGTGGATATTGATACTTGTTCCGAAGGCGGCTATACTTTGGGCTGGACACAGGCCGGCGAGTGGGTTGCTTATACAGTTGATGTTGGCAAAACGGCTTCTTATAATGTTAAATTTTATGTTGCCGCAGCTTCCGATAATACAAAGCTGCATCTTGAATGCGACGGTGAAAATAAGACAGGGATTGTATCAATTCCCAACACAAATGGTTTTCAATCCTGGAAAGCGGTAAATAAGAAAATTAAGCTTGATGCCGGTAGGCATATTTTAAAAATTGTTATTGATGCCGGTCCTCTGAACCTGGATAAAATGGTTTTTAGAGAAATTTATTGAGCAACAATTTTATGCAGAAATTTTATTTCACAATTAAAAATGTTAATGGAATATAACTTAGATTCATAATTATAAAAGCAAATACAATGAGATATATCTATTTATTTTTCTTATTTCTCTTTTTAACTTCAGGTACAATTAAAGCTCAGGAAATCGTATCTCCAAACAAGAAGATTAAAGTAGTAGTTACTGAAAATGAATTGGGAGGAAAAGCTTCCGGTAAGATATTTTATAAAATTTTATATAAGGAAGGCCCACAGTATGTTGATGTATTGCCAAATTCACCATTAGGTATTTTCCGTAAAGACCAGCAATTTGTAGATAACCTTCGCCTTGTTAATGAGTCAAGGGCTATTGCGATACATGATAAATACCTGATGATTACCGGGAAGCGAAAAATTTGTGAAAATTTCGGTACGGAAAAAGTTTTCAGCTACAAAAATTCCGACAATCAGCCTATGGATATTATATTCAGAGTTTATAATGATGGCGTTGCATTCCGTTATGTTTTCCCCAATCATTCCGATTCATTAGTTAATATAACCGGTGAAGCGACAGCTTTTATTTTACCGGATAGTACCCGCCGCTGGATGCAGCCGTACAATATCTCGTATGAGGATTTTTACTATTATAACAAAACGGGAATAAGCAAAAAAAAGAACCAGCAGTGGGGGCTCCCGGCATTATTTAAAGTTAATAATGAACCTGTCTGGGCACTGATTGCCGAAGCAGATATTACGGGAAGTAATTGTGCGGTGAGATTATCCAACCTGGGCCATTATAATAAATATGACGTAATGTATCCTTCGCCGAGAAGGGATTTTCAGCAGACAGGTGTTGTTTCGGCATTGCCGTGGAAATCGCAGTGGCATGTTCTGATAATAGGGAAGTTATCCGATATCGTGGAATCGACGTTGATAACCGATGTCAGCGAACCGAATAAATTGAAAGATACAAAATGGATAAAACCCGGACCGGTTGCATGGATATACTGGGCTTATAACCACGGATCAAAAGATTATAAAAGAGTTGTTCAGTACGTAAATTTAGCTGCTGAAATGCATTGGCCCTACATTCTTATTGATTGGGAATGGAATCAGATGAGTGACGGCGGAAATATTATCGATGCCGTTAATTATGGCAAAAGCAAAGGGATCAAACCGCTTCTATGGTATAATTCCGGACCTTTTGGGCCTCCTCCGTTTGGTCTTTTATTAACGCATGAGAAGCGGGTGAAGGAATTCAAATGGCTCAATAAAATAGGAGTGTATGGAATTAAAGTAGATTTCTTTGCAGGCGATCAGCAGGATATGATGAAATATTATATCAATATAATAAAAGATGCCGCAAAGTATCATCTGATGGTGAATTTTCATGGAGCAACTGTCCCAACCGGATGGTCCCGGACATATCCGAATCTTATGACCATGGAGGCGGTATACGGAGCCGAATGGTACAACAACGGACCGGTACTGACAAACAGGGCAGCCCGCCACAATACGACCCTTCCGTTTACCCGCAACGTAATTGGTCCGATGGATTATACTCCGGTTACATTTTCAAATTCGCAGCATCCGCATATTACATCATACGGTCATGAACTGGCTTTGTCGGTAGTTTTTGAATCCGGTTTGCAGCACTTTGCCGACGAACCATCCGCATATGAATCTTTATCGGCCGAACCGAAAGAGTTTTTGAAACACGTTCCGGTTGTTTGGGATGATACTAAATTAATCGACGGTTATCCCGGAAAGAAAGTTGTTATAGCTCGTAAGAAAGGGAATCAATGGTATATAGGCGGATTAAACGGAGAAGATGAAAATAAAACATTGGTAGTTGGTTTCAATTTCCTCGGTGACGGAAATTATAATTTAAGACTTATAAAAGACGGGAAGAATGCTGAATCTTTTTCATATGAATCGGTGAAAGTAAAAGAAGGAGATACAATAAAAGTTGATTGTCTTCCGAGAGGAGGCTTTGTAGGAATTCTTAATATGCAAAATAAATAATGATTGCTTAATTTTTAAATGCTAAAAAAATACTGCCGATAAAATTATCGAAATACAAGTTAATGCCGTATCTGCGCTTATTGTATTGTGTTTTCCCGAAAAGTGATTTTGTTAGTTTATAATTTTTCTAAAAGTTTAGTTGTCCGTGATGAAAAAGGCTCTTTGCCCGGAGTGTTTAACTAATGCAGCTTAATGTTGAGCTGTTAACGAAAAACTAGGAACTGTAATCGTGACTTTGATTTAATTCGATAAAACTTTTAAGCGTTAAGAGAAGGGACAATTTATAGATTTTAAATAAGCATGTTAATTACGTTAATAAAATAAATTCAGCCACATAACATAGGATAGTAATAATGAAAAGAATATCCATCTTCATGTTTTGCCTTGCAATGATTGTTAATACTGCATATAGTCAGTATGCCGGTCAGTTTTCTGCCGATCAAAAAATAAAACCGCAAATACAAGTTAAAGCGTACAGCTTTGATCTAAATGATGTAAGATTGCTTGACAGCCGGTTTAAAGATAACATGGAGCGTGACGGCAAGTGGCTGCTAAGCATCGATATTAATCGCTTGCTGCATAGCTGGCGGGTTAATGCCGGAATGGAAACACACGCCAAGCCTCTCGGCGGATGGGAAGGATTAGACGTCGAATTAAGAGGACATACAACGGGACATGTCATGTCGGGTTTAGCAATGATGTATGCTTCCACCGGCAATGTAGCTTATAAAGAAAAAGGAGATTCTATTGTAACTGCGTTAGCCGAAATTCAGAAAGTGCTGAACCAGGGAGGTTATTTAAGCGCATTTCCTCAGAATTTAATAAATCGCGTAATTAAAGGTAAACGCGTTTGGGCGCCCTGGTACACTATCCATAAAATAATGGCAGGGCTTATAGACATGTATCAGTATGCCGGTAATAAACAAGCGCTGGACATTGTTGTTAAAATGGGCAATTGGGCTTATGACAAACTTAAGAACCTTTCTACCGAACAATTAGCTGTTATGCTGAAAACTGAATTCGGAGGCATGAATGAAGCAGCTTATAATTTGTACGGAATTACGGGGAATGTGAAATTCAAGAAATTAGCGGATTTCTTTTATGACCATAAAGTGTTGGATCCTTTACTACATAAGGAAGATAAATTAGCCGGGCTTCATGCTAACACGCAAATACCCAAAATTATTGGTGAGGCAAGAGGATACGAACTGACCGGGGATAATAATGCAAAAGCGATTGCGGAATTTTTCTGGCAGACCGTGATAGATCATCATACTTATGTAACGGGCGGGAACAGCGATTACGAACACTTCTTTAAGCCTGATCAAATATCAAAGCACCTTTCACGTGCAACTACCGAATCATGCAATACCTACAATATGCTGAAGCTTACTCGTCACCTGTTTACGTGGACGGCAGATGTAAAATATGCCGACTATTACGAGCGGGCTCTTTACAATCATATATTAGCTTCGCAGGAGCCGCATACCGGCATGGTGACATACTTTTTATCATATGAACCTGGTACGTTTAAAACTTATAGTACTAAAGACAGTTCGTTTTGGTGTTGTGTGGGTACCGGATTTGAAAATCATGCAAAATACGGCGAAGCCATATACTATCATAATAATAAGGGCGTTTTTGTAAACCTATTCATCCCGTCGGTACTGACATGGAAAGAAAAAGGATTCAAATTAACTCAGCAAACAAAATTTCCGGACGAGGCAACTACACATCTTACAATAGATGAAATAAAAGAAGGAAATGTCCCTTTATATATCCGTTATCCTTCGTGGGCAACCTCGGGAGCTGTCGTTACCATCAACGGTAAAAAAATTAATGTGAATCAGAAGCCGGACAGTTATATTGTTTTAAACAATACCTGGAAAGCCGGCGATAAGATAGATATTAATTATCCGATGTCTTTGCACCTGGTAGCGACAAATGATAATCCTAATATGGAAGCAGTACTTTACGGTCCTATCGTCCTTGCCGGCGATATGGGAACCGAAGGTATGAAACCTCCGATGCCCTTTGCCAAAGACCAGCTTGATTATAAAAATGTTCCCGTACCTAAGGAAATTATAACTACATTAAATGTCGGTACAAAAAAATTGGATAATTGGCTTGTACCGGTAAAAGGTGAACCGTTGGCTTTCAAAACTGTTGGGATTACATCAAAAGCAATTACAATGATACCCTATTACCAGATTGATGAACAACGTTATGTTATTTACTGGGATTTGAAATAAATGCTAAAGTAAATTGTCCTAATCCTTTTTACCCATTCACGAGGATTAAGCACGATTTGCCGGAAAATTAGTAGTAAAGTTAGAGGTCTATGATATTCCGGAATGAAGATTTGAAATACTAATTGATGAAGCAGAAAAAGCAGGGAGGTATAGGCACTCCGGATTGTAAGCCGATATGCAAATGGGCATGTTAACTACATGAATCAAGCACCTAATGGTGTACAAACAAGGAATTACCGTGCAATAATAATTTTTGCTTTTAAAATAAATAGTAACCGGTGAATATGTTTATTTGCGGTTGTTTGATTTATTTTAACGAATATTTTTATTTAATTAATATATTCGATTGATAAAATATTTTATTGTTTTGGAAGTTAACGATGAATTTAATTGAAAATCAATTAATTCAACCTATCAGTTTTAATGACAAATTATCCTTCGAACAAATTTACGGAGAATATTGGTCAAAGCTTTATATTTATGCCTTCAATGTTTTACATGAAAGGGAAATATGCGAGGACATAGTACAGGAAATTTTTATTGACCTGTGGAAAAAAAGAAATGATGTTCAGATTTTTGATCTTGATTCTTACCTCTACCAATCGGTAAAGTACCAAATTTTTAATCACTTTCGTAAGAGTAAATATAAAAGACAATTGTTAGAGAAATTTGATCGGATAAATAAACAGTATAGAATTGATGAATTATACGAAAAAAAAGAATTGAAAGCTCATATAAAAAGTGCAATATCTAAACTTCCCGAACAACGAAGGCTAATTTTTCAGATGAGCAGGTATGAAGGGCTTTCGAACAAAGAAATTTCCGAAAGTCTTAATCTTTCTTTACAAACAGTAAAAAATCAAATTAGTGAATCTTTAAAATTTATCCGCAATTCTTTAAATAATTTGTACTTGTTCTTTTTCTAAATCATTATCTCTATCAGGAAATCTGCTATTACCTTTCCAATTTTATTATTCTAATCTTCAATAAATTAAAAATTTTTTGCCGGGGATAGTACCTTTCGCACATTCATGTTACTTATAGAATATAAACAAATATTTTTGGGGAAAAAGGCGGATATAAGAAAACTTCAAGTTTAATTAAAAAATAAGGAAGTAAATAATTATGCTTGACTGAATACTTCTGAAACGTTGCATGTTAAAAATCGAACTGTGAACTGAAGCTCTTCGACTTTAAAAAGAACAAATAAAGAATCATACAAATGCAATAACTGAACGCAGTGTAACACAATTAAATCCGTAGTCAACAATAATACAGGAGGTTTAACAATCATGAAAATATGCGCTTCTATTTTAGCGGTAATATTCCTTTCGTTCCTATTTTTCGAAAATGTTAATGCTCAAGGTTTTGATAAATATTATTCTAATGGAGATCACTTCAAAGTAGGCAAACGGGAAGCTTTTGTCAGTTCGGAAAAAATTGAAAATGGGAAAATTACATCGGTCAAAAAAGAAAACCCGGATGAAGCTGTCCGCCTAATAGTAACATTCAAAGACAAGCCCTTAGCGGTATATGTGCAAAAAAGATCGTCGCTGCAAAAGTTGTCATTACTTTCTGTTTACGCTGCACTGCAATCCGGTCACGAATCGTTCAGAACAGCTCTTAATACCATCCGGCTGCAGCTATCTACCCAGCTAAAATCAGACTATGGCTTTACAATTAAGCGTGATTACTATCGAGCATTGAACGGTGTTGCATTGGAATGTAAAAGAGGTATGATCGATAAAATACGTGCATTACCGATGGTAAAACATGTGTATACGGATGAGGAAGTAAAATGCAACCTTGAACAGTCGGTTCATCAAATTAGGGCAGACATCGTGCAGGATAGTCTCGGAATTACAGGCAAAGGAGTTCTGGTTGGTGATATAGACACAGGAATAGACTACAACAATCCGGCATTGGGCGGAGGATTTGGTCCTGCTTTTCGCGTAATAGGCGGATATGATTTTGCAAATAACGACAGCGACCCGATGGATGATATGGGACATGGCACTCATGTTGCAGGAATAATAGGCGCAAACGGGGATTCATTAAAGGGAGTAGCACCAGATGTTGAATTTCTTGCGGTAAAAGTTTTAGATGCACAAGGGGCGGGTTATATATCGGATGTTATTGCAGGAATAGATTACTGCTTGGATCCCGACAATAATCCTGCAACAAATGACGGAGTAAACATAATAAACATGAGCCTTGGAGGAGCACCTTACCCGGGTAATCCATTAGACAGCGCCGTGGACAATGCAGATAAAGCCGGAGTCCTATCGATTGTTGCTGCAGGTAATAACTCGCATGGTCCTAATTGGTGGGGAACAATAGGTTCACCGGGCACGAGCGAAACAGCGTTAACAGTTGGCGCCTGTGATTCAACTTTCAATATTGCATGGTTTAGTTCTGCGGGTCCCGACCCTCTGTACTCGGCTATTAAACCGGAAGTGGTTGCACCGGGCGTCAACATTCTTTCAACAGTATTAAATAATAAAACAGAACGATGGTCCGGGACTTCAATGGCAACACCTCATGTAACGGGTATTGCTGCATTACTAAAACAAGAACATCCGTCTTGGACACCTGAAGAAATGAAAGCGGCGATTGTAAATACAGCGCATTCGGTAGGTGAAAATGTATCTCTATTTGTTCAGGGTAAAGGATGCGTAGATGCTCTGGATGCCGCTGAAGCAAAAACAATTGTAGAACCTGGAGTACTAAGCTTTGGCACAGTCGACTTAGCACAGGACGTATGGGCAGATACTATCGAAATAAAGGTTAAGAATATCTACTCTAATACACAAACCCTGGAGATTCTCGTTAAAGACGGTATACCAACTGGTGCTACACTTACATTTGATAAAACACAATTCACATTAGCACCGGGAGAGGAAACGACTGTTACTGCAATTCTTAGTGTGCCATCCTCGGTTCCAATTATTAATACTGAGCCATTCGCTTATAACGGTAATGTTGAAGTGGTTTCCGAATTCGACAGTGTTATTGTTCCTTTTAGTTTTATAAAATCATCAACTATTGTTGTTAACTTTGAAAAGCAGCCCCAATTTTTATGGGTTATCAATAGAAATGGGGGAATTATTAAAGGTGTTTCATCTTATGAAGGCGTAACACAATATAAAGTTTCCGTTTCATCAATTAATTCACTCGAACTCCTGGCCGGAATGAGACAGGATACGCTTGGTGCGACGTATTATTATATTGTAGACCGTAAGATTGACGACCCGAAAGGTTTAACCTATGTTTTTTTAAGCAGTAAAGAAGCGACAATCAGCATGACAGATTCCACTATATTAGATGCTGATAACAATATTGTTACTATCGATTCAACTTCTTATATTAATTTAACATTTGAACTTTCAATTTCCGGCAGTATAGGCGGCTCGAGTTTTTCATATTCATGGGGTTTCCCGTACGATAGATTCCGTATATTAACATGCCCTCTCGATTCGACATATTGCATATACAAATGGATGGTAACGCCGCACGGTAATGATTATTTTGATTTAAGAAAATATTTTTGGGGTATTAAAGATCAAAAAGATATAAATTTCCCAACCGGGAAGGACAACCTGCATGGTTATAATGTAGCTCTTTCCTACGACGATCCCTACTTGAACGATCTTACAGGCAGGGTGAAAAGTATCGCTTTCGGTACCTACGACATCTCAGAACAGTATGAAGTAGGGACCGGCGTCGCATTAAGCATTACCAGCGGAGGCAATCCTTTTCCCGTTACAAGTAATAAAGTTAAAGTTTTTTATAATGACTATGACATAAATCCGGCTAAAGTAGAAAGCAGCGGTGATTATCATTATTCGTACAGGAATATTTTTATGGTTTTTCAGCTTGTTTCTTATGTGCAAAATTTTGAATGGACCCCTGTCTTTTCAACACCAAATTTTGTGGTAAAGAAAAGCGGGGAAGCAGTTTTTGGAGAGGTACCGTCATGGTTCTCTAGTGCTCCTCCTTTTCCCTTTGACTTTTCACCACAATATATTTATGAAGTGCTGGAACCGGGGGATACAGTTAATCTGCAGCAGTATAATCAAGTTTGTTTTCCCTTTTATATTTCATATTTAAACAAAGGTTCAGTATTCATATCAGGTAATGACAAACTAACTAATTCCTTCTCAGAATTTCCGGATGGTTTGGGACGCCCGAATGGAGTATATGAATTGTTAAATAATCACACCCATAGCTGGACCAAACCACGTTTTACTGCGAATGCTTATGCGGATAATAAACTTCAGATAGACACTGCACCATCCGCTATAAACAATCCTGTTGTTTATTATAAATATGATAGCTTGAAGAACAATACCCTGCGCTTAATAACAAGCGGGCATCTGTATAAGATATTAGGACAAGGCGGTCAAAGTACCATCGATTGTGAATACAAGATACCGGAGAATTCTACAGGCACAACATATTATCCGACTATTAATCTTATACATGTATCGGTAAACGGAAAGGCTGTAGACATTGTCCGGCCCGATCAAAATGGAATTGTCCGTTTAATCCTGGACATGCGTGACAGCGCTATTGCATCGGTGGATTTATCAGTGCTTTTACCATCAGGTGAGGAAATAATTCTTCCAACAACAGAAATCGGTAATAATGAATACGATGCAGCAATACCAGGCTATTTGCCCGAGGGATTTATAGATGTAGTTGCAAGAATAGAAGATGCACAAGGGAACAAAAGTGAGTTAACCGCAAGCCCGGCATTTTACTTTGGTAATAGTACGGATAATATAAGCTTTGATGCCCTCGTACGGATGTCTTCGTACAAACTCGACAATGCTCAAAGCATTCAATTTGCAACAGGTGATACATTGCTTTATACTCTCACTTATACAAACTACGGAAATGTAACGGCACGAAATGTGAAATTGCAGTTTCCATCTACTCCATATTTCAAACCGCTTGATTCCCAATCAATTATCTTAGATAGTATTGGAATAATTGATACGCTAAAAATAGCGGTCAAACTAGTATATCTCGGCAGCCAGCAGTCAAATGATGAAATTACATATTACTCTCCAACAATTTCCTGGACTTCTGGAGAGACGAATTATTTAAGAGTAAATAAAATATTAGTTGATCTACAAAATACGGTTACAGGTATTACTCAAGCAAGCAGCAAATTACCAAGTAAGTTTGAATTGTTCCAGAACTACCCAAATCCATTCAACCCGAGTACAACGATTCGGTTTGATTTGCCTAAAGAATCTAGGGTAAAAATAACTGTCTATGATATTCTTGGAAGACAGGTAACAACGTTAGTAAATGAAATGAAGAAGGCAGGAAGCTATACGATTAACTGGAACGCAGGCCGGTTAGCGAGCGGTGTATATTTCTACAGACTGCAAGCAGATTCTTACGTTACAACTAAAAAGCTTTTGCTTTTAAAATAGAACGCAAGATTTTGTCGTTCTTTAAATTTTATAGCTGATATTATAATTAATTAATTTTTAAATAACTTGATAATATCAGAGGGAACCGAAATGAATCATTTTAAGGTAAAATGGATCAAGGTGAAGGTTACAATTGCAGTCTTTATTTTTCTGACCTGCTCAACAAATATTTTAGCACAATATTATAGCGAAATTACTACTTCAAACGGTGAGCATGTTAGAGTTAACACGCCAAACAAAGGCGTTAGTTTAATAACAATGCAAAATGGGAAAACAACATCTATCCTGAAAGAAAATCCCGAAGAATTGGTAAGGATCATCGTGACATTCAAAGATCCGCCTTTAACAGTATATTATGTTAAGAAATCCTCATTGCAAAAAACATCTATTGCATCCGCTTATTCATCCCTGCAGGCAAAGCATTCTGCTTTTAGAGCAAATTTAAATACTATTCAACAGAAATTATCGGCTCAATTTCAATCTGATTTTAGTTACAAAGTTACTCGTGAATATTACAGATCAATTAATGGTGTTGCTATGGAATGTAAGCGAGGTATGCTTAATAAAATTCGCGCATTGCCAATGGTCGCCTATGTAAGCGAAGATAGAATAGTAAAAGCTAATCTTAAACAATCGGTACATCAAATTAGGGCAGACATCGTGCAGGATAGTCTTGGAATTACGGGCAAAGGAGTTCTGGTTGGTGATATCGACACAGGAATAGACTACAACAACCCGGCGTTGGGAGGAGGATTTGGTCCTGCTTTTCGCGTAATCGGCGGATACGATTTTGCAAATAACGACAGCGACCCGATGGATGACTTCGGGCATGGTACACATGTAGCGGGAATAATCGGTGCAAACGGGGATTCATTACGCGGGGTAGCGCCTGATGTCAAGTTTCTAGCGGTAAAAGTGTTGGATGAAAACGGATCAGGCTTAACTTCCGATATTATTGCAGGTATCGATTATTGTCTCGATCCTGATAATAATCCAGAAACAAATGATGGTGTAAATATTATCAATATGAGTTTAGGTGGAACCGCGGTTCCTGTTAATCCTTTGGACAGCGCGGTAAATAATGCTGCCAAAGCAGGAGTACTTTCGGTTATTGCGGCAGGCAACAATGGTGCTTTGGGTTACGGAACAATCAGCTCGCCGGGCACAAGCGAGTCCGCATTAACGGTCGGCGCATGCGACTCTTTAAATAACATTGCATATTTCAGTTCCGCAGGGCCAGATCCTATCAATTCATTTATAAAACCTGAGGTAGTAGCACCGGGGGTAAATATCCTTTCTACCGTTTTGAATAATCAAACAGAAAGCATGTCAGGCACATCAATGGCAACACCACACGTTGCCGGTGTAGCAGCACTGCTGAAACAGGAACACCCGTTGTGGACACCGGGAGAAATAAAAGCGGCAATAGTTAATACTGCTCATTCGTTAAGCGAATCAGTTTCAGTTTTTGCACAGGGCAAAGGGATTGTAGATGCATGGGATGCCGCAGTGAGCAAAATGTTAGTTGAGCCCGGAATTATTAGTTTCGGTATGGTTGATTTAGAGCAGAACACCTGGAAAGATACTGTAGATATAACTGTAAAAAATCTTCGTTCTACAAGACAAAATATACAAGTAAGCGTTTTTAATGGAATTCCTGCCGGAGCCGCTTTAACATTTGATAAAACCTCATTCTCACTTACTCTCGGGGAAGAAACAAATATTCAGGCAATCCTATCCGTGCCGTCTTCCGTACCTATCATTTCGTCGGAACCTTTCGCCTATCTTGGAACAATAAAGGTAGAATCGGATTCAGACATTGCTGCAGTTCCCTTTAGTTTTATCAAATCCGCTAAGCTTATTGCTATCTTTGATAAACCTGCAATAACAGTAGGCCTTATAGATAGAACAAATAAAAAATATACATCGGTATTTAATGGATCGGAAGGCATTTCAAAATACACGTTCAATGTTGTACAGGGTATTCCTCTCGAGATACTTACTTTGATGAGCCAGGATACTCTCGGCGAACAAAACTTTTATATTATTGATCATAAGATTAATAATGCTGTGGGCTTAACTTATGCTTTTATAGATCATAACGAAGCAACCAACAGTTTAATTGATACTCTTTACAATACTAATAATGATATTGTTGCTTTTGATAGTATTGCCGCTATGTACTTAGAACTTCGTTTGCAGCTGCCGAATGATAATATAATTGGTGATAAAACCTGGCTTGATTGGAGCGCTGGGTTGCCATACACAGCACGAAATTACCCAGTACAAGCATTCATTTCCCCTCTCGATTCATCGTTCATTATAGAAAAGAAAATAAATGGAATAAGTAATGCTGATTATTACAGCTTAAAAAAAACTATTAGTGGTTTACAAATCCCTAAAGATATTCAAATAGCTTCCGGTCCAGATAATTTAATTGGTTATTATCTTAATCTTTCATATGATGATCCTTATATTACAAATCCTCCTTCCAACTTTAAAAAAATGTACAATTTTGAGTCTAGCAGCATGACATTGACACTCGCATCAAATAGTTTTGAGATCACTCAAAGTAGCACAGGCATTTATATACCATTTAAAATCGATAATACCTATTATAATAAAGAAGGTCTATATCAAACTAAACCAAATGGCAAATATTTTTATTCTTCAAATTACATAGGTATGGGTTACTGGCCACCTATTAGTTATGGGAATTTGCAATCATGGGATTTTAATTTAAACAATAAAGGTGAAGCCTTGTTTGATCAGATAGAGCTAAAGGGATTGGACCCATGGTCGGCAATGGGAGGAGAATTTGCAACAGCTTTTAATTATGAAACTCTAAATCCCGGAGACACAATTAAAGTTGAACAAAATTCTCACGTCAATTTCCCGGATTATATGACGTATATAAGGCACGGATCGCTCTTTATGAAATGTAATAACAATTGGTTATTTAATAGTTATAGTTACGGCGGTATAAAACAATTCAATGGGGTTATTGAGGAGAGAGATATTTTCGGCTCATATTGGAATTTGCCTCTCTTTACAACTCAGGTATTCTCACACAATCGAGCGCAAACCAACATGAAGCCGTTTATGATACATGACTTTCAAAACTTTCATTTTTCTGGATATGACGATATGTATGCAATATATGAATTTGACAATATGCAAAACAATGCCGGCAGGTTACAAATATTAAGCGAAGCGAAGCCATATACAATTTTAGGGCAAGCCGGTCAATGTACGGCTGATTTTGAATATGACGTACCAAGTAATTTAACCGATAAAAATATTTACTGGTCACTCAATCTTCTAGGTGCTTCAGTTGTTTATCCGTCATTCAATCTTCTCCAGGTTTCGGCAGGCGGAAAAACAGTAGATAATGTTATACCGGGTCAACCGGCAATTATTCGCGTCATTCCATTCGATCATTACAATAATGTTAGTTCGGTAAATATTTCTTTGATATTAGCCTCCGGAGTTGAAATTATTTTACCTGTAGCGAACATCGGCAATAACGAATACGATGCGGAAATACCGGGCTATCTACCAGAGGGATTTATTGATGTGGCGGCAAGAATAGAAGATACGCAAGGAAACAAATGTGAACTGAATGCCAGCCCGGGATTTTACTTTGGAAATACTTCGGATAATATTAAATCGGATGCACGCCTGCGCATGACTTCGTACGCTTTGAATAATGTTGACAGCGTTAATTTTAATACCGGTGATACATTAAATTATACCCTATCTTACACCAATTTCGGAAGTGACAAAGCAAGGAACGTAGTAATTACCTTTCCAACCACGCAATATTTCAAACCTGTCGGCACAATTTCCCGGACAATAGATTCTATTGCGGTGAACGATACGGTAGTTGTACCGGTAAGTCTCGAATTTCTCGGCAAGCAGCTATCTGCAGACACGTACACACATTACTCCCCTTCAATTGTGTGGACATCGGGCGGAACAAATTATTTAAGGAAATACAATATACTTGTAGATTTTCAAAATACTATTACGGGTATCGAACAAACGGCAGGCATTATACCTAATAGATTTGAACTGTATCAGAATTACCCGAATCCTTTTAATCCAAGTACAACAATCAAGTACGATTTGGCGAAGGAAACGAAGGTAAAGCTGGTAGTATATGATATTTTGGGAAGAGTAATATCGACGCTGGTGGACGAAATACAAAAATCAGGGAGTTATCAGTTAATCTGGAACGCAAACCGGTTGGCAAGCGGAGTTTATTTTTATAGACTTCAGGCCGGAAATTTTGTACGTACTAAGAAGATGATCCTTTTGCAATAAGCGGCGATTATGAGAAGTACAATAAAAGGCAGAGTTAAAAAGGCGCAATGCCAAATACATTTGTGCCTTTTGCCTTTCATCTTTTAAATGAATTTAAAAAAAGTATCACGCCGGATAGTACCTTTCATATATTCATGTTACTTAAGTATAAATATCAATAATATTATTAAGAGAATTAAGTGAACTTAAAACAATTTTCAATTTTAATTGAGAAGTATAAAAAGGGTGAATGTTCGGCCCGGGAAAAAGAATTGCTTGAAAACTATCTTGAATCATTTCAAAATAGTACGAGTGAATGGAACGAAAAAGAAATGGGGGATCAAAGAAAAATAGAAGAAAAAATCTTTTCCGGGATAATGAAGAATATCGAAAATGATAAAGACCGATACTTCGCCCGGGCATTTCAATCACCGTTGCTGCTTAAAATGGCAGCGTCAATAATATTTTTCATCGTCCTTGCTACCGGGGTATTATATATCTCCGGTGTGTTTAATCAGAAAATAGGCGCTGTTGTCTGGTATGAAAAAATTACTTCACCCGGAGAAAAATCAACAATTACACTTTCGGACGGTTCTAAGTTTACTCTGAATGCGGGTAGTATATTAAAATATCCAAGGCAATTTAATGGTAAGACCAGAGATATATACTTGAAAGGTGAAGCCTATTTTGAGGTGCGGCATAATAGTAAACAGCCGTTCGTTGTACATACAGGAAATCTCACAACAACGGATTTGGGGACTAAATTTGATGTATCGGCATACCCGGATAATAAGACTATATCCGTATCACTGCTGGAAGGCAAGGTAAAAGTGTCAATGAGTGAAAAGGGAAGAATTGATAAAGTAACCGTTCTAAAACCAAAAGAACAGTTGTTATATGACAAGGGAAATAATGTAATTAAGTTCGGCAAGTTTGACTCAATAGAGGCAGTCGGCTGGAAAGACAACATATATAAATTTGAAAACGAACCGTTAAGTAAAGTAATGCAGCAACTGGGAAGAGCATACGGTATAAAATTCAAATTAGCCGACCAATCGATTTTAGCACAAAAAATAACAGTCAAATTCGAAAAAAATTCTTTACAGACAGTAGTTAATGTTATAAAAAATCTAACCGGGTTGGATTATAAAATAGTCAAGGGAAATAAAGATACAAAAGAGGTTTTATTTTTTAGATAATATATCAAGGGCAGGAACTCTCACCTTTATTCTCTTCCAAAGGAAGAGTAACCCTTCTTCCATTGGGAGAAGGGTAAAAGATGAGGGCTTTTATCAAAGACATTACAATTTTAGTAATAATAATTGATCTTTCATTATACCTATAAATTAATGCGACAAAAACAGAATGTTTTTTAAGCTTGAAATTATTTAAGGAATTCTATTTAAGGAATAATTTAAACAATGATATTTAATCCATATACCAAAACAGTTCTTTTATCATTCATAATAAGTATCCTGTTTACTATTAATACTAATGGGCAAAATCTTTCAAATTACAAAGTCAGTCTGAAAGCAGAAAATTTACAGCTAGGTAAAGTGCTGCAGATCCTGGAACAAAAGACAAATTATACATTCAGCTATCTTAATAAAGAATTACCTTCGGAGGATAGGGTAACTCTCGATGTAAAAGATGAACCGCTGCAGCAAGTTCTTAAAATACTATCAACTAAACTTGCATTAACTTTTACCAGAATTAATAATATCATAACGGTAAAAAAGAAGGAAAGCGTTAGTGACGAGAATAAACCACAGGGTTTTGGGACATTAAGAGGAATTGTCCGCGATTCTGCAACTTCTGAAGTTTTACCTTACGCTGATGTTTATATCGATAAAATCAATGCCGGAGCCAGTTCCGACAGCCGGGGATTTTTTATTATTCCTTCTATTCCCGCAAACAAAAAATATACGGTCAATGCTGCATTTATAGGTTATAAAACTAAAAAGGTAGAAGTATTCATACGTAAAAATAAAATTACGGAAATAACTATTTATCTTACAAAATCGACTATTGAATTGGGAGATGTTACTGTTTTAGGGAAACGAGTAAAAGAAATAGGACTAACCGCAAAAAAAATTCTGATAAGAGAAATAGAAAATATGAGCTTCGGTGTTGAAACAGATGTTATGCGGGCTATTCAACTACAACCCGGAGTTCAATCTGCAGGCGATGTTTCAGCCAGATATTATGTTAGAGGTGGTGCAAGTAATGAAAATTTGGTGCTGTTAAACGGAGTTCCTATTTATAATCCGTTTCATGCTCTAGGAATTTTGAGTGCAATTGATCCGGACATGATCAACAGCGTTGAATTTTACAAAGGCGGATTTGACGCAAAGTACGGCGGACGTCTTTCTTCAGTTATGGATATTATTACAAAAGACGGCAATAAGAACAACTTCGGCGCAATTGCTGCGTTAAGTGAATTAACTGCTAAGGGCGCTTTGGAAGGACCGATACCTGACGGCTCTTTTATTATAACCGGAAGAAAAAGCTATTCAAACGAAATATTAAAAAAATTTACAAACGGCCAAAGTGTTCCGATAGATTTTTACGATGTCTCTTTTAAAGTTAATTATTCTAATTCGGAAGTTCTGCCTATATCAAAGTTTTCGTTATTCGGGTTTAAAAGTAATGACATAATAGATTATAAAGATAAATTGCACGCCAATTATAATTGGTCAAACACAAACATGGGTTTTAACTGGTTTAATGCAGCAAAGGACGATCCTTCTTTCGTCGATTTCACTTTTTATTATTCCGGATTTTCCGGCAATGAAATACCTAATTCCAGCAATAACCGGCAAATCGAGAACAAACTTGATGACTATACGGTTAAATACGATTATTATCATGTGTTTGACAATAATAATGAATTTTACGGAGGAATTAAGCTGTATTACATAAAAACCAGGTTACTTCTTAATAACGCAACCGGGATATTGAAAGATATCGGCTCGGAAGGTGAATCTTTTAGAGGATATTTAGGATACAAATTATTCAGCATAAGCAAACTTAAAGCTGATATCGGTTCTCGTTTAAATTTCATGAACCTTATGGATGTTAATTCATATTTTTTTGAACCCCGTATTAATTTAACATATAGTTTGCTGCCGACTCTGAATTTAAAAGCTGCATGGGGTATTTATCAACAGGAACTGATCACGATTTCCGACGAAGATGAAATTTTGCCATTGTTTGAGCCTTGGATCATTATTCCCAAATATTTAAAGGTTCCCAATTCGGTCCACTACATCTACGGATTTGATTATTATTTTACTGAAAGTTTAAAGCTTAATGTAGAAGGCTATTATAAAACAATGCACAATTTGGTGGTACTGAACGATCAGGTAATCTATCCGACAGATCAGCAATTAATTAATGCAAGCGGAGAATCTCACGGAGGCGAAGCAAGCGTAAATTATAATGCCGGGTGGATAAATGCGCAGTTTTCATATTCATATTCATGGACGACGAGAAAAGTAAGAGATATTGAATATCATCCGAGGTACGATAGTCGCAATGCGGTTAAAATTTTTATTAACTGCGAGCTTGGAAATAACTGGAGAGCCGGCATAAGCTGGAATTATAATTCGGGTATGCCGTATACACAAATATATGGTTATAATGATAAATACAATCCGCTGGGAGTATCAAACCCGTCCTCAATTTTATCAAATTATATATATTTCCCGATATTGGCGGCCAGAAATGCAGCACATCTGCCGGATTATCACAGGCTGGATATGAATTTGTCAAAGGAATTCTATATCGGATTCGTAAAAATAAATATGGGTTTGAACGTAATAAATGTTTACGACCGTAATAACTTCTTTTATTTTGATATAAAAACCGGGCAAAGAGTAAACATGCTTCCGTTCTTACCTTCAATTGAGGTCAAGGTGGAATTATGAAAAGAGCGATTTTGATTCTGCCGATTTTCTTATTTACTCTTTTTGAATCATGCAATAATGATTTCAATATAAACGCACCTTTTAAAAATGTATATACATTAAATTGCATTTTACGGAATGATAGTCCTATTCAATACGCAATAATTTCAAATAATATTTATACCGAAAACGGAGCTCCCCCGGCTTCAACCGGCATTGCTCAAAATATAAAAGGAGCAGGTGTAGAAATCGATTATAATGATTCGGTGTTTGTTATGAGAGATACAACTATCCAATTGACGGATTCGGGAAATACGATTCAAGTAAATTGCTATTACTTAAAAAATCTGGTAATGATACCGGGTAAAACAGTTCGTATTAAAGCTACCATGCCGGACGGGGAAATATTAGAATCTACAAACCGGATACCTGTTTGCTATATAGATCCTCTCTCCTTTCCCGAGAGTTATTATATAAATGGAAAGAAATATTATTATAAATATCCGTTCTACAATTGGCTATTTAAAGTCGGCAATACAGAGGTTAAAAATATGTTGAGTTTTCCCCGGTTTGAAATTGATTATGAAAAATACGAAGGAGGAAAGTATATCGATAAAAAAACGCTTGTACCTCTTTCTTATTATCATCATACGGACATTAACGGGGTTATACTGTCTCCTGATTTAGGCTTCTTATTTAATAATTATACTGCTTATACATCTCGTGAAGCTGTCAATAGAACGATGCAGGAGATTTCGGGGAGCGACCCCAATAAAAACAATTATATAATTACCAGGGCATTCTTTACCGTCAACTACATGGATCCCGAATTAACGAGATATTATTATGCTTACGAGGTGTACTCAAATTCATATACGGTTAAACTAAGACCTACGGAATACTCTAACATTCAAGGAGGAAAAGGTATCTTCGGAATTTATTATATATATACCAACACCTTTGCTGTGGACATAGATTATATTAATTCTTTTGGATATAAATATGATCCTTCGAAGTAGTCATTATTTATCTAGGCAAAAATATGGATAGAACTGATGAAAATTAAAACCGGTAAAACTTTAAAACAAAATTGTATTAATTGTACAGTTAATTTTATTCCAATAATTCTTCTATCAATTATTTTATACGGACAAAGTTATGCCCAGTGGGAAAAGACTAATTTTCCGGATACGGTAAAAGTAAATACCATAGTTACAAAGGATTCATCTGTTTTTGTCGGAACAGAGGGAGACGGAATATTTGTATCGGCAAATAACGGTGAAAACTGGAAGAGCATAAACGAAGGACTGCAAAGTAAGCTCATTCATGCTATTTTAATTACCGGGAAAAGTCTGCCTGCCGGACAGACAAGAATTTTCGCAGGTACGGAAACGGGTGTTTCGGTTTCAACGGATAACGGTGGAAACTGGAGATCAATTAATTCCGGCTTATCCGGTTTGGGTGTGTGGTCTTTAGCGGTTAGTGTAAATACATCCGGTGATACAACAATCTTTGCCGGAACCTGGAGCGGGCTTTATTCTACTACGGATTGGGGTAAAAATTGGGAAGCTACCGGCTTGTCTAGTACCACAATGCCTGTGAATTCTATAATTATTGATAAAAATGACATTTGCGCAGCAACCTTTAGTGATGGAATATTTCTATCGGGAGATAACGGATTGACATGGAAGAATATTGATGTTAAAACTCAGGCTTCATTTGATTACGACCATATACCTAAATCCGCACCCGTCTACTCAATAAGCCTATTTGCTAGTCCTCCAAATAATAGGATCATAGTCGGCTCTATTGGGGGCCTTTATTATTCAGTTTTGGGAGACACTATTTTCTATAATGATACTTCATTTGTCAAAGTCTATAATCAAAAAGCACCTGTACTCTGTTTTGCCGGTAGGAATGATACCCTTTTTACAGCCGCAGGCGGCAACTTTTACAAACTTTTCTGGGTCGTCATCCCTTTCTATGACTACTATGGTAACTTAGCCGGTTATAGAGCTGCATATGATGCGCACCGTTTAAATGTCCCTTATTTAGGAGATCAGACCGTATATAATCTAGAACTGAATAATACCTATATTTTTGCGGGAACCGAAGAGGGCATCTGGCGTTTGTGGTATCCGGAGCCTGGGGCAATTACAAGAATAAAAAATCCTCAAGAAGTCCCAAGCGGATTTATGCTTAAACAAAATTATCCAAATCCTTTTAACCCGACCACGGTGATCACTTATCGGCTGCCGGTTGCCGGTAATGTCGCGCTAATAGTTTACGACGTTCTTGGAAAACCTGTTGCTACATTAGTAAAAGAACGCCAGGCCGCGGGAAGTCATTTCGTAAAGTTCGATGCGGTTGGATTACCGAGCGGAGTTTATTTTTATAGGCTGCAGGCGGGAAGTTTTGTAAACACTAAGAAGATGATTCTTTTACAATAAGCGATTATTATAAGAGTTAAACAATAAAATGGCAGAGGTAAAAGGCACACAACTACAAATTTGGGGTCTAAATTTGAAGTATCGGCATACACGGATAATAAGACTATATCCGTATCCCTGCTGGAAGGCAAAGTAAGAGTGTCAATGATTGAAAAGGGAATAATCGATAAAGTAACGGTTCTAAAACCCAAAGAGCAGTTGTTATATGATGAGGGGAATAATGATATTAAGCTCGGCAAGTTTGACTCAATAGAGGCAGTCGGCTGGAAAGACAACATATATAAATTTGAGAACCAACCTTTAAGTGAAATACTGCCGCAACTTGGAAGAGCATACGGTGTGAAATTCAAATTAGCCGACGGATCGGTATTGGCACAAAAAGTAACAGTCAAATTCGAAAAGAATTCATTGCAGACAGTAGTAAATGTTATAAAAAATCTAACCGGGCTGGATGGTAAAATAGTCAAAGTGAAAAATAATATAAGGGAGGTTTTATTTCTTAAAAAATGATAAATGATCAAGATTCTTCGTTTGGTTTTTATATGGTTTGGTTCACAACAGACAAGATTTGTTAAATGACATGTAGTGATGAAGGAATTAAATTGAATTATTATCAAAGGAGGTTGCTATGAAAAAGGTATTTTTACTTTTTACGGTGATGATTACTCTGATATCACTGTATTCGGTTTTTCCACAAACTCTGATGGATTATGTTTCAGAGGTTAAAGGGGATACCCTAGTTATTAAAGATTATTATGACATGAATAATCAGCCGAACTCATTGTACTGGGCAATGACTCTTGATACCGGCAATGTTCCTATGGGGCGAGTATACGAGCTAAAGACAAATGGATATTACCCCCTCCAAAATAACCCTACAACTCTAAGAAATACAGAAATAGCCGGCGATGACCCTACTTCAATAGTAAAAAATGAAAATGTAGCTTCACGTCCTCCGCTTATTTGTGGAGCTCAGTGGCAATTTGGCTGGAATACCGCCGCTATACATGCTACACATGATCTTACCATAAAAAATTGTAATATAATCCTGTTTTCATCTGACACTGTAGGGGAGATCAGTTACAGCATTGTATATACGGATACCACAAATCTAAAATTGACTTTTGATAACTGTCTAGTTGAACACTTGAATAAAGACTTCCTTTTCATCACTCAACCAAATTGTAACGTCACTCTAAGGAACTGCTATTTTGTAAATATGAACGGTTGGCCTTGCAGGCGCAGCGGCGGTGTAGTTGACTGTCTTGTCGATATGGACACGCTGCTTGTTGAAAACTGCACACACATAAATGGTCAGGGCAGCCTTTATAGATTAAGGACTTATGAGCCTCCCGGTCATGATTATCTGGTCAAATTCAAGAGAATAATTTTTAATCATAATACCTTTGTCGATTGTGCCGGATATACATTTATGAACCCCGGTTACCAGAACAGTGTAAGTCTCACCAACAATATATTTATTAATTGTAACTTACAATGTTATGCGCCATTGCTTTCTAATTTAGATGTAGGTGAAACTGATGCAGGTGAGCTACCAATGGGTCTCGTTAATGTTTATCCCGATAGCGCTGATGTTGCAAACAATACACCGAGAAAGTTCTTATGTCAGGATAATCTAGTCTATTGGGATCCTTCGCTTTCTAATATGGATTCTATATTGAATGCCAATAAGGTTGATGGGGCGACTAACTGGAAATCGCAAATGATAATAATGAATGCCAGAACCGACAGTATGTTTAAGCATCTTGGCGCCTACGATTCAACTCCATATTCATATTTAACTACCGATACATGGAAGAACAAACTGCCGAACTTTACCGATATAAAAGATTTATTTACAACCCAGCTTGCAAACCTAAGATCATTTGCCCTTGCAACTATTGATACAACTAGTTACATCTCGTTACCAACGTGGCGATTGATCAACACGGGTTCAGGCGATTTTCTTAAATCAGATTGGCCGATTCCCGTTGATCTTGCATATAGTGACGCTGATCTTTTATCTGCCGGAATAGGCGGTTTTCCGATAGGCGATTTAAATTGGTTTCGGTCTCAAAAAGCGGCGTGGCTAGCTCAAAGAACAACAGAATATAATAACATAAATAATGCATTAAATACCGGCAAGCTTGTTACCGCAATTCATAATCAAGTTAATCTACCTGTCGGGTTTCAATTGCACCAGAACTATCCTAATCCGTTCAATCCGAGTACAAATATAAGCTTTACAATACCAAAAGCGGGTCATGTAACGCTGAAGGTTTACAACATACTGGGTCAGGAGGTCGTCACTTTATTAGATGGCTTAAAAACCGCTCAGACTTATAACGTCAAGTTTGATGGAAACGGTTTAGCAAGCGGAGTCTATTTCTACAGATTAAAGGAAGGAAATAATTTTATTACTAGAAAAATGGTTCTTCTAAAATAATGAAAAAGAAATAATTTAGAATAACTCATTTAGCTTTTTTAAATATAAAAATAGTTGGGATAAATTCTCAAAATTAGAACTGTAAACAAATAAAATATACAAAGAGATTTTTCTCAAACCTGATATGATATGGTAAATAATATTATAGGGATAACCAAAACAGGGAGATTTAGTTCTTTTTTTAGAGCAGTTTTTCTGTCTTTAATAATAACTATCCTTTTTGCTTTTTATGCTAATGGACAAAACCTTTCGAATAAAAAAGTAAATTTGAAGGTAGTAAATTTACCGCTTGGTGAAGTGCTGCAGATACTGGAGCAAAAGACGAGTTATACATTCAGCTATCTTAATAAAGATTTACCTTCGGAAGAAAGAGTAACTCTTGATGTAAAAGATAAACCGTTGCAGTATGTACTTGATATTCTTTCAAAAAAATTTGAATTGACTTTCAAGAGAATCAGAAATATTATAATCGTTAAAAGGAAGGAAGGTGCAAATGAAAATGGACCGCGGGTATACGGAACATTAAGAGGGATTGTACGCGATTCGGCAACCTCGGAAGTTTTACCTTATGCAAACGTTTATATCCCTAAATTAAATACCGGTGCAAGCACTGATGACAGGGGGTTTTTCATTATTCCGTCTATTCCGGCAAATAGAGATTACCTGGTAACTGCATCTTTTATCGGCTATGCTCCTAAAAAGGTAAATGTATATATACGCGAAAATAAAATTACGCAAATAGATGTTTATCTTTCAAAGTCAGCCATTAAGTTGGGAAGCATCCTGGTTCAGGGGGAGAGAACTAATAGCGTAGAGGTCACTGCTCAAAAAATTCCAATAAAAGAAATAGAGAATAAGGCTTTTGGCGTTGAAACGGATGCCATGAGAGCAATTCAGCTCCTTCCGGGAGTTCAATCCGCAGGAGATGTCTCTGCCAGGTACTATGTTAGGGGTGGTGCGAGTAATGAAAATTTAGTACTGTTAAACGGGACTCCTATTTATAATCCGTTTCATGCACTTGGAATTTTAAGTGTAATAGATCCGGACATAATCAACAGTGTTGAATTTTACAAAGGAGGATTTGACGCAAAGTACGGCGGACGTCTTTCTTCGGTTATGGATATTATAACAAAAGACGGCAATAGGAACAACTTCGGCGCAGCTGCCGCAATAAGTGAATTAACGGCTAAGGGCCTACTTCAAGGACCGATACCCGACGGTTCTTTTATAATAACCGGAAGAAAAAGTTATTCAAACGAGATATTAAAGAAATTTACAAACAACAAAAGTATTCCGATAGATTTTTATGATGCCACTTTTAAGGTCAATTACTCCAACCCTGAATTTCTTCCGATTTCAAAATTTACATTCTTCGGGTTTACAAGCGATGACAAAATAGATTATAAAGATAAATTGCACGCCAGCTATAATTGGTCGAATTCAAATGTAGGTTTTAATTGGTTTACAGCCGCAAAAAACAGTCCTCTATTTGCCGAACTCACGTTATATTATTCTAAGTTTTCCGGCGGTGAAATACCAATTACCGGCAGCGACCGGTACATTAAAAACCAGCTGGATGACATCGCGTTTAAAACGGATTTTACTTATGTGCTCAACGATAGAAACGAGTATTACGGCGGGGTTAAAATTGATTATATAAAGACCGGGCTGATTCTTAAAAATTCGACCGGGAAGTTGAAAAATGTGGGTTCGGAAGGAACTTTATTCGGCGGTTACGGCGGGTTTAAATTACTAAGTATAAAAAGGTTTAAAGCCGATCTTGGTTCGCGGGTGAATGCCTTGAAATTGGCTGAAGGGCCTTCTTTGCTGTTTGAACCGCGTGTTAATTTATTATATAGTTTGCTGCCGACACTGAACTTAAAAGCTGCTTGGGGAATATATCAACAACAGCTCGTTACAATCTCGGATGAAGATGAAGTTCTTGCTTTGTTCGAACCCTGGATCATTATCCCTTCATACTTAAAGGTGCCTAATTCCATACAATACATCGGCGGCTTTGATTACTACATGACCAATAAACTTAAGTTCGGTGTAAACGGTTATTATAAAGTGATGCACAATTTGGCGGTACTAAACGATCAAGTAATATATCCGACGGATCCGCAATTAATTAATGCAAGCGGGGAATCTCACGGCGCCGAAGCAACAATGGACTTTCACAACCAATGGATGAACGCACAGCTTTCTTATTCTTATTCATGGACGACTAAAAAAGTTAGAAACATTGTATATCATCCGAGATACGACAGCCGTAATGCGGTTAAGATTTATATTAATTTCGAGCTCGGAAATAATTGGAGAGCCGGCATAATGTGGAGCTATAATTCGGGCATGCCGTATACACAAATTTACGGTTATTATAACAAGTACAATCCGTCGGATTTATTTAATTCAACATCCATACTTACCAGCTACGGATATTTTCCCATATTGGCGGCCAGAAATGCGGCAAATCTGCCTGATTATCACAGGCTGGATATGAATATGTCCAAGGAATTTCATATCGGATTCGTAAAATTAAATATAGGATTAAACGTAATAAATATTTACGACCGTAAAAACTTATTTTATTTTGATATGCAAACCGGGCAAAGAGTTAATATGCTTCCGTTCTTACCTTCAATTGATATTAAGGCGGAATTATGAAAAAAGATCTTCTGATTCTGATAAAGTAAAAATATTCTATAACAAAACTAATTTTATGGGTATTGTTATGAAGGGATTCTTAATAATAAAAGTATTTTTAATTTTGATCCTAAATACTTTATACATATACGGACAAGGAATCATAAAAGGCACTGTAAGTGATTCACTGACAGCAGATCAATTAAAAGGTGTAAGAATTATTCTAACGGGTACAACTCTAAATGCAGTTTCAGATATTAATGGAGAATTTATTATAACCGGAATCCCGGCTGGGGACTACATTTTGCAAGCCTCCTATCTCGGATACAAAGAAAAGAAAATCTTAGTTACCGTCAAATCCAAAGGAACTCAAATATTGAATATTAAGCTGCAGCCTAATATTAAAAACGGAACAGACTTAAGCAGCCAGGCAAAAAGTCAGGCCGAAGACATCAATCTTCAAATTAATTCAAATAATATAAAAGATGTAATATCCGGTAATAAGCTGCAAGATATGCCCGATGAAAACATTTCTACTGCGTTAAGCCGTTTACCTGGTGTTTCAATTATATATCACCCCGTCCCTCCCTATCGAACGTTGTCTTATCACATTGACGACAGCGGGCTTTATACTTTTTTCCCTCCGCAAAATGATTTTTCCATAGGCGATGATCAGTTTTCACGAATCTTGATACAGGGATTAGATTCAAAATACTCTAACATCACAATTGATGGGATCATAATTCAGCCGACTTCTGCAAAAGACAAAAGTGTTGATCTCGGTATCTTTTCACAGAAGAGTTTTGAAAACATTGAATTACAAAAGACCGTCACTTCGGACGAAGATGGGGATGCTACGGCAGACGCCATGAATATCATTACAGGAAAAGCCCCGGATAAAAGAACGATAAAAGCAGAAATGCTGGGGAATTATAACGGGCTCGATAAGTCTGCAAACCAATATAATTTTACCGGAAGTTACGGTGAAAGATTTCTTGACAACAAGCTTGGCGTACGGATAGATGCTAACGCAGAAAAGAAGATATTGAGCAGCGAGTATATGAGTTTGACAAAAAACTCGGCTGTCAGTTGGACCCCATCTTTCAGAGGCCCCCTGCTTTCCTATACAAATGCGGTAAGGGAGAAATACGGGGCAAACGTTTTACTGGATTTTGATACGCCTGACGGCGGTTCGATAAGGTTCAATAACATTCTTGCCCTTTCAAACTCAAACTATTTTGAAAGCCAGGCCGACAGCACATTCAGAACAGCCTTACAACAATATATGTTTTCCGAAAGCGAAACGGAACAAAGAATATTCCTATCATCCGTAAGAGGACATAATTATTTGTTGGGATTTGATGTTGAATGGAACGCGGCTTTTTCCGAATCAAGAACAGATCATCCGTTTTATTATAGTCTTAATTTCGGAGTATTAAGTATCGTTTCTACAGAAAATATACCTAACTTATGGAACACCCTGGAAAGTCCTTCCAACAACTATTGCAAATATAAAACCGCTTCTGTTGATATTTCCAAAAGATATAACATCGGCAATGAAATAAGCGGTGAACTTAAAATTGGCGGGAAGTACGGAGCAAACTCACGATTATATGATGAGATCTTGCGTGGTGAAAACGGCGCCACTAACGGAATCGGCCTCTACAGAAGATTAGCGGATGATTCTTTGGTATCGAAAGACTTTTCGGGCACAAGGTTTAACGGTTTGCTCGGAAAATCTACGATTCCCATTTCGTACTTTCAAGATAATCCGCCTGCAATGCGCAGTCTGTTCGACAAGTATGAAATTCCTTTGATTAACGAGGCCGCCCTGCGTTTATGGCAGCAGTTAAATTACAGTCCGTATTATTTAAATAGCGGCGCGGATATAAATTCTTATAATTTTTCCGGAAGAGTTTTTGCCGGATATATAATGCATAGTCTTAATTTCGGTCAGTCGGCAAAATTTATTACCGGAATAAGAATAGAAAGCGAGCAAAATGATTACAGCGGTTATTATTTCCCTAATGTTTTAACATCTGCCGACAGTTTATACAACGGCATTCCGCAAAAGACACATACTTATAATTACGATAAAATCTCTTTGCTTCCAAACTTTCAGATGATTTTGAAGCCGGTAGATTTCCTAAACCTTCGTATGGCCGCATACAAAACTTTAATAAGACCGGATGCCTATGCCAGGAGGCCAAATATTTTCAGCACATCTCTTCAACCGGGGAATGATAATACCGGCAATTACCTGAATATGGGAAATCCGGATTTGGAAAATGCTGATGTGTGGAATTATGAATTTCAGATACAATTCTATGGAAATGATATAGGCGAGTTCAGCATCAATGCTTTCTACAAAAATATCGACGGATTGGTTCAGGCAACAAACGGAATTCAGCTTTTCGGCGAAAATACTATCGACTCATTGGGAATTAATTGGAGTTCTTATCAGGTTAAATATCCCTACAACAAAAACAGCACCTACAAATTGTACACTTATTTCAATTCACCTAAACCAACCCGTGTCTGGGGTTTCGAAGTTGAACATCAGGCAAATTTCAGGTATCTCCCGGGACTTCTTAAGAATATTGTTTTGAATTACAATCTCTCCTTACTCCGTTCCGAGACATGGACATTAGATGTATCTCAGATAGAAACCGACCAAACGATAGACGTAATATCATACAAGAAACAAAAACTCAGTGACATGCCTGAATTTTTCGTAAATGTTATTCTTGGTTATGACATAGAAGGATTCTCATTCAGGATTTCTTACTTCTATCAGGGCGAATATCCGATTGATAATTACCCGGGAATACAGATAAGGGAAAACAAGTTGTCGAGATTGGATATTGCGATACAACAACAAATTTTTCAAAACATCTTTATAGTTCTTGAAGCAAATAATATTACCAATTCCGTAGAAGAAGTTTCATATCAGCCTTCGCCGGTTTCTTACGGATCCGGAGCGCCATGGCAAACCGCTCAGGAGTATAGACTGGGAACGAATTATAATTTTGGAGTCAGAGTCGACTTATGAATTTTTGATGGTTAAACAATCTGAAATTAAAAAAAATTAATGGATAATTTTATGAAAACACTTTTCATTAAGAAAATAATTACGTTATTGTTCTTAAGTTCTATATATACTAACGGACAAGGAATCATAAAAGGCACTGTAAGTGATTCACTGACAGCAGATCAATTAAAAGGTGTAAGAATTATTCTAACGGGTA